>ENA-UOOH01004062-UOOH01004062.1-fermentation-metagenome-genome-assembly--contig:-NODE-4062-length-10451-cov-5.100904_pt1 | contig 10451 bp, 10 predicted proteins | sample MGYA00245778_ERZ724025 | MGnify/ENA primary metagenome ERZ724025 (study PRJEB28704, sample SAMN03018313) | fermentation metagenome | biome: anthropogenic terrestrial biome; feature: soil; material... | reverse complement strand
CGGAATCGATTCCTGTCCTGGTTGGCTCCTGGCCCTCACGGACCGCTCAAACTTCACTGCCGAGTGGGGTCAGCACCGCAACAACACGCTTGCGGCATCCGGTTTCTCATGTCCGAATTCCATTCGATACCGATAGCGACCCCGACCCCGATCTTGCTTCGCCATGGACCTTTCGGACGGGCTCGGGGCGGGTGGTCAATCCCGCAGGTGGCCTTTGCCGTAGGCGATCCATTTGTAAGTGGTGAGATGTTCCGCTGCGACGGGGCCACGGGCGTGAAGTTTGCCGGTGCTGATGCCGATGACCCCGCCGAGGCCGTAGGCCTCACCGCCGGACAGGCGCGTGGACGCGTTGACCAGGACACTGGCGGAGTCGACCTGCTGAACGAAATCCTGAGCGAGGGCGTTGGTGTTGGTCACGATTCCGTCGGTGTGGTGGGAGCCGTAGGCCTCGATATGCGCGACCGCCTCATGAAGGCCGTGGACCACTCGGATGGAAAGGGTTGCGTCGAGGTATTCGGTGGCCCAGTCCTCCTCGGTTGCAGGGAGCAAGGCTGGACAGATCGAGCGTGTGATCGGGCAACCGCGCAGTTCGACACGTTGTGCGCTGAGGGCGTGTACGATCGGGGGCAGTAAGCGCTTTGCGGAGCCGGCGTCGATCAGGAGGGTTTCGAGGGCGTTGCAGACCTCTGGCCGTTGGCATTTCGAGTTGACGGTGAGGGCAACGGCCATTGCTTCATCGGCATCCTCGGCGATGTAGAGGTGGCAGATCCCGTCGTAGTGGCGGATGATCGGAATTCTCGAATGGGTTTCGACCTCTTCGATCAAGCGGGGGCCGCCGCGGGGGACCAGGGCATCCACGAAGGTGTGCATGGCCAGGAATTGGCGGACCACCTTATGCCCCGGCTGGTCGAGCAGTTGAATGGAATCGGGAGGGAGGGGGGATGCCTCGAGGCCGGAGTGCAGCGCGGCCAAGATGGCGCGATTGGATTCGATGGCTTCGGAACCGCCCCGCAGGATGACGGCGTTTCCGCTGCGGATGCAAACCCCAGCGGCATCGGTGGTGACATTGGGGCGGGATTCATAGATCATGCCGATCACCCCGAGTGGAGTGGTGACCTGTTGGACATGCAGGCCTGAGGGCATGGTCTGATCCAGGCGCATCCGTCCGACCGGGTCGGACTGTTCGCTGATGGCCTGAAGTCGGCGCTCCATGCTATCGAGGCTGGCCTTGGTTAGGGTCAGCCGTTTGAGCAGGGGAGCGGCCATACCTTTGGCTTCCGCCCTCGCGACATCGATCTGATTGGCCTGGAGGATCGGTTTCCGCGCGGCCCGGAGGGCCTCCAGCATGCGCTGGATCGCCGTGTCGCGATCGACCGGGGTGGCCATTGCATTGGCCATGGCTGCGGCCCGTGCCTTTGTACCGAGTTGGATCAGCGCTTCTGGAATCGACGGATCGGTTCGATGTGGGGAAGTGGGGATCATAATTCGGCCGGAGAAGAGGATTCAGGTGCGGGCCCTAGAGGGGTGCGACGGCTTCGGAGTCGTCGGTCCGGTTTCACTAATGTCGCAGGTTCATTGTCCGCATCAAGTGGAAAGGTGTCGGCTGGAGCACGTCCGAAAAGGTAGCCACTTTTCCATCCGGACTTTCCCATCCGAAACCGGGAAGCCTCCCGAAGAGGGCGCGGTGGCGTTTGAGAGCCGGCCACGGGGGTGGGTAGAGTCCATGCTCCTGGCTGTTCCCAAAGGTCGATAGCGAAGCGAGATCGGTATCGGAAGGACGCGGGGTGGAATTCGGGCTCGAGGGACCGGGTGGCTCGACCGTATTGTTGCGGAGCTGAAAATGCTTGGAGGCGAGGTTTGAGCGGTCCATGAGCGCCAGGCGCCATACAGGGCGGGGATCAATACCGATTTCGATTTCGACCATGAATCGGACTGATCGCCAACCATTGCCTGCAGGCTACGCCTGAAGGAGCATCCCATTTTGGACGGGCCTGGCTACTTCCTTGGCCTGCAGGAAACGGATTCCCCTAACAGCATCGATCAGAGGCCTTGACCCTCAACAGCCCCATGGCCATGTCGAAAACTTCACCGCGTCCTCTGCGGGAGGCCCTCCGGATGGGAATGGAGAGGACCCCCGCGGAGATCGCAGCGGGGTGCGACTATGACCGAACCCGCCCCCGACCCGGAGGTTGCTTTTATGCACCTGCGGTCTGGAAAACAGGGTCAATAAAAAAGTATGGATTTTTGGTGATGGCTTGTTCAATCTGGGGCTATGCAAACCCTTGATCTATCCAAACTTCATTTCAAGGGGCGACTGCGGGACTCTCAGGAAGCGGCGATGGAGGTGATCCGGAAGCAGCTTGGTAAAGGGAGTAAACGATTACACATAGTGGCCCCGCCGGGTTCGGGCAAGACCGTCCTCGGGTTGTATGTATGGGCCGAAGTGATCCGACAACCCGCCTTAGTGATCAGCCCCAACTCCGCCATCCAGGCACAATGGGTGGCGCGGACCGATCTCTTCGACCTGGGCGATCTGGAATCGAGCATCAGCATGGATGCGAAGAACCCCGGACCGCTCACCTCGGTGACTTATCAAGCTCTGACTGTGCCTGCTCAGGATGTGCCGCATCTTGAAGAGCGGGCGCGCCAGCTTTGGGAGGAAAGGCTGGTGTCGGCGGAGCAGGCGGAAACAGTGGAAGAAGCGGCCGTGTGGATTGAGGATCTGCAGCAGTCGAATCCTCGATATTACGAAGAGCGTCTTTCCTACTACCTCAAACAAGCGCGCGACGAACAATCGATGGCCGGCGGTGCCTTGGAGACGCTGCATCAATCGGCGCGCGAGTCGATCGAACGCTGCAAGGAATATGGGGTCGGTTTGGTGATCCTGGATGAATGCCACCATCTGATGGGGCATTGGGGCCGGGTCTTGGCTGAGGCCCATCAGCTGTTCGAGGAGCCGGTGGTGTTGGGATTGACGGCGACACCGCCGGACTTGGTGGGGCATGCCCCGCAGGATATCGAACGTTACAAGTCGTTCTTCGGTCCGGTCGACTATGAGGTGCCGGTTCCGGCCTTGGTGAAGGAGGGCAATTTAGCCCCCTATCAAGATTTGGCCTATGTCGTTCGTCCGCAGGCGGCCGAGTTGGAGTTTATTGCCAAGGCGGACCGTGAATTCCAGGAGGTCTTGGAGGAGCTGGCCGACGCCCGTCCGGGCGAGGGCCGTGCCTCGAGCCTGCCCGACTGGCTGGTGGAGATCTTTTCCGAGTTACGGCTGCCGACTGGTGTGGTCAAGACTTGGAAGACGTTTCATCGGCGGGATCCCGACTTGGCGGACATGGGTCGGCTGTTTCTCTTGCGGCGTGGGGTGACCCTACCGAGCGGTGTGCCTGCCCCGGAAGTGGAGCTGATCGACTCGGATCCGCATGATATGGCGATCCTGATGCCGGTCTTGGACCGGTATGTGCGCCATGGGCTGATGCGTTCACCGAACGCGGAGGACCAGGAGTTGGCCAAGCGGGTGATTGCGCGCATGCGGATGCTGGGCGTTCAGATTACGGAGACGGGACCTCGGCCCTGCGCGTCGCCGGTCAGCCGCGTGTTGGCATATGCCAAGGGCAAGACCGAGGCGTTGGTCGAGATCCTGAAGGTGGAGCGGAAGTCATTGGGCGACAAGATTCGCGCAATTGTCGTTACGGACTATGAGAAGAGTTCGGTGACCGACGAGGCAGCCGGGCTCCTCGACCGTGAGGCGGGCGGAGCGGTCGCGGCCTTTCGTGCGCTGTTGCAGGACCCCGAGACGGACGCGCTCAACCCGATCCTGGTGACCGGTTCGACGGTGCTAGTGGACGACGATCTGGCGCCTGTTTTCCTGCAGAAGGCCATGGATTGGTTAGCGGAGAAGGGGCTGGACGTCGGACTGGAGCATCGGCAGGAAGAAGGGTTCCACATGGTGTTGGGCCAGGGGAAGGATTGGTGTCCCCGCACCTATGTGCGGATGGTGACCGAGCTCTTCCTAGAGGGTGTGACGCACTGTTTGGTGGGTACGCGTGGTCTGCTTGGCGAGGGTTGGGATGCCAATCGTGTGAACGTGCTGATCGACATGACGACGATCACGACCTCGATGTCGGTGAATCAATTGCGTGGACGTTCGCTGCGCCTGGATCCCGGGGACCCGAAGAAGGTGGCCAACAACTGGGACATCATCTGTGTGGCGGAGGAGTTCACCAAGGGTTTGGACGACTATCTCCGCTTCATCGCGCGGCATGCGGTCCTGTTTGGCGTGACCTCGGACGGAGGGGTGGAGAAGGGGGTTGGGCATGTACATCCCCTCTTCACGGAGATGCGGCCGGAGGGGATTCACGACGCACGTGAGGGGATCAACCAGGAGATGCTGGAGCGTGCGCAATCGCGGGATCGATGCCGTTCGCTCTGGCGGATCGGCGAACCGTACCGCGGTGAACCGGTGCATGCGCTGGAGGCCAAGATGGACCGCTCGTTTGCCAAGGGCTTCCCGCCCTTTGTGCAGCGGCGCGATCCTTGGAACGAGGAATCGCTCGGCTATGCGATTGGGCATGCGGTCCTGGACGCCATGCGTGAGCTGGGTATGGTCGATCCGGCGGGAAAGCTGGAGAAGGCCGAACGTACCGGCGGGTTCTTGCGGTATTTTCTGATGAACGCCAGTCCACAGGAGTCGGAGAGTTTCATCAAATCGCTGCACGAGGCGATGGCGCCGTATCGGCATCCACGCTATGTGATTCCAAGATCCATCGATCAGATGGAAGACACCTGGCTGTCCAAGTTGCTGCCTGAGGTCTTGGCGAAACTCGCACGCAAGCGACGGCGCGAGCAGGTGATGTTGCATGCGGTGCCGGGATCGCTATCGCGAAACAAGGAAGCAGCGCTGGTCTTTCAGAAGTACTGGAACGCGTATGTGAGCCCTGGAACGATCCAATTCGTGCAATACGGAGAGGCCGAGCAACTGGTCCAGGTCGCGCGCGATCAGGGCCTGGTCCCGCACGGGCAGATGCACCACAAGGAGGTCTTCTACTAATTGGAGGCTGTCCGAAAAGGCCATCGGGAATCAATCGAGCCTTTCCGGCTCCGGATGGGGAGGCCTCCCGCAGAGGGCGCAGAGGGGTATTGGGAGGGGGGGCAGCTGTTTTCTGCAGCTGCCTTGGCCTGCTGAAAACGGTACCTTTAAAATCCCCAAAAAGGTAGGGATCAGGGCATTGACTCTACTCACCCTCATGGCCTGGTCGAAAACGCCACCGCGCCTCTGCGCGAGAACCTCCGGCTCCGGATGGGGAGGTCACGTTCGGACAGCGGCAAGATAGGTTTCGATCTTTTCGGACGCCCGCCCGCTCTATGATTCGGCCTGGTTTGCATCGGGACGCGATTGTCTTGCGATCAGGCGCTGGACCTCCGCGAAGAGGGGAGAGGTGCGCAGCGCCTTGAGATCGGGGTCTTTCATCAGGAGCCGATAGTCGTGCCAACCGTTGCGAATGGCATGCTTCAGGGCCTGGACGGCCTCCTCGAGGTCGCCGGTCAGGGAGAAGCTGCATGCGAGGTTATAGTGCACGGAGGGGTCCTGCGGCAACTGATAGGCCAGCAGTCGATCGATGGCCAATCCTTCGTGGTACTTGCCGTGCTCGGTGTAGAGTTCGGCAAGTGCCTTGAGGACATTGAGGTCATTCGGCAGCTCCCTGCGGAGATCCTCAAAGAACTTCAGCTCGAACTGCCTCTGCTGAGCCGTCATACGGTGGAGCGGTCGGTCAGGCATGGCTCTGGGTGGTATCGAAGAAGAGGGTTCCCGTGGGCAGTTTCGGGTAAAAATCGGTACTCTTCTGCGGCATGCGCACGCCTGCGTCGGCGATCTCTTTGACGAATTGCGCAGGTGTGGGTGGGAGCAAGAAGAGGGCCTGGGCATGCCCGGTGCGGACCTCCTCCAGCGGCGGTTGAGGCTCGCGGGCATAGCGCAGGTGGGTCTGGCGTGCCATGGCCTCGGCATCGATGCCGAGGATGGGTTCGAGGATGGCCAGGTGCAGAATGGCGACAGCGGAAGCCTGCCAAAGGGCGGGCGCATCCTGGAAATAGGGTTTCAGGTCTGCATCCTCACGCAGTTGCAGGTGGTAGAGCCCCTCTTTCAGCGCGAGCCCGAGACTGCGGCAGCCGGGAACCAGGCTTTGGACGAGGGGATCGAGGCCCTGGGCCGGTGTGATCTCGAACAAGGCTCCGAGTTTTTCCAGCAGGGTGTTCGGCGAGAAGGCGGCGAGGCTGTGCACGACCCGGTGGGTCGGCAGGACGACCAGGCCGGGGTCTTGCATGGACACGAGCGAGGCCAGGACGTAGGCGGCGGGGTCGTCGGGGCCGGCTGCGCGTTCCTCTGCGAATGCGAGGGCGGTTTCGTAGCGATGGTGACCGTCGGCGATGTAGAGTCGTCGCTCGCGCATCGCATCGGAGATCGGCTTGGAAACGGTTCCAGGCAAACGGATCAGCTCGTGTTGGATCCCGGCACCGTGTTCGAAGGAGGCGAGGGGTTCGCCGGGCGTTTGCATGAGGGTGGCGACGTCACCTTCCGGATCGGGATAGAGCATGAAGATCTGACCGAAGTGCACACCGGAAGCGCGCAGCAGCGCAAGGCGGTCGATTTTGGGTCCGCGCAGGGTGCGCTCGTGCGGCATGATTTCGCCACGATCCCACGGCACGAGTTGAACTCGGCCCAGGATGGCGGTGCGGGTGGCCGAAGCGGATTGGCCGGGTATTTGGAACGTTTGGCGCAGGAGATAGAAGGCCTGTTCAGGGTCTTGCATGACAATCCCGCGGGCGACCCAGGAACGGAACTGTGCGGCCGCCTGTTCGTAAAGGGCAGCCGGCGCTTCCTGGTCTGGTGGTACATCGGCGGCCGGCAGCAGGACCTGGGTCACGTTGAACGGGGAGCTGGCGCGGTATGCCTGGAGCATCGCTCGAGTAATCTTATCATACGGCTCGCTCACGAGTGTTGCGAGGGGGCCGGCGGTGGTCTGCTGGTAGCGGGATGCTCGGAATGGGAGGAAAGTGGCCATCGATCAGTTCCTGTCTGGTGATGGAGATGGGATATGCAGGCTCATTCGTTGGCGAAGAGCGGGGTTCGCAATTGAATTCAGGGAAGGAAGCGCTGGTAAAAACCTGCGACTTGGATTTGGACTTACCTATCGTCGATAAGCATTGGAAAAATCAATCCCACCTCTTCCCAGCCCCCGTCCGAAAAGGTCAATAGCGAAGCAAGCTTGAGGTCGGGGTCGGGGTCGGTATCGAATGGGATTCAGGCATGAGAAACCGGGTGCCGCAACCGTATTGTTGCGGTGCCGACAAAACCCGGCAGTGAAGTTTGAGCGGTGAATGAGAGCCCAGGTGCCATACAGAACGAGTTTTCTCGATTCGCTCGATTCGCTCGATTCAGTCGATTCAGTCGATTCAGTCGATTCCGATCCCGATCCCGATCCCGATCCCGATTTGGATTTCGATTTCGATTTCGATTTCGATTTCGATTTCGATGCAGAGAATGATCTGACAACCTTGGCTCCTCCGACGCCTTGCAACGAAAATATTGGACCTTGCCCCTAGATCATGTATAGAAGAGCAATGTAAACCTCAGGATGTGGTATGCCATGAAGTGCCCTCAATGCGGATGCAACCAGGATCGCGTCATAGATTCCCGCTCAGCGAAGGACGGGGCTGCGATCCGTCGTCGCCGCGAATGTCTTGGCTGTGCCCATCGCTACACCACCTATGAGGAGATCCTCAAGGATGATCTGAGGGTGCTCAAGCAGGACGGTCGGTATGAGGAATTGGATCGTAGGAAACTGATGGCGGGTATGTTGAGGGCGTGTGAGAAACGCCCGGTGAGTCTCGGGCAGATCGAGCGACTGGCGGATCAAATCATTGCGCAATTGGAGCAGTCGTTTGAGCGGGAGGTACCGAGCACTCAGATCGGCAACATGGTCATGGAGCATTTGCGGGCGTTGGATCCGGTGGCATACGTCCGGTTTGCCTCGGTCTATCGGCAATTCAAGGATGTCGGGGAATTTCTTCGCGAGGTGGAGGATCTTGCCGCTCGAGAAGGGCGGAAGTCCGAGCCGCCGGAGCCGGACGATCCTGCTGAGGAGCCCCAATTGAGGAGGGGTACCAATGTCTGAGTCACCGCTCCCTGAGTATTTGCCATTCGATGCTTCCAAACCCGTTCCGCTTTGGTATCTCTGCCTGGTTCAAGCAGGGCGCGAGATCGGCATGGAGGCGTGGGAGATTTGTGCGATTGCAGAGGCCGGGCAGCTATCGGCCCTCGGTGACAAGGATGGGATTGAGGCCATTGATCGCTTGGGCACCACACTGCGTGGGCTTGGAAAGGCGAAATTGGCGCAGCGGTTGGAGCAGTCGTATTGTCAGAGAATCCTGCAACACTCACCAGCATCCTCCTCGGAAGACCTGGATTTGAGCAGTGACCTGACGATTGAGTTGGAGGATTGGGTTGCTGAGCTCCCCCGTGAAGGGGTGGACTTGTTTGCTCTTCAAAGACTGGGGGCTTTGGTTCGGATGGCCTTCCACAGGTTTGGTCTATTCCTGCAGGTGGCGGGTGCGCATCCAGATCAGGTGTGGTCTGCCTGGAAGTTGATTGGGCAGCCTGGCGCCCGGGTTCCTGTATTCGTGTACGGGTTTCAGAATGGTTGCTCCCGGCGCTGGGCGGGCAGGCGGGACAAGAGGCGGGTCGAACAGCAGCAGACGAGGCTGGAGCGAGAGGTTCACGAGTGCCTGGCGCAATTGATTCAACGCCATGCCGGAGCCTGTCTCAGCGAGGATTGCGCCCCGGCATTCTTCCCTGTTTTTTGTTCTGCCGGGGAGCCTGTCAAGACCCCGGCCCCCTGCTCAGACTGGGCTGGCGCCTAACCTTTTTTTTGAGATCGGTCGATGTTAGGAGTCTCAGGAGTTTTGACGCGTATGCTAGACACACTCAAGCAACATCATCTTCGTGCCCATGGAGTTCGTTCGTACACAAACCTATGGGCGGTGCTGGCGTTGGTATCGGTGACAGTGGGAATCTCAGCGGCACCCGCCGGGCTGGATTCTGTTGAATCCACTGCTCCGGCGATCCTGTTTCGAATCCATGTCGCGCATCCAGCCGATGCGGAACCGAGCCAGGGGGAGACCCGCAGTGTTGTCTATCGTGGGCAGCCGTGGCAGTTGGATGTCGCGCCCTCCATGGTTGTCTCCGCCACGGATGTGGAGAAGGCGCGTGCTGAGTATGGTCTGACCACGGTCCAGATTGCTTTTACGGTTGGCAAAGATACCTCTGAGGCCTTCACTGCCTTAACTGGTGAGCATGCCGGTGGGTATTTGGCCATGATGCACGGGGATTCGGTGGTGAGTGTGGCGAAGGTTCCGGGGGCGATCGCCTCACCGGTGCTTCAGACCATGGCGCTGTTGGAGGACGCGGAAGGATTATTGACCACGGTTCGCGATGCGGGCATTGCGCTGGCCGAGGAACGTCCCTTCGAGAAGGTCGCGGATCAGGGCGTATTAGAAGCGGCGAAGCTCCTGGAGCAGGGGGATCTTCAGGGGGCGATCAAGGCGTATCGAGGTTTGTTGGAATCCGTTTCGCCCGAGGATCCCCGCCATCTCAGCTATCAACTGGTCCTCGCCCGACTCTTGATGCAGGCAAGGGAGCTGGAACAGGCGAAAGATCAATTGGATCAGATCGTGGTCCTGCCGATCACCGCGGTCAATCGTGAGATGATCTTCTCGGCTTTCGTGATGTGTGTCGACATGATGGAGGGGCTCAACCAGTACCCCCTGCGCAACATCTATCTGAAGCAGGCCTTGACCCGGTTGGGCGAGCTTGAGGCGCAGGAGGGGGTTGAGCCCAAGGTTCGGGCCTGGGCACAGCTCTCCGCCGGTTTTCTGCACCTGCGATACATGGACCTCAAGCAGGTCGACGCGGTCTTGACCGATCAAAATCGGGAATCCGACCCAGATCTTTGGCACACCCTGGCGGCCTATCACAAGGAACTCCTCGGCGACGTAAACGCTGCCAAGGAGTTCTACCAGCAGTGGCTGGAGGCGCGCCCGGACCAGGCCGAGGCGATTCGAGTCCGACTGCATAACCTGGAGCTCGGTCGGCCGAACATCGCGCGGAGCCGGATGGCGCAGGCGATGGACCAGGCAGCCGCCGCGCAGGAGGCCAAGGACTCCGAAGATTCGGGACCCGAGGAAGAGGCGGGGAGCGCGGATTCGGTGACTGATTGAAGGCGGTCTGGCTCCGGATGGGGAGGACTCGCGCAGAGGCGCAGAGGCGCAGAGGGGGAAACGGAGAATTTGTTGCCCAGAGGGCACAGAGTTCACAGAGAGAGAATCTGCCTTTTGCCATCGACGAGAGGCCTCTCGCTAGAGGCCGTCCGAAAAGGTCTTCGGATCCGGATGGG
>ENA-UOOH01004058-UOOH01004058.1-fermentation-metagenome-genome-assembly--contig:-NODE-4058-length-10455-cov-2.590288_pt1 | contig 10455 bp, 7 predicted proteins | sample MGYA00245778_ERZ724025 | MGnify/ENA primary metagenome ERZ724025 (study PRJEB28704, sample SAMN03018313) | fermentation metagenome | biome: anthropogenic terrestrial biome; feature: soil; material... | reverse complement strand
TCTTTCTTATGCCCTCCTTTCAGGTTCGTTGTCCAATATGTATGGTACTCCTACAATGATATACCAGATAATTTCTCGATTTGGCTTGCATTGCTCGCAACCCGATGCTATAATACTTAAGCTGTCTGAAAGATGGCACGTGCGCTCTTAGCTCAGCTGGATAGAGTGTTTGACTACGAATCAAAAGGTCGGGGGTTCGAATCCCTCAGGGCGCGCCACTAAAATCCCTTGAGAAATCAAGGGGTTTTTGCTGTTTTAGGACTCGTGTACCCGCAGACGGCAATAGTAAGGACGAGCAGGTGAGCGCAGTTGACGGCATTGTGGAGGGAATGATGCATCACATATCACTGCGTGTGCCATTTTTCGGATGCTCTCATTACTTTTATATAAGAATGGGTTTAGGTGAGGAACGAACCGAAAAAGAATATTGACACGTTCCAAAAAATGTGTTTATATGGAAACTACAATAGATGCTACACTGATCGGGATAAATGCACAATTTGACTTGGTATCGGGACAATTGGAAAACGTACTAAAGATATGACGATTGAACCTCATTGATAAGGAGAGAATCGATGAATATTCGGGCTATACTTTTGGATTTCGACGGAACAGCGCTTCAAAAGGATCAGGTATTCATCTCTTTTCGAAACATGTATGCCCTCGACAGGGCGATGAAAAAGGGCATTGAGATTATTCCGTCCACCGGTCGGGTGGAGGACATGTTCCCCCCGCAAATTGAAGCGGATAAACGGATTCGGTATTGGATTACGTCCAATGGCAGCCGGGTAGTGGATCGACAGACCGGGGAAGTGATTTATCAATCGGTTTTCACACCTGAGGAATCCGCTGTTATCTGTCGCCTGTTTGAAGGGCAGCGGATTTATGGAGAAATCGCCGCGGCGGGCAAAATATATATGGAAAAAGAAATCTGTGAGGATTTGGGTTCCTTCGCTGTGCCGCCCCACCACGTCTGGTTTCTGGACCTGAAGCGACAAATCGAGGTGGATTCGCTGTCTGAACATTTACTAACAAACGGCGTCGGGATTGAGAAAGTCAACCTGTATGGCGTGCCAAAAGAGAAACAACAACCACTCATCCAGGCGCTTGAAGATACAGGTCTAGTCAACATATTTGAAGGAGCTGGCAAGGATATACAATTTTTCCCCAAGCGTCTCAATCGTGAGGAAGCCATTGATGTCCTCTTCAGGAGACTCAATCTGACCTACGACGATGTGATGGTGCTTGGGGATAGCACCCTGGACGCGCCATCCATCAGCAAAGCGGCGGTTGGGGTAGCCATGGGCAATTCCCCGTCCTGGGTCAAGGAAGTGGCCGATTATGTTTCGCCACCCTTCGACGAAAACGGCGTAGCCGTTGCCATCGAAAAGTACTGCTAAAACGCGCATTCATGTTGCAAAGAGTTTTATACGCCCGGCTGCTTTGAACTGCAGCTACTAGTCAAGGGTGTAACGTTGGGGGCTCGCACGGCTTAAGCGTTAAAGGGCCCATTGATAGAAGGGTGTACCTCGTTGGGACAATTCGTTCGATTGATATGAAGCGCCAGAGTTTATTTACGACGACAAGAAGGAGCATATGCCCGCCTATGAAACAAAGATTATTTCCAGATTTTCAGCCCACCTGTAAGCGGTTGGTATGCATTGACTCCGATGGCTGCGCCTTTGACACGATGGAGCTCAAACACAAGGAGTGTTTTTGCCCGGCCACGGTACAGGTGTGGGGTTTGCAGGCCATATCCAAATTCGTACGGGAAGCATGGGAATATTGCAACCTGTATTCCAAAGACAGAGGCCGCTCTCGCTTTCACGAGTTGATTTTGATATTTGACCTGCTCCGTGAGCGCGAAGAGGTAAAAGAGTATAACTTTGACCTGCCCGACATTACATCCTTCCGCCATTGGGTTGCTACCAGCCCAGTGCTAAACAACGAAGAGCTTGCAAAGCACAAGGATGACCCAGTACTGCAGCGGGCGCTGCAATGGTCTTTGGAGATGAACCGGCGGGTGGCAGAGATGGTGAAAGGCGTTCCCCCTTTTCCCGGGGTAGAGCAAACGCTGAGGCTTCTAAAGGGCAAAGCGGACATCGCGATTGTTTCGGCGACGCCAAAGGAGGCTGTGCGACGCGAATGGGCGGAGCACGATTTAATGCAGTTTGTCAGCGTGGCCTGTGCTCAGGAGGATGGTAACAAGCGTCAGTGTATCCATGCGCTGGCGGGGCATTACGCCGACCATCAGGTGTTGATGATTGGCGATGCACCTGGCGATTTAGAAGCGGCCAGGGAGAGCGGTGCCCTGTTTTTTCCCATCCTGCCCGGGGATGAATTGCACAGTTGGAAGCAATTCGTATCCGATGGCATCCATCACTTCCTCAACAATACTTATGCCGGGGAATATGAAATGGAACTCATCAAAGCGTTTAATCATAGTCTGCCCGACAGCCCGCCGTGGAGGCGCAAATACGATTCTTGCAGCCATTTGGCTGAAGATAATTGAACACCATAAGGAGGCAACAATGAAAAGGTTAATGGCAACCCTGCTCACCTTGGTTATGCTGATGGGCCTGCCCGCAGTCTTGGCGGAACAGACCTACGAACCAACCGATTCTCTCGTCCTGTACACGGCGGCCAGCGCCACCGAATACGAACTGATTGTTCAACTGTTCAATGAAAAATACCCGGATATCAGTGTGGAAGTGGTCAGCGGCGGAACCGGTGAACTTGCCAGCCGCATCACCGCTGAAAAGGACAACCCGTATGGCGATGTGCTTATGGGCGGCGGTGGCACCACGTATGAAGGCATTAGGGAGATGATTCTGCCCTATGCCACGGTGAACCTGGACAAGTTATTCCCCGCTTTTGTGCCGGAAGACCATCTCTATACCCCAAGCTATGTGAATGTGAATAGCATCATCGTCAACAAAGCCCTCATTGAAGAATTGGGCGTGACGGTGGACGGTTGGGAATCCCTGACTGATGAGCGGCTGAAGGGCAACATCTCCTTCGCCAGCCCAGCGGACTCTTCCTCTGCGATGGAAGCTTTGATTAACATGCTGGCCGCCATGGCGCCAGACCACAAGGTCGAGGATGGCTGGGATTTTGCCAAAGCATTCTTGAAGAACCTGGATGGCAAACTGGCCAGCGGCTCTTCCGCGGCTTATAAAAACGTCGTGGAGGGTGAATACGCGGTTGGCCTGACCAATGAAGACAAAACCATTTCCTACATGAAGGAAGGTGCGGGCGTGTTCGCGGTTTACCCCAAGGAGGGCATCACGCTTCGTACAAGCAATACCGGCATTATCAAGGGCGGCGCCAATACACACAATGCGCAGCTGTTTGTGGACTTTGTTACCTCCTTTGAATGCCAGACGGCCATGGAAGCGCAACTTAATGTGCGGCCTGCGCGTACCGATGTGGCCATGACCACGGAAGGCCGTGTCGCCACAGAAGATCTGGTCACGCTGCCCTATCCTTCTGATGTTTCGTCCTCCGACATCAAGACCCAGTTCCAGGACGTGTGGACCAGCTTCTGATATTACGCCGGGATACCTCTCCCACCGCTGTGTGGGAGAGGTATCCTCCCAATATGATGGAGAACTCGGGAATCCAGGCCAAAGCCGTAGTGCGCACCGGCAGTAGGGAGAATGAAAATGGCAGTATTTATCGATATTCAGCACGTCAAGAAGCAATATGAAGACAATGTTGTCATCCGGGATCTGAGTGCCCATATCAACAGCGGAGAGCTGTTCACCCTTCTGGGGCCCTCAGGGTGTGGGAAGACAACTTTGCTTCGCATGATTGCTGGCTTCAACTCTATTGAGGCGGGCACTATCAGCTTTGATGGCCAGGTGATAAACAATATCCCTGTTTATCAACGCAACTTTGGCATGGTGTTTCAGAATTACGCAATCTTTCCAAACATGACCGTTTATCGCAACATCGAATATGGTCTGAAAAATAAGAAGCTGAGCAAGCAGGAAATCGCGCAGCGTGTCGCCGCCATTATGGAAACCGTACAAATAACCCCGTACAAGGATAGATATCCAGAGAAATTGTCCGGCGGTCAGCAGCAGCGCGTCGCTCTTGCGCGCGCCATCGTCGTACGTCCTCAGGTATTGTTGATGGATGAGCCACTATCAAACCTGGACGCGAAATTGCGCCTGGAAATGCGGGAAGCCATCCGCCAGATTCAGAAGGATGTGGGCATTACCACGGTATATGTGACCCACGACCAGGAGGAGGCATTAGCTATCTCCGATCGCATCGCGGTTATGAATCGGGGGGACATTCAGCAAATCGGTGAACCCGAATACATCTATCAAAGGCCATATAATGTGTTTGTGGCCGATTTCATTGGACACTCAAACCATTTTGCCGGCGAGGTGGTGGATGTTCTAAACGGTCTTACGCGTATTACGTTGGAAAACGGCCATTTGATCGCCATGCCCGGGCTGAAGCCGCTAAACCCGGGAGACCGCATACAGGTATTCGTCAGGCCGGAGGAATTTGTGTTCTCGACAAAGGAACAAGGCATGGTGGGCAAGGTGCTGGTCAAGCTATTCCTTGGCCGCTATATCAACTATCGCATAGACTTTGGCGGAGCGGAGCCGGCAGAGGTTACGGTAGACGCGACCACCGTGGAGAGAATCCACAATGCAGGTGACACGTTATACCTGACCGTCAATACGCAGCGGGCGAATGTGTTTCATCCCGACACTGGTGTGACACTTGTGGAAGGGGTTGTGAGCAATGTTCCCTAAGAAGGGCATTCGATTTGACTTCTGGAGCTTCGTGAGCCTGCTTTCGCTGGTTGTGTTTGGCCTCTTCCTGATTATTCCGGTGGGGCAGATGGTGCTCTATGCCTTCCAGAACGCGGATGGCGGTTTCACACTGGAAAACTTTGTCAAGTTCTTCTCCCGTCCCTACTATGTGCGCAGCATGACCAACAGCATTGTGGTCGTTTTGTGCGCCACCGTGCTGGTCATCGTCATCGGTGTGCCGCTGGCGTACATCTCCAGCACGTTCAAAATCAAGGGCCGCAGGGTCATGGATATCCTCATCATCATTTCAATGTTGTCGCCTCCCTTTTTGGGTGCCTACTCCTGGATTTTGATGTTGGGGCGCAATGGTGCTATAACAACTTTCCTGAGGGATAGCTTGGGTATCCGCATTCCCAGCATCTACGGATTCGGGGGCATTTTACTCGTTTTTGTGCTCAAGCTCTATCCGTATATCTACATGTATACGAAGGGCGCCCTCAAAAAGGTGGACGCATCCCTGGGCGAGGCTGCGGAGAGCCTGGGCTATCACGGAATACGCAAGGTGTTTAACGTCAGTTTGCCATTGGTGCTACCAACTATTCTCGCGGGCGCGACCATCGTTTTTCTGCGTGCCTTTGCGGATTACGGCACCCCACGTCTAATTGGGGAGGGGTATAACACCCTGCCGGTCATCATCTATCAGGAATGGGTGAGTGAGACGGGGACGAACGCCTATTTCGCGTCAGCAGTTGCATTGATCATGATGCTGATAGCTGCCCTGGTTTTTCTGGCACAGAAATGGATCTCCAGCCGCCGCAGCACAACGATGAGCATGTTGAACCCACCCAAGCCCAAACAACTGCGAGGGATACCTAATGTATTGGCGCATGCCTATGTGTATCTGATTGTGCTGCTGTCTACGCTGCCCCAAATCTATATCATCATCATCTCCTTCCGAAACACCAAGGGGCTCATGTGGGCAGAGGGGTATGGATTCGGCAATTATATCACCACATTCACACGCTCGCTATCCTCCATCGTGAACACCTTTCAGTACGCGATAATTGCCATTCTCATCATTGTCGTACTGGGCACGCTGTTCGCCTATCTGACTGTGCGCAAGAAGAATCTGGTTTCGCGTTTTCTCGACGTATTTATCATGTTCCCGTATGTTATTCCCGGCACCATTTTCGGTTTAATCCTACTGATGACATTCAACCGGCCTCCGTTGGTTCTCAGCGGTACAGCAGCCATCATCATTGTATCTTATGTAATTCGAAGGATGCCCTATACTGTACGTTCGAGCGCTGCCATCCTCAGACAAATCAGCCCATCCATTGATGAAGCATCTGCCAGCCTTGGGTATGGCGCCATGTCCACATTCTTCCATGTGACCATGCCTGTGATGGCAGCCGGCATTCTCTCGGGGGCAATTCTATCGTGGATAACAATCATCAATGAGTTGTCCTCCACCCTAATGTTGTATACTGGTAAAACGCAGACCATGACCGTGACCATTTTCCAGGAAATCAGCCGAGGGGGTTACGGTACTGCTGCTGCCCTATCCACAATCCTGACAGTCACGATGATTATTTCACTGTTGCTATTCTTCAGGTTGACCAATTCAGAAGATATCGACTTGTGAGGCTTGTGGCATTATTCGCACGTATGGGCAGTCCTGATGGGCTGCCCATACGTGTAAAGAAACGGAGAAACCTGTGGCTACAATCAAAGATATCGCGAAAGCAGCGGGGGTCTCGCATGGGACGGTTTCCAATGTGCTCAACAGACGCGGGGGCGTCAGTTATGAGAAAATCCAATTGGTGGAAAAGGCAGCCATCGCAATGGGGTATACCATCGATGAGCAAGCCAGTGCGCTGAGACGGGGGAAGACCCGCACCATCGTGGTTCTCCTACCATCGCTAAGCGAGTATCGGTACGCGGATCTATACACCGGTATCGTCAATTTCGCCAATCGCAGTGGCTTTGATTTGAGTCTGTTTCTGACGGATGACTTGCCGCATATTGAGCTGAACGCGCTCAAAACCGCTTCCTCGCTCAAGGCGTGCGGCTACCTGGTTGTTTCAAGTTTTTCGCATCCCAGGGATGAGTACGCAGAACTGCTGGATACCAACTTACCGGTGCTCTTCCTTGAAAGAGCCGCCAACATCGAGACAATTCCATCCTATACATTTGATATGAAAAGCGCCGCCAGGCTGGCCTTTGGCTTGTGCCGGGCGAATGGTTCCACTTGCATCCTGTCTCAAAATCCGCGATTCAGTGACCAGGGGCAATTCATCGAGCAATTCCCGCTGGGGGCTGCATCGTTCTTTTCCGAAGCTTTGGCCGGGCCCGGACAGGCCATCACTGCCATTGTCAATAATCAGAAAGCATTTGATTCTGTTATATGCACCAGTGAGGAGCTTGCTCAAAAATTGATGTATTCCTGGTGTGAAAGCAGGGGAGTTGAGCCTCTGCATATCTGTACCTTGGCCTCACTGCGAACACTGAGCCCACAGGACTTCGGTCGCGTGAACCTCAATTACCGATTAATGGGGCATGAGGCGGCGGCCGCCCTGATTGCTTCGGTTGAAGGTAAGAAACAATTGGCCTCACGCGTTTTTGCGCCTGTATTAATCAAACAGCCAAAGCTTGCTCACGGTTTCGGATGTCCGCGGCCGCTGCGCATGCTGGCACATATGACACCAGCTACCCATGCGCTGGAGCAGTTATTGCCCAGATTCACCCGTCAAACGGGTGTTGCGGTTGAGTTGGTTCATTGTTCGTTGGATGAACTGCACAAGCGTTTGGCAACTGATGACATAGAGGGGCTTGACCTCGTTCGTGTTGACCCCTCCGTCTTGCCCTCAATTGCTTCCCGGTTACTGGTACCCCTAACTGAGATCGATCCCTCGGCGAGCGCGAACAACGGCCGCTTTGTATTGGGCTTGAGCGCAGACTTTTCCATGCAGGACGGCTTGCTCTATGCGCTTCCCTTTGACATCAGCGTTCAAATGCTTTTCTATCAGCGATCGTTGCTGGAGAGTTCCGCACAGAAACGCGCCTTTTTTGAAACATACCATCACGAACTTGTCGCACCATCAACTTTCGTGGAATACGATCAACTCTGTCGGTTCTTCTCCCGCCAGCACAGACCGGATTCGCCATCCGTCTTTGGAGCATCATTCCCTCCATCCAATCCCACTTCGATTGCGAGCGATTTCTTACCCAGGTTCATGTCGGCCGGAGGCATGATTTTTGACGAAAACGGTAAATTGGATGTATCATCACCTATCGCAGTGAAAACCGCACAGGAATATGTGGAGAATATTCACTACACGAACCGCCAGCACACGCACAGTTGGAGCGATGTGGCCATGAGCTTTGCAAAGGGTGATGCGGCGATGGCCATGATATATGCCCATCACGCGTCCAATTTTGTCGTCGCGCAGCGTGAAAATGCCAGGATGGACATTGGCTTTGCGCCCGTACCCGGCGGCCGTCCCTTGCTTGCCGGCGGTTCGCTGGCCATTCTCAAGCAGTCCAGCAATCCCCATGATGCGTACACCTTTATAACCTGGGCTACAGGAGAACACATCGCCCCTGAGCTGGTGATGCAGGGCGGAACATCGGCCTGCAGCATCGTTTTTCAGCATCGTGAAATACTGGATACATATCCATGGTTGGACATGATGCCCGAAGTGCTCCGTCAGGGAACTCGCAGACCGATTTTGTCCATCTCCAAATCAGGCTTCAGTCAGCGAGATTTCGAGCATACCCTGGGAGAGCATCTCTATCAGGCCATCTGTGGCTATATTGAACCGCAGGAAGCAATGAAGCGAGTTCAACGTTTCGTGGATAAAATAAATTAACCGTTATCCGATAAAAAAATATTGACATTCGCCCCCGTGTAATATATATTACTGAATAAGTTGTAGCACAAGTGACAAGTTTAAGTCACATTGATGAACCGATAGAATCGAATAACGAACGTATCAGATACTCCATATGAGCGAGGCCGCTGAATGATGAAGTTAATCGAAAAAAGCAATCTGGTAGAAGAGGCATACCATCAGATACTCCAGTTGATTGTTTCCGGGGACTGGGAAGAGGGGGATAAGCTACCCAGTGAGAATAAACTATGTGATGTGCTTGGGGTCAGCAGAAATACGGTTCGTGCAGCCCTGAATAAACTGAACGCAATTGGGTTGGTTGAACCACGGCACGGCTATGGCTATTCCATTCGAGAGCTGAATAGCGGTATTTATCTGAATACCCTATTACCCACCCTTCTATTGAGGTCGCGTTGTTTGCAATCCATCACAGAGTTTCGCATTGGGGTGGAGGGCGAGGCCGCGTACCTGGCCGCGGTTCGGGCCACCGAGGAAGATGTTGCGGGAATGGACGCGACATGGAAGCAGGCTGCCGCCTCGATTGATGATAGCGACCTATTCGCAAAATATGATATGGAATTTCACCGAAAGATAGCCATCGCCTCTCGCAATACGCTTTTCATCAAGGCGGCGGAGATGCTGGAAAACATGTACACGGTATGGCTCATGGGCTTCTTGCGAACACACGGAAAAGAACGCAGCAATGACTTTCACTTCAAAATTTATCAAGCCATTGCCCAGCATCAACCTACGGAAGCGAAGTATTACATGGAAGAACACCTGAAGGATGTCCTGCAAAAAGTGAAGAAGGACGAGAGCAAGCGAACCGGGCTTAAGCTACTGAACGAGTCAATATCGCGCGAGTAGGAGTGTGAGCATGGAAGAGATTCTGTCGTTTGACAAAATATCCAAGTCATTTCCGGGCGTGCGAGCCTTGGATGATGTCAGTTTTGGACTGATGCGAGGCGAGGTTCATGCCATTGTCGGAGAAAATGGCGCCGGTAAATCAACATTGATGAAAATTCTTTCCGGTGCTTATACGGCTGATACCGGGAGGATGATATTTGAAGGCAGAGAGATCGTCAACAATTCGCCCAAATTGTCGCGTGATTTGGGCATTCAGATGATTTACCAGGAACTAAACCTGGTGCCCGAACTTTCCATAGCCAGTAACATTTTTCTGGGGCAGGAGCTAAAGCAAGGGCTATTCGTCAACAAGGGTGAGCAGGTGAAGCGCTGCCGTGAAGCGCTGCAGGAATTGGGCCTCAATATCAGCCCGAACACGTTGGTCAAGAATTTGAGCATTGGCGCGCAGCAGTTGGTGGAAATCGGGAAAGCGCTCAGTGTTAACGCAAAAATTCTTGTGTTCGATGAACCCACGAGTTCCCTAACCGATTCCGAGATACAGGAATTGTTCCGAATCATTCGAATGCTCAAGGCACGTGGGGTGGGGATGTTCTATATCTCACACCGTTTGGACGAGTTGTTTGAGATTGGCGACCGTGTTACGGTACTGCGGGATGGCAAACACATCATGACGGACCGCATCGAAAACGTGACCATCAACGGGATTATAGAGGCTATCGCAGGACGAAAGATTGAGAACCTATACCCCCGAAACAGGGGAGAGGTTGGCGCCCCGATGCTGGAGATCAACCATCTTTCCGGCGAAGCCTTTCAGGATGTGTCACTTGTGGTTCGGGAAGGTGAAATTGTGGGCATGGCAGGGCTGATAGGCGCGGGTAGGTCCGAGGTGGCGAAAGCCGCGTTTGGCATAGATAAGTATA
>ENA-UOOH01004056-UOOH01004056.1-fermentation-metagenome-genome-assembly--contig:-NODE-4056-length-10460-cov-2.086977_pt1 | contig 10460 bp, 12 predicted proteins | sample MGYA00245778_ERZ724025 | MGnify/ENA primary metagenome ERZ724025 (study PRJEB28704, sample SAMN03018313) | fermentation metagenome | biome: anthropogenic terrestrial biome; feature: soil; material... | reverse complement strand
GATAGGATGCCCGAATATAGGTATTGGTGCCATCCTCCACCAGAAATGCTGTCACCTCCACATTCAGGTTGCTGCGGATATAACCCTGCGCAATGCCCTTGTGCAGAAAATCACAGAGAAAGACATTGTTTTGGGCTACATCCTCCTTGATCAACTTTGCCGCCTGGGGATAATATTTCTGGATATCCTCGAAAAATTTCACATTGGCCAATGGCAGGTTCTGCTGAGCACCCCGATCACATTGTAGTCTCCACGGAGAAAAGTGGCAAAATGAGCGTTCCGCTCATTCCATGTTTTTCTCAGGAAGGAGATCAGCAGATCCTCCTTATCCCGGAAAATTTCATAGATGGTTCGTTTCGAGATGCCCAATGATGTGGCAATCTCATCCATCGAACTGTTCTTGATCCCACACTGGATAAAAAGATTTCCTGCTTTTTCTATAATTCTGTCGCGCAATTCCATGTATAACCTACCTTTAAAAAACGCACAAAAATAATCCGGAAAACCCAAAAACACAAATCGGTTTTCTCGGTTTTAACATACTTTACAGCTGCTCAGCAACAGGAATCACAAATTAAGGATTGTTCGCAGTTCCCTGTATCCGGTAACGCTTGCGCGAATCTGATCACCATTCTTCAATGTGAGCATCTGGTTCTGTTTCTCATAGAGTTCTATTCGCAGGATCTTCTCCACGTTGACAATAAAAGAGCGGTGCACCCTGACAAATTGACTTCGGGGCAAATTGGCTTCGAAATGCTTCATTGTCTCTTCCTTGAGATAACGGCTCTGATCCGTCACAATCTGCACATAGTCACCATCTGACTGGATGTAGATGATATCAGGAACCATGATCACATGAATTTTCTGACCGCTTTTCACCGCCACACGCTCCAGCACCTCCCTGTCGTTGTGCAGTGCGGAATTGTGCTCTGCATCCAGCCCGGAAAGATCTGAAACAGGGTTTCCACCCATATTTTCCCTGTTTTCATCTTCCGAACCAGTTTGTACCATCCGATAGTGAATCAGCTGCAGATGGACCAGATAAACCAACAGTGCTACCAATGTGGTAAACGGTATAAGCGATGTGACAACTCTCTTTTGTGCCAGGCCAAAGATCAACAGGGAAAAGAAATAACTCAACAGGCTCCAGCCGATGAGATACATGATCCCCAAGGCGACATAGTTGACTGTTCGCTGATATTGATCCAGCCTCGCATAATGAAAGGAAGAAATTGCGACAGTCAGAAGCATTCCCATCCCACCCATGATCAATGCATCGACGGCACTCTTCAACCACAAGACCCCGTAAGGAAGCGGGATAAGTGCGCGCAGAACAACAGGCTGCAGGATGGCAAAGGTGAGGCAAAGCATCACAAATGGCAACCAGCGAAAGGGAATATAAAAAAAAGGTTGTTTCATCGGTTGTGTAATGGATTGTGCATCGTAGGCTAGCTGTGGTCAGCGTATTTCACATCCTCCGAATATCAGGTCGCCCCTCAGAATCAGTTTGCATGCATAGTCAGGTGTAGATACCAGCCGCTTGTCTTCCACGCCGCCCAATACGGTCTGGAATCTTGTCTCCACAAGCCAGTCACCCGGGATATATAGTTCTATTCCCCCGAAGGTGGCATCCACTTCCAGGCAGGTCTCACCCTCCGGTAGTGTGGTTCTGCGCAGATCCAGCACAATACCTCCAAAAGTGGCGCTCAATGCACCCCCATGGAAGACAGGATCCAGAAAGATGCTCTCTGATCCACCAAAGACCACCCGTTTTTCGATTCGGCCATTCACCCCTGAGGCAGTTTCACCGGTAACGAGACGCTGTTGTCCTTGCCGGTGTCGCGGAGCATAAAAGACCCTGAAAATCAGGCTTACGCCCAATATGATCAACAGGAACGGCCAGTAGGTACGTGCAAAACCGGCATCGAGACCCGGCAGGATTCCGGGATAAGCAACGGCAATACGGGGAAGCAGGAAGAAGAACCCCAGGATCAGCAGAAACAGAGACATCAGCGGATCTCTCCGGGAGAGTTTCATGATTCCTGCCACGATGAATAGCATCGGCCAGGAAAAAAGCACCGGTTTAAGGGCTGAATCGATCCATCCGAAATTGAAGGCAAGAAACAACAAACCTGCCAACACCAGCATTGAACCCAAAAGAATCCCTTTCGATCTGCCAGAAAAAGAGGAAGCACACGAACTTTTATCCATGATAAGTATATTTTATTTTTGGCACAAATGTAGGGATCTGTCAGGATGTATCACAACGGTCAATCGACGAACACCGCTCTTATTCCCGACGAATGAACTGTTTTTTTTGGCTAAAACAGTTACAAATGATCATCCAACCTGAAAATATCATTATCTTTGGAGTGCAAAATTATCAAAAATATTGGCAGGGATATGAAAAGAAGGGTTTCTTTTTTTTACTTTTTGATGCTGGCTACAGCCATCCTGTTTCTTTCACATTGTACGGATAGCAAAAATTCCCCCATGCGGGTGGATGAAGTGCTGGTCAACGCCGAATCACTGACAGGTAAAACAGTGATGGTAGAGGGACTCTGCACCCATGTCTGTGGCAAGAGTGGCATGAAACTCTTTCTGCAGGGCAGTGAAGAGACCCTGACCCTACGTGCGGAATCAGACGCCACACTGGGCAAGTTTGACCCCGAAGCGGAAGGGAAACGGCTGAGGGTGAGAGGTGTAGTAATGAGAGATAGCATCACAGAAGGAACGGATCATCACGACCATGGGGTCTCCGCTGCCGACAGCACCGGAACAGTCCATTGCGAAGAGGAGGAGGCTGCGGTTCCTCGCTATCACCTTGCTGCCATCTCCTATCAGATACTGGAGTGATGGACCCTATTGCTCCTTTCACTGGTTTTACTGCTGCTTCCATCACGTTTTTATGCGAACTGAAGGTAAACAACAACCGTGAATGGTTCAACGAGCGAAAACAGATCTATCAGGAGTCTCTATTGCAACCCTTCCGTGCTCTGGCCATGATGCTTTCGCCGACCATGTACAACATCGATCCCCTCTTTGAGCTACACCCCGCAAAAATGCTCTCCCGCATCTATCGCGATATCCGGTTCTCACCCAACAAAGAACCCTATAAAACATCGATGTGGCTCAATTTCCAGCGAAAAGCCACCCACTGGGAAGATTATCCCGGTTTCTTCGCCGAGTTAAGTAGCGATCAGTTCACCTACGGCATGGGGCTTTACAGCCCCAGGCGGAAGATCATGGATACGCTGCGGGAAGAGATCTCCTTCAGCCGGGAGTCGTTTCGTGAAATGGCGTTGCAGGCTGCCGCTGCCGGATTCACAGTAGAAGGTGAACCATACAAGAGAGCTCTGCCCAGTGACCTGCCTGAGTTCTACCAACCCTGGATACAGCGCAAAAGCTGCTACCTGGTCAAGCGGATCTCACCAACCGATCCTCGTCTCTGTAGCAGTGCCATTGCACTACAGCTGATGGAGGATTTCACTCTGGCGGCAGATCTTTATCACTTTATGATGGATGTTGTCCAGGAAGCGCAACAATAATTATCATCTGTCACATTATTTTTGTATTTTTGTACAGGTTATTGAACAATCTGCATAAAAACAATCAAAATGACAAAGAATAAACTGCGGGACGATGCGCTGGCCTACCATGCGCAGGGGCGCCCCGGTAAAATCGAAGTAGTTCCCACTAAACCCTATAGTTCACAACGGGACCTGTCACTGGCCTACTCACCCGGTGTGGCCGAACCCTGCCTGGCGATAGAGAAGAATCCGCAAGCGGCCTACGAGTACACTTCCAAGGGAAATCTGGTAGCGGTAATTTCAAACGGTACCGCCGTATTGGGACTGGGCGATATCGGTGCCTTGGCCGGAAAGCCGGTGATGGAAGGAAAGGGACTCCTCTTCAAGATCTTCGCCGGAATCGATGTGTTCGATATAGAAGTGGATGAAAAAGATCCGGAGAGATTCATTCAGATAGTGAAGGCGATTGCCCCTACCTTCGGAGGCATCAACCTGGAGGACATCAAAGCGCCACAATGCTTTGAGATCGAAGAACGACTCAAAGGTGAACTCAATATCCCCATTATGCACGATGACCAGCATGGTACCGCCATCATCTCTGCCTGCGGTCTTCTCAATGCGCTGGAACTGAACGGGAAAAAGATTGAGGAGTTGCAGATCGTGGTGAACGGTGCCGGAGCGGCCGCCAATTCCTGCACCCGGCTCTATATAGCCCTTGGAGCCCGGAAAGAAAACATCGTGATGCTCGATTCCCGTGGGGTGATCCACACCTCCCGCACCGATCTGAACGAACGCAAGCGACCCTTTGCCACCAACCGCAACATCCGCACACTGGAGGAAGCGCTGAGAGGAGCCGACATGTTCCTCGGTCTCTCGGTAGCCAACGTGCTGACAGAGGAGATGCTATGCTCCATGAGCGACAACCCAATCGTTTTCGCACTGGCAAATCCCAATCCGGAGATATCTTATGAACGGGCCATCTCGGCACGTGAAGATATCATCTTCGCTACCGGACGTTCCGATTATCCCAACCAGATCAACAACGTGCTGGGTTTCCCCTATATCTTCCGTGGTGCGCTCGATGTGCAGGCAACCTGTATCAACGAAGAGATGAAGATTGCTACCGTCTATGCTCTGGCGGAATTGACCAAAAAAGCGGGGCCTGACGTGGTGAATGAAGCGTACAGTGTGAAGAAACTCAGCTTCGGAAGGGAATACATCATTCCCAAGCCGCTCGACCCGCGCCTGCTCACCACGGTGGCTCCCGCCGTGGCAAAGGCTGCCATGGCATCGGGTGTGGCACGCAAACCCATCACCGACTGGGAGGCATACGACCACAAGCTGCGTGACCTGATGGGTCTCGACAACAAGATGATCCGCCGCATGTTTGAGATGGGACGCCAGCAGCCCAAGAAGGTGGTTTTCTCCGAAACAAACCACCTGAACATGCTCAAGGCAGCCGAGGCAGCCTATGCCGAGGGTATCTGCCACCCCATCCTGCTGGGCAACGAGGAGAAGATCGCCAACGTGGCACGGGAGAACCAGATCAGCCTGGAAGGGATCGAGATTGTCAACCTGCGGCACGATCGCGAGGAGGAGCGACGCTTGCGCTATGCAGCCCTGCTCACCGAGAAGAGAAACCGTCAGGGGATGACCCTCGAGGAGGCTGCAGAAAAGATGTTCGAACGAAATTATTTCGGCATGATGATGGTGGAGACCGGTGAGGCCGATGCCATGATCACCGGCGTCTTCAGCAAGTACCAGCAGACCACCGATATCGCGAAGGAGGTGATTGGCATCCGCGAGGGGCTGAACCACATCGGGACGATGCACATCGTCAACACCAAGAAAGGAATGCTCTTCCTGGCCGACACCCTCTTCAACCGTCACCCCGACACCGAGGCGCTGATTGATATTGCGCGACTGGCCAATGCCACGGTCAAGTTCTTCAACCAGGAACCGGTGATCGCCATGCTCTCCTACTCCAACTTCGGTGCAGATACCGTGGGCAGTCCCGCCAGCGTGCACCAGGTGGTAGAGACACTCCACGAACGCTATCCGGAAATGGTGGTCGACGGGGAGATGCAGGTCAACTATGCCCTGAACAGACCGATGCGCGACAGAAAGTACCCCTTCTCACGCCTGCGGGACAGGGAGGTGAACACGCTGGTTTTTCCCAACCTCAGCTCCGCCAATGCCGCCTACAAACTACTGAAAGAAACCGGTCTGAATGACATCATCGGTCCCATCCAGATGGGTCTCAACAAACCGGTGCATATCCTCGATGTGGAGACACCGGTGCGGGACATCGTGAACATGGTGGCCGTGGCAGTGATTGACGCCATCGTGGAGGAGAACATCCGCACCAACAAACTCTCCCGTATACAATAACAACACAATAAAACCGATAAAGACAAATTGATGGAAAAAAGAAAAAAATTCCTGCTTCCCGAAGCAGAGATCCCGGAGCAATGGTACAACATCATTGCCGAGATGGAAAACAAGCCGCAGCCAATGATCAACCCTGGCACACGGGAACCACTCAAGGCGGAAGACCTATACCCTCTCTTTGCCGAGGAGCTGTCACGTCAGGAGGTAAACCAGAGCGATGCCTGGATCGATATCCCCGAACCGGTAAGGGAGAAGTATAAGATCTACCGCCCCTCACCACTGGTGCGGGCTACAGGATTGGAGAAAGCCCTCGACACACCGGCGCATATCTATTTCAAAAACGAGAGTGTCAGCCCGGTGGGTTCACACAAGCTCAACTCAGCACTGCCCCAGGCCTACTACAACAAAATTGAGGGAACCACCAATATCACCACCGAGACCGGTGCCGGACAGTGGGGTACTGCCCTGGCACTGGCTACCAAAATGTTCGGGCTGGAGCTGGCTGTCTACATGGTGAAGATCAGCTATGAACAGAAACCCTACCGCCGCTCGCTGATGCAGACCTGGGGTGCACAGGTGATCGCCTCACCCAGCAGGCAGGTCGTAAAATCATCACCGACCACCCCAACTACCAGGGGAGCCTGGGCACCGCCATCTCGGAGGCGATTGAGCTGGCAATGCAGACCCCCGGTTGCAAGTATGCACTGGGCAGTGTGCTGAATCATGTCTCACTGCACCAAACCATTATTGGCCTGGAGGCGGAGAAGCAGATGGCAATGGCGGGTGAGTACCCCGATGTGGTGATCGGCTGTTTCGGTGGCGGTTCCAACTTCTCCGGCATCTCCTTCCCCTTCCTGCGACATAACTTTGAGGGCAAGGCCAACACCCGCTTCGTGGCGGCAGAACCGGCCTCCTGTCCCAAACTGACACGAGGCCGCTTCCAGTACGACTTTGGAGACGAAACCGGCTACACCCCGCTAATCCCCATGTATACATTGGGACACAAGTTCGCACCGGCCAACATCCACGCAGGCGGGCTCCGCTACCACGGTGCCGGAAGCATCGTAAGCCAGTTACTCAAGGATGGCTACATCGAGGCGATCGACATCAAACAACTGGAAACCTTTGAGGCCGGGGTGCTCTTCGCCCAGACCGAAGGGATTATCCCTGCACCGGAATCAACCCACGCCATTGCCGCTGCCATCCGCGAAGCTAACCAGGCAAAAGAGGAAGGGCGCAAAAAGGTGATCCTCTTCAACCTCTCCGGCCATGGACTGGTCGATATGGCCGCCTATGACCAGTACCTGGCAGGTGACCTGACCAACCACGAGGTTTCGGATCAGGATATTAGTCGGTTTCTGCAGGAAAACTGACCGGTGATCCGCATCGCTGTTCCCTGTTAAAAACGGGAAAAATGTGGAAAAGAGGGCGAAAAAGGTACCCGAATATTTGGAAATACCAATGGGATCACCTATCTTTGACACACAGGTTGATTGAGTCATTGCCGCATTGGTCGATTGGGAAACTCATCAATTACGTTATAGAAACCGAGACTCGTTTTTGGTATCAATGGCGGGCCGCAGCCCTCGGGATCCCGATTGATCGGGACAGCGGATTACAAAGATACCGGAACACTCAAATCCTGTCACAAGGAGTTTCGTCTTATTCCACCGATGCGGCTTCTTAATAGAAAGCAGATCTGCAACAGATACCACTATCGTGCAGACTGCTTTTCACTTTTTAAGGTCATCCTATGCAACGCATCAGAAAATATGGGGAGCTCTTTCTGGTCTTCTTCAGGATCGGGGCCTTCACCTTCGGTGGCGGCTACGCCATGATCCCGTTGATCAGAAACGAGGTGGTTGCAAAAAAAGGATGGCTTGATGACAACGCATTCATGGAGATGCTGGCCATCGCCCAATCCGTTCCGGGTCCCATTGCGCTCAACACCGCACTCTTCGTGGGCAACAAGCGGCTGGGCTTCCGGGGCAGCCTCTTCTCCGCTGCCGGCATCATCCTCCCCTCCTTCATCGTTATCCTGTTGATTGCCATCCTCTTCTCCCAGTTCCGGGACAATCCCTTGGTGGAACGCATCTTCAAGGGGATCCGACCCGCTGTGGTGGCACTGATCGCGGCACCGCTGCTGGGACTGGGCGGCTCGGCAGGAGTGAACAGCAAAAATATCTGGATTCCCGTGGTGGCGGCTCTTACTGTCTGGCTGCTGAAAGTCTCGCCGGTCTACATCGTCCTGGCCGCTATCCTGATGGGGTTCTCACACCTGGTCTATCTGAAAAAAGTGATGAAGAAATAAAATGGAACTGATCGATCTCTATGCCGCCCTTTTTCTCTCCTTCTTCAAGATCGGACTCTTCGGATTCGGTGGAGGGTATGCCATGCTGCCCCTGATACAGCATGAAGTGGTGGAGCAGCATGAATGGATCACGGTGGCCGACTTCACCGATATCGTGGCCATCTCACAAACCACACCGGGTCCCATCGCTTTCAACTCAGCCACCTATATTGGCTATTCCGCTATTACCGAGATGGGATATGCCAGCGGTTATGGCATCATCGGCTCAGCTGTCGCCACCCTGGCCGTGAGCATCCCCTCACTCATCCTGATGACGCTGGTCTGCGCTTTCTTCTTTCGTCTCAGCAACAATGCCTGGCTACAGGCATCCCTTTCCGTACTGAAACCAGCCATCATCGGACTGATCGCCTCGGCTGCACTGATGCTGATGAATGGCAACAATTTCACCGATTACAAGAGCTGGATCATCTTTGGTGTGGTGCTGACGGCATCGGTAAAAAAGGTGGATCCCATACTACTGATCCTGCTCTCCGGGATGGCAGGACTCCTGCTCTACCCTACTTGAGAACACTTCCTGCCGCTGTTCCTCCACCCTCCTTCCACCACGGATCAGCAACACCAATAGCAACAGAAAAAAGAGCGCAACCACTCCCCAAAACCATACCTCCTGAAAGATCGGATCCTGACTATAGTCAATGTTGATATCAAGCGGCAAGGAGTGAGGATCCTCTGCTCCCCGCAACAGCAGCGGACAACCGGTCAGCAAAAGGAATGTAGCGTTTTTTTTCATGGTACCGTGATCTTCCCTGCTTCGGCATCATAGCCGAAAAGCTTCTTCTGATAGGCTAACCTGGGGGAGCCGTCACCGACATAAATGATGCCACAGTAACTGAAACCCATTGACTCGATGACCTGCTGCATCACCCGGTTGTCACGATGGGTATCTACCCGTATATTGGGACATTGCCTGAAACACCATTCAAAACAGGCTCGTGCCACCCCTTTCTCACTCCCTCGCGAAGCAATGCGGTGTAGCGTCCCGTAAGGCTCTTCATTGAGCCATCCCCCCTCAAAAATCTGCTGATAGGTGGGATCCTCACCCAGGATAAAGCAAAAAGTCGCCACAACCGCATCCCTCTCGTTCAGGCAAACAAAGCTGTGCCCGGCTGCAATCTCCTCTCGAATAAACGCTTCGGCAGGATAATGATCACCCCACTGCCCGGGATTGCCGCTTCGCTGCATAAAAACACGTGCAGCGGCATAGATTTCCATCACCTCCGCGATCTCCACTTCTTTTGTATGACGTATCTGAGTGATCATCGATAAGAGATTGCAATGCTGTTACACCTATTCACCCTTCGCACTATCGTTTTTTTTGGCAGCCGATGTTTTGGCTGTCGCGCTCTTTTTAGTGGTGCTCTTCTTGGCAGTGCTCTTCTTGGTGGTACTCTTCTTCGCACTGCTTTTGCCGGCCGCGGCTGTCGTGGCAGCTTTCTTCGTTGAAGCACCCCTGCGTCCCCTGCCAGTGGCTTTACCTTCCTTGTCAGCCTCCTCGATGATGCGCCGGCACTCCTCCAACGTCAGCTCCTCCGGCTTCATCCCCTTCGGAATCTTGTAGTTGGCCTTCTGAAAGGTGATGTAGGGTCCGTAACGGCCGTTGAGCACCTGCAGCTCGGGTTCCTCCTCAAAACTGAGAATGATCTTCTCCCGATCCTTCTGCTCCTTCGCCTCAATCAGGGCAGTTGCCTCCTCCAGCTCAATCTCCAGCGGATCCACACCCTTGGGCAGAGAGACAAACTTATTGTTGTGACGAATATAGGGCCCGAAACGGCCCACGCCTACTACCACATCCTTTTCCCGGAAAGCACCCAGGGTGCGTGGCAGCTCAAACAGCTTCAGTGTCTCCTCAAGGGTGATGGTCTCGATCGACTGCGTCTTCTGCAATGAGGCGAACTGTGGCTTCTCCTCATCATCGGGTGTGCCAATCTGAGCCATGGCACCGTACCGTCCTATCTTCACCGACACCTGTTTCCCTGTCTTGGGATCGGTGCCCAGCACCCGTTCACCCGCCTTGTGCTCGGTACGCATCTGCGCCGTCTCCTCCACGATGGGGTGAAACAGCTTATAAAAAGCGGCAATCGACTCGTTCCACTGCACCTTTCCTTCGGCAATCTCGTCGAACTCCTTCTCCACCTTCGCGGTGAAGTTGTAGTCGATCACTGATGGGA
>ENA-UOOH01004052-UOOH01004052.1-fermentation-metagenome-genome-assembly--contig:-NODE-4052-length-10470-cov-4.524532_pt1 | contig 10470 bp, 9 predicted proteins | sample MGYA00245778_ERZ724025 | MGnify/ENA primary metagenome ERZ724025 (study PRJEB28704, sample SAMN03018313) | fermentation metagenome | biome: anthropogenic terrestrial biome; feature: soil; material... | reverse complement strand
GCGCGCGGCCAGACACCGGGACCGGTCCAACGAAAGCGACCGCCGACGAGGCGGGAGCTTTCACAGCGAGCGCGCGGCGAGAAGGAACGCGATCGCCGGGAAGCTTTCCGACACCTCGGGCCGCCTTCCGCCGCCGGCCGCCGAGACGGCGGCGCTCCCTGGTTTCGGCGCGCGGCCAGACACCGGGACCGGTCCAACGAAAGCGACCGCCGACGAGGCGGGGCTTACACAGGGTGCGCACGCAGGCCGCCGGGACGGCGGCTCTCCCCCCTCGCCCGACTCGCTCCCGCTCCGCCAGTCGCTGACCGGCGCAACGAACGCGCCCCCGAAAGGTTTCAACCTTGATGACCTATCGCGCCGAGGGCCGCGGCCAGCTCCTCGCGCCGCTGCTGCAGACCGGCGTCGGGTGTCGGCGGCAACCGGGACAGGGCCTCGGTCACCCTGCGGACGTCGAGCGCCAGCCGGTCCTCGGCGACGCGCGCCAGCAGCGCGAGGCAGTCGCCGAGGTCGTGGGCCGAGAGCCGGGGGAGTTTCAGCAGCAGAAACAGGGTCGGACTCGGGCGAAAAATCCTCCCCCTGGCGCCGATGACGAACGGCTCGATCTCCGACCGCCAACCCGGAATGCGACGCACGAAGAAGTCGGCCGCGGAGTTGACCGCTTCGATGGAGAGCCCGAGCTCCGCGGCCAACTCCATCAGCGCCAAGCGCTCACGACCGCTCCCTTCGAGCCCCATCAGATCGACATCCTCGGTCGTTCGCCCGGGCAGCAACCAGAGCGCGACCAGTCCGCCCCCGACGAGCAGCCAATCGCCTTCGAGGCGGTCGGCCGCTGCGCGGACCACCCGCTCCAGCTCTTCGCGTCCCAGCACGGTCTTCATGGTTGTTACGATACGGGCGATGAACGATTCCTGGGAATTGCTGTGCAGCCTCGGCCTGCCCGACGGCCCGATTCGGCCGCCGCCGACCGGCCTCTTCCCAGACGAGCGCGTGCGAGTCGCGGTCGAGACGCTCGTCACCGGCGTGCTCGAAGAGCGGCAGGTCGCTCCGTTGCTCGCCTGGCTCAGGGCCTGGCAGCACCATTGGCCCGCCAGGTTCGCCGCGACGCTCGGGGACTCGGGCGTGGCGGCGATCGGCGCGCTCGAGCGACGCTCGGCAGACGCCAATCGCTACCTGAAGCTGCGCCGCATCGCTATCGAGAACCTCTCCGGGCTCCTCTGAGCAGCGCGCCCGGCCCGCGACCGCGGTTAGCACTCGCGAGTCGAACCCGCGCCCGAAGGAAGCCCGCTCCCCGCCGGCGCGCCCGCGTACCAAAGTGCTCGCCGCGGAGATCTTCAGCGCGCGCCGACGAGGCGGGGGCTTTCACAGCTTGGCGCGGTCAGACACCGGGACCGGTCCAACGAAAGCGACCGCCGAAGCGGCGGGAGCTTCCACAGGGTGCGCACGCAGCCCGCCGGGACGGCGGCCCTCCCCCCTCGCGCGACTCGCTTCCGCTCCGCCAGTCGCTGACCGGCGCCAGCACGAAGGCTGGCGCTCCGGATCTCGCGGAGCACTCTCCTACGGCGCGGTGACGAGCCCGCGGCTGCTCGCGACGACCACGGTCCTCGCCGCGCCGTTGGCCACCGCCACGCTCCTCGGCACGACGTCCGCGCCGATCCGGAACAACTCGAGCGCCTCGGCGCCCCTCTCTCCGGCATTGGTCTGCGCCCGGCTCACCCTCGCCAGGCTCTCGCCGACCACGACCCAGACGTCGCCGGCGTACAGCCCCTGCCCCTCGACCGCGATCGACCGCACGGCGCCGAGCTGCGTGAAGAACATTTCGCCCTCGTCCATCCGAGGCTGAACGACCGCCCAGTCGAAGGCGTCTCGGAAGAGCCAGAGCCCGCCCTCGCCCGGCGCGCCGCCCGCGTCGCCGGTGCCCACCCAGAGGTCCGGCAGGCTCGTCGAGCCGGCCCCGATGGCCGTCACCGCGGGCCCCGGCACGGTGCCGACCGCGGCCTCGGTGGTCCAGCTCGCCGCGTCTTCGGAGGTCTGGCAATGGATCTCGTTGCCGACCGCGTACCAGACCAGCCCGCCGCCGCCCCACGAGACGTCCGGCCCGACGGCGATGGCCCGAACGTCCAGCCCTTCCTCAGGCCGCCATTGCTGCAGGCTGCCGGTGGCGTCCCAGAAGGCGATTCCGCGATCGGTGGCGGCGAACACGCGCCCGTGCGAGCCGGCGGCCATCGCCCGCGTCTGCGTCGGCGGGTCGACGGCGACGCCCCAGCCGAGGTTGGGCTGCTGTGCGCCGGCGCCGAAGTCGAACGGCGACCAGCTCCCGGTGCTCGCCCAGCCGGCAAAGCCGAGCGTCTGGACCCCGCCGTTGGAGATGGCCACCGCGCTGCCCTCGCTCAGGCCGCTGACGTAGCTGTCGCGGCGCCCGTCCAAATAGACGTAGAAGGCGGGCTGCTCTCCTACCGCCATGATCCGGCCCCAGGGGTCGATGGCCACGGCGCTCAGCGACGGGCCGTCCTGCTCGACGTGGAAGCCGGTGACTTCGATCTCCAGCGGCTCGGCCTCGGTCGTCGCCAGCGGCTCGGTCGTCGTCGCGCTCGCGAGGACGGAAAGGGTGCCGCCGGCCAGCGGGTAGACCGTGATGCGGCAGGGATCGCTGCTTCCGCGACGCTCGGCGGGCAGGCCATCGACCTCGGGGAAGACGCAGGCGACCTCGTCGCCGTTCGGATCGCTCACCCGGGCGCTGACCCAAAGCGCGTCGCCGGGCAGCACCTTCGGCGCCTGGGCGCCGACCGGCGGCTGCCCAGGCTGGCTCCACTCAAGGGCGATCTCCGGCGGCTCGTCTTCACTATTGAGGATGTCGACGACGAGCTGGGCTTGAGCTCCGCCGGCGGCGAACGCGGTCACCACCAGGCTCGCAGGTCGCGCGACCTGCGGCACGCGGACCGTCCTTCCGGACAGGCGGTCGCCCAGCGTAGGCTCGTCGATGAAGGGGTCGCGCGGGTCGCGGGCGAGCTGCGCGGTCCAGGTCAGGCCCAGGGCGCTGCCCGGCTGGACCTCGACGGCGAGGTCGCTCAGCTCGTTGGCCTGCAGGCGACCAGGCAGACTGTGGCAGCCATCGACGCAGACCAGCTCGAGGTCGGCGCCCTCCGGGCGCAGGGTGAGGTTGACGAAGTCCGGCTCGGAGACGAGCTCATCGTCGTCGGTCGCAGTCACCGAGAGGACGTAGTGACCGGGAATCCCACCGGTCTTGAGCTCGAGCACCTCGCCCTTGCGCCCCTTGGGCGTGAGCTGGGTCGCGCTCGGATCGGGCGCGGCGACAAGGCTCCAGGCGAACGAGGCGACCTCGCCGTCGGGGTCCTGCGCCTGTGCGCCGATGAAGACGACCTCGCGCACGACCAGGTCGAGATCGGGGCTGGCCCGGACGATCGGCGCCGCCTTCAAAGGCCTCTCGGCACTGCAGGCGGCGAGGCTGACGGCGAGAATGAGGCTGAGCGCGGCCGTTCGCATGGTGGCCCTCCCCGGGATCGAGGTGAAGAAGGTGGGAGAGGATAGCCGCTTTCAGCAGCGGTCGGTACTTCGCAGCGTCGGGTAGCGGATGGAGGGAGGGGCGCCGAGCGACGCGCGTCTGACGGGGAATCAATCGTCGGCCCGGCAGGCAGGCAAGGGCTCGGCAGGTCGTCAAATCGTGCTGCCGGGCGCATGTGGTCCGCGTGGATTGTCGGAAGAAACTCAATGAGATGGCGGGCCTGTTTGCGGCAGCCGCAGCCTTCGGCTATGACCGCCTCTTCGCCGCCGTCCGACTCTGGCTGGAGGAGCTCATGCCCGCGAAAAAGCCTGCGACCCGCAAGTCCCCTGCGAAGCGCAAAACCCCTGTGAGGAAGAACGGCGCGTCTCTTGTCGACCTCGAGAAGCGGGTCAAGGCGCTGGAGGAGAACCAGTCGATCCCGGGTGCTCTTATCGAGAATTTGGACACTCAGCTCCGCGTCGTGGCTGAGGGCCAGGATATGGTCAGCGATCGACTCCACAAGGAGATGGAGGAGCTCAAGAAGGCCCTCCATTCGTTGGACGAGTCACTCACCGCTCGGGTGACTCTCCTCGAGGTCGGTCACACCAAGCTCGAACAGGGCCAGGCCAAGCTCGAACAGGGCCAGGCCAAGCTCGAACAGGGCCTCGGCCAGGTCGAACAGGGCCTCGTCACGGTCAGTCGTGAGCTGGCCAGGCTTGCGGACGCAATCGAAAGGATGCGCCAAGGCAACCAGGGCGTTCTCGAAAACCACGAGCAACGCATCGTCCGACTGGAGGCCGCGGGCGGACGAAGTTGAGGACTCGCTTCGCGCATTTCCTCCAAGTGAATAGCCAATCCAAGGCTTGAACAGCATCCGAGCACAGGAAGCCGCGTATGCCAGCCAAGACACCTGAGAAGAACAAGGCCTCCAGCAAGCGCAGGGGCGCTCTTCGAGGACGCCGAACGGTCCCCCACCAGGTCCTTCCAGACGAGAGTCCGAGCTCGGCCCAACTAAGGGACCGACTCACGCAGATCGCGCTGTACATCAAGACCTCCCGACCGAAGTTGGCCGCAAGCAAGGCACTCGAGGCAACAAGGCTGCCGGGCACTCCGTATTGGGAAGAGGAGACAGCGGAGTTGCTCGAGCGGTTTGAGACCCGCCTCGCTCCTCTGGAAAGCCGCGACAGCATCCGACCGATTCTCAAGAGGCTCAACCTGGACGGCACGAGGCTCCTTGATCACGGAAGGCTCGAAGGTGAGCTGCTCGCGAAGCGGACCATCCTGGAGCTTCAGCTCGAGCAGCGTTTCGGCGCCCTCCCGACTCGCACTCGCAAGAGGATCAATTCAGCGGTGCGCTCCGACCTCGATGTCTGGATCACCCGGGTCGTCGCCGCCAAGAGCCGGGCGGACATTTTCCGCGAATAGAAGTGCCACTCGCGGTCGCCATTCGACCCGCCCACCGCTTCTGCCTTCGACACTGCGTGGGCCGCCGGCAAGCCAAGGGCCTGGCTAATTGCCCCCGCCGAGCCAGGCTCCGCGGCCCCGCTCCTCCCCTCCCCAAGCATGGGGGCACGACCACCCCGTTTCGGTTGACGCCCCCCTTCCGGCACGCCTAAGCTGCCGCAACTCCTAGGGCCGGTTCTTCAAGGGGATCGCTCCGATCCCGCACAATCCCCCTCGCGGGAATACTCCAACTCAATGACTGCTGTGTTCTGGCGCCGACTCTTGCTCGCCTCGACGCTCGCTCTCTCGACCACGGCCTGTTCGGGGCTGGCCGCCAGCATGATCGGCGGCGCGCTGGGAGGCGATGGCTCGGTCTTTTCCAATGATGACGACCCTGAGCTCATCCGCGAGGCGATTCCCTTCGGACTCAAGACGATGGAGGCGCTGCTGCAGAGCGCCCCCGACGACGAGGACCTGCTGCTCTCGGCGGCCTCGGGCTTTACGCAGTACTCGTACGCCTTCGTCCTGCAGGACGCGGAGATGATCGAGGACGACGACCCGGCGAGGGCCCGCGCCGGCCGCGCCCGCGCCAAGAAGCTGTTTCGCCGCGCCCGCGACTACGGGATGCGCGCCATCGCCGCCGAGTGGGACACCGAGTTCTGGGCCGACTTCGCCAAGGACCGCCACGCCGCCCTCGCCGAGATCGACGACAAGGAGATGGTCCCCTACCTCTACTGGACCGCCGCGCCCTGGGCCGCGCTCATCTCCCAGTCCAAGGACGACATGAAGGTTGTCGGCGAGCTGCCAAACGTCGAAGCGCTCGTCAAACGCGCCCTCGAGCTCGACCCGGACTGGGGCGACGGCGCGGTGCGCGAGCTGGCGATCAACCTCGAGCTCGCCACCGGCTCGCTCGACCGCGCCCGCCAGCACTACCAGCGAGTCCTCGAGCTGACCGGCGGCAGGAAGATCGGCCCGCACGTCACCTGGGCCGAGTCGGTCGCGGTCCAGCAGCAGGACCGAAAGCTCTTTGATGAGCTGCTCGACAAGGCGCTCAGCTTCGACGCCGATGAAGCCCCCGGGTACCGCCTCGTCAACCTCATCTCTCAGAAACGCGCGCGGTGGCTGAAGTCCCGCGCCTCGGATCTCTTCCTGGAGGAGCAATAGCGATGCGCCGTCTCTTCACCGCCCTCGCCCTCGCCCTCGTCGCCACCCTGGTCGCGGCGCCCGCGCAGGCAGCCAAGAAGGTCACCATCAAGCTCGGCACCATGGCCCCCGACGGCTCGGCCTGGCACAACCTTCTCAAGGAGATGGGCGAGAAGTGGGCCGAGGCCTCGAACGGTCAGGTCAAGCTCAAGATCTACCCGGGCGGCGTCGCCGGCAACGAGGGCGACATGGTCCGCAAGCTGCGCGTCGGCCAGCTCCAGGCCGCCGCGCTCTCGGTGGTCGGCCTCCATGACATCGAGACCTCGCCTCAGGCCATCGCCACCCCGGGCCTCATCTCCGACGACGAGGAGTGGAACCACGTCTTCGCCAAGATGGCGCCGCTGTGGGAGTCGCGCTTCTCCGAGAAGGGCTTCGTCCCGATCATGTGGGGCGACACCGGCTGGATCTACCTCTTCCTCAAGAAGGAGGCCAAGTCGGTCGCCGCCCTCAAGGGCACCAAGGTCTTCGCCTGGGCTGGTGACAACGACTCGGTCAAGGGCTGGGTCGCCGCCGGCTTCCAGCCCGTCGTCATCTCCTCGACCGACATCCTGCCGTCGCTGACCACCGGGATGATCGAGGGGTACGCCAACACGCCGATCATGGCCTTCACCGCCCGCTGGTACGAGCAGACGCCGTACATGATCAAGCAGTCCTGGGGCCACCTGCCCGGCGGCACCATCGTCACCAAGCAGGCCTGGGAGAAGATCCCCGAGGACCTGCGCCCCAAGATCCTCGCCATCGCCCGTGAGTACGGCGAGAAGGTCAACCGCGAGGTCAACCGCATGCAGGCCGAGGCCATCGCCGAGATGCAGAAGCAGGGCCTCAAGCTCATCACCTTCAGCCCGGCCGACCAGAAGCTCTTCGTCGAGATGGCCGAGAAGACCTGGCCGATGGTGCGCGGCGGGGTCTGCACCGAGGAGGCCTTCGACGAGGTCAAGCGCGTCCGCGACGAGTACCGCGCGAGCAAAGGCAAGAAGTGACCCACCAGCCACCGGGGGATGAGCTCCTGCCGGGCGAGGGCGCTGCTGTGCCCGCGCCTGGCGCTTCAGCGCAGACCGATACCAGCTCCCTCGCCGCTCCGAGCCTGGCCGAAGGGACGGGCCCTCGCGGCTTGCGGGCGCTTGCGCGCCTGGCCGTCTCCGGTCTCGAGAAGTGGTCGGTCGTCGTCATCCTGGTGGTGATGACCGTCGTCCCGGTCGCCGAGTCGCTCGCCCGCTGGCTGTTCAAGAGCGGCATCCCCGGCGCGGTGCTCTACACGCAGCACCTGACGCTGTGGATAGGCTTCCTCGGCGCGCTGCTCGCCACCGGCGCAGGCAAGCACCTCGCGCTCGCCACCGGCGAGCTCATCAAGGGCACGCCGAAGAAGATTGCGGGCATCTACGCCGGCTCGCTCTCGGCGGCCGTCTGCTCGATGCTCGCCTACGCCTCGCTGGTGCTGGTCAAGGCCGACTCGGCGATGGAGCGCTCGCTGCCAGGCGGCATCCCCGAGTGGTGGAGCGAGGTGGTCATGCCGGTTGCGCTCGGCCTGATGGCCGTGCGCTTCGCCTGGCGCACCTCCGACCGCTGGTACGGCAGGGCCATCGCCTTCGCCGCCGCCGGCGCGGTCTTCCTGCTTGCGTTCGCCGAGGACTTCTCCGACAAGCTCGTGGCGCCCGGCACCGTCCTCATCCTCGTCGGCGTGCTGCTCGGCGCCCCGCTCTTCATCGGCATGTCGGGCCTGGGGATGCTGCTGTTCTGGGGCGAAGGCACCTCGGTGGCCGCGGTGCCGACCGAGACTTTCCGCCTGGTCGCCTCCTCGACCCTGCCGGCGATTCCGCTGCTGACCGCCGCCGGGTACGTGCTCGCCGAGGGCGGCGCCTCCAAGCGCCTGCTGCGGGCGGCCAAGGCGCTCATCGGCTGGGCCCCCGGCGGCATGGCGCTGATGGTGGTCGTCGTCCTCGCGGGCTTCACCACTTTCACCGGCGGCTCCGGGGTCACCATCCTCGCCCTCGGCGGCTTGGTGATGCCCATGCTGCTCAAGGAGCGCTACCCCGAGGGCTTCAGCCTGGGGCTGGTCACCTCCTCGGGGTCGCTCGGGCTGCTCTTCCCGCCGAGCCTGCCCGTCATCCTCTACGCGGTGGTGGCCGGCGCGAGCGTCGAGGAGCTCTTCATCGCCGGGTTCCTGCCCGGGCTGCTCCTGGTGGTGCTGGTCGCGATCACCGGCATGGTCGTCGGCATCAGGCAGAAGGCCCCGCGCCAGCCCTTCAGCCTTCGGGAGGCCGGAGCCGCGGTCTGGGAGGCGAAGTGGGAGCTGGCCATCCCCGCACTCGTCGTCGGGGCGGTCTTCACCGGCTTCGCGACGGTGGTCGAGGCCGCGGCCCTCGCGGTCGTCGCCGCGCTCCTCTCCCAGAGCTTCATCTTCCGTGACCTGCACTGGCGCAGGCAGCTCCCGGAGACGCTGGCGCGCGGCGCGACGCTCGTCGGCGCGGTCGTCATCCTGCTCGGCGTGGCGATGGGGCTCACCAGCTATCTGGTCGACGCCGAGATCCCCGCGGTGGTGCTCGAGTGGACCAAGGAGCACATCCACTCGCCGCTCGTCTTCCTGCTCGCGCTCAACGCGGTGCTGCTCGTGCTCGGGAGCGTGCTCGAGATCTACTCGGCGATCGTCATCCTCGCCCCGCTGCTCGTGCCGATGGCCGGCGCCTACGACATCGACCCGCTGCACCTCGGCATCGTCTTCCTCGCCAACCTCGAGCTCGGGTTCCTCTTCCCGCCAGTCGGCTTGAACCTGCTGCTGTCGTCGACCCGGTTCGGCCAGCCGCTCACGCGGCTCTACAGGGTCGCCCTGCCCTTCCTGCTCATCATGGCGCTGGGCGTGCTGCTGACGACCTACGTGCCCGCGCTCACGACCGGCTTCCTGGGCTGGGTGCGCGGCGGGTAGACGGCGCCGAGCGCGCGCACTCGGTGCTTCCGACAAGCGACCGGCAGTTGAACGCCGGCTGCATCGAGCCTGACCTCTACCTTGCCGCCGGAAGGCTCAAGACCAAGCTCGCGCCACCACCGGGGCGCGGCTCGTACCTCAAGTCGCCCTTCATCACCCGCGCGCGAGCTTGCCGGCTCAGCGCGAGGCCGAGCCCGACTCCGGGCGCCGGCCCGGCTGCCTTTTCTGCCGATCGCGAGAACGGTGAGACCGGGTTCGCGTGTGTAACGGGGCTGTAACAAGGCCCAGGGCACCGAAGTGTGCCGAGCGCGCAGCGTCAGCCGGCGGCGACCTCGAAGACGTCGTCGGCCTTCTGCTGAACGGCTATCGGCAGGTCGATGAAGCGACGCACCGTCTCGAGCTGCGTCGTCAGGTGGCTCGACGGCCTGAGCGTCCGGAACCTCCCGCCGCCGGCGAGCGCTATCGGGATGACGAGCTGATCGGCCAGGTGCTCGCCGACCGGCACGCCGGCCTCGAGATAGCGCCTGGCCTCCGCCACCGCCCGCGCCGCGACCCGCTCGGCGGGGACGCCCCTCTCGCCGAAACCGGTGAAGACCTCGGTCACGTGCTCGCTCTCGATCTCCAAGCTCAGCACGTTGCCGGGCCCGCGCGGGTTCTCGATCTCCTCGAGCTGCAGCTCGTCCTTTGCCCAGCCGAGCTCGGTCTCGACGACCCGCAGCTCGCGCTCGCCGATGCTCGCCGGCAGCCCGGAGACGAGCGCGACGGCGCGTCGGCGCCGAACCTCGCCGCGCTCGAGGAGCGCCAGCGGCTCGAGCCTGGAGACCGGCTCGATCTCGACGGTGAGGCGCCCGCCGCCCGCGGGGACGAACCCCGGCCTCTCGAGCGTCGCGACGACCCGCGGTCCCATCGACTCGACGAGCGGCAGGAAGGCCCTCTGTAGGAAGTCGAAGGGCGGCGCGAGCGGATTGTGCGTCCCGCCCTCGAGCGCCAGGAACGAGCGGCCGGGCGCGCAGAGCAGCGCCGGGAGCACGGTCTGGAGCACGAGCGTGGTGCTGCCCGCGGTGCCGATGGCGAAGCTGTAGCGGCCGGGGATGGCCCGCGCGGGCTCGAAGAGCAGCGTCATCGACCCCAGCGCGGCGCCCTCGACGTGCGCCTTCCCGACCTTCGCGGCGGCCTCGACGGCGGTCAGGTGCTGGCGCCGCAGACCCGGCTTCGCCCGGCGGGCGCGCACGTTCTCGACTCGAAACCGCTTGCCCGTCACCAGCGAGAGCGCCAGCGCGGTGCGGACGACCTGGCCGCCGCCTTCGCCGAGCGCTCCATCGATCTCGATCATCGGCGCCCCTGCTCCTCGACCCGACTTTGACACGGCTAGGCATGCGAGAGAGCGAGATTTCCCCGTGATCAC
>ENA-UOOH01004049-UOOH01004049.1-fermentation-metagenome-genome-assembly--contig:-NODE-4049-length-10473-cov-51.011902_pt1 | contig 10473 bp, 10 predicted proteins | sample MGYA00245778_ERZ724025 | MGnify/ENA primary metagenome ERZ724025 (study PRJEB28704, sample SAMN03018313) | fermentation metagenome | biome: anthropogenic terrestrial biome; feature: soil... | reverse complement strand
GCGTGGTTTTAATCTCTTCCCGGGCCAAACGGTACAGACAGGACTGTTGATAGAATGCGTTCGGATCAGATTCGGCAGGGCCGCCTCTCCGGGGATCGTTCGGGCGATATCGAGCATTTTCTTGCCTCGATGGACGCCGACCGCTGGATAGCGGAGGCGGACCTCCTCGTGGATATGGCGCACCTCCTCGGCCTTCGGCGGCAGGAGATCATCGACGAAGCTCCGGCACGGGCGCTGATGGCGGCGCTCCTCGACCTCCACGACCACGGCCTCCCGGAGGAGGCGTTCGACGAGCGGTTCGAGGATATCCATGCCGGAAAGGAGGCCTACCTCATCGACCGTGTCGGCGAAGACTTCGGTGGCCGCCTCCACATGGGCCGGTCCCGGAACGACGAGGTCGCGACCTGCATCAGAATACGGCTCAAAGAGGAGATCATCGGCCTCGTGCGGTCGCTCACCGGTCTCAGGACGACCCTCCTCGACGTCGCCAGCAGGCACACCGGGACGGTGATGCCGGGCTTCACCCACCTGCAGCACGCCCAGCCCACGACGCTGGCCCACTACCTCCTCGCCTACGAGCAGGCCTTCTCCCGGGATACGGCCCGGCTCCGGGATGCGTATGCCCGGGTGGACGTATCGCCGCTGGGTTCGGCGGCGTTCGCCTCGACCGGCTTCCCGCTCGACCGCGACTACACCGCCCGGCTCCTCGGGTTCGCCCGCCCGGCGGCAAACAGCATGGATGCGGTCGCCGCCCGGGACTTCGCTATCGAGGTGCTCTCCGACGTCGCCGTCTGCATGACGACAGTCAGTCGGCTCTGCGAGGAACTGGTCCTCTGGAGCACCGCGTTCTTCGGGTTCGTCCAGCTGGACGACGCCTACTGCTCCTCCTCCTCGATCATGCCCCAGAAGAAGAACCCGGACGTCGCCGAGATCATGCGGGCTAAGGCCGGGTCGGTCGCCGGTGAGCTCACTGCAGCCGTCACGATCACGAAAGGGCTCCCCATGAGTTACAACCGCGACCTCCAGGAGCTGACCCCGCACCTCTGGCGGGGCGTGGAGGCGGCCCGGCAGAGCATACCGCTCCTTGCCGGCATGATCGGTTCTGCGACCTTCAACACAGAGCGGATGGCCGCCGAGGCGGGCAGGGGCTTTGCCACCGCGACAGAACTCGCTGACGTCCTCGTCCGGGACTACGGGCTTGCGTTCCGCACCGCCCACCGGATCGTCGGGCGGGCGGTGCGGCACGGCTCGCTCGACCTCGCGACGCTCGAGGGCGCCGCCCGGGAAGCGGCCGATCTCTCGGTCGTGGAACTGGGCGTGACCCAGGAGCGGATAGACGAGGCCCTCGACCCGCGTCATGCCGTCGCGGTGCGGAGCATTGTTGGCGGCCCGGCACCTGCAGCGGTTGCGGCGCAACTCGCCGAGCAGAAAGAACTCCTCGCCCGGGACGCGGCATGGGCGGAGGAGACGGAAGCAGCGCTTTTGTGCGCGTTTGAAGATCTTATATCGGAATCACGGAGGCTGGCAATATAATGGAGATACTTCAGGCCGGAGATCGGGTGCGATACGCCAACGGCGGGACTGCGCTCACCGGCACCTACATCACCGAACGGGATGGGATGGCCGTCATCAAGCTGGACAACGGCTACAACATCGGGACGTCCCCGGAGAAGGTCGAGCTCGCCGAACGAGCGGCCCCGCAGTCGCCGGCAGGTGCGGGTGTCGTCGTCCAGAACCCCGACCTCCCGGAACTCTCTATCATATCCACCGGCGGGACGATAGCAAGCAGGGTGGACTACCGGACCGGGGCGGTGACGAGCCAGTTCTCGGCGAGCGACATCCTGCGGGCGATCCCGGAACTCGCGGGCATCGCTCGCTACCGCGACCGCCAGGTAGCAAGCATTCTCTCCGAGAATATGCGCCCGGCACTCTGGCAGGAACTTGCCCGGGCGGCCTACGCTGAGATCCGGCACGGTGCGTCCGGCGTGCTCGTCACGCACGGCACCGATACGATGGCCTCCTCCGCCGCAGCGGTCAGGTTCATGCTCAAAACCCCGGTGCCGGTCATCTTTGTCGGGTCACAGCGGTCTGCCGACCGCCCGAGCTCCGACAACGCCATGAACACCCTCTGCAGCGCTGCCGTCGCCACCGGCGACCTCGGCGAGGTGGCGGTGGTGATGCACGCGACGACGAACGACGACCGGTGCGCCGTCCATCGGGCGACGAGGGTCCGGAAGATGCACACCTCCCGGCGCGACGCCTTCCAGAGCATGGGGATGGCCCCGCTCGGCTACGTCGACTACCCCTCGCTCTCCGTCACCCTCTCTGACGAGGCGGTGCGGCGCGGAACGGGGGAGCCGGAACTCCGTGATGCGCTCGAGGAGCGCTGCGGCCTCCTCCACTTCTACCCCGGTATGCCTTCCAGTATCCTCGACGCCTTCGAGGGCTACGCGGGCCTTGTCCTCTCGGGGACGGGGCTTGGGCATGTGGCGACGGAGTGGATCCCCAAACTCCGGGAGATGATCGAGGACGGGACGACCGTCGTCATGACATCGCAGTGCCTGCACGGCCGGGTCTGCGACCGGGTCTACAACACGGGAAGAGACCTCCTTTCGGTCGGCGTGATCGAGGGCGAGGATATGCTCCCTGAGACGGCGCTCGTGAAACTGATGTGGGTGCTCGGGAATGAGCGGGACCCCGAACGGGCGGGCATGCTCATGCAGACCGACCTTGCGGGCGAGATCCGGCGGAGGTCGATCTGATGGATTATACCAAACTCGGGCTGAAAGCCGGGATCGAGATCCACCAGCAGCTCGACACGGCCGAGAAACTCTTCTGCCGGTGCCCCACCCTCCTCCGGGATACCGCCGATCGGACCGGGGAGTTTTACCGCTACCTCCGGGCGACGGAGAGCGAACTCGGGGAGATCGACCGGGCGGCAGAGGAGGAGATGAAACTCGTCCGGAAGTTCTGCTACTACACCTATGACACGGTCTGCCTGGTGGAGCACGACGAGGAGCCCCCGACCCCGATGAATCCCGAGGCGCTCGAGATCTGCCTCACGATAGCAAAGATGCTCGGCATGACCCCGGCCGAGCAGGTGCATACGATGCGAAAACTCGTCATCGACGGTTCGAACACCAGCGGGTTCCAGCGGACGGCACTCGTCGCGCTCTCCGGCGCCCTCCCGGACGGCTGCCGGATCGAGACGATATGCCTCGAAGAAGAGGCGGCGCAACGGGTGGAGGACGAGACCTTCTCCCTCGACCGCCTGGGGATCCCGCTCGTCGAGATCACCACCGCCCCCTGCATGCACACTCCCGAGGCCGTTCAGGAGGTCGCCGCCCACATCGGTATGGTGCTCCGGTCCACCGGCAGGGTGAAACGGGGCCTCGGGACGATCCGGCAGGACATCAACGTCTCCATCCGCGGCGGTGCCCGGGTAGAGATCAAGGGCGTCCAGGAACTCGACCTCATCGCCGAGGTGGTCCGGCGCGAGGTCGGGCGGCAGGCCGCTCTCCTCGCCATCCGTGATGAGCTCCGGGAACGCGGCGCCCGGGTGGACCACACCGTCGTCGACGTCACTGCGCTCTTCTCCGGGACGGCGTCCTCCATCCTGAAGAAGGCGAAATCCATCCTCGCCGTCCGGCTCTGCGGGTTTGCAGGGCTCGTCGGGCGGGAGATCCAGCCCGGGCGGCGTCTTGGAAGCGAGATGTCGGACTACGCGAAGAAGTGCGGCGTCGGCGGGATATTCCACACCGACGAGCTCCCTGCCTACGGTGTCACCGCGGAGGAGGTGGCGCGCCTACGGGAGTTCGTCGGCGCTCGCGAAGAGGACTGCGTCGTTATCGTGGCGGCGAGCAGGCAGCGCGCCGGCTGTGCGGCCGAGCAGGTGATGATCCGTGCGGAGATGGCGCTCTCCGGCGTGCCCGAGGAGACCCGGAAGATGCTCGAGGAAGGGAGTTCTGCCTACATGCGCCCCCTCCCGGGAGCCGCCCGGATGTACCCCGAGACCGACGTCTTCCCGCTCGATATCAGCGAGGCGCTCTGGGAGAGCATTGCGGTGCCCGAACTCCTCACTGACCGGGCGGAGAGGTTCGTCAGGGAGTTCGGCCTCGACGAGGCGCTGGCACGGCAGGTGGCGTTCTCCGAGCGGCTGCCGACGTTCGAGAAGGCCGTCGCCGCCGGTGTCCGCCCCACCATCGCCGCCCGGACGCTCCTTGCCACCTGCCGGGAGCTCGCCCGCGGGGGTGTTGCCGTCGGCCAGGTGAGCGAGGATGAGATCCTCGCCCTCCTCTCCGCCGTGGAGGCGGGCCGGGCCGCAAAGGAGGCTATCCCGGACCTCCTCACCGAACTCGCGCGGACGGCAGGCGTTGGTCCCGGGACGCCCCGGGAACGGGTGGATGCAGCCATCGGGAAGATGGCGCCCGCCGTCTCGCAGGCGGATGTGGAATCGATCGTGCGTCGTATCGTGGCTGAGCGGGAGGAGTTCGCCCGCGAAAAGGGCATGGGCGCGCTCGGCCCCCTGATGGGGATCGTCATGCAGGAACTCCGGGGGAGCGTGGACGGCAAGGTCGTCAGCGAGAGCCTCCGGCGCGAGCTCAAGCGCCTGCTCGCCTGACGTGCGGCACACGACCTGCCGCGGCCGGCCGGGTATCATGGGCGCCGCCTGATGGCCGCCGTACCGGTCGGCCATCACGGCCGCCGCGGTCGGTCTCCGGGTTACTTTTATCAGCGAGTCTGCTCATAATTATAAAGGAGTTCTATCATGGGAAAGACAGGAACAGTTCAGTGGGCCCAGGTTAAGGGCGTGAAGGGGCAGATACGGCTTGTCCCTGCAAGTGAAGGCGAAGTGAAGAAACCCGGCCCGAACCAGCGGTTCAAGCCCGCGGCGGATATCCTCAAGCGGGCGAGCAGGGAAGGGCAGGACTCCCGCGGTCGCGGTGGCCGGCGCGGTGGGCGCGGCGGGCGCGGCAGAGGAGGCGCCCCCACGATGGACGTGCGGGTACGCCGGAGCATCCGGCGCTCCAAGGTGTCGGCTCTCGGGACCAAGCAGAAATCGAGATAAGCCGTCCCTCTCTTCTTTTCAATACTTTTTATACTAGCGAGTTCCAGTATGTGGTATGGATCTCAAAACCGCCATCAGGACATATCAGTTTGCCGAACGGGCGAAATCCGAACTGATTGTCGGGTCACAACTGACGACAGCCCTGATCCAGTTTCCGCTCCAGGAGAAGCCCGGCGGAAAGCGGATGCTTGTGATGGTGCTCCAGTCTATCCGCTCAGAACTCGAGTTTGCTTATGGCGATACGGAACTTCGTGAGTTTAAGAAGGCCATCGATCACCTCAACGAGGCGATCAGCCTGACTGAGAGCATGGAGCTGGGTGCCGCGTCGGAGCGGATGAGCAGGGCTGTCAGCGCCGTCACGACCGCCGCCCAGGCAGCATGGGATACACTCAAAGAGCATGAACTCATCTGATCTCCTTCGCTTCTTGAAAGCACGGTCATCGGTTCGGGATTACTCCGGGGAGCCGCTCGACCCGGAGGATATCGACTATATCCTTGCCTGTGCGAGTACAGCACCGAGCGCCGGCAACCGCGAGGCCTGGGACGTCGTCATCGTCACCGACGAGGACGCGAGGATAGAACTTGCGCTCGCGGCCCTTGAACAGGTGCATATCCGGGAAGCACCGGCGGTTTTTGTGGTCTGCGCGAACTACATCCGGTCCATGTCGCACTACGGGGAGCGGGGGATCCTTTACGCGCTCGAGGACGCCACCATCGCCTGCACCTATATGATGCTCGCCGCACACGCCCGGAACCTCCACTCGTGCTGGACCGGGGCATTCAACGAGAACGATATACGCGAGATTCTTCACCTCCCGGAGCACATCCGTCCCGTCGCGCTCCTCGCGGTCGGCAGGGGGACGCCGCCGCTCAAACCCGTAGAGCGGATGCCGGTGGAAGAGCACGCGCATCGCGAGAACTGGTAGGCTATCAATTGGAGAGATTATGCCGGACTATCTGGTTACGCTCGAATCAGCGTGGATAATTAAAGACGTCAAGTCCATGGATGATGCCGTGAGCATCGCGATCAGCGAGGCGGGAAAACGGCTCAACCCTTCAGCAAAGTTTGTGGAGATCGAGGCGGGGATGATCGCCTGCCCCTACTGTGAGGGTGAACTGAACACCGCTCTCGTGGTCGCCAATACCGCCCTCGTCGGACTCGTGCTCCAGATGAAGGTCTTCCGCGCGGAGTCCGCCGAACATGCGACACGGATAGCGAAGTCAGTCGTCGGGAAGGCGCTGCGCGACGTTCCGCTGAAGGTTCAGGACGTGCAGGAGATATGATCGCCGTCGTCGGGCATACCGCTATCGACCACCTCTTCCGGGTGCCGAAACTTCCCGGGCGGCACAACTCGACCTATATCGTTGACCATCAGGTCTACTTCGGCGGCGGGGCGGCAAACATCGCGGCCGGGATTGCAATGCTCGGGGAGCGGTGCCGGCTGGTCTCCTCGGTCGGCGGCGACTTCCCCGGGAGCGACTATGACCGCTGGCTCGAGGAGCTCAGGGTCGAGCGCGACTTTTCTGTTATCGGGGATGCCCGCACCGCGACCGCGTACGTCTTCACGGACGACGCCGGCGACCAGGAGACCTTCTTCGAGTGGGGCGCGTCCGCCTCTTTCTCCCGGGAGGAGGCCCCCGCCCTTGACTTCGTCCACATGGCGACGGCCGACCCCGACTTCAACGTCCGGGTAGCCCAGAAGAGCAGGTTCGCCTCCTTCGACCCGGGCCAGGACCTCCTCTGCTACACCGCCGACCAGCTCGAGATCATCCTCGCGAACATCGATATCCTCTTCTCGAACAACCACGAGATGGACCGGATGTGCGATATGCTGGGGCTGGAGCGCCCGGCGCTCGTCGCCTCGATCCCCATGGTCGTCACGACCCACGGGGCGGAGGGGAGCATCCTCTGCATGGACGGCGAGGAGCACCATGTCCCGGCCGTCAGGGTAGATGCCGTCGACCCGACCGGCGCCGGTGACGGTTACCGGGCCGGTTTCCTCACCGCGTTCAGGAAGGGCTACGCCCCGCTCGACTGCTGTCGTGCCGGAGCGGTGGTATCGTCCTTCGTCGTCGAACGGATGGGCACCCAGACGAACCTCCCGGACTGGGACCGGATGCTTACGCGGTACCGGAAGGTCTTTGGTGAACCCGGCGAAATAATTGTCTGAATTATGGGGTGCATAGCGCTGATCGCCGGCGGGAAGGTGCCGGCTTCTACTCCCGGCCCGAGAGCGGCATCCGGGGGCGCCTGATGGAGTCCGGCCCCGACGTGCGTGTCGAACGGCTCACCCGGTACATCTTCTCAGCCCCTTCCTGGCCACGGTCGCTTGCGATCGTCATCGTGCTCGGGCTCCTCATCGATGGGGCTGCATACCGGGCCGGCAATGAGTTCTTCCTGGTCGGCACCCTTGGGTTCTCGGTCCCGGCACTGGTCGCCTTCTTGCTGACCGTGCCGCTGGTGGAGGTCTTTGGCCGGCAGATCACCCACAACCGGTCGGCTCTTCTCGCCCTGACCTGTACGGTTCTTACGGTGATCCTGAGCCTCTCGCCGATGCTGGTCTTCGGCCGGGAGCTCTTTTCTACGCTCTATGCGGGCGCTCTCGGCCTGATCTTCGGCCTCCGGCTGCTGGTCCTCGTTGCCGTGGCCGATTACCGGATCACCCGGATGGTCCTCCCCGCGTTCCTCCAGAGCGCGGCCGGGATAGCGGTCGGTGCCTGGTTCTTCACGCCCGGGTTCGTCCCCTACGCCCTCCTCCTCCAGGCGGTCTTCGGGCTGGGTTTCGTCTCCCTGATCTGGCTGATCGAGCGGCCGCTGAAGCGGGCGTTCCATATCAGCGGGCTCAATTTCCTCAACACCTTCATCGCTCACCTGACCGACGGTTCAAAGAAGATGGAGGACTTCTTCCGCGAGATCGGCGAGGAGGTCTACGTCCCGCAGGTCTCGCTCTTCTTCTCCCGCGACACGGGGAAGGACGCTCTCTTCACGGTCCCGAACGTCCACCCCGGCCCGATGGGCGACGTCGGCGGCGGCAACCTCCCCCGGATCCTCCACGACACGTTCCCCGAGGAGACGCTGGTCGCCCACGGGTGCGCCACCCACGACTTCAACCTGGTCTCGGAGAGCGAGATTGCAAAGATCGGCCGCGCCGTGGAGGCGTCCCGGAAGGGGCTGACCTTCTCCGGCACGGCGAGCCGCCCGGTCCGGGTCGCGTCGGGATCGGTCTCGATCCTCTGCCAGCGGTTCGGGGACGCCCTCCTGATGGTGAGCACCCGGTCCCCGGAACGCACGGAGGACCTCGATTACTCGATCGGGATGGCGATCATGGGCGAAGGAAGGTGCGGCTTCTCGGAGGTCGCCTTCGTGGACGCCCACAACTGCATGACCCTGGTGGGCTCCCCGGTCCTCCCGGCGACGCTGATTGCGACGGAGTACATCGCCGCCGCACGCGAGGGGTTCCGGGTCGCGCAGGATCTGCCGTTCGAGCCGCTCGCGATCGGGGTCTCACACGTCCGGGTCCCGTTCACCCGCGAGCAGGGGTTCGGGTCGCTCGGGGTGCAGGTGCTGGCGACGGAGGTCGGGGGTGAGCGGGCAGCCTACGTCCTCGTGGACGGGAACAACATGGCCCCGGGCGTCCGGGAGCGCCTGCTCGCGGTGGTGCTCGGCCACGTGGACGAAGGGGAGATCATGACCACCGATACGCATACGGTGAACACGGTCAGCGGCAAGAACCCGGTCGGCTACGCCGTGCAGGCGGAGGAGATAGTCCCGTACGTGGAGCAGGCGGTCCGGGAGGCGGTCGCCGACATAGCCCCGGCCCGGGTGGGGGCGGCAACGGCCTCGTGCGAGGGGATCGTCGTCTTCGGGTCGCAACGGGTCTCGCAACTTGCAAGCACCGTCAACGCTATGCTCGCGTTCATCGCCCCGATCAGTTTCATGATCCTCGTGCTCGCGTTCCTGATCTCGGTCTTTGCGTATATCCTGCTGCAATAGACCGGGAATACCCGGGATTTTTCTTTCGAGACGCCCAACATTCATCATGAACTACCGGTTCGCTGGTCGGATGGGGCGGGTCCCGGAATCGTTCCTCGAGGAGCTCTTCAGGGTCTCGGCGGTTCCCGGGGTGATATCGTTTGCAGGAGGCCTGCCGGGCTCGACCTATATCGACGTCGAGGGTATCCGGGACGCGGCACGCGAGGTTTTTTCTGAAGACGGGCCGACGGCGCTTCAGTACACGACGACGGACGGCTACCTGCCGCTCCGTGAGTTCATCGCTGACCGCTACAAAAGGCGGCTCGGCCTCCCGGCAACCCCTGAGGAGATCCAGATCGTGAACGGCTCGCAGCAGTGCCTCGATCTCATCGCAAAGATCTTCCTCGACCCCGGGGACGCTGTCGGTATGGAGCGGCCCGGCTACCTCGGCGCGATCGAGGCCTTCTCCCTCTACGAGCCGGTCTTCCATACGGTCCCGCTCGAGGAGGACGGGCCGGACCTCGCGGCTTTTGCGTCGCTCGTCCGGGAGCGCGCACCAAAGTTCTTCTACGGTATCCCGAACTCGCAGAACCCCTCGGGGAGGACGTATTCGGAAGGGAAGCGGCGGGGCGTCGCGGAGATCCTTGAGGGGACGGATACGGTCTTCTACGAGGACGATGCCTTCGGGGAACTCTTCTTCGACGGGAAGCCGCGGCTGCCGGTGAAGCGATACCTCCCTGACCAGACGGTCATGTCGGGATCATTCTCTAAGATCGTCGCTCCGGGGATGCGGATAGGCTGGATATACGCGCCTGAGGAGGTCCTCCGGGAGTTCAACGTCGCAAAGCAGGCTGCCGACCTCCACTCGAACTTCCTCTGCCAGGTGATCCTGCACCGCTACCTTGCGACCCACGATCTCGACGCACATGTCGCCCGGGTCTCTGCGGTCTACGGGCGGCAGTGCCGCCTGATCTGCGACCTCCTTGACGACCTGATGCCGCCGGGGATGACTCACACCACCCCCGAGGGAGGGATGTTCATGACGGCGACGCTGCCGGACGGCGTCTCGTCGATGGACGTCTTCCGCGAGGGCGTCTCTGAGGGCGTCGCGGTCCTCCCCGGGGTGCCGTTCTACGTGGGCGGCGGCGGGGAGGATACGATCCGCCTGAACTTCTCGGCGGCGGGCGAGGAGGAGATCGAGGAGGGGATGCACCGGCTGGCCCGGGTGGTGCGGAGGCTGGCGTGAGGGGCAGGCTGCCCCGGTTCGGCCTCCCGGGCGGCGGTGGCCCCGGACGGGGCACCCTGTGCCCTGCGGGTGCACGGCGTGAGGGGCGTCGGGCTTAATACGTTTCGTTGATAATAGTAATGGGTACTCAGGTACTCTTCTTGCGCGAGGGTAGCCAAGCCCGGCCAAAGGCGGTGGACTTAAGAT
>ENA-UOOH01004048-UOOH01004048.1-fermentation-metagenome-genome-assembly--contig:-NODE-4048-length-10481-cov-2.474583_pt1 | contig 10481 bp, 10 predicted proteins | sample MGYA00245778_ERZ724025 | MGnify/ENA primary metagenome ERZ724025 (study PRJEB28704, sample SAMN03018313) | fermentation metagenome | biome: anthropogenic terrestrial biome; feature: soil; material... | reverse complement strand
GGTCTTGTGATCGCTCCACCAACCACAACCGCAAAAGCTCCTAATTCTAACATTTTTTTCGCTTGTTCCGGATAATGAATTCTTCCTTCAGTAATAATCGGAACCTTAGTACTTTTGGTCAATTTTTCAACCAGTTCAAAATCTGGTTCTTCAAGTTGTGGCGAATAGCTGGTATAACCACTTAAAGTAGTACTTATGAAATCTATACCTGTATTCGCAGCATTTATTCCTTCTTCATAGGTAGAAATATCCGCCATCAATAACTGCTCAGGATATTTTTCTTTGATTTTTCTTAGAAATTGAGTAACTCTCAGACCATCAGGTCTTTCTCTTAAGGTACAGTCCAGGGCGATGATATCTGTCTTAATCGCAGCTAAAGCATCAACCTCTTTCATCGTCGCTGTGATATGTTGTTCATAGCCTTCATATTGTTTTTTAATAATACCAATAATCGGTAAGCCTACTTTTTCTTTGATCTCTTTTATATCCCTAATTCCATTTGCTCTAATACCTACTGCCTTTGCCTGTTGTGCGGCAAGAGCCATAAGTGGCATAATACCCCCGCTCTTCGAATATAGGGGTTCACCCTCAAGCGCCTGGCAAGAAACGATTAAACCACCTTTTAACTGCTTGATAATATCATGCTTTACTTTCATAGTTATTCCCCTTTAATTATCTTAGCTTTTGGTCTATTACATACAATAAATTATTGTTATAAATTTATAACCTTATAAAACCTCTATATTTGTTTTGATAATGCTCCTCTTGAAATTATCTTTATTTATAATTTTTCCAGGAAATCCACACCTGTAATCGCGTATTTTTCTTTCAGTTCTCTAAAACCCTCTTTGATCTTTTCTTCATCGGCGCCGCTGTAATTATTAAATGGCCGCCTGGAATATCCGGCGTCAACCCCCATCCATTTAAGACCTAAGCGCATAACAGAAAAATAATCATATGAGACAGAATAATTAATAATTTGGACAGCGGTCTTCTGTTTTGCTTTTGCCGTTACAAGATCATTATTTTGGATCGCATGATAAATTTCGATAAATAACTCGGGCATTAGATTGTAGAAAGAACCAATAATACCATCTGCCCCGTTAATTAGTCCTGAAATTGCCATTTCATCACAACCAGAATAAATTAGAAAATCCCGACCAATTTGCTCTTTAATTAAAGCAATTTCGTGGTGGGTCGTTGCTGTATATTTTATCCCTTTCACGCGCTCAATTGCTGCTAACTTCTTGATAGTATTAAATCCTAAAATGCCTGCCAGTGGCACATTATAAATAATCATGGGCAACGGTGTAGCTTCACCAATATCTTTATAATAGTTAAAGATATGTTCTTCATTAAATCTCCAATAAAAGGGCGGTACAGAAGAAATAGCATCTGCTCCGGCTTGATAAGCATGCGTGGCTAATTCAATCGAGTTCTTCGTCCCGATGGCCCCAATATGCGCCATAATAGGAACACGTCCAGCTACTTCATTAATAATAATTTCAACAATCCGTTTTCTTTCCTCTAAAGTCATTAAGAACCCTTCGCCAGTACTACCTGTCAAATAGAGACCATTTACTCCTTTATTAAGTAAATGATTGATAAAACCCCTGGTTCTCTTTTCATCAAGCGCTTCATTTTCATCAAAAATAGTTAATAAGGCCGGAATTACTCCTCTAAAATTTGGTAATTTAATATTAGCCATTTCTCTCCCCCATTAATCTTTTTCATCATGATATATCTTTATTGGTTAAATTAAATGACAGGCAACATAATGTTCTTGGCCATTAATGATATGTTTTTGCAGTTCCGGAGTTTCATGCTTACACTTCTCCATACTCTCTTTACACCTCGGATGAAAGGAGCAACCGCTTGGTGGATTTACCGGGCTAGGCACATTCCCCTCTAAAATTATACGTTTCGACTTTTTATCAAGATCGGCTACAGGAATAGCAGATACTAAAGCTTTTGTATAAGGGTGTAATGTGTTAGCATAAAAATCATCAGCATTAGCCAACTCAACAATTCGTCCCAAATACATAACGGCGATTCGATCACTAATGTATTCTACAACGCTTAAATCATGGGTAATAAAAATATAAGTTAGGTTTCGCTCATCTTTTAATTTCTTTAATAGTTTTAAAACCTGAGCTTGGATGGATACATCTAAGGAACTAACCGCCTCATCACAGACAATTAACTCCGGTTCAACGCTTAGCGCTCTAGCTATACCAATACGCTGCCTTTGTCCCCCGCTAAATTCATGTGGGTAACGGTTCATATATTCTCTTCTCAAGTTAACATCTTCAAGTAAATCGCCGATTATTTTACGTCTTTCCTTTTTTGATTTAAGGCCAAACTTCTTTAACGGATCTTGAAGCGAACCAAAAATAGTAAAAGCAGGGTTCAATGAAGAATGTGGGTCTTGGAATACAATTTGTAACTTTTTCCTCGCCTTCAACATCTCTTTTGCTGACAATTTTATTAAATCCTTTTCTTCACCATCAAAATTGTAAACAATGCTCCCTGCGGTAACCCTTAGCAATTGTAAGATTGATTTACCTAATGTCGTTTTACCACAACCGCTTTCACCCACCAGCCCTAAAGTTTCACCTTTATAGATATCAAGATCTACACCATCAACCGCTTTTACATAACCTACTGTTCTTTTAAATACGCCTCTTTGAATTGGAAAATATGTTTTAACACCTCGCAATTTCAGTAACGCTTTTTTCTGGTCATTCATTTTCTAACACCTTTCTATAATGCCAACATTTAGCATGATGTGTGCCAGTTACTTTAAAATCATTCGGCATTTCAAAACATTTTTCATCACAATAATCACATCGCGGGTTAAACTGACATCCTTCAGGGCGGTTATAAGGATCAGGGGGATTTCCGCTAATCGGCTCAAGTTCCTGATTTTTGCCACAACCCAACACGGGGATTGACTTAAGTAAAGCTTTCGTATACGGATGAGCTGGTGTTTTAAATACTTCTTCTACAGTTCCACTTTCCACAATATTTCCCATATACATAACAACAACATCATCAGCAAGTTCTGCGACCACACCCATATCATGAGTGATCATCATTATTGCTGTCTTATATGTTTCTTTTAGCTGATTCATTAAATCAAAAATTTGCGCTTGAATTGTTACATCTAAGGCTGTCGTTGGTTCATCCGCAATTAAGACCTTGGGATTACATGACATTCCCATTGCGATCATGGCCCGCTGACGCATTCCTCCTGAGTATTGATGCAGAAACTCATCAACTCGTTGCTCAGGCAATGGGATCCCCATACCTCTTAACAGTTCAATTGCTTTCTTTCTCCTTGCCCTTTTTGTCATTTTAGTATGATACCGGAGACTTTCTATAATTTGGAACCCGACTGTATATACCGGATTAAGGGCGGTCATAGGGTCTTGAAAAATCATTGCAATTTCCGAGCCGCGAAGAGAACGCATTTTTTTTCCGTTCTTTGCTAATTGGTCAATCCGAATGTCACCCTCTTCAGAATGATAAATAATTTCTCCTTCTTCAATTCTTGCCAGTGTAGGTAAAAGTCTCATGATTGAGGTTGCTGTTACACTCTTTCCACACCCGCTTTCCCCAACCATACACAATGTTTTTCCTCTTTTTAGCTTAAAAGATACGCCATCGACCGCCTTATTGCATCTCTGATTGGTATAAAAGTATGTTTTTAGATTATTAACTGTAATAATTATCTCTTCATTCATCTCATGACCACCTTCCTATCCTTGTTGAGTAGGGTCGGTCGAATCCCTGAGTCCATCTCCAATAAAATTTACACTTAATACAAAAGTAGAGATCAGAATCCCAACAGGTAACCAAATCCACCAATTTTCTTTTAAGATGGAAAGATCTTGAGCAACATTCAAGATATTACCCCAGGTCGGTATATTTAATGGCACTCCGAGTCCAAGAAAACTAAGGGATGTTTCTTGTAGAATAAACATGGCCGTACTTAAGGTAATATTAACCATAATTGGTCCAAGGGCATTAGGCAACATATGCTTATAACAAATTATGAAATCATTTAAACCAAACGCGCGTAAGGCTTGAACATATTCCTCTTCACGTATGGAGAGCATTTGGGATCTAACCAGTCTATAGACCGATCCCCAACCTGTCACAATAAAAATAAGTAATAAATTCCATAAGCTTTGTCCTACAATAGAAACAAGGAGTAAAACTAAAATTATTTGCGGGAATGACATGAAGATTTCTGAAATCCGCATAAAGATCTTATCAAGCCACCCCCCTTTATAACCAGCATAACAGCCAATCATAACACCAATCAGCGCCGCTCCTAAAGCACTACCAAGTCCCACTAAAATAGAGATCCGTCCGCCATAAACAATCCGCGCAAAGACATCGCGGCCTATTTTATCAGTACCTAATATGTGTTTAGCTGAGGGTGGCTGTAAAGCATTTATAACATCAATTTTCCCTGGATGATAACGACAGATCAAAGGAGCAAAAATAGTAGCCAGCACGATAAAGGTAAAGACAACCAAGCCAATCAGCGCCAATTTATTGTTGAAGAATTTGTTTAGTACACGGTTCTGCAATTTGTTTTTTACAATTCCAGATTCCTCTTGCTGTTTAATACTATCCATTATTTTGTCCAATTTAGACTTCTTATTTTTTCTCAATTTTATCACCTTTAATCCAACTTTACCCGTGGGTCTAGTAACGCGGTAAAAAAATCAACTAAGAAACTGGCAATTAAAACAGCTAGCACAAAAAATAGGGCAATCATCATTACTAATGGCAAATTTTGGCCTCTAACAGCTGCAACAAATTCCTTTCCAATCCCGGGCCACTGGAATATTTGTTCAATAATCACAGAACCCCCTATCAACATCGGCAATCTAAAACCGACTAAAACAATTACCGGGGTTAAAGCGACTCTAAACCCATGAATAAAATTAACCCGCCATTCGGGAATACCTTTACTGCGAGCAGTTTTAATAAATTCTTTGTTTAGAGCATCCAACATACTGGCGCGCGCATATCTCATCACGCCCGCAGTCATGGTAAGCCCTAAAACGAAAGCCGGTAATACTAAGTGTGGCAGCCGATCTAAAAAAGAATCATATCCAGGCATCATTCTCCCACCTGAAGGTAACCAGCCAAGTTTAAGCGCAAAGATTAAAATCGCAACTAATCCAAAGAAAAACTGGGGGATTGAAACCCCAATCATTCCGGCAACAGTTAACATATGATCAAGCATCGATCCCTTCTTCAAAGCGCTCAAAGTTCCCAATATACTTCCTAAAACAGTGGAAATTAATAAAGCCGCAACCGATAGTTCAATCGTAGCCGGCAAGCGATCTATCACAATTTTAGAAATGGGGACACCGCTAGTTAAGCTATATCCAAAATCACCTCTTAGCACTCCGCCTAACCATTTAAAATATCTTATCACAAAAGGATCATTTAACCCTAAAGACTCCCTAAGCGCTTCCAACCTTTCAGGAGAGATATTAGCCAGAACATCCGGACTGACCATAAAAGATACGGCATCCCCAGGTGTTAATTCTAAGCCTGCGTAAATAAGAAAAGTAATAATTAACAACATTGGAATCAATACTAAAGTCCTTCTTGTAATGTACTCTAACATGTCCTCACTCCTAAAAAATTATATCCTTTTCCTCTATTTATTCTGCTCTTCCTTTGTTGTCGTATCGTTTTAAATGGGGATGACTTACAGCAGTCTTACCTTTGATGCCTTATATCCTAAGGTCATTATGAAATAGCCCAGTAAAGTGGGAGATGCGAAATGGAAAGGCCTGGGTTAATGGAATGGATGCTATTTCAACTCGAAATAAGAAACAAAAATCTTAGTACAAATAAAACCCAGGCTTTTAAACACTTGATGGTTTTATAATCTTAAACGCTTATTTTCTGGGAAATTTGTTAACATAGAATAAACGAGTATATCTAATATCAACAGGGTGCACATTCATATGAACCATTTTTTCAATTGCAGTAACATCGGATACAGTTTTACTAAAAGCATAATCAACCAGTCCTGCTTCTGTATTAATCACTAGATTGGGATCACTTTCAGAGCTTGGATATAATTGAATCCTTTCAATATTTCCAACGCCTTGATCCCAGTATCCTTTATAGCGAATGAAGGTAGCATAGTTATTCATACTAACTTTTTCAAGTTTAAAGGGGCCCGAACCAATAGGCGCTTGCCAATATGAGGCTCGTTGTGCCTGAAGTGGATCCGTATTGTTTAATAAATGTTTAGGTAGTGGAGGCCATTGAGAAAAAGTCAGTAAGGCATTAGGATCTAATTTTTCAAAATTAAAGGTTATTTTATTTCCATCAATCACAATCCCGCTAATTTCAGCAGCCTTACCTTGAATGTAAGCTTGATATCCTTGTAGACAACTATAGGTGTTTGCCGCTACTGCATTAAGCTGTGGAACTTTTGCAGAATATTCAACCGTAAACTTAACATCCTCTGTCGTAATTGGTACGCCATCATGCCAGGTAATGCCATCACGTAATACAAACTCTATACTTAAGCCATCAGCGCTTACTGAATATTTAGAAGCTAATTGACCCTTTTTAGGTGTCAAGTTTTCATCTGCTACGATCAAACGATCAAATAAGAACTTTTGTGGCATATAGTAACCTGGATTGACAAATACTGTTTCAAAGAATTCAATTGGTCCCCCGTTAGAATATAATGTTCTCTTCCCATTTGCGTCCGGTTTAATGTCCCAGTCAATAATCCTCCAATCATAAGCAAACTGCTCATTTCCATAATGGAATACTCTTCCGATCGATACGATCGCTCTCATAAATAAATACTTGTTGATAATAGAGAGGAATATTAAACAACTGTTCATTTTCATATCTTTGCAGTTTGTAGAAAGCTGCTTTTTGTTTATCCAGATCGACGGTAGCATTAGTAGCGGTAATTAATTTATCCAACTCCGGGACAGCCGGGGTATGTGAATTGCTCCCAGCTCCGCCTTGGAAACGATTATAATACTCATGCATAGTAAGCGCAGCAATTGCCGCGTAAGCTAAATCCCAATCGACAACAGATGGTCCATTGACCGGATCTTTGGGCGTTGTCCATAATTGTGAAGCTAAATCCCCTTCCAATTTTCTAAACCGCATTTTTATTCCCACTTCTCCAAGATAGGCCTGGATAGCTGTCATTAAGTCGACAGTTAATTGATCTCCATAATAGTAAACAACATCAAGCACCTTACTCTGATTCCAACCGGCTGCTTTTAACAATGCTTTTGCTTTTGCAGGATTGTATGTATAATTGTTTAAGCCACTTACTTTCCACTCACCATTTGGGGTAAGACTATTCGCCGCGACAGCTTTACCTTCCATTAAACTAGCCACTAAGGCATCCATATCAATAGCATATGCAATTGCTTGTCGAATACGCACATCAGCTAATACATTTTTTTCACCGGCAATACTGGTTGGCGCAAATGAAATCATAAGCGCTACAATAACCAATAAAACACCTAACCTTTTCATTATGAATCCTCCTTAAAAATTATTATAAAAGGTTAAAAATACCCCTCTTTTACCCATTGTTGGGGTAAGAAATAAGTATGGGCAAACATCACCACCTTTTCGTGCCCAATGGACGAAAAGTGAAATTAATGGATATCACATCGTTAATTTGAGGTAACTGATAATTACTAATTTAATTATAGTTTTTTTATTACATTTGTCAAGAAAGTTTTGTAATATTATTACCCCCTAAATTTATTTTCTGTAGTATTATAACACGATAAGTCCTATCAATCGGTCTTTACAAAGGAAATAATCTGTTTATATTTTTGTTTTGACAAAAAACATGTAATAATGTTACACTTAAAATTAAGAGGTGAGCAACATATGCAAATGAACAGTAATAATTTATTGCTAAAGATTGGATCGTCTATTAATGATTTACGACCTTCGGAGCAAAAAATTGCTCAATATGTAGTACATAATTATCAGGATGTAATCTATCAAACAGTTAGTGAACTAGCTTCAAATTCCGGAGTATCAGAGGCCTCGGTTATGCGTTTTGTTAAAACCCTTGGTTTCAAAGGTTTCCAATATTTTAAGTTATCTCTAGCCAACATTCCCGACAATAACGACGGCGCTATGCAATCCTTATTACAGGATGACTCGGCGTTTAGCGTCAAAACCAACATTAGAAATAACATCATTACCTCAATAAATGATACTGCTACTGTGTTAGAAGATGACAGTCTTAATAAAGCAGTTAATTTTATCCTTAAAGCCAAGCAAATTTTCCTTGTGGGAGTAGGTTCTTCAGGTATAATAGCCAGGCTTTTATCTTACAAACTTCTAAGAATAGGAATCATTTCTAAATATATTAGCGACTCCCACCTTCAAACTATGCATTCTTCCCTGCTGGACAAAAGGAGTCTGCTCATCGGTATCTCCCATTCAGGTTCTACAATTGATACTGTTGATGCCTTAAGAATTGCTTATGAAGGTGGGGCTAAAACAATCTGTATTACCGACCATATAAAATCACCGATTGTAAAATATTCAAATGTGCTTCTTTGTACCTATGCCCGGGAGGATCCTTTGGGAGTATCCCAGGGAACCAGCTCAGCTTCACAGATCTATGTTATTGAAACATTATTGGCCTGTCTCTATAATAATGTCAAGGAACATGCCAACCTGGCCAGAAAGAAAACTGCGGAATCAGTGCTTAAGAAAATGTACTAGTATAGAATGATAAAAGCCCGCTTTTCAGCGGGCATCAAAACCTTTTAGCAATGATTAGGGTTAACTCATATTGCTAATGATTCTGAGAGACATCAAACATCATAATCATCAACAATCCATCCTCAATTTGAATCGTTATTTTTTCTACCTTTCCTAATCTTCTCCCCAACCTCAGGAAACGCTCTCTCCAACTGCACTATTAACCAGATTCTTGTTCGTTCATCCCCTTGGCGCCACAAATTTACAATATGCTGCAAGTAGGCAATCAAATCTTGATCTTGATCCAAATTTTCCCTAACCATTTCATCTAATCTAATCTGAGAATAAAACTCTGAAAAAGACGGATCTCTCAGTATACTTGTCAATCCCTCACTAAACCTCTGCGGTCCTAAAAGCTTAACCCCATTTATTATATATTCTTGAGGGGAAATAAACATTTCTCCTTTACCGGTGATAATCCAATCCGGATTAGCGGCAAACTGTTCTTTTAAGGTCGCAAGAAAAGCATTAGAAGGTTCTAATAAGTTCTTTTCAATCTTTGAAATATTACTCCGGCTCATGTTTATTGCTTCGCTAACTTCTTTCTGGGATAATCCAAGGTGTCTTCGAAACTGTAGTACCCGTTCACCAATACTTTTATCGTTCATTAGGAAATTTTCTCCTTGACATTAGTTCATTGTGAACATATAATTAGATTGTACCGGTCAAAATATACTTATTTATATGAGGCAAAAGTAAATTAAACAATATAAAACCTGGGTCCAAACTCTATGTTTGAACCTCAATTTTGTATTGCCCAAATATTAATTATTACCATTCAATATTATACCATATTTTCGATGAAAGATTAGAGGGATATGTTAAACGCCAATCCTAAAATCATCACTTCTCTAGAACAACAGATCGATGCTGGTCGCCAAAAGCTCCAAGATCTCTGGGAGGACCGGGGTTTTACCGATGCGGAAGTATTAGCCGCTGGTATTGAGCTGGACGATCTACTTAATGAATACCAAAAATTAAAATCCCAAACTAAATCCTGACCAAATAACAATCCTTACCCATCATCATAATAAGTTTTCATTTGCTGAACTACCCGCATTGTAATTAAAGAGGCAATCTTCCCCTCCAATATAAAAAACACGGATTTTTCTTCCGCGTAATCCACTCTCTGGAGAAAAAGAAGAAAGTTTGAGCACAGCCAGTTACAAAATGCTCTCTCCACCAACTTAAACTAATTCCACCGGTAAGCCCCCCTCTTGAATCAGTCGCACTTGCTCCGGTTCGGCCTGGTTATCGGTGACTAGTAAATGGAAATCTTCCAGTTTTCCCACTTTAGCCTGGGCCACATTCCCAATTTTACTGGAATCCGCGAGTAATATCCGCCGCCGGGAGGCGTTGATAAAACCGATCTTCATCTCGGCTTCCGGAATATTAACATTAGTAACTCCATAGCGGGCATCAATCCCACTCGCACCGATAAAGGCCACGTCGGCGTAAAGCTTGTCCAGGATTAAATTGGCATAGGGATTAACTAACGAATGTTGAGTTGCACGTAATCTCCCCCCGGTGACAATGACACTAATCTCCCGATAGTTCTCCAAAAAAGTAGCCACATTAAGCGCATTCGTAAGCACGGTGATATTTTTGTGGCGGACGAGGTGGCGGGCCACCTCCATCACAGTCGTTCCTACATCAAGAATAACCAT
>ENA-UOOH01004041-UOOH01004041.1-fermentation-metagenome-genome-assembly--contig:-NODE-4041-length-10502-cov-58.669666_pt1 | contig 10502 bp, 9 predicted proteins | sample MGYA00245778_ERZ724025 | MGnify/ENA primary metagenome ERZ724025 (study PRJEB28704, sample SAMN03018313) | fermentation metagenome | biome: anthropogenic terrestrial biome; feature: soil; material... | reverse complement strand
ATTTTTGAGAGTGGGCATGCAAGGTTTGCTGTAAGGCGCCCATTTTGACGGTCAATTCCATGGCAGCGGGATCATCCTGTGAGAATACTTCACCATCCACCCAAGTCAGTAAAGTGCACGCAATGGACTGCTGAATGCTCTCATCGGTAATAAATGATACCAGCTCCTTGGCTTTATTTGTGATTGGTTCCTGAACCTCAATATCAGTATCAGTCCTCAGCGCTTGCAGCCACATTAGTTCGGATTCAATAAACGTTTTGCGTTGCTGAAAGCCTATGAATCCCCCATGCTTTGGCATATGTATGCGCAAAGCAAAATTGTTGCCGATGTGATCAGTTACCCGCCACAACAGATTTTCATTATGGCGGATTAATTGTTTGGAAACGACCTCAATATCATAGTTTAGCAGGGCCTTATCAGCAATTTCCGTGAGCAGAGCACTATTTTCCATACTCGCTTGCATACTCAACCTTCTTTCCTGGAATGCTGCCGGTTGTCGGAGGGGGTGACTGGCTTCTTCGCAATGCCAACAGCATGTTTGCAGAAAACCTATTAGCAAAAAGTATGCCGCTCCCCCGCGAAAACTCACCTCCTGGAAAGCAAAACAGACAACCACAGTGAAGTGCACCTCCAAATGCTAGTTGTTTGTCTAACACTTGGGGTGCACTTCACAATGGTTGTCTGCCGCATTTTGTTGCTGAATGGTGATTTGATGAATATCCGTATATGAAAACGCTCTGGCTTAAATCAACGCCGTGCTGAAATAGCGCTCAGCCCTGTCCGGCAACACTGTTACAATTGTCGCCACCTTTTCCGCTGTTTTAGCCACCTGGCACGCTCCCCAGAAGTTGGCACCGGCAGATGTTCCCACCAATAATCCGATCTCACTGGCCAGAAAGCGCGCGCTTTCGATGGCGTCATCATCAGTCACTTCAATTACCTGATCAACAATGGCAGGATCGAGCACGCTGGGAATGAAACCGTCTCCAATCCCCTGAATTTTATGAAAACCAGGTTCGTGTCCAAGAAGTGCCGAGACGTTTTTAGGTTCTACCGCCACAATGCGCACATTGGGGTTCTGTTCCTTCAGATACCGGCCAACTCCGGCCAACGTCCCCCCACTACCCATTCCGGAGACAAAAACGTCCACTTTACCGTCTAGATCACGCCAAATTTCAGGGCCGGTAGTTAAATAATGAGCCTGCGGATTATCTTTGTTTTCAAATTGCTGAGGTACATAGACATTCGGATTCTCGGCGCGGATAGCTTCCACCCGTCGCAGGCAGCCTTCAATACTCTCCTCAGCAGGAGTAAGCACTAATTTTCCACCAAAGGCTTTGATAATTTTCTTGCGCTCTTCACTCATATTCTCTGGCATGACAATCATAACGCGATAGCCCATCCGTCTCCCCGCCAGCGTCAAACCAATGCCGGTATTGCCAGAGGTGGGCTCTACGATCGTCATCCCGGGCCGCAACTCTCCGCGTCGCTCGGCTTCTTCCAGCATATAGCGGGCAACGCGATCTTTGATGCTGCCCCCGGGGTTCAAGAACTCTGCTTTGCCATAAATACGTACACCGGCTGAACGCTTAAGTAAAACCAATGGTGTGTTCCCAATGCAATCCAAGATCGAGTCATATAACATCTATTAAGCTCCTATCTGCTCTGCTGCATCGTGAGCGTCTATACACTCAAAATTTCAATTGCTAATATATTCTCTATCGGTTACATCTGTACCAGCTGGATGTCTCCCCAGGCAGCCAGCTTATCGCCAATAATGATTACTGCCCCTAATACGCCATTTAGTCCAGAAACAAAGCCAGTCACAGACTCAAGATCATCGGGCGTTTTTACGCGGTTCCCCGCAGCAGTGGCAACAGCGTCAGCCAGGGCTGCACTGCGGGCCACAATCACGGTTGCGTCACTCATCCCAAAGCTAAGTGAGTGCCCGACTGTACCGGAAGAAGTGCATATTCCCACTGGAGTCTGCTCTGGTGTCACCATTAAGGCCACTTTCTGGCTTAGCGGAGACTGGCCGGCATAAATGCCGATCCTCCGAGGCTGCGTGCTTGTTAAAAATATATCACCTCCGTTTTCAACAATAACCTCTTGGGAGTACTTTGTCAGGGCTTCCCCAACCATTTCGCTGATTACGCCGGCGACCGCCGCCATCGGCCCAACGCCGGCGACACTGCTTGCCTCGCACATCCGCCTGATAACAGGCGGCGCCCAGATGGCAGGCGCCAGTGGTGTCAATGTGGTCAGGAACTCAGGCACAGCACGGATATATTCTTCAATCTGTCGCCGCAAATTTAAAACTAGTGCGCGCGTATCGTCCTCGGCCTGCATAAGGGATGCTCCACTCAGCCCTTGTCCCAGGCCGATCTGCAAATCAGTTTCCTGAATCCGGCAATTAAAAAAGAAGCGGTCTTTGTCATTGAATAACTCGCGATAGGTGCGCGGTTCATAATGGCCCATCGCTTAACCTGCCAGTACAGTCCCGTTTAAATGCATAACGGCTACAATAGCGCGCACTGGGCACGACTTGACGCATAGCTCGCAGGCAAAGCATTTTTCGGGAGCGAACACCAGGCTCCAGTCATCGCGCCTGAGTGTCAGGGCACCGGACGGGCATACTGATGTACAGGCACCGCAATGCACGCAACGCTCCTCGTCCAGCGTAATTCCGCTTTTTAGGATGCGGAATTCGATCCCTTCGTGAGCCGTGAAATCAATGGCCTCTGCAATATCCTGCTCGCTTCCTTCAATGTCCATGATCAATTCGCCGGCTTTATTCGCAGCCACTTCGGCACGCAGGATATTAATCATCAAGTTATATTCCTTGACCAAACGGTAAGTAATAGGCTTGCTGAAATGCTCCTGAGGAAAACGCAGGAAAGCCTTAATTTTTTGCATCTTAAGCACCTCCAACAATCTCAAGGTTTTGCGGGCTGGCAGTTGTTGGTAGGGGCGCGACCGGTTCACTCAACAGGAATTGACCGTCTGCAATCCATTGTTTTAGAGTACTGGCGATTGCGCGAGCCGTCTTCATGCTAGAGAGCGGTGCGGTAGGCACTTTACGTCCCTCCAAAACTACTGTTCCACTTTGCAGTGTTTCATATGACACTTTGGCCAACACCGGGCGCGACCGTGAAGGTACGCTGTAATCATAAATGTTAGTATAAATGTCACGGTTGCAAACAGCAGCATAACGCACCATCTCTTCATCCAGGATTGGAATGGGTATGCCAACACCAACAAACATTGAGACCCCATACCCTTCCATCACTGCCGCCCTGATAAACTGCGTGCTCATCTGTTTCAGGTCGCCAATCAGCGCCAGTGAGGCCGCGTTCTGAAATGGCAAGCCGTTCTCACCGCGCGGACGGGAAGGATTGTGCTGTGTACCATGCCAGGCCACATAACCCTGAGTACCGCCAAGAAAGATCCGGGTACCGATTCCGATCGTACGCAAGTAAGGATCATTGATGAGCGGACTTAATGCCCCAGAAGTACTATAATTTACATTGCCGCAATTGGGCAACAAAGTACCCATATAAGTATGAATAGTCCGGTCGGACCTGTTTGCAGCTGCACCATAGTTTTGATAGGCGTTGCGCGGATTAAACAAATAGGCTTCATTGATAATTTCTTTGCTGATATAGGTGGCAATCTCTGTGCGGGGGTAGCAGTCGGTGCCATACGAGATGGCGCGCAGTTTGACCTGCTTGCCGGCGATCAGCTCCTCAATGACATGAGCCCCGCCATATTCCAAACTGCCTGATTCCGTTAGTTCTGTGGCACCTAAGTAGGCATCGACAGCTGCTACGCCAGCGTAAGCCGGTACATCATTGAGCCATACTTTGGTCATCCGGATCGGGGGCTCGGAATGGCCAAAGTTAAGCCAGACTCCGGAAGAACACATCGGACCAAAAGTTCCGGTGGTAACTACATCCACCTCCTTAGCTGCCTGGGCGGTACCTTTCTCTGCCACAATTTCTGCGATTTCTTCGGCTGTTACGACCACTGCCCGCCGCTGTTTAATTTTCTCGTTGATTTCAGCAAAACTCTTCAGGCTCAATATGCTCATCCTTTCTGATCGATCCTGTTCTTTGCTACCTTAGTTCTTTGCTTGTAGGTTAACGCAACGATCTGCGCATTTAGGCGTCTGTGAAATTAAGCGCCTGCAGAAAATGCTCAAAATAGTCCGGCCGACCCGCCAGCGCAATGTGGCGAGCGACGCGTGCGATGCGTTCGCCCTCCTGCTGCGCCGCCTTAGATGCGGCCATCATCTCAGCTCCGGCCAAAGCGGTATTACCGGCGAGCTGTACTCTGCTCTGCGGGATGAGTCCTATTTGAACGGCACTTTGAGGGTTAAGACCACTGCCAAAAGCACCGGATAATATGACACACTCCAAATCCCCATGCTTGGCACCGGCCTCGGCCATTAAAATGTCAATACCGGATCGGACCGCTCCTTTGGCTAACTGAAGCTTCCTGATATCTTCCTGAGTCAACACCAGATCATCTGTAAATCGGACCTCCATGGTGCCATTGCGGCGCGGCCAGCCACATGGTTGAATCTGACCGCATCGGCTAATCCGGCCGCCAGCGTCAATGATCTGTTCCTCCAATAGTAAGCTGATGGCATCAATCAAGCCCGTGCCACAGAACCCGATGGCCTCCCCGCCACCGACCACATCCAGCTGTAGTGCACTATGCACTTCATCGGTATCAAGCGCACCTGCGCCATTTGAATGCCGCCTGATTCCGGTAACGGCACCATTTCCCAACCGCATGCCCTTACTGATCCCCCCTCCTTCGAAGGCAGGTCCGGAGGGTGCGGAGCAAACCGATAACTGACCGCGATGCCACAAACAAATCTCGGTATTAGTACCGATATCGATCAGTAAAGCGCTGTGATCCCGATCCATCAAACCGGCCGCTAAAATGCCAGCCACGGCGTCGGATCCAACAAATCCGCCTATTAATGGTGCAAAGTAGAACGGGATGAGCGGCAGCCCCGCCAGCGCCAACTCAATCTGGCGAGGTTCCGCTACAGTTGGAATATATGGTGCGGCCGCAAGCTGCGCCACATCCAGTCCCAGTAGCAGATGATGCATGGCGGTGTTAGCAACAATGACGCCACCGGTAATACAATCTGGAACAATGCCGTTTTGCCGGCAGAGTGTTTCCACCAGGTTGCGCAAAGCACTCTGACCTGCTTCCCGAAGACTGCGCCGCGATTCAGGATTCCTATTTGCCTGATCCAGTCGCGTCATGATATCACAGCCATAGAGAATCTGCGGGTTCAGTGCATTTGCTCTGGCCAGGACCGCTCCGCTGCCCCGGTCCAACAGCGCGGCATTAATAGTGGTTGTCCCAAAATCCACTGCCAGGCTAAGGCCTGACTGCTTGAGCGTCGATTGATTATGCATTAACTTGTTCCTTTATTTTTATTGCCGCTGAGCAACCGCCTGACTTCTCTTACTGCCTCATGCGCATCGTTTCCATATCCGGCAGCTCCTATTTCTTGGGCAAAGGCTCCGGTCGTGGCGGCACCGCCAATTAATACCGGGCAGTCATATTTTTCGCTGGCAAACAAGTCGATGACTTCTTTCATGTGTGGCATTGTTGTGGTCATCAGCGCACTTAACGCCACCAGATCCGCTTGATGCGCCCGCGCACCGGCCAAAATATCACGGGCGCTGACATCACAGCCCAAATCGATTACGCGAAACCCATGATTCTCCAACAGCAGCGCTACGATGCTTTTTCCAATATCATGAATATCGCCCTGGACAGTTGCCAGCACTACTGTTCCCTGGCCATCAACTGCCCGTACATCTTTTAATTCCGGTTGCAGCCTTGCCATAGCGCTTTTCATGGCCGATGCAGACTGCATCAGCTGCGGCAAGAAATAGATTCCTTGAGCGTAGAGTCGGCCTACTTCATCCAGCGCCGGTATCAGGCACCCGTCGACAATCGCCATTGGCGCAATACCCTGTGTTAAGGCGGCGTCTATGATGACTATGATTCCGCCTTGATCCCCCTCCATGACAGCATCGTAGAGGGCGCGCCTGACACTGTCCTGCGCAGCCGTGTTTTTGGAAGCTGTCACGATTGGTGCAGAGACAGCGGACGTAGATGGCGGGACTGCCGCCGTCACAACCGCCGCGTTATGCACCAGCTTCTTCGCACCCACAATACTGATATAGCGTCGGGCGCTGCCTTCCTGATTTAGTAGCACCTGTGCCGCACGTATTGTATCCATGATTCGTTCATCCAGTGGGTTGATAATCGCCAAATCCAGGCCGGCCGCCAACGCCATTGTCAAAAACGCGGCGTTCAAAAAACCGCGGTTTGGCATACCAAAGGAAATGTTTGAGATGCCAAGCGAAGTACGGCAACCCAGTTCGGATTTGATCAGGCCGATCGCCTGTAACGTCTCGCGCACTTGTTCGGGCTGAGCTCCCGCAGCCAGCGCCAACGGATCAATAATCACATCCTGGCGAGGAATGCCGTAGGAAGCCGCCCGTTCCACCAATCGGCCGGCGATCTCCAGGCGCTCTCTGGCCGTAGTCGGCAATCCGCCCTCTGCAATGGTCAGGCCAATCACAGCGGCACCATAGCGCTTGGCGACAGGCAACACTGCCTCTGCCTTTCCTGGCTCCAGACTGAATGAATTCACCAGTGCTTTGCCGCTGAATGCCTTAAGTCCGGCAGCCAGTGCTTTGGGATCCGCTGAATCAAGACAAAGCGGAGTTACGACAGCCTCCTGCACGGCAAGCACCGCCCCGCGCATAGCCGCCGGCTCATCAATCAGCGGCACCCCAACGTTGACATCGAGGATTTGGGCACCGGCCGCCACTTGGGCTTTGGCATCGCGCCGCACCACTGCAAAAGAGCCGCGGCGGATATCTTCCGCCAACTGCTTCCGCCCGGTAGGATTAATACGCTCGCCGATAATCACAGGCCCAGCCGCTTCCGTAAACAACACCGCCTGCGAGCGGGAAGCTAATCCGGTAACGGCGCGCCCTGCACCAGCCGTACCTCCTGAACATGTACCGGTACCGTCACCGGGAATCAATCCCTCCACAGCATTGCGCAACAGTCTGATATGTTGCGGAGTGGTACCGCAGCATCCACCAACCAAAGCAGCCCCAGCTCCGACCAGTTTAGGGCCGAATGATGCAAAGTCTTCAGGACCCAATGGAAAAATGGTCTGCCCGGCAGAATTGAGATGCGGAATTCCAGCATTAGGCTGCACAGAAACCGGAACGCCCACTACCTTTGCCAGTTCAGCCACTGCGGATAGATAAACCTCGGGTCCACTGGAACAGTTAAATCCGATCGCATCGGCTCCCAGACTCTGCAGAACCAATCCGGCAGACTGCGGATCCGTCCCGGTAATCGTGCGGCCGCTGTGATCCAAACTTATTTGGGCAATGATCTTAATCCCGGGAGCGAAATCCTTACTGGCGAGCAAAGCCGCCCGGAGCTCATTAAGATCAATAAATGTCTCCAGTATGATAAAGTCGGGAGCGCCTTCCGCCAGTGCTTTGACCTGCTCGGCAAAGATCTCATAGGCTTGATCAAAACTAATTGGTCCTAAGGGTTCAATCAGGGTGCCAAGCGCCGCAACAGATCCTGCTACCAAAGCCTGGTTGCCGGCTGTTTCTCGTGCCAGACGTACTGCCGCCAGGTTCAGCTCACGTGTTTTGTGGCGCAGGCCATAGTGTTCCAAGCGTAGCGGCGAAGCACCGGTGGTATTGGTTTGCAGAATTTGCGCTCCAGCAGCAACATACTGCTGATGTACCAAGCGGACTGCTTCCGGATTATCAAGACACCAAATGTCGGGGCAAAGCCCGGCCGGTAATCCCATTGATTGCAGCTGCGTGCCAATTGCTCCGTCGAAAACCAGCACTTGTTTGCCAAACAACTCCATCATACTCATGCGCTAATCCCTCGTTTCAATCCTTATTGGCTTAGCTTTTCTTTGGCACCTTAAACCAAGCTCATCAATAATATCAACGACTTTCAAGATCCGGGCGGCGTTGTTCATTGGAAAAATGTGGATGCCGCTTATTTCAGAAGCTGCGGACGCCGAACTAATGAACTCCCTAACCATCTCCATACCGGCCTGTGGTCCCCTGACTCGCATGCGCTCAACTGCCCATTCCGGTACCGTTATTCCGGGGACATCATTGTTCAGATGAACTGCGAATTCGTAATTCCTGAGCGGCATAACCCCATAAAGGATCGGAATGCGGACGCGGCCGGCGACCTTCATGAGCCAATGTTCCAGAATCCGCAGGTCAAATACAGGCTGGGTCTGTGCGAAATGAGCGCCAGCGGCGATTTTTGCCTCCAGACGATCGACTTCCGCTTCCAAATCTCTGGCATTGGGATTCGCAACACAGCCAATCGTAAAATCAGTGCCGCAATCCAGTCCGCTACCGCCAATAGTACTGCCTGCATTTAATGTGGACGCCAGTTTAATCAACCGGGAGGAGCCTATTTCGAAAACACCGGTAGCGCTTGGATGATCGCCTCGGGTAGGTTCATCGCCACGCAAAGCTAATATGTTACGCACTCCCAGTCCGGCGGCTCCGAGCAGTTCCGCCTGCAATCCGATTGTATTGCGATCACGACAAGTCAGGTGAAAGATCGCTTCCACTCCGGCATCACGTTGGATCAGATGCGCCAATGTGATCGGACTCATTCGCACATTAGCCATTGGGCAGTCAGCCACGTTGACGGCATCCACCCGGTCGGCAAAACCGCGTACTTTTTCGAGAGTCTTAGCCGCGTCCGGTCCGCGTGGAGGATCAATCTCTACGGTTACCACGAATTGTCCCTGAGTCAGGCGATTGAGTAAACGGGCCATTTGAAACCTCCTGTTCGGCCTCCTCCATCTGTCATAGCAGTGGCAGTGGAACCAGCAGCAGCTACAGCGGCATTCGCCCCAGCTACGGCGGCGGCCACAACAGCGCTGCCACAGCCACAAAAAAACAACCCCTCTATGAGAAGAAGGGTTGCCGAAATACAAAATACTGATCAACAAGCAATAAACAATAAGCAAGCGGCACCTCCCTCTCATCTTTCGGACGTAAGTCCGTCGGAATTGGCACCGTTCCTAATGAGGATGGTTGCCGTGGCTTCATTGGGCCTGTCCCTCAGCCGCCTCTGGATGAAAGAGGTGTAATATTCAGTTTTGAAATAGATGCGGATCTGCCTGCTAACTCCTGCCAGCCTGCGCAGATCCTGCCTGCAATGCTGCATTGAAAAGATAATAACACCACGAACTGGCAATGTCAAGAACCATAAACAGGGATTTCGACTACACTACGCCTGCCAGCTGCACCTATTTCTTGGCGATTTCCTTATTTACCAGGTTCGGCGGGGTTTCCCCATCGAAGACGGCAATGATGTTCTCTGCTGTCATGGTTGCCATTCTAGCCCTCGTAGCAACCGAAGCGCTGCCGATGTGTGGCGCAATGGTCACATTATCAAGCTGCAACAGCTCGGGCTCTATCTGCGGCTCCCGCTCAAACACGTCCAAACCGGCCCCGGCAATTTTCCCAGTTTTAAGCGCTTCCACCAAGGCATTCTCATCGATAACAGGACCCCGGGCGGTATTGATCAGAATGGCGTTGGATTTCATCAGATTAAATTCGCGCTGACCTATTAAATGACGGGTTTCGGCGACCAACGGAACATGCAGGCTGATGAAATCGGACTCGCGGAGCAAATCATCGAGCGCTCTGTATTCTACGCCGTGTTTTTCCTCTTCGGCTTGCGGACGCCGGTGGGCACTGTAATAAAGCACCTTCATGTCAAAACCGGACGCCCGTCTGGCCATCGCCTGTCCGATGCGTCCAAAGCCTACAATACCAAGTGTCTTTTGATAAATATCCTGCCCGAGGAATAAAAGCGGTGCCCAACCTTCAAATTTGCCGGCTCTGGTAAACTTGTCAGATTCCACAATCCGCCGTGCGGCTGACATCAGCAGCGCAAAGGCCAGATCGGCTGTCGTCTCCGTTAAGACACCGGGAGTGTTGGTTACCGCTATTTGGCGTTGTGTCGCAGCCGCCACATCAATATTATTAAAACCCACCGCGTAATTGGCGATCACTTTCAGTCCCGGAGCGGCATCCATCATATCGGCACTGATATTATCCGTCAGAAGGCAGAGTAATCCGTCTTTTCCCCTGATACCCTGCGTAATTTCATCTTTTGTCGCCGTGCGGTCATGCGGGAAAACCTCCAGTTCGAAACGGTCCGCTAGCATGTCTAAACCTGCCTGAGGGATTTTGCGGGTCACGAATATTTTGGCTTTCATTCTTGATTAGGACGCTCCTTCCGTACTGCGTGTCGCGTGTTACATGCGGTGTGCTGCATGCGGTGTGCTGCATGCAGTGTGCTACATGCATAGCTACGCGCCGCCGTTACTGCACCAACGTCACCAGCGGTTTCATTGACAAACTGATGCGCTTGCG
>ENA-UOOH01004038-UOOH01004038.1-fermentation-metagenome-genome-assembly--contig:-NODE-4038-length-10509-cov-5.116989_pt1 | contig 10509 bp, 11 predicted proteins | sample MGYA00245778_ERZ724025 | MGnify/ENA primary metagenome ERZ724025 (study PRJEB28704, sample SAMN03018313) | fermentation metagenome | biome: anthropogenic terrestrial biome; feature: soil; material... | reverse complement strand
AGGACGTCCATGCGTGGTCCCGGGACTACCTTGAGCAAGACAGCTCGTACGTAACCGTCTGCAAACTTCACGGCTCGGTGGATTGGTACAGAGTGCAGATTGAGGGTTACTGCTTTGAAGACGTGCTTATCAGGACCCGAGACGATGTTGAACATCTGGGGCAATTCGAGCTACCCCAGGGAAGAACGCGCCCGTACATCTCCCCCGATAGCCGACAGATCCTCGTCGGACGGCACAACAAGATACTCAGCTACACCGGCGACTGGTACCTGGAACTCTACTACTGGTTCAGAAGACGGATAGAGCGCGCGGATGTCTTGGTTGTGTCAGGATACAGCTTCGGGGACAAGGGCATCAACAGCGCGATCATCAATGCGTTTGCGCCATGTGACCCACACAAACTCCTGATAGTGATAGACCCCTCGGAGGAATCTGCGCTACTCGAGAACGCGCGGTATGCAATAGCAAGCAAGTGGGATTCACTGAAGAGCCGGGGATTGCTGACGCACGTACAGCGCGGTTTCGACGAAGTGAGCCTCGAAGACCTGCAGCAGGAGGCGAGGCGATGGTAACACTAGCTGCTACTGAGCTACACCGCATTTCGGGGCGCCTGAGGACATGCGATCCCAAATCCGCGATTGCCCGACTCGGCGGGCTTCTGACGGTGCCTGCACTCCAGGCCAACACGACTCGAATAGAGACACTGGTTCACCTGGCCGCAGCACACTGTCACGGGCGCCGCGATCTTCGGCGATCCGAGATTGGCCATCTGCTGAACGAGCGGCTAGGTGAGACCCCAGTCACGTCGCTCGAGGATCCTGTTGAAGATGTATTTGTCACCAATGTTGAGACTCCTGAAGGTAATCGGAGGCAGTTTGAAGCCGGCTGGGAGTCAAGTGCCTACTCCGCCCAGGCCGTTCTGGACACACTCAGGTGCTTCAATGACAGGCCGGAGTACCGGAATCTGCTTTCCTCAGCTCTTGCGTTGCTCAGACTGAGCGACTGCGTTGCTGAGCGCGTTGGCCTGAGAAGATGGGACGTCGTGTCTTCGGCTCCGACGCGCGAGATCAGACTACCATCAGCCGCCGAAGTTGTGCGCCGTGCCCATGCGATCACGTTCACACGTGGCCAGCTTGATGCGCTGGGTGTGACCCGCGAGGCAGTAGAGCCATTCATTCTGAGAGACAAAGACAAGCGGGCACTCCGACAAGAGTCGATTGGACACACCTCTTTGGAGAGGCGACCCCTCGTCGACTTTGGTGATGAGCTAATCCTTGGCCTACCACACGCCGTAAGCCCTGCAATAAGGCGGTTCGTGCTGTCTGAGTTGAGACAACTTGATCTGCTCAACGAATTCGGACGGACGTTGGCTGATGTCCAGGCCCGCCAAGTCGATAGAGAAGCCCTCTTCGAGTTGAAAGGGGAGAGAGTCTACCTCGACTTGCCTGCGCCCGACCGAGCGATGCCCTCGCTGCACTCCTGGCTTCTGAAATACGATGTCAACAAGTATCTCCACGTGGTTTTGCTGCATGACAACATGGGTTGGTTGGATGACGAGGGCTTGTCCAGCTTCATGATGTACCCGGAGAACCTGAGGGCGAACCTAGAAGAATACCTGAACCGCACGGCGGACCACTGTCGGCTCTTGCCGGACTTTGTAGAAGGAATGACGCTGCTGGTCATAGGGGGACTGGGGCGCGGCCTATTCCTGGATCTCGGCGGATGGCCCCATCAGTGGCGGTCATCGGTAATTCGGATATCGGACTTGCTCATGTTGGCCAATGAGCCGGACCGACCGATCACACGCTACCTGAAGTGCATCAAGCAGAAAGAATGGGTTGAAGACAAGGGAGTCAGCGTAATCAACGCCAATGGAGACTACAACTTCTACTGCTCGTGGCGCAACATGAACTACCAGCTTGTGCCGTACGACTTTCGAGTCGCAGAAGGATCAGTGCTTCTGGTTTCTACCGACATGGTCCTGCCAGTTCGGACGGAAGTGCGCCGTTTGGCAGACCGTCATGTGCTTGAGATGCCAGACGGTACATACTGGCCTGTCGTGCGGTTCGGCAGGGACGTGTACTTCAAGTCCATGGAAGATCGCCCGATCTACGCTAGCCTGGGTCACCTGCGCATGGGTACGCTGGCAGGGGCCGTCGAGACTGCCCGTGGGCCCAGTTGGCTTGTGGCGGAACCGCGGGAGGGCGGCGAAGAGGTGCGGCGCCTTCTATATGATGTGTGGTCCGGATTCATTGGCCTGTACGACAGACTAGTGTCCGAGGTGGAAAATCTCTGTCCAGACGCGCCCGCCGGCCCGGTGGAGATTCGTTTGGATTTCAGCGAAGTCACTGTGCCTGACGAGTATGCAAAACCACAGCTCGTAGAGGTCATTGGCGAGCCAGGAGTCAGGGTCGATCTCCAACAACGAACTGCCCGGGTCAGGTTTCCGTCCAGTTTCCTTACACATTTCCAGCAGCCTGAGAACACTGGCGAGAGGCTAGTCGTCAGAAGCATTGCGAAGGGCCTTGTCAGCCTGCACAGACGTGTACAGGCGGGCATTGACGAAGCCATTCTTGATGATCTGACCGACAGGGTGATTGGTGGGGCAGGCACGCGTATCCTTCACCTCTTCCACACGTACTACCCGATTGAGCAACTACTACTGCAACAGCGTCACGAGTTGGTGTTCTTAGCTCGCGAGGATCTCAGCTTTCTCCGACTTGGTCTGTCGGAAGGTTGTACAACGGCACAGCCCGGCACTAGTATAGTATCGAAGGCTGAGTGCAACGATTTCCTTCACAAGGTCGTGGACAAGCTCTGGAACCAGCTGCGGATACTGTTGCGCCAATTCGACAGAGCATCGGTGGCTCGCAAGGTAATCGAGGCGCACGAGGCCATCTTGCAGGATCGCGACCAGTGGCGCCGAACAGCGCAAGCAGTCCTGGCTCTGTATGCTCCAGACGGGGATGTTTTCGCTGTCGCACACGAGCGGGAACTGGACCGGAGTAAGGTCTCGGTGTGTGTCCGCACTATACTGGAGATGGCCGTCTGTGAGTGCCCCCAAGTGGGTGGTCGCCAACTCTCTCGGTGGGACCTGGATGAGCTGCTGGCCAAGGCGGTTCTGTTGATCGAAGCTGCAATGGATTCCGATGCGATCAAGGGCGACTTAACCGAGCCTACGATCGATCTGCATCTCAATGGTGACTACACCATTAATCGTGAGTTCCACACGTCTGTCATCAAACCGTTCCACACCGACTACTTCCGAGAAGAGTTCCAAGCGGCGGCAAGAGACTATAGAAGACTGTACCAAAGGGAACGCCCCATCGTGCGGACACGGGCCGATGAAGTGTTCTCTGCCGACTTCATTGAGGCGTTCCAGGCTGAGTTCGGCCTGACGCCGGATGAAGCAGTAGACGGCGTAGCAGCACTCATGGACCTGGCGGTTGAGCGTAATTCCGTCATCGTTGAGACAACATTGGGTGATCTCAACGCATGCTTGACCTCAGCTGGCAGCCTGTCTCCCGCCGCTGCCCAGGCATTCGTTCGGACCTTCAGCGTTTCCCATCGCCCGAAATGGGACGAGCCGCCTACTGGGTTCAGAAAGCAGGATCTATATCCCTGGCGATTTCGCCGTAGATTATCTGTGGCAGCCAGACCAGTTCTCGTTTTCGGAGAGCAGGATAGCGACAAGGTGTTCTTCGGAGCCGGCATGCTGAGGGCTGGGGCGGCTTACCTGATAGGCAGATCTGAAGACGGACAGCTGCCACAGGAATTCTTCGTGTCCAAGGAGATGGCGAAGTACGTTGGGGCAGTCAACAGTTCGCGAGGCCATGCGTTTGCCCAATCAGTCGCTGAGCAACTAGAGAAACACGGATGGCATACGCGCACCGAAGTACAGATGACCGAGCTGGGCGGCCCGTCAGAACTCGGTGATGTTGATGTCCTGGCGTGGCGGCCAACTGGAGAGATTCAGCTCATCGAATGCAAGCGTCTGCAGCTCGCGCGGACCGTAGCTGAGGTGGCCGAGATCTGCCGCCGCTTCCAAGGCGAAGCCAAAGACGAGCTGGACAGACACATCCAGCGAGTCGGATGGACAAAGGCCAATCCCAAGGGCCTTGAGCGCATCGCCGGATTCGTGCCAGATCCCGCCAACATCGATCACAGACTAGTGACAAATACGCGCGTCCCGATCATGTACCTGACCTCCTTGCCTATCGACGCCAGCAAGATCGGGCCGCTGAGCCAGTAGGGAGTCAACATCCGAGTGTTGGATGGACCATGGCATGTGGCGCATTCTGAGCCCTGCAGAGACAGGAATCACGCTTCGTCCACTCAGTTCAGGGCTCTGACTCATGGCACTTGGCTACCCGGGTCTAGCAGGTACGCGAAGTCTACCAGAATCTCTGAGGCCACAAGAGTCACGCACCTCCCCAGGAGAGATGCTCATGGTTGCGAATGATAAAGAGGGATTTGTTCAGCTAAAGAGCGATATCACTCAACGGCAGGGTATCGAGCCGAGCCATGCGGGGGCGCTTCCGCAAAGCGGACAGTGCTTAGCATGCATGTTACCGAGTCAGGCACTGCTTTCGTTACGGATTCTAGGTCGCACGTGTGGCCGCGTTACGATGGAGTGGCGGGCTATGCTTGTGCGCTAGTCCGCCGACACCGAGTTCAGCTATCTGGGACAAGAGCTGAACTCTAAACCTGTCGCACTTGCGGCCGAGGGTCGGTCGCTTGATTGCCACGCCCATCGATGTTGCGTCAGATCGCCTCAGGCTGCTCCTCAGTCCGCTCCCTCTGGTGTTTGCACGCCATAGGTTTGGGACGCAAACCTGGGGGTACAGGGAGGCATGCCAGGCAGTGTGTTGTTCAAGGAGCGATCGCGGTATTCTGGTCCTTGATGCTGCGACAGTAATCTGTTGACCAGGTCAACCAACGATTGATGGCAGAAGATGCCTAAGACCGATGTTCATGAGTCGACAACGGTCTGTGATGTACGCGGTCGTAGCGTGCTATAGAATGCGCACAAACACAAGGGAAATGCCGAGAGACCGTCGAACAGTCTACGTGACTCGTAGCTCACATCCAATAGAGCGATAGAACTCAGCGCAGAGGTGAGAGAGATGACACTCCAAGAGTGGGAAAGCAAGGTTCGCGAACTGGAGCTCGATCATATAGCCGCCGGCGGCTTCATTAGCCGTGAAGACGCAGAGAAGGTTGTCGAAGAAGCATATGGGCCTAAGCCTGCTGCGGTGAATGCAGAGGCCGGCAATACACACAGGCAGAGCTAGTCTGCAGCGTACCGCAGGAAGCCAGGCCGCAGCACACAGGTGCTCCCCAGCCCGAGCGGCCCCATCGATTCGCCCCGAGCTGACGATGCAAACGAGGGTCAGGCCCTGACCAGCTGTAGCATCAGGCGCACTCTGGCGTTGGCGAACTGCCGACTTCGTTATACCCGATGGGATCAGCTTTCTGGGATGAATGTACGGAGCATAGTGCCCATGTGGCGGTCGCAGCGAAGCCCTCTGGCGACTGGGTTCATCTCGAAAGTCGCGTCTTGGAAGAGAACATTTGTGGAAGGTGTCTCCCGCGAAAATGCGAATACTATGTCAGGCAAGCTAGGCACTGCAATCTGAACTCATGCTACTTTCCACACAAACGTGGCCACTTCCAGTTCTTTCATCACTCATCCAACTTCTCTTGACATCCGCAGATGTGGCCTATCGCTGCCAGTGCATCAGGTATTACCGGAGACAAGCCTACACGGACGGTTCTTTCACGCCCACATCCGAGATCGGCACACCTATTGTCGGATTGCGCGCGGAACGATGTAGTCAGCCGGGACACATCCTGTTGGGGGGGGAGTCCATGGGCATGTCTGTTCGAATGATCCTGCTGGATAGAGATGATCGGATGCTCCTGCTTCCGAACACGGTGTTTGACAAGATGCTCAGCAACCCAGAATCGCATCCCGTGAGGCAGTTTGCCGGGCAATGCGTTCGCTGTGCAGAGGTGATCGTAGAGCTGAAAAACCGGCGACCCGTCAGGATCGTCCGCGTTGCGTATCCGCTTCTGCGCTTCAGTCCACAGGGTGTTCTTGACAAGGCCCGGATAGAGCAAGAGATGGTTGCCACACTTAGTGAAACACTCTTCGGGTCGCATCCGCAGGATGAAGCGGTTTCTGGCGTTGTTGACGCTACCAACCGCTTCACAATACGCGGAGGAAGATGGCAGCCTGGTGTTGACGTAACGCGGGCGATCTATGATGCAGCCATGGGGAAGACGGGCATTCGGCGTCTGCGGCGAGGCTGAATGGCCGTGCCTCGTCAGCGGAGAGAAACAAGCTTAGCCCGGAGGATACCGCCGAATACCTGTGGCGTAGATTCTTCGAGCCGCTGGAACGGCTCAACAGATGATCTGGGCGCTCCGGGCATGTTGATAATATCTTGGCGAGGGCGGTTGCATATCTTAGCGGCGAAGGCATGGAGCGCCTCATCAAAAGCGATCTTGTATGGGACCGGGTTTCGAGATCGGTTGTGGATGGATCGCCGGCGCAATCTGAGTGCTAAAGCATTGAGCGAGGTGAATCCCAACATGGCGATTGAGAATCGGGATGTTGTCGACTATTGGTCTGCCCGTGAGGACGAGTGTGGTCTGGGCGTTGATTGGGCAGATGCGGACAAACGGTGCTGGAGGTGCGGTTGTGAAGCCGAGTTGGAGCTGTGCCACATAGTGCCTGACTCGAGAGGTGGGCTTCGCGAACCTTCGAATCTCGTACTCCTGTGCAATCGATGCCACAGAGAAGCGCCGAATGTGTCTGATCCCCGGTACATGTGGGTGTGGTTGCGAGCTACGTGCGAGCCGTTCTATGACACGTTGTGGTTCATGAGAGCCATGGACCAGTACGTGGCCATGTTCGGCAAGGCGCCGTTCGAAGGAATGGATGAGGCGGCGATCCCTGCCGACGAGATCAAATCGCTGTTCCGCCAGGTGCTGCGCGAGACCGTTGTACATTTCGGAGAGGGCCATCTGAACCCGGTCACTGTGGCCTGCGTGATGCACCAGGTCGAGCAGATCTTGCAGGCGAAGGCGACATCGGACGTGGACTGAACTCGGGGTCAGTCAATGGGATCGTCATAGACTTTAGTAACGGGGGTTCTGTTTCACCAACGGGACGTGCCCAGGACGATCACGAGAAGCCAATGCGGCTGGGCAGTGGCATAGCCTGGGATAGGAGGTCGCCTATCATGGACCTGTGGGAAAACCTGTCCCGATGTCAGAGGGATTTCGTGAGGAGCTTGGCCCGAGGTAGGGGAGAAGAAGTCAGGATCGAATTTCACCGGCTTTCGCAGGACGAGAGACATGCGCTAAACCAAATGCCAGAACTCGATGAGCTTATCTTGGCCATTGAAGCTGAGAATGCGTGGCGCATTGATCATCCGAGGGAATCATGTGATCATTTTATGTCCGGCCGCCCTGTTCCAGAGCTGAAAGCACTGCGGGCTGTGACTCATGCAGCCGTAAGACGCAGCACTAGGTGGGCTCGTCGCCTACTGGCTAGTGTTCCACCTTCGTATAAGCCTATTCACGAGGAGGGACTTCACTATAGAACCGCTCTTGCAGTAGCTGAATACTTGTCGCCTGTGGTCGGTCTGGTGGGTGCGGTGCTGTTCGGGTCCGTCGCGCGCGGCGAAGAACGTTCGGATTCGGACGTGGACATGCTCTTGGTCGGTGCGCGGGGAATGCGTACAGACCGCTTCTATGGGCTGGTTGTTGACAGGCTCGAGTCGGTCGTTGTGCACAGTGTGGAACGTGATATGCAATTTGAGCTTCGACCTGGGAAGCTGGGTATTGCACAGGCCCCGAAGGTTCACTTCATGTTGGAGCAGTCATTCCCATCCAAGTGGGAAGACGTTGGTCTCGACTCCGGGAGCGTCCATGTGCTTTGGAGACTGAGAAATGGCGCTGATCTGGTAACCCGAAGGGCCGATGCGAATCCACTGGCGACGCACATGTTCGATTCCGGGACGGCGCTACTGTATCAGCGAGGAGCCGACGTCATGGTTTACTCTGAAGACGCGCCTTCAGTGTTCAGCTGTGACTGCCTGATAAAGGCATGGGCAGATGTCGAGCTGTTGGACAGAAGCGATGTGTGCGTACTCGAGATGGAGGCGGCACTGAGGACCTGGGACAAAGGCCGGCGAGCAGAAGGGACACTGACGGTGGGCCGGGACAAGAGACGCAAGGCGGAAGCCGCTATCAGCATTGGCGACCTGGTAGATGCCTTGGCAGACAAGTGGATTGATAGCCTGTTGGAGATGATAGAGGGCGAAGCTGAGTAAGCGAGCAGTCTCTCTGTGATCATTTCAAAGGGAAGCATGCAGGACACGCGATTGGGGCGCATGTTGTCAATCTGAGGATCTATGGAAGTGCGAAAGAGAGTTGTGCGCGGTGTTGAAGACGTGACGTTCACTCACTGGGCGCGGTGGAGAGACCGCAACGACTATCGAGTCTTTCGGAGAGTTCGTAGAACTCGAGAAAACTCTTCACAGTGTAGTCGCTTTTCTCTGCTGGCGGACTGTAGATGGCATTGTCGCCCATGGCAACAGGCTGCTATTCGGACGCATGATTGATACCCTGAACGGTGAGGGATACTCGCGTGCGAGGAGGCAGAAGGACTCCGTGATTTGAACTGCTTCCACAACCTATTCTTCCGTGGGCATCTGGATGAGGTCGATCGGAGAATGGTGGAGAAAGCGAGGAGCCTAGTGGCATGTGTTCGACGTTGGCTTGACTCTGCTGCCTGAGCGAACCTGCGCGTCTGACAGCCGTGCGGGTTTGGCAGTGGTGTCCATGCGTGGGCGAGACTGTGCCAAGTGTAGACAAACGTGGGGGGTTACACTTCAGACTTCTTGTGGTATGACGGAGGTGTAGGGAGTGAACCTGTACGGCTCGTATCGTGCTCTTCTTGGGAATGCGATCGCAGCTCTCTCCGCGGCTATCGAGATCTACAACAAGCCAAGGATAAGCTACAGAGAAGAGTGCTCAGTGATCCTACTGATTAACGCATGGGAGCTTCTCTTGAAGGCCGTGCTGTCCAAGAACAGGAGACGAATTTACTATCCGAAGCTACGGAACAAGCCTTACCGAACTTACAGTATTGATGATGCACTCAAGAAGGTTGAACCTCTGTTCCCTGGCAGCGTGGACTACCTCCCAACTGCTCACAATATTCGGTTACTCAAACTCTACAGGGACAATGCTATCCACTTCTACAACGATTCCATTCTTGATACCGTGCTGTACAGCCTAGCGCAGACGGCAATCGTGAACTTCAGAGACGTTGTCGTGGCTGTTTTTGATCGCGACGTAGTCAAAGAGATCACGGTGTCGCTGTTGCCGCTTTCGGTTGCCCCGCCTGTCGACCCCATTCAGTTTCTTGCGCCAATTGCCGGCAAGTGCAGGACCTCAATCGGAGCGAAGGAGTTTGCGGGCAGTCTGGTCAGCATGGTTCAGGAGACAGAGAATTGTGGATTCGATGCAGGGAGACTCCTTACGGTGTTCGATGTCCACCTCGCCTCTGTGAAGAAGGTATCGTCTGCCGATCTTGTAGTCGGAATCGATAGTTCTCAGGTCGGCAAAGGACGGATCGTAGTCCACAAAACCCAAGACCCAAATATCACTCACCCCCTGAGGGAATGCGATATTGTCTCTAGGAAGAACGGGTCCGTTAACTCGGGACTCGGCCTCATCATAGGAGGCAGCCCTCTGACTCAGCATCCCTTCAGAGCTCTCACATGGAAGTATAGCGCGAAGGCGAATCGGCAGTACTGCTGGGAAGACAAGAGTGGTCAGGTTACCCGCTATTCCCGGGACTATATCTCATTTCTCAAGCGCCTCTCTGACGAGGCTGTGGATGAGGCTATCAGCCAACATAAGGCGTGGATGAAAGAGAGAGCTCGGCAGAGGAAATCCGGGGCCAATCGCGACTGAATCACGGTGTAGGGCTCGCCCATGCCTGTGCTGGAAACAGGAGTGCCAGGCTATGCCATGGTAATGTGCGACTGGGAAGCACTGTTCACGACACACCCCACTCAATCACTGATTGCGTGCCAATGGAGGGCTTGTTGTGGCGGATGGTTTCGGTCATTCCAGCAGGCAATGGCCCGAGGCCTAACGTGGGGCCAGACGGTGCTTGCTGAGAACGCGGTAAGTCTGCTCTCACTTAGGCATAGACCGGGTCTTGAGCTTGTCTGTGTTGCTCGGATGGAGCAAATGCTCCCATCATCCCAACTGCACTAAACAGTGCGTAGTCACAAAAGGGGCGCAAACGCCCAGGGTAAGGGCAGGTTTGCGCCCCTTTTCGAGCGAAATGGGTTGTGACTACACGCGGTCGCCTCTGGGAATGGGCAGAGAGAGTATACGCGGCGGGATTTTCAGCTTCAGGATTTCGAAAAGCTCATTGAGCTCGTCGTTTGGATTGTTGGCTTGCCACACTTCGCCGGA
>ENA-UOOH01004037-UOOH01004037.1-fermentation-metagenome-genome-assembly--contig:-NODE-4037-length-10515-cov-5.073901_pt1 | contig 10515 bp, 8 predicted proteins | sample MGYA00245778_ERZ724025 | MGnify/ENA primary metagenome ERZ724025 (study PRJEB28704, sample SAMN03018313) | fermentation metagenome | biome: anthropogenic terrestrial biome; feature: soil; material... | reverse complement strand
AGGGGATCGAGGGAATCGAGGGAATCGAGGGGATCGAGGGGATCGAGGGGATCGAGGGGATCGAGGGGATCGGCATCACGTTTTTGCTTGCCAGCGCACTGGAATCTCGATTATGCTCCAAAAATCCAGGGCCGGCCCCACCTTCGGTCTTTGAAAGAATGCCGGTTGCATTCTGGAATTGATCCGCCAAGTTAACCGATCCCGGAAGACCACTATTTTATTGAAGGCCACCGATACGACCTGGAAGTCGAATTTCGACGATATCGACTCAGAAAGACGATTTGAGATGAAAGAGAACGAATTGCTCGAATGCATGGATAAGGACGACAAGCTGCGCATCACCCGCGAATACCAGCTCCACGAGAAGGACACAGGTTCCGCGGACGTTCAGATCGCGCTGCTCACCCATCGGATCAACGAGTTGACCGAGCATCTGCGTGAGCACCGCAAGGACCACAGTTCACGGCGAGGCCTTCTGAAGATGGTGGGGCAGCGCAGGCGTCTCCTCGATTACTTGAGCAAGACGGACACGGACCGCTATCTCCAGCTGATCAAGCGGCTCAATTTGCGTAAATAGCGTTTGTGTTGACGCTTGGAATATATTCAAAGCCCCCTCGTCTTTGGCAAGGGGGCTATTGTGCTTGGCGCCGAACCGGGACCGAGTGGAATTCGGATCTTTTGAACGTCTTGTCAGGGCGTAGGTTCGGTGGAATTGGTCTAGAGTGACCTCAAAAGGTAAGAAGAAGATAATTGTTGGCAAGAAGTAGCTGGTAGTTGGTAGGAAAAGAGAAGACAGAGAGCTCAAAATTCCCATGTCGCTGGACCCAGTAAGTCAGAAAAAAAAGAGATTGTCCCGCGACGAAAAGAGAAAGACGACAATGTTAGGTACGAACGAAATTAAGACCCGGATCGGGGAGATTGATTTATCCCTCTTCACCGGGGCCATTGCGAAGCAAGCCAATGGCGCGGTTTTTTTGCGCTACGGCGAAAACGTGATTTTTGCCGCCGCCACGATGGATTCACCGCGGGAAGGCCTCGATTTTTTCCCGCTCATGGTTGATTACCGCGAACGCACTGCGGCTGCCGGACGGTTCCCCGGTGGGTACTTCAAGCGGGAGGGGCGTCCGAGTGATCGTGAAATCCTGATTGCCCGGATGATTGACCGGCCGGTCCGCCCCCTCTTCCCGGACGGGTTTCGCAACGATGTGCAGCTGCAACTGATGCTGTTTTCATCCGATCGCGAGAACGAGACCGATGTCTTTGCGATCAACGCGGCCTCAGCGGCGTTGACGATCTCGAACATCCCCTTCGACGGACCGCTTGGCGCGGTTCGCGTCGGGCGTATTGACGGTCAATTCATCGTCAATCCGACGCATGCTCAGATAGAGCTCAGCGATCTCGATCTGATCTATGTCGGCCGTGAGAACGGCGAAATGATGATGATCGAAGGAGCGGCGAAGGAGATTCCCGAGCAGGAATTCCTGGATGCCATGGATTTCGCCCAGCCGTTTGTTCAGGAGATCATCCGCATTCAGCGGGAATTGGCGGCTCAGATCGGCCAGCCCAAGATCGAGCCGGTCTTGGTCCTTCCTTCGCAGGAGTGGATCGACTACATCCAGCACCACTTTGGCGAAGCCATCAAGCAGGCGATCATGCAGAGCTCGAAGCAGGCTCGCAAGGAGCAGCTCGATGCGATCAAGGCGCAGGTCATTGACCAGGCGACGGGCGACAAGGGCGACGAGCCGGTCGATGTCGGCGCGGTGAACATGGCCTTTGCCGAGGTCGAGAAGAAGATGGTCCGCAAGGCGGTCTTGGAGAACGGGCGTCGGCTTGACGGCCGTGGTCCCCGCGAGCTTCGGGAGCTTAAGTGCGAGACTTCGGTCCTACCCCGGACCCATGGTTCCGCGGTCTTCTCGCGTGGAGAGACGCAGGCCCTCAGCATCACCACGCTTGGGTCCAACTCCGACGTCCAAAGCCTGGACGCGCTGGTCGGTGGCGAGAATGAGAAGCGGTTCATTCTGCACTACAACTTCCCGCCCTTCTCGGTGGGTGAGTGCCGACCCATTCGGGGGCCGGGCCGCCGCGAGATCGGGCATGGCGCCCTTGCGGAACGTTCGCTGGAGCCGGTGCTCCCGGCCGACTGGCCTTATGTTGTACGTTTGAACTCTGAGATTATGGAGTCCAACGGTTCCACATCGATGGCCAGCGTCTGTGGTGGGAGTCTGGCGCTGATGGATGCAGGCATCCCGATCGCCAAGCATGTCGCCGGAATCTCGATCGGATTGATGACGGACGCGGGTTCGGCCGTCACCTTGACGGACATTCTCGGTTCTGAGGACCACTTCGGCGATATGGACTTCAAGGTAGCCGGCACTCGGGATGGGATTACTGGCTTCCAGGTGGATCTCAAGATTCCGGGCTTGTCTCGGGAACTGGTCCGTCAGGCGCTCGAGGATGCGCGCAGCGCGCGTCAACTGATCCTGGATGTCATGGAGCAGGCCATTCAGACGCCGCGGGCGGAGCTGAGTCCGTTTGCCCCGCGCATCAAGGTCATCCATATCTCCCCCGAGAAAATCGGGCTATTGATTGGACCTGGCGGCAAAAACATTCGCAGGATCACGACGGAGACCGGGTGTTCGATTGATATTGAGGACACCGGCGAGGTCTTCATCTTCTCGGCGACGAGCGAGGGCATGGATCAGGCGGTTCGTGAGGTGGAAGCCTTGACCGCCGAGGCCGAGGTCGGCAAGATCTATCGTGGTATCGTCAAGGGAATCAAGGACTTCGGTGCGTTTGTCGAGATTTTGCCCGGGACTGAGGGCCTGGTACATATCTCCGAAATGGCGGACGCCCGCATCCGTGCGGTCGAGGACGTCTGTTCGATCGGCGACCAGATGTGGGTGAAGGTCATTGAGGTTGATGATCGCGGCAAGATTCGCTTGAGTCGGCGCGAGGCGATGGCTGAGCGCGGTGAGCGAAGTGCCCCGCCGGTGGATGATGCTCCTGAGGCGTTCGACTACGAGCCGACCGAATACGCTGACCAGGGATCGGAGGTCGAGCGTGAGGAGCCGTATCGTCCACGCCCACCCCGTCCGCGCATGGACCGCGACCGCGGTCCCCGCGATCGTGGAGGCGAGCGGGCACCGCGTGAGCGCAGTAGCGGCGAACGTAGCGAGCGCCCGCCGCGTGAGCGCGGTCGTGACCGTGGGGATCGGGCTCCGAGGGAGCGTGATCGCGGGGGCGAGGGTGGCTACGGTCCGCCGCGTCCTGCAGCTGATCATGGATCCGGGCCACCTGCGCGTCCTTCCTACCCCCGGAGTTCCGGCGGATTTCAGCCGCGTTCGGGAGGGGGAGAAGGGTTTGACGACGCACCGCCCTCGCGTCCGTCCGGTGACGTAGACGGTCCGCCCAGGCGCCGCGGCTCCAGCCGCCGCCGTTCGAGCAATTTCCGCGGTCCGGACGACTACTAAGACCGACCAAGCGCCCCATCGTGCCAAGTCACGGTGGGGCGTTTTTTTTTGTTTCCAGGGGGCGAGCTGGGGCCTGTCCGAAAACTCTGTTGGGCCAAAACGAATGGTCGCCGGGGGACAGGAAGGGGTGAGGGAAGGGGAAAGGAACACTTGGAAGACGCGAAGACATGAAGGTCCGGAGGGAGAGGTCTCGCGCATAGGCGCAGAGACGGGAAAAGAGATACGTCCGAGCTGTTTACGAAAACGGTTTATCTAAAATTCCCCAAAAGGGTAGGGATCAGAGCACTGACCCAACCCACCCCCCTGACCAGGTCGAAAACGCCACCGCGACCTCGCATCACGCGCAGTCTGCGCACCCTGGGTCCGGAGGCTGCGATTGTTTCTTGTATTCCCCGGGCAGGATCGGTTAGGGGTTGTGCAAGCAGAGGATTCTCAGGTTTCTTCTATCTTTCACGATCTGAGGAGGGATTCATGAATATTGGAATGACAAGTTGGTCGCCGCAGCCGAAATCTCTGATCCAGGCCCTGGACATCGCCCAGGAGCTGGGCATGGATTGCATTCACCTCGGGTTCTTCGATGAAGCGTCGCTGCAGGCGGAGACGCTTGCCGCGGTCGAGGATTGGCTCGAAGAGAACTCCGTCTTCATATCGGCGACTTGTCTTGCCTTTGACGGGGAGGATTACACCAGCCTGCAGACGATTCACCAGACCGGGGGATATCTACTTGACGAGCGATATCCTGAGCGCCTGGACAAAACGAAGCGTGCCGCCGCGGCGACGCAGCTGTTGGGGGTGGATATCCTTTCAGCGCATGCGGGCTTTATCCCGGAGTCGCCCGCGGATCCCGCGTATGATGTGATGTTGGGCAGGGTGCGCGAGGTCTGTGACGTATTGAACGAGTATGGACTGAAGCTCGGGCTGGAGTCGGGTCAGGAAAAGGCGGAGACCTTGTTGGCCTTTTTGGACGCGTTGCAGCGGGACAACATCTGCGTCAACTACGATCCCGCCAATATGATTCTCTACGGCAATCAGGAGCCGTTGGATGCTCTGAAACTCCTGCGCGACCGCGTCGAGCATGTCCATATGAAGGACGCCTGTTGGACGAAGGAGCCGGGGACGTGGGGTGTTGAGGTTCCATTGGGACAGGGTGAGGCTGGTATCAAGCAGATTGTGGCCTATCTCGCCCAGACCAACTACGACGGTGCGCTCGTGATCGAGCGTGAGGCCGGTGACGATCGCGTCGGCGACATCGCCCGTGGCAAGGCGTATTTGGATCGCATTCTTGTGTGATTGAACCGGTTCCATCCAGTCCGGTATCGGGCTGGATGGAACCGACGGTGGGGAGTGGGGTCCGCAGATGGCCGCAGATGAAGGAAGGGGAAGATCGGAAGCGAGGCCATCGATTGAATCGATTGAATCGAATGAATCGAGGGGAAGCTATGGGAAGGGGAGGGAAGCTTGATTCGGCCTGAAGTGTTCTTGGGCAAAACCTCCACAACCCCGCTTCCGCCCAACGCTGCATTGCTCACGCGCCCCGCCAACCTTGCCCTTTGGGTTTTGTGTCTTTCTGATTGAAAAGAAATAGGTGATCAGGCAGTGGTGAAGGCGATAGCGCTTTCGGTTTACCTATCGCTGTTCATTTGTGGTTCGCGTCACCCCCCCCCGGGATGGTTTATGATGAAACGAATCAACTGTTTGCGCATTCGAATGCCTTGGTCGGTGGGTTTGTTGGTTTTTTTATGGCTGGCGCGGGTGGCGACGGCTGAGATCCCTGTTGCGCTGGGCGAAGAGACCGAGCTGGACCGATATGTGGCTGCGCCGGACCCGGCGTATGAGTGGTCTTTGGAGAGGACTGTTTCGGTCGAGAGCGCGCAAGTTCATCTGCTGCGGATGACCTCGCAGCGGTGGCGGACCTCGGAGGAGATCGACCCGAGTGTCTGGACGCACTGGTTGACGGTGGTCGTTCCTGAGGAGGTCAAGAGCGAGACCGCGTTGTTGTTCATTGGCGGAGGGAGCAACGATCGTGGGATGCCGAAGGATCCGCCGAGGGAGATGGTGACAGCGGCGAAGGCCTGCCGGATGGTCTGTGCCGAGCTGCGGATGGTCCCGAACCAGCCTTCGGTCTTTCCGGAGGAGGGGAAGAAGCGCTGGGAGGACGCGCTCATTGCGGTGACGTGGGATAAATATCTACGGACCGGGGATGCGACCTGGCCGATGCGTTTACCGATGACGAAGGCGGTAGTGCGGGCGATGGACACGATGACGGCCTTTTGTGCAACGGCGGAAGGCGGAGGGAGCCGGGTATCGACCTTTTACGTAGCGGGCGGTTCCAAGCGTGGCTGGACGACCTGGACGACGGCGGCGGTGGACGACCGTGTGATAGGGATGTCTCCGATTGTGATAGACCTGCTCAACCTGGTCCCTTCTTTCCAGCACCACTGGCGGGCGTATGGATTCTGGGCGCCAGCGATCCAGGACTATGTGGAGCTACGGATCATGGACTGGCTGGGTACGGAGCGGTTTGATGCGCTGATGCATCTGGTCGATCCGTATTCGTATCGTGCGCGTTTTCGCCAGCCGAAGTTCCTGATCAACGCCTCGGGCGACGAGTTCTTCCTTCCGGATTCATCGCAGTTTTATTGGGACGACCTCCCTGGTGAGAAATACCTGAGGTACGTCCCGAACACGGGGCACAGCCTGGATGGGACGGACGCGCTCGAGAGCCTGATCGCCTACATGTATTGTGTTGTGTACGACAAGCCACGGCCCCAATTCGATTGGGGGCGTGGGGAGGATGGCGCGCTGGTGGTGGAGGTGGAGGACGCTCCGGATCGGGTGCTCTTGTGGCAGGCGACCAATCCCATCGCGCGCGACTTCCGGGTGGATGTGCTTGGCAAGGTATGGACGAGCACGCCACTGCGGCCGGAGGGCGATGCGGGCAGGTATGTCGGGAACGTACCGATGCCGGAGAAAGGCTGGACGGCATACTTCGTCGAACTGACCTACAGCGATCGTGCCCCGACGCCCATGAAATTTACGACGGAGGTCCGTGTAAAGCCGGAGGTCTTGCCGTATGAGTATCATGCACCAGAGTCACCTCCTCCGCCGATCTTCCCGTGAGCGATGCTGGGCGATGGTGGGGGTGGCTCGGGTTGTTGAAACGGAATAGGCAGCTGGCCGGCCGGGTTGAGGCCGAATGGAGAGGAACGCATTGATGAACCAGAGGAGTCAGGAGAGGCTGGCGCTTACCGGGGGGGTGCCAGTGCGTGAGCGTCCGTTCCCGGCCTGGCCGGTGCATGACCATCGGGAAGCCGAGGCCCTTGTGGAGACGCTCGACGACCCGAAGTGGGGGATCGACAGTCCCCGGGTGGAACGGTTTGAGTCGGAGTTCGCCGCTTTCCAGGGGGCGCCCTACGCCGTCTCCTGTGCCAACGGCACCGTCGCATTGGAGATCGCCCTCGCGGCCCTGGGGATCGGACCGGGGGACGAGGTGATCTTGCCGGCCTACACCTTCGTCGCGACGGCTACGGCGGTGGTTATGGCGGGCGCGACACCGATCTTCGCGGATATCGAGGCGCAGACCTACAACATGGATCCGGGGCATGTCGCAGCGCTGATCACACCTCGGACGCGGGCGATCCTTCCGGTGCATTTCGCGGGGGCCTCGGCCGACATGGACCAGATCCTTGCGCTGGCTGAACGGCACGGTTTGGCGGTGCTGGAGGATGCCGCGCAGGCGGTCTGTTCCGAATGGTCCGGGCGGCGGGTCGGGAGCCTGGGCGAGGTTGGGACGTTCAGTTTCCAATCGTCGAAGAACATGACGGCGGGCGAGGGCGGCATGGTCGTGACGGCCTCGGAGGAGGCGTATCGGCGGGTCCGCTCGTATCAGAACTGTGGGCGGATGATCGGTGGCGAGTGGTATCGGCATTATGTGCCGGCCTCGAATCACCGGATTTCGGCCTTTCAGGCGGCGGTCCTCTCGGTGCAGCTGACCCGGGTCGAGGAGCAGACAGCGCGGCGCGAAGCCTCTGCGGCCTATCTTGCTGAGCGCATCAAGGGGGAGGTTCCGGGCATTGGAGTGATGAGCTATCCGGAACAGGTCACGCGCAATGCGTGTCATCTGTTTCTGATGCGGTACGATCCCGAGGAGTGGAACGGGATTCCGAAGTCGCGCTTCATCGCAGGCTTGCGGGCGGAGGGCATACCCTGTTCGCCGGGCTACATGCTTCCCCTCTATGAGCAGGATCTCTTTGCCTTGGATCGGGTGCGGCAGCGCCCCGGCCGGTTCGGCGAAGCGTGGCGGACGGTCGATTACCGAGCAGACCGCCTCCCGAACACCGAGCGCGCCTGTTACCAGGAGGCGATCTGGTTGCCGCAGTTCGTTCTGCTCGGGGAGCGCGCGGACATGGACACAATCGTCGTGGCGATGCTCAAGTTGAGAGGGCGGATGGATGAACTCGCAGCCGCTTCCGACTGATCCACGTGGACGGATTGGGGTGGTCATCCTTGCGGGGGGCCTGGGCCGCAGGATGTGGCCCTTTGGAGAGGTCCGCAACAAATCGGCACTACCGGTCTGCACCCGTCCGCTCTTGGCCTGGGTGCTCGAAGCGGTTGCTGGGCTTGATGTCATCGGTGAGGTGGTCGTTGTGACCGGCCATCAGCCTGGATCGGTCCGTGACGCGGCACAGGAGGCACGGACCGGTGCGCTGCCGATTCGTTTTGTGGCGGGCGGACGGTCTGCTGGCGGACTGGGTGGGACGGCGGACGGTGCATGGGTTGGGCTTCAATCGCTTGGTGAGGGGTGTGAGACCGCGCTGCTGCTCTTAGGCGACTGTTGGTTTGAGCGGGAGGACCTGGAACGGCTCTGCCATCAGGGCCTGGAGGCCACGGTCCCGACCCTGCTGGTCGGGCACCCGCGGGCACCCCAACTCGATCCGCGGACCGGTATCGGGGTGCGGGTTGAAGGGGGGCGGGTGAGTGAGGTGTTGATGCATCCGCGTGAGGAGCTGGGCTGGCGCTGGTTGGGCGCGGTTGTACTGCCTCGAACCTGTTTCGAAGAGTTGGGCGCGGTGCCGGAGGCGGTGGACCAGGTTGAGGTCGGCGCAATGCCGCCGACCGGTGCGGAGCTGGCCCAATGGATGGGCAAGCGGGCGGAGAACGGATCGGGGCTCCTTGCGTGTGATGCGAGTGGGTTGGCCTGCGATTTGGATCGCCCATGGGAGTGGCTCTGGCTCAACGCGCAGTGTACGCATCGCATGGTGCTCCAGGCGGCGGACCCTGATGGCCGGGACCTGGGACCTGGAGCGACGATCGATCCTTCGGCGCATGTGGAGGGTCCGATTCGCCTTGGCCGCGGCAGCAGGATTGGTCTCGGTGCTATTGTCCGTGGGGGGCTATGGGCCGGTGACGAGGTCGAGATTACCGACGGCGCTGTCCTGGAGGGTCCGATTGTGGTGGGCGATCGCACTCGTATCGAGCGGTATTGCCAGGTCGGCCCCGAAACCGTCTTGGGTTGCGACTGCCGGATCGGCCACGGTGCCGAGGTGCAGGGCCTGTTCCTGAACCGCTTTTACGCCTATCACTACTGTGAGTTCTGGGGTATTTGTGGGACAGCCGTGGATCTCGGTGCGGCGACGGTATGCGGCAATCTCAGGTTTGACGATCGGTTCAGCGAGCACGTGGTCTTGAAGCGGAGGGAGACTCCTGAATACGGGGCCAACGCAGCCTATCTCGGCGACTACAGTCGAACGGGCGTCAATGCGATTTTGTTACCGGGGGTGAAGCTCGGGGTTTACTGTCTAGTAGGACCTGGGACGATGATTTCCGGGGACATCCCGAATCGGTGTGCCGTCTATGTCGAGCAAACCGTGACCAAAAAGGATTGGGGGCCTGACCGATATGCCTGGTAAGAAGCTGCGACCATTCATCCATCCTGTGACCGGTGCCATTATTCCGCCTGAGTTGGCCGGGGTGATTGCGCCGATGTTCACGCCTGTGGACCGGCAGGGGCGGGTGGATCTCAAGGCACTGCGCGCCTATGCGGAGTACTTGGCGGCCAACGAGGCGATCTCGACCCTGTTCATCCGATCCGGTGTGGGTGGGATGTTCACGTTTCAGGAGGAGGAGATCGAGCCTGTGGTCGAGCTGATCGCGGAGGTTGCGAAGGCGAACGAGAAGCCCTTCCTGGTGGGCTGTCCGGGGACGTGGTCCGAGTGGCCGGGGGTGATTCGTGATGCTGATCGCTTTAGGCAGGAGAGTCTACGGTTTGGGGAGGCGGCGTTGGCGCGAGGCGCATACGCGGCGGTTTATCCCTTTCCTTACGGGCTATTGGATCCAGAACAGGGCGGCGCGGACGCGCAGGCGGTCTATCTTCGCTATTTCGACTGGGTTGCGGAGCGATTGTCGGGGCGGATCGTGCTCTACCATGTTCCGCAATTGCGACCGGAGCATTGGGTGACGCCGGCGTCGCTCGCTGAGCTGATGGAGCGGCACGCGAACATCGTGGGGATGAAGGTATCGCATGGCGACGTGAGCCATCACCTCGACCTGATGGCGGTGATCGACGAGACGAACTTCGCCTATATCTGCGGAAACGAGTTGGTTTTTCTACCGCTGCTGCTGATGGGCGCCTGCGGCCTGATCGGAGAGGGCTGCAATGCAATCCCGGAGGTCTATCGCGGGATCATTCGTGCCTTTTTCGCAGGCGCGCTCGCGGATGCGCGGGAGGGGCAGTTCGTTGCGAACGAAGCCTTTCGCGTCGGTCAGGAGCTCTGCCGAGACGCGACAGGGCAAGCTGCGATCGCTCCGGATTCGATTGGCCTCGGCTATCTATCGCAGCAGGGCGTCTATCCGTTCGGCCCGCGCCTGCGCTCCGGCGGGACCTGGCCCTCGAAGGCGACCCTGGAGGCGCTGGCCCAGGCGTGGGACCAGTTGCGGGGGGCGTAGAGTCCTGGGCTTAGGCTCCCCAGATAACCGCGAACGCGGATCCAGGAAAATCGAAATCGAAATCGAAATCGAAATCGAAATCGAAATCGAAATCGAAATC
>ENA-UOOH01004034-UOOH01004034.1-fermentation-metagenome-genome-assembly--contig:-NODE-4034-length-10521-cov-5.068221_pt1 | contig 10521 bp, 9 predicted proteins | sample MGYA00245778_ERZ724025 | MGnify/ENA primary metagenome ERZ724025 (study PRJEB28704, sample SAMN03018313) | fermentation metagenome | biome: anthropogenic terrestrial biome; feature: soil; material... | reverse complement strand
TTATGTTTCATTAGTCCGCCTCCCAGTATATGCTTACACCAGCATTATACATCAAAGGAGGTTATAAAAGTTATCAAATATTCTTATAGAAACGGCAGGCAAGTCTAAGGTTTAGAGATATTTCAGCAATATTCTCTTGCAAAAACATAATTTTTACATAAAAAGTTGTTGCATTTTGCCAGAAATTGTTTTATACTGAATCTGTAAATTTGATTGCAGTGTTTCTTGGGGGTGTGTTTATAGATGATAAAGCTTGGCCAGATAGCATCGGTGCAAATGGGGTATTCCTTTAGGTCTCGGGTTGACCTAATTGAATCAGGAGCAATTGCAGTAATTCAGATGAAAGACCTTACCCACGAGAATGTAGTGGATATTTCTGACCTGGCTCGAACAGAAATTTATAATCTTGCGGACCATCATTTGGTGAATCCAGGTGACCTTATCTTTAGATCAAGGGGTCAAGTTCTTCAATCAGCAATTTTAACTGTTTCCCCCGGAAGGGCAGTGCTAGCTGCTCCACTACTGCGCATACGGGTGACTGGAAATTCTGTTCTTGCGGAATACCTTAATTGGTATATTAATCAAGTCCCGGCCCAATATCAGCTGGCCCGTTATGCAAGCGGCACTGCGCAGCAAATGATAGGTATACAAACTTTACTAGATCTTGAGGTGGCTTTACCTCCAATAGAACTACAAAAAAAAGTGTGCCAAATTGCTGCCTTTGAGGAGGAAGAGCAGAGACTCCGGGCAATTATTGCCGACAAACGTAGGAAGTTACTGGCTTCAACACTAACAACTATAGTAATGGGAGGAGAAACAAATTGAATTCCAAAAATGTAGTAGAACAAAAAGATATTAACGCTGCTGCTTGGTCCGCTTGCGATACCTTTCGGGGGGTAGTAGACCCAGCCCAGTATAAGGATTACATTTTAGTAATGTTATTTTTAAAGTTCATTTCTGATGTGTGGGCTGACCATTACGAGGAATACCGTAATCAGTATGGGGATGACGAAATCCGTATCCGCCGCAGGCTAGAGCGAGAGCGTTTTGTCTTGCCAAAAGATTCTAGCTTCTACGACCTATATGATCAACGGAATGAAGCTAATATCGGAGAATTAATAAACATCGCCCTCGACGCTATTGAGGAGGCAAATAAGGTTAAGTTGGAAGGGGTATTCCGTAACATTGATTTCAATAGTGAGGCAAATTTAGGAAAGACAAAAGATCGAAACCGTCGGCTAAAATTGCTTTTGGAGGACTTTAATAAACCAAAACTTGACCTGCGTCCTAGTCGGGTACCGGAAGATGTAATCGGCAACACCTATATTTATCTTATTGAGCGTTTTGCCTCAGACTCTGGCAAAAAGGCTGGCGAGTTTTATACGCCATTTAAGGTGTCTGAGTTAGTAGCCAAATTGGCAGCTCCTAAGCCTGGTGACAGAATCTGTGATCCCGCTTGCGGTTCTGGAGGATTGCTTATTGAGGCAGCCAGAGCAGTTGGTGACCGTAACTATGCTTTATTTGGCATGGAGGTTAACGGCAGTACCTGGGCATTAGCAAGAATGAATATGTTTCTGCATGGAGCAGACAGTGCCAGGATTGAGTGGTGCAATACTTTGACAAGTCCTGCCCTAGTTAAAAATGACCGCTTAATGAAGTTCAATATCGTTGTGGCAAATCCACCGTTTTCTTTGGACAAATGGGGAGCAGAGGAAGCAAAAAACGATCGCTTTAATCGCTTCTGGCGTGGCATCCCACCTAAGAGCAAAGGGGACTGGGCCTTTATCTCTCATATGGTAGAAGCAGCTATTGAAAAGGAAGGCCGAATTTCTGTAGTTGTGCCCCATGGAGTGCTCTTTCGTGGTGGGGCTGAAGGTCGCATCCGTCAGAAGATGATTGAGGAAAATCTGCTGGATACGGTTGTCGGATTGCCGATTAATCTATTCCCTACAACTTCAATCCCTGTTGCAATTCTTGTCTTTGACCGGAGCCGCGAACAGGGTGGGGCAAACCAATGCCGTAAGGATGTCTTGTTCATTGATGCAAGCAGTGAATACAATCCAGGCAAGAACCAGAATGTCCTTTCTGATGAACATATCCAAAAGATAGTGAAGGCAGTTCATGAGCGCCGAGGCATGGATAAGTACGCCACCGTAGCGACTTTTGAGACTATTAAGGGCAACGATTTCAATTTGAATATCCCCCGCTATGTAGACACTTTTGAAGAAGAGGAAGAAATTGATATTGTTGCGGTACAGGCGGAAATAGAGCAACTCGAAAAGGAATTAACTGAGGTGCGTACTAAGATGTCGGAACTTCTAAAAGAAATAGTAAGGAAATAACCATGGAGCATTAACTAAATATTCCTAAGATGAGGGGGTTATAGGATGAGCGAAAAAGAGATTGAGAGAAAACACCATCAGACCTTTGAGTCAATTAGACAATTCAATGAACATGGAGCAGAATTCTGGTTTGCCAGGGATCTGCAGCCGATTCTGGATTATGGCAGTTGGAATAAATTTAAAAATGTCATTAATAAAGCTATGACCGCCTGCGAAAACGCCGGTCAAATTACATACAACCATTTTTCCCAAGTGGGAAAAATGGTCCGACTCGGTTCGGGATCTACTAGGGAGATTGAGGATTACCAGTTATCAAGATATGCGTGTTACCTCATTGTCCAAAATGGTGATCCGGCTAAGTCAGTTATAGCTAACGGACAAACATACTTTGCCATCCAGACCCGCAGGCAGGAACTTGCTGACGATAAAGCTTTTCAGCGTTTACGGGAAGATGAAAAGCGGGTATTCTTGCGTAATGAGTTAAAAGAACATAATAAGCAATTGGTTGAAGCTGCCCAGCAAGCAGGGGTGGAAACCAGTTTGGACTATGCCATATTCCAAAACCATGGTTATAAAGGTCTCTATGGTGGATTGGATGCTCAGGGGATCCACAGACGTAAAGGGTTAAAGAAAAGCCATAAGATTCTCGACCATATGGGCAGCACTGAACTTGCGGCAAATTTATTTCGCGCTACCCAGACTGAGGAAAAATTACGCCGGGAGAATATTCAGGGTAAAGATAAAGCCAATCGCACCCATTTCCAAGTTGGGGCAAAGGTCAGGCAAACAATCAAAGAACTTGGCGGCACCATGCCTGAGGACCTGCCGACACCTGGCAAAAGTATTAAGCAGCTAGAGAAGGAACAGAAGAAGCTGGGGGACGGAAAATGACATCTAAAGGCTGGAGGAAAGTACCACTAGCTAATATCGCAACTATCCAAACAGGAATCGCAAAAGGTGCAAAGAAAATCAAGGATCCCGTAGAAATTCCTTATCTTCGTGTCGCTAATGTTCAGGATGGGTTTCTGGACCTTACGGAGGTAAAAACTATTGAAGTTGATAGGACACAAATAGAGAGATACCTTTTACGTAATGGTGACGTGCTTCTAACAGAAGGCGGTGACTTTGATAAACTAGGCCGTGGATCTGTATGGAGAGGTGAAGTAAGCAAGTGTGTTCATCAAAACCATGTGTTTGTTGTAAGGCCGAACCCGAAAGTTCTGCTACCAGAATATTTATCGATATTAACAGGGAGTTCATATGGGAAATCTTATTTTCTTAGATGCTCCAAACAGAGTACTAATTTAGCCAGCATTAATTCCACTCAACTTAAGGCATTTCCAGTGCTGCTACCACCCATTTCCGAACAATCTGCTATCGTAGAGACCTTTTCTCATTGGGATCAAGCTATTTCTAAACTAGAACTGTTGATTGCCACAAAAGAAATCCAGTATATATGGCTTCAAACCAATTTGATTAAAAAAGCTAATAAAGCTGAATGGCAGAGGGCAGTTCTTGGAGATTTATGTGCTATTAACAAAGGACAACAGCTTAATAAGCTTAATATGACTGCCAATGGTAGTTTTAACGTTGTAAATGGGGGTATCAGCCCTTCTGGAAGAACAAATAAGTGGAATGCCCCAGAAAACACTATAACGATTAGTGAGGGTGGAAACTCATGTGGATTTGTGAATTTTATTACGGAGAAGTTTTGGAATGGAGGACACTGCTATACTGTGCAACCGACAGTAGAGGATGTAGATAAGCCATATTTGTTTTTTTATCTCAAAACCTATGAAAAAGAAATAATGCGATTACGTGTTGGGTCCGGTCTTCCTAATATCCAGATTAAGGATATCAGCAGTTTTCCTGTTCTTTGTCCTTCTTATTCCGAACAAAAACGGATTGCCGATGTTTTAACAATGGTTACACGGGAGATTAGCTTATTAGAAAAGCAACGGAATTGCTTTATTAGGCAGAAAGTTGGCTTGATGCAAAAACTGTTTACAGGTTATCGATAACTAAAGTGAACTGGAGGTAATGCTTTGTTAAAAAAAGATCCCTGGTCACAAGGAAAAATGAATGAAATATTCAAGATATCTCCTAGTGATATTAACTGCCTCATATCTAGAGAAAGTAGTTTTTTAGAGTTTAAAGAGTCATTTGGATTTAAAAGTTTAGCCAGTTACCTGAAAACCAGCGCTGCTTATGCCAACACTAAGGGGGGGTATATCGTATTTGGTGTTGCAAATACTCCACATAAGCTGATTGGTCTTCTGGGGGCAAATTTACAACAATTTGGGGAGTTAGACCCTGAGCTTATTACCAAATATTTCAATGAATATTTTTCCCCAGAAGTAAAGTGGGACTGTCGTGAATATGAGCTTAATGGTAAAACCTTTGGGTTACTGTATATTTACGAAGCTGAAAATAAACCTGTAATGTGTAAGAAAAACGCTGGAAATGAGTTGAAAGAGGGAGATATTTATTACCGCTACAGGGGACGTACTGAGCGAATAAAGTACCCAGAACTTAGGGATATTCTCGAAAAAACTCGACAGGAAGAACAACAACAATGGATGAGGCATTTTCAAAGGATAGCTCGAATAGGAGTTCGAGAAGCAGAAATATTGGATTTTAATTCTGGGAAATTATCAAGTTCTCAAGGCACATATGTTATAGATGAGTCATTGCTTAGTCAGATTTCCTTTATTAAAGAAGGTAGTTTCTCTGAAACTAAAGGTGGGCCAACTTTGAGAGTTGTTGGCAACGTAGAGGCAATAGCTGGACTAACTGATGTAACAAAAAGAAATAGAGTGATAAAAACTAAGGGTATTCGCACAAGTGATATCGTACTTGATTTTTTAAATCTGGTGACTGTAGAGGACCCATCAGAGTATGTACAACAAATATGCTTTGAGAGTTCCGCATTTCTTCCAGTTTATTATTACATTCAACAGGCAGGATTAAGTACAGCAGAAGCTTTAGTAGAAATAGACAAGGTTATTTCTAGGTTTAAATCAAAATCCAAATTAATTGAGCGGCTAAGTTCGGGACGATTGCAATATCACCCAATTCGGAACACTAGAACCGCAGCTTGTTCCCAAAAGCAGAATTTTGCTGCGCAAATTAAGAAAGAGCAGTTAGTTAAGGATGTGAATGAAGAAGAACTAGTTTATTGCCTTCAGGCTATTAGGGGCCTTTTGGTTGAAGAAATTGAATCACATTCACAATTTGTCCGGGGGCTACTCAAATACTGGTTTAATAAATACTACAATGTTGCAAAAGGTGCTATTGTAGATGAATTGCGAAGAGCAATATGTTGGGTAGACGAGGCATTGTACGGAGGGGAAGAACTATATGATCGGATATCAATCTAAAGAAAAATATCTTTCTCAGATCCCTGCTCTTCAGCTGTTGATTAATATGGGTTATGAGTACTTTCCTCCTAGTAAGACCTTTGCTGAGCGACAGCGTAAAATCGGCAATGTCTTGTTAGAAGGAATCCTGGGGTCTCAGTTGCGGCGGTTGAACCGGATTAATTATAAAGGTCAGGAATTTCTTTTCAGTGAGGAGAATATCCAGACTGCCATCCAAAAAATAAAGAACGTTAGATTTGATGGCCTTCTCCGAACCAATGAGGCGGTTTATGATCTGCTGACCTTGGGGACTGCACTGGAGCAGACAATAGAGGGAGACACAAAAAGCTTTAACCTGAACTACATAGATTGGAAAAACCCTTCTCGCAATCTGTTTCATGTGACCGTTGAGTTCAGTGTGGAACGCTCCCGCAGCACCGAAACAGTCCGCCCGGATATTGTTTTATTTGTCAATGGTATTCCCTTTGGGGTGATTGAATGTAAAGCTCCTGATATAGACATTGAACAAGCTGTGTCTCAGTCCATTCGCAATCAGAGCGATGATTATATCCCCAAGCTTTTTTCTTATGTTCAATTACTCCTCGCAGTAAATAAGAATTCCGCGCTATATGCTACTGTAGGTTCATCAGCTAGGTTCTGGACTAAATGGAAAGAGTTGACTGATACCGAAGAAGATGTGGTGAAAATCGCTAACTCCCACCTTTCTTTTCAGCAGAAGGACGTTTTATTTGCCGGAGAATTTGCGGATGCCCGCAAGTACTTTGATAACTTAGAAACTGAAGGAGAGCGACGGATTACCGAGCAGGATAAGGTCCTTTATAGTCTGTGCCGACCTGAACGGCTACTTGATCTTGCTTATCGGTTTACGTTATTTGACGGCGGGATTAAAAAAATAGCCCGCTACCAACAGTACTTTGTCGTTAAGTCTACTCTGAAACGGCTACAAGTTAATAAAGAAGGACGGCGCCGGGGAGGTATTATATGGCATTCCCAGGGCTCCGGCAAATCTTTGACCATGGTAATGTTAGTCCGAAGTTTAGCCTTAGATCCATTGGTCCCTAATCCTCGTATTGTGCTGGTGACCGATCGGGAAGACCTAGATATTCAGTTAGGCAATACCTTTGCTGCATGTGGGTTAAACCCGGAACGGGCGACCTCGGGCAGGCATTTGCTTGAACTAGTTTCTGAACATCGAGCTGGGATTGTTACAACTCTAATCCATAAGTTTGACAAGGCCCTAAATGTCAGGAAATATAAGGACAACTCCCCCGACATCTTTATGTTAATTGATGAGAGTCACAGGACTAATTTTGGGACTTTTGCTGCTCGCATGCGCCAAATGTTTCCCAATGCCTGTTACTTGGGATTTACCGGCACTCCCCTAATGAAGAAGGAGAAAAATAACTTTCTTAGATTTGGCGATTTAATAGAGCCCTGTTACTCTATAGTCCAGGCAGTAGAAGACGGAGCAATTGTTCCATTGCTGTACGAAGGCCGCCATGTTGAGATGGATCAGAATAAAGCCGCCATCGACCTCTGGTTTGACAGGCATACCCAGGGACTAAACAAAGAACAGAAAGCAGATTTAAAGAGAAAGTACGCTAGGGCGGAGATGCTTAATAAGGCCGACCAGGTTATATACATGCGGGCCTTTGATATTAGTGAACATTTCCGGGCTAACTGGCAGGGGACAGGCTTTAAAGCTCAATTGGTCGCACCCAGCAAAGTTGCAGCACTGAGGTACCATGAGTACCTTTCTGAGATCGGGTATGTTACTTCAGAGGTTGTCATATCTCCACCGGATAGTCGTGAGGGTTATGAGGATGTAGATGATGGCGTTAAAGATGTGGTAGTTAAGTTCTGGAAGAAGATGATGAACCGGTATGGCAGCGAAGAGGAATATGTAAAACAGATTGTTAATCAATTTAAGTATGGAACTGATCCGGAAATAATGATTGTCGTTAGCAAACTGTTGACTGGCTTCGATGCAGTGCGCAATACAGTAATCTACCTGTGCAAGGAGCTAAAAGAACACACCCTCCTCCAAGCTATTGCCAGGGTAAATAGGATTTACGAAAATAAGGAATTCGGTTTTGTTGTTGATTATGTTGGCTTATTGGGGGAATTGGATAAAGCGCTGACAATGTACAGTGCCTTTGACGGGTTCGACGAAGCGGATATTGAGGGTGCTCTCATATCTGTAGCGGCGGAAATAGAGAAGCTGCCTCAGTTGTACTCAGATCTATGGGACCTTTTTAAAGAGGTCGAGAATAGTTATGATCAGGAAGCATATGAGGTTTTGCTTGCTGGCGATAACCTTCGGGAAGATTTTTATCAACGTTTAGCAGAGTATGCTAAATCTCTTAGGATTGCGTTATCAACCGAATCATTTATTATGCGAACCGATGATGAACAACTAGAGCGCTATAAACGAGATTTAAAGTGGTTTATGCACTTAAAATCATCAGTCAAAATCCGCTATGCAGAGAATATTGATTATCGGGATTATGAGCCAAAGATTAAGAAGTTATTAGATACACATATCCAGGCCAATGAGGTAACTCAGTTAAACGAGCCAGTAAACATATTTGATGAGAAGACCTTTAATCAGGTAAAGGAAGAGCAGGGAATATACGGGGGGAAAAGCACCGCTGCCAGAGCGGATGCCATTGCTCATGCAACGAAACGGGTAATAATAGAAAAAATGGGACAAGATCCGGCATTTTACGAAAAATTTTCAAAGTTGATTGAACGGGCTATAGAGGACTACAGGGCGAAACGATTTTCAGATATTGATTATTTACACAGGGTGTCAGAGATTAGGGACTCGGTAGTAATGCTAAAGCATGATAATGTTCCCGCGATAATTGAAGGAAATGATGATGCGATCGCTTTTTACGGTGTAATTAAGCCGTTATTTGATAATCTGCATGTTGAAGAAATAGAACAGACATCCGCAGATGCCGCCTTAGCTATCTATGAGATTGTCAGTAATCATTACAAGGTTCATTTTTGGGAGGACACTGACGCTCAAAACCAGGCAATAAACGATATTGACGACTACCTTTATGATGAACTTAAAGGGAAACGGGGTATTGAGCTAACTGTTGACGAGATGGATAAAATAATAAAGCGATGTATGGACTTAGCGAAACACAGGAGCGGCAGATGAAAAATCTAGAAACATTACGATGTGGTAGTGAAACGATACAGTATAATTTGCTCTTTTCAGCGAGAAAGACCCTTGAAATTGCAGTGTACCCAGACAGCAACGTAGTGGTAAAAGCTCCGATAGGAAGCAACTATGAAGAAGTACAATCTAAGGTGGCAAAGCGAAGCCGTTGGATAAGAAAGCAACTTATGTATTTCGAGCAGTTTGAACCTAAAACTCCCCCCAGGCGATACGTTGGGGGGGAAACTCATTTGTACCTTGGCAGACAGTATCGTCTAAAAATAAAGACTGGAACAAATGAAGATGTGAAACTGACCAGAGGCTACTTCTTCGTTACTATTCGGGAGAATGAGACCTCAAATAAGGTCAGGCAACTAATGGAAGAATGGTACCTCACTAAAGCAACTAAGCAATTTGCAGAAAGTCTAGAGCGTTGTTGGGAAAGGTTCAAACACTTACCGGAGTCAAAACCTGCTATTCGATTGCTATGCATGAAAAAACGCTGGGGAAGCCTTTCCAAGAATGGAACACTTACTTTGAACCCAAACTTGATCCGGGCTCCAAAAGAATGCATCGATTATGTTGTAACCCATGAGCTTTGCCATTTGGTCCACTATGACCATACATCTGCTTTTTATCACTTGCTAGATCTGGTTATGCCCGACTGGGAAAAGCGCAAGCATAAACTAGAATTGGCGCTGATTTAGTTTCTCCGGCTATTGGGGATAGCGGAGAGTGGCATCCAGCAGCACCCAATCCCCTTCCTCCCAGCTTCGAACCATGCCCACAATCCCCAATTCATCATCCCTCTGTTTCAGATAATCCTGGACAAAGATCTGGGCATTTTCCTCAAAATCGTCCCCGCAGGCGGCTATATGCTGATAATATTCTTCCCTGGGCACCCGCAGCTGCCGGTGGACAACCCGCACATTTTCCAGGGGAGCCATCTCCTCAACCAAGTGGAAAATATCCATTTCTATCACCTGAAGTTAGTATTTCCTCAGGGATGGATTCTAGCATTGCCTATTCAAAAAAAGATTGTTTTCTTAAGCAAAAGATGTATGTTTTACCTTCCATTTTTCCAGGGCGATGCCAAGCCAGAGACTGTATATGCCAAAAGTAATAATACAAAGGAGAAACCATTTAATCCAATTGCCAAACAGGCCGATGGCGCTGCCGCTGAATTTAAGTCTCCTGCCTTCAATAACGGTATGCTTGATTTTCCATCCATACACCATGCACAGGGCCCAGGGATAGCAGATTCCAAAAGTAACTACTGTAATTAGTCCTCCGAGAATTTTCCAACCCAATAACGAGAGCAAGCCTCCATCAAAATATGAATTTCCTTTGCCTGCAGGGACTTGAACATTGACAGTAACGTTAGGTTCCATTAAATTTCCCCCTTTCTCTATTTTTTCTATTGTAGCATACTTGTTTGTCAGACTTAATAAGTTTATAATCAGCGATTATTTATAAAACTGCCTTGCCTGTTTCTGGCAAAGGTGGTATACTAAGCAGGTATTAAAATGAAAGGAGGCCGTGCAAATGACCAGAATGAGATTCGATTTCATCAATTTCACCCAAGGCATCAGTGTGTACATTTCGCGGCCGGTTCCTGTACTTTTCA
>ENA-UOOH01004032-UOOH01004032.1-fermentation-metagenome-genome-assembly--contig:-NODE-4032-length-10529-cov-38.094138_pt1 | contig 10529 bp, 8 predicted proteins | sample MGYA00245778_ERZ724025 | MGnify/ENA primary metagenome ERZ724025 (study PRJEB28704, sample SAMN03018313) | fermentation metagenome | biome: anthropogenic terrestrial biome; feature: soil; material... | reverse complement strand
TGGAGGCGGCCCAGCGGATGAAGTACGTGGCCTCAATACTCGAACGGATGCTCTTCGGAAGGCTCCTACTCGAGGGAGAAGAGGCCGGCGGCAAGCAGCAGTGCTGCTAGGGCGGGCGTCAGAGTCAGACCGAATGGAGATACAGGGGCGCTCCTGTGCTCTTATTCGCCATTTTTGTCAGGGTGGTGTAGGACGAAGGCTGTGAATGCGATTCCTACCCTCAGGCGCACTTACTCAATCATAGCTGTCATGAGCGACGGGGTATTCTCGTCTCAATGCAAACCCACATAGTTCACATCGCCCGAACCTACCCCTCACCATGTCTCTCATTCCATTCCGCATGCCGCGCAAGGTCCTCCGTCTTCAGCGGGGACCGTATCTTACCGAACGCAGCTATAAAGTCGTCTTCGCGAAGAGGCCGGATCTTCAGCGCCCGCTTGTTGATCTCATCAAACGGTAAATCCGCGAGTCTATGCATCTCAGGATTGACATCGTTGATCATCGCCCAGATCGCCTGCTGGCAAGCATTCTGGATATCGCGCCCCGAGTAGAGGCGGTCAACGCATTGCCGCCCGAGCCCGGAGAGATCGATGCCGGATACCTCGAGTCCCCTCGTATGGATCTCGATGATCGCCCTGCAGGCATCCGCATCCGGGAGCGGCACATAGACCCGCCGCGGAAACCTCGATAGTACTGCCGGATCAAGGTCCCAGGGGGCATTTGTTGCCGCCATCGTGAGGAGCAGGCGCTCATCTTTTTTGCCCTGTAAGCCATCAAGTTCGATGAGAAGGGAGGAGAGCACTTTCCGGGTCGCCTCGCTCATCGCATCGCCGCGCGAAGCGCCAAGGGCGTCAAACTCGTCGATAAAGACGATTGAGGGAGCGTGGTTCCGCGCCGAGGCGTAGAGGGCCGAGATCATCTTCGAAGATTCGCCGAAATATTTTGAGAGCAGCCTGTCGGTTTTCACATCAAAAAAGGTTGCATCCAGGTTTCCTGCAGCAGCAGCGGCGATCATCGTTTTTCCCGTTCCCGGAGGGCCGAAGAGGAGAATTCCCTTCCACGGACGGATCGACTCCGGCTTTTGCAGGGCTGCAATAACGACGGTCTCCTTCACGAGGCGCTTGACCTCGTCAAGCCCGCCGATATCCTTCCATCGAACCGATGAACGCACGATCAGCGACGACATATCGGCATCGCCCGCAGGCTCTTCGGCGGAACGACCTGCCTGCCCGTATCCGCCCGGGGCATTACTTCGTTCTCGCTTTGCAACCGGCGCCGAACGAGACGCAATACCCTCCCATCTCTCCGCATCGGCAACGTATCTTTGCTGCACCACGGGAGAAGCGGCGGCAACCTGCCGACAGAGCGTTGCACACGCACGCGCCCTCTCTTTAGCCGTCGAATCGTCCCCTTCGGATACTGCCTTTTTATAGTCGGCAACAGCATTCCGCAGTTCGGCAATCAAAAACCCGCTAACGTCCACCCGCACGATCATCACCTCATCGCTTCACGGAGGATATCCTCCTTCAGCATATCCACCTCATCGGCAAAACCTCCCGGAACCTCATCGATCCCCACTTTAATCTGGAAGAGCAGACGCTCCCTTATACAGTGCACTCTTTCAAGAATCCCCCCGCAGACGAACCCTTCCAGGTGGACAACAGATTTGCGCGCCTCCAGAAGGTCGCCCCAGCGCAGATGATTCACCAGGTTTTGCGCGACAAAATATGCCGTGCGGTAGTCTGGTCTGCAGGGAGCCGGACCCGGCGACGGTGGCTCCGGCGGCGCCGCGATCTTCTTCAGGACCTCGTTTGCAACCCCACCGATGGAACGCTGCTTCCACCGGTGCTCACTATGATCGAAGACGTAAACCCCGGCACCGTCATCCAGGTGATCTCTGATCGCTTCTTTCACGCCGGCCTGAAGCAGCACGTTTGCATGGTCTCCATCCATCCATTGCCCCGCAGCCCAGATCGCTGCGCCTCTGACCCGCTTGCTCTCCGAGCCGATGCATGTGAGCAGTATTTTTTCAAGATCCTTCTGCTGTAAGAACGACTTGTCGCTTACATTCGAGAGCTCGCCGATGATCGAGACTGCGGCCCTCCGGATATCCCGATCTCTGTCCTGTGCACATTGTTTCAGATCCGTGACAAGGGTATCGGCGTAGCATAAAGAATCTGCATACCCTCTGCATGCAATCGACCAGAGTGCCCATAATGCACACGTCCGCACTCCGTCATCTTTTGCGTTCAGACGCCCAGCAAGCGCGATGGTACCGCCGTTTCGCACCACCGGTTCGGGGCTTGCATAAAAGGCAATTTTGTCGAGAGCAAGAGCGGCGCACGCCTGTAATTCAACGTTTTTATTCTTTAAGAGACGAATACAGCACGTAGTTGCACCGGAATCTGCAACCGCGATACCCTGTCCCGCTTCGGCAACCATCGCGAGAGACCATGCTGCAGCACTGCGCACCATATCCGCCGGGTCGTCAAGACGGGCAGCCGCTTCCGGAAGGACCCCCGATCCGGCAACTTCATACGAGTAGCCTTGCAAAGCAAGATTTCCGATAATCCAGAGAGTGTTTCTTCGAACGTCCGGGACAGCGTCGCCGAGCGCTCCGATGAGAGCATTGAACGGTCTTTTCTGAACGATCTGTCCGGCTTCCCCTCCCTTTGCCATGATATCGAGCTGGTACGAGGCGTGAATCCGATCCCGGCCCTCTTCCGATCGAAGCAATGCAAACAACAGGTCAATACCCGAATGGTCGCTGTTATCCGGCCCTACGGGGCTTCCACGGCCGAGCATCTCAATGCACCGAGCGATCTTATTCTCCACTTCTCCCCGAAGTTCGGGCGAGGGGGCCCGGATCAGGTCGAACGCCTTCCGGTAAGACCCCAAGGCGTCCCGGTACGCAGCCCGCTCAGAGAGGATGTCGCCTTTGAGGATATACGGAAAGAGAAATTCCGGGCGAATGCGTATAGCCTCTTCGGCAAGTTCGAGGGCTTCATCCGTCTGATTCCAGGCGAGGAGGCAGATCCCTTTGCCATTCAACGCCCACGGGTGTCTCCTGATCCCTAGCGCTTTATCGTAGTAGAGAATCGCTGTCTGGTACCGCTCCTGTCCGCGGTACATGTCGGCAATGCCGATATATGGAAACGGGTAGGATCGTTTTTTATCGAGTTGAATTGCCCGTTCGTAACAATCCATCGCCTCTTCTTGTCTACCAAGTTTCCGGAGTGCGTTCCCCTTCTCGTTCCATGCCACGTGAGAATAGGGCTTCAGCATCAGGGCCTTCTTAAAGTACCCGAGCGCCTCCTCAAAGCGCTGATCTTTGTAGAGGGTCTGCCCTCTGCTCAAATTACGTGTGTATTCTGATCTCATTTCCCGCTCTCCAGAAAGGCCGTAAGTTCTTTGTCGATTCTCCCGGACACAAACGAGACCACATCGCCGAACCCGCTGATCACGACGGTGAGCTTCGTCTTTTCCGCAGTCTCAGCCCAGAGAAGTCCGATGCTTGCCTGGCCTTTTCTTGTGTAGGCAGTATACGATTCGACCTTATTGCGTGTCCCTTCGTAGCTGGAGTTGAGTTTATTGAGGATGTAGCGTAAAAATTGTTTAACTGTCGCCTTATCTAGGGACGTCTCGTAATGCAGGGACTTCGTGATCTCTTCTACTGCAAGAGCCTGCTCCTCCGCGGCGTATACCCTGACGCCTTCCTTCCCCCGCTCCAGGCGGGAGTAGAGATCCTGCAGAAAATCGTCGTTCTCTTCGCCTGCCAGGCGGATGACAACGCCTTTTTCTTTTGATATATCTTTTTTCGATCTCCACCTGTCTATCGTGGCATCGATCCGTTTTCGCTCGGCATCCGAATGATAGTCGACAACAATGAGATATTCCATTTAGTTATACGGTATGCGTAAGGTGCCATATATCTTTTCCTCCAATATGGATCAGGAACAATCAGAGTAATATATCTTCCTCCTTTTTGGAGGTAAGTATATATCTCATGACAACCCATTCTCAATCGGTGAAGTGAGATGAAGATCGTAACGTTGTTTCACCGGAACCAGAAGAACCAGATTGAAAAGTTGAAGACCATCGACCTGCAGGAGGAGGAACTCAGGCTGAAAACCAGAATCAACCGCCTCCAAAAAGAGATCGACAGAATCGAGCGCGAAAAGAAGCAGAAACTCGCAGAGGGAGTCGGCGCGGATCTGCTCAAGAAGATGATGCTCCTCCAGGAGATCAAACAGCTGGATATGAGTGCCAAGCACACCGTCCGCAACTTTCTGGCGCTGCACAAGCAGTACATGTTCGTCTCGAACCTGGTCATCATCAAGAAATACCAGCGCGACCTCCAGCAGACGCAGATCGGGGAGAAAATTCAGGCGATCTCTCCGGAAGCATTCGAAAGTGCCCTCATACAGTGCAACCTGGCTGGAAAAGGTTGTGAGAACGTCGTCGACGACCTGAACCAGGTGTTCGCTCTGGACCTGTTGAATCACAATCAAGACCTCGACGCAGCTGATAAGCAGATCTACGATGTCTGGAGCAGGATTGAGACCGGTGCGCTGGGACTCGTAGATGCCGTGGAGATCTTCTCGGTCCAGAAGGATGTCGAGAAGGCAATCAAGGAATCGGGGGCGTGATTCAGCATCTACGACCGGTCGTGATCATCATGTGGAATTTATGGGGGATTCGCCGGAGCGATCCATTCGGTTCAGTCAGGGTTGAAGACCTGCGCAAGGCCGAAGCGCTGGCGAGATGCCGGATGGAAACGCTACAGGCGGATATCGAGGAGGGTGAGGAGCGGATCAAGAACCTTCTTTGCGAGGGTGCATCAGTGGACGACGATTTCCGGAAGAACCTGTACGTAATGAAGATTCAGGCGCTCGTCGAGTCGCGCCGGGCACTGATTATGGCCTGGAGATCGCTCGCACGCGATCTCCAGTTGTTCTCGAACCTCATCGATCTCAAGAACCAGGAGAAGCGGGCAGCCCGAACAGGCGTCTGGAGAGCACTCCAGAAACTCTCCCCCGACGATCTCGAACAATGGTATGTGAAGAGAGCGGCCAGCGACGCAAGCAGGAGAGAACTGATCGAAGAGATGATCTCGATCACATCCGGGCATTTTGCCGGGCTCCAGACCCCAACGGTCGATGAGACCGAGGTACGGGTGATAATGGAGGAGATCCGGAAAAAGGGCCTCTCAACCGATGGAGCAGCGAAGAGACTGGTGCAGGAGGCTCGAATGGAAACGGAACCAATAAAAAGGATTATCATACAGTGCGACGATCTTTTGAACGTGGAACGAAGGGATGAGCGATGAGCGTTGAGAACGGAACCTGTCCGGGATGCAAAGCATCTCTCAAGGCCGATATGAAATTCTGCCCCCAATGTGGGGCACAGGTCGGCGCGCATACCTGCAGCAAGTGCGGCGCCTCAGCTCCCCCCGATGCCAAATTCTGCCCGAACTGCAGGGAAAAATCCGGAACGTCGTTCTTCGGAAGATTGACCGGCGCCAACGAGGAAGATTTTTCGCGGAGGCGCGAGTGGAGACGCACCCCCGAAGATTTTGCAAGCAAATTTGAGGTTGAAGATCTCCGGGGCATCCTGAAGAAGACCGTTACCGTTGCCGAGGGGACCCGGGCGCTCCTCTTTCAGGGAGGAGCATATGCGGGAGATCTGCCGGCGGGGCACTACACCCTTGGAAATATTCTCGAAACCAGACTGCCCCTGAACCTCGACGAGCGCGCGACGGTCGTGCTCATCGATAACGGTGTGGTTGCAATCGATTTCGTCTTCGGGCGCTCGGAATTGCGTACCGCCGACTCCATTCCTGTCGGGATTACCGGGAGGTTCACGATCAAGAACAGAGATTCAAAATCGTTTATTGTGAATCTCCTCAAAGGAAAGAGCCGGATCCTTCTTGCAGATCTCCAGGAAGATCTCAGGTACGATCTTCTGGGTGTCGTCCAGTCCACGCTGAGCGGGTACCGGATGGACGAACTCTATGGGAACCTCGCCGTAAAAGAGGATCTCGAGAGTGCCGTCAGGGCAAACGTCACCCCTACCCTTGCGAGCTACGGCTTTTCCCTGGAACAACTCAGGTTCACCCGGTCCGATGAGGCGGAGTGGCACGATATTCTTGATAAGCGCAGTGAAGGAACGAAAAAGGTCACGAAAACTGGGCTTGATATCGATATCGAACAAAAACTGCGGCACCTTCTCTCCGACGATAAACTCGACCGGCTGGCTACCGACGAGAAGATAACCGAGTTCTGTCACGAGCTGGCTCAGGCCGGCATCGTTCGTGAGAACGAAGTCGAGGATCTGAAGATTGATCTCCGGAACCGGCGCGACGACAAGACATTCATCCGGCGGATTGTCAGGGAGCGGTTTGAGCAGGCGCACCGCCACGAATCCGCCGAAGCGGAGCAGGGGAATCTCCTCGACCTGGATGCCAGGGCACAACGGCACAGTCGTACGATGGATGCCGAGCAGGTCGGGCACGATATCAGCGCCGATGATGCCCGGCGCGAACATGGGGATAAGTGGAGGAAACGTGAACAACAGCAGGACTACGCCGAGATTGAGGGTCTCATCGATCTGAAAAAGCAGATGGACGACGCAAAACTCAGGAAAGCGCGCGGAGAGCAGGAGATATCGCACCGCGACCTGGAAAAAGGCGTTGAGATCGAGAGCCTGAAGCTCAAGGGACGCTCGGATGCATCGATCGAGGCGCTCATATCGATGACGGACGGCGGTACCGCTGATAAACTTACAGAACTTGAAAAGATGAAGCGTGCAGCGACTCTCACCGAAGGACAGATCATGGCGCTCTCGGCGGAGAAGAGTGTGGCCGTTGCGGAAGCGATGAAAGAGAAGTTCGGGTCGGACAGGATGCAGGAATTATTTGAGACCCGTCTGCAGGACCAGCGGAAGTACATGGGGGAGATCCGCGAAATGGCTGGAGATAACGCGGATCGTCTGGCAGACGTCATGAACAAGGCACTCGATGCCATGGGCCAGACGGCGACCGCGCGGAGCGCCGCCTACCAGGCGCAGGGGTCGACGGTCGTCGCCAGTGGCGGAGGGTTCGGTCAGCCGGTGATCGTCAATCCCGCCCGGCAGGAAGAGAACAGGATGTGTCCTGCGTGCAGAACGACAAACAACATTGCCGATCGATTCTGCAGGGAATGCGGTGAGGAACTCAGGTGAGCAGTGGCTGGCCGTGCCCTGTGCAGGTGACGACCTGCCTTTCAATGTCAGTTATACTGATACAATCACAATCATGATGTCGTATGTTTGAAAATCAGGACTTTCTCTGCGTAAAAAAACTCCTGGCCCCGGCCGAGAGGATCCTGGAGAGCAGGTCAGCGATCTTCAGGCGCCCCTATGATGAGCGAATTAAGCTCTGGTACGAGGTCAAGGGAAATTACTCCAGGTATGAGCACCAGGAATGCGGTACCTTTGACAGGGGGATTTTCCAGAATATCTGCTCCAAGTTCGAGGTGGCATTACTGACTCTCGCCGTGAGTTTTCGGCGAAACGGCGAGAGATATGTGGACGCCGAAGGGTCGTATTCCGAGGACGATTTTGCATTGTATGAGATTATCGAGCGGTACCACATTATTCCTTCAAAGGGTGAGTTTATCGCCATACTGAGTGCGCCGGATGCGGGGGGCTCGGAGTTCCTGCAGGTGCATTACCGGTACATCGATAGCCTCAACAATGGAAGATTGCTCCAAGACACCTCTGCCGGGAAGGGGTGTCTCCCTCCCGGTCCCTCCCCCGAAGCGCGATACTCGGAAGGAAGCCGCATCTGCGATCAGACTCAAGGTGCTGCTCAATTTTCCGTGAACGCTCGTAAGAGTACTCTGAACAATTCAGATCTTCAATCACTGGATACTTCTAGGACGACTTCAGAGATCTGCAATCGCCCGCACGCCGCAAATTCGCTCCTTACCTGTTACCTGAAGAACGCGTGGGAAAATTACGATAGGAGACTGCGGGAAGCAGTGATAGACCACATACGGGAGAACGGGGTGAGATGGATCTTCAACATCAATCTGGGGAGTGTCAGAGCGGAGAGGAACGTCTACAACATCTCGGGCGGGTCGGTGAATCTCGGGGAAGGCGTGCAGGTCATCGACAGCATCATGAACAGGGCCGGTATCGTCAACCGACCGGAGGGATAGTTCGGCCTTGCAAAGTCGCCCTTCACCGAGGGCGTTCAGATTCACGACACTATCTCTTAAGTAGATTCTATTGAGAGAATGGAATGAAGATTAATACCATGCACAAATTGATTATACTGGCATTTTTATCCTTGTTCTCACTGGTAAGTCTAACGGTGGGCATTGATTATATCCCAGATCCACGAAGTATCTCTCTGGCAGCTATTGGTGCGGCAGTTATATCTGGAGATTTGGCAACTGTGCAAGAAATTATAGTGAGATACCCTTTAAAATTCTTAGGCCAGTTGGCAGCGATTTCAGTTGTATTAATCTTACTCAGTTCCGGTTTAGAGATGATTTATGTAGGGTTTTTGCAAGAATTTGTAATATCTCCGATTAAGGATTGGTTCAAGAGGAAACAAATACCTAAAAGGCAAGTCAGAGCGGAAAAAGTGGAAAATATTGAAAAAGAGAGACATGAAGTGCAGCAAAGACAGGCTGTGCAAACACGTGAGCACAAGGGAATAGAAGAAGAAAAAAGAAAGAAACAGGTAAGAATTGAAAAACAGGACAAGTCGGAACAGTTTCCCCTTGAGCGGACGATCTACGATCCGGTGCTACGGAACTTTCTAGTTTCATCGGAACGTCCTCTCGCCAACGTCAGAAAATGGATTGAAGATCGGGATCCAAGATCGTACTGGTGCGTCATCTGCATTCATAACAATTCGGAAAGCCTGGTTGACGAGTGGGGCATCGAACTGAATTCGACCTCGTCGTTGAGGGTGATCGACACGTACATCGAAGGGCACGAGGGAAGCGTAACGGTGATGAAATCACATCCCAAGCCCTGGCTTTCCCAATGGGCCCTCGGCGTATCTCACCACGCCGGGATCGTCATTCCGCGAGGGGGCTCCCGCAGGATATACATCAAGCTCGGGTCCGATGCCTGCGGAGTAAGCCACTCGATCACGGGGAGATTTGTGTCGTCACAAGGCACTGAAACCCCAATCCGCGAGAAAACCTTCACCCACTCGTGCGATGTCGCCACCCTGCGCACCGCGCTCTCAAGCGACCCAGCTGCCGCCGGGCAGTATGCAGAGAATATTATCCGGCGCGCATACGACCGGGACACCGCCCTGAAGCTTCTTCGTTCGTTCAAACTGGTGCAGGAGATCGACCAGTGCTGCACCTTGCAGAACTACGATGAGATCCTGAACCGAATGCAGCTTCTGGCAGGCACGCTCGAGGATATTCAGGCAGGAGACAAGTTGACCCGCCTGGTAAAGCAGAACTACGATGCACTGACGATACTCGGGGATAGCGAAGCCTCGGCAGAGAGAGCACAGCGGCTCTGTAGCAACGTCATCGATGTCTGGATAAATGAGTTCATATGCATGGAAGACCCTGAGGAACGCTCCTTTAAGCCCAAGCCGCGTGAAAGGGGGGAAGATGCGGGGAAATGCCCTGTGTGCGGTTCACGTCTTGTATGGAGAAGAGCTCAAAAGAACAATGAGCTTTATCGAGGGTGCACGAACTTCGATGGCGGTTGCCGGTGGAATGACCGTAGTTATTAGATTGAATTCAGGTTTTGTTCCCCACGTGAACCCGGTAGAGATGCTCTGCCCCACTTAATCGGCATACACCGAAGGGCAGGGGCGACCGATCCGAGAGTGGTCGAACGCCTGAGATTAATGAGGCTAAGAATGCAGACGTGTTCTTCTGTTCTGAAGCATATGCCAGTTCTGAAAGACTCGCACGACTTGTGCGAGAAATTGGTCGGGATCATCCGGGGGTTGTGCAACGCACCATTGCACAATCTCCATGGCACGATTAAAACCTCCGGAAGAACAACCTCCCGTCCCGACAATTTTGCAAAAAAGAGGTCAGTAGGTCGCGAGATACCGGTCGAGTTCCCAGGGGTGGACGGCTGTCCGGTAAGCTTCCCATTCGGCTTCTGCGACGTTCGTGAGGGCCTCAACGACGTGGGGGCCCAGCGCCCGGCAGATGAGGTCGTCGGCAAGAAGGGCCTGGTGGGCCGCGTAGAGGTCCCCGGGCAGCGTCTCGATCCCGGCGCGCTTCCGGTCCTCGGGCGTCATATGATAGATGTTCGTATCGATGCCGACGGGGGGTTCGATCTTCTCCCGGACACCCTCCATCCCGGCGGTGAGCATCGCGGCGAAGGCGAGGTAGGGGTTGCAGGTCGGGTCCGGGCTCCGGAACTCGACCCGGGTGCTGTTGCCGCGTGGCGTCGGGACCCGGACAAGGGCCGACCGGTTCCCGGCGCTCCAGCTGACGTAGCAGGGCGCCTCATACCCGGGGACCAGGCGCTTGTAGGAGTTGATCGTCGGG
>ENA-UOOH01004029-UOOH01004029.1-fermentation-metagenome-genome-assembly--contig:-NODE-4029-length-10533-cov-18.425749_pt1 | contig 10533 bp, 4 predicted proteins | sample MGYA00245778_ERZ724025 | MGnify/ENA primary metagenome ERZ724025 (study PRJEB28704, sample SAMN03018313) | fermentation metagenome | biome: anthropogenic terrestrial biome; feature: soil; material... | reverse complement strand
TTCTTTAAGCCACGGTAATTCAATGAGTGCCGTACTTCCACAGAGGAAGTAATTCATTACAAAAACACTATACTAGCATTATACTATATATGTTGATTTTGAAGTTCAAAATATATAGGCATGAACTGATGCACGTGCCATTTGTGGCTATGTCAAAACAAGCACATGTACAATATTAACAGCTCCGGTGAAAATGCTAAATTATCGGAATCACAAAAATGTACCCTTGAAAACCACAGGTGCATGACATAAAATAAGAAAGACAAACACCCACGCTTTTTCCACCTATATATACTATATATACGAAGAAGGATAAAATAAGTATGCTTTCAATAGTAATTCCTGTTTATAATGAAGAAAAGCAAATATCAAAAACCATAGAAGCCGTCTGCAAAGTCTTAAAAACTGTTACCGACGATTACCGGCTTATTATTGTAGATGACGGCTCAAGGGACGGAACCTGGGCGGTTTTAAAAGAGCTTTCCGCTAAGGATCCAAGGCTTAAAATCCTGCGTTTTAGCAGAAACTTTGGGAAAGAGGCCGCTATTATGGCTGGCCTTTCAAGGGCTGAATCAAAAGCCTGCATCATTATGGATGCCGATCTGCAGCACCCGCCGGAGCTGATTCCTGAAATGGTAAGCCTTTGGCAGGAGGGCTATGAGGTTGTTGAAGCGGTTAAAGAGGACAGAGGTCAGGAAAGCTCTGTGAGCAGGTTCTCCGCCTCGTTGTTTTATAAAATAATGAATCGCCTTTCCGGGTTTAATCTTGAAAATGCATCGGACTTTAAGCTTATGGATAAAAAGGTTGTGTCTGCGCTATTGCAAATGCCTGAAAGGGAAACCTTTTTCAGAGGCATGTCCGCTTGGGTTGGGTATACGCGAAAAGAAATATATTTCAAGGTTCCTCAAAGAGAGACCGGCAAAAGCAGATGGTCGCCCTTAAAGCTTGTCAGGCTTGCAATCACTGCCTTTACGTCGTTCTCGTCACTTCCACTTCAATTTGTTACCTTTATAGGCATATTGTTTTTGCTTGGCTCGGTGGTTCTCGGTATACAAACACTTGTTATGAAGCTGCGCGGTCTTGCTATTGGAGGCTTCACAACTGTAATACTGCTGCTTTTGATTGTCGGCAGCTGCCTAATGATAAGCCTCGGTATGATAGGAATGTATATTGCCAGAATATATAATGAGGTAAAAGCCCGCCCCCGTTATATAATTTCAGAGGAATACAAAAAATCAGAGGACGACTGTGACGATTAAAACATCAAATTTTTGAATAAGTTCAATGCTGTGCAGATTTAAGAACTATGAGTCTTACATAACCTTAAAGCTGCGAAACAATCTTAGGAGCGTAAATGATAACACCCATAAAAATAGGCAATTTCACACCAAAAAACAATATATTTCTTGCCCCAATGGCAGGAATCACAGATATGCCTTTCAGATATCTGTGCTCAAAAATGGGCGCCGGGCTCACTTACACTGAAATGATCAGCAGCAAGGGCATGTATTATAATGATAAAAAGACAAAACAGCTCACGGTAATTCACCCCGATGAAGCGCCATGTGCTGTCCAGGTTTTTGGTTCGGAGCCGGATATAATGGCAAAAGCTGCGGAGGAATTAAGCAGCAGGGATGACGTGGCGATAATTGACATCAACATGGGCTGCCCCGCCACGAAAATCGTTAAAAACGGAGAGGGCTGCGCCTTGATGCAGGATGAAAAATTAGCATCGCAGATAATAAAGGCGGTTGTTAAAGCTTCCTCTAAACCCGTTACCGTAAAGTTTCGTAAAGGCTATGAAAGTAGAAAAGACCATGAAAATCTAAATGGTTATGGATATCACGATTATGCTAAATGCAATGACCATGGCGAATACAATAGTAATGATGAACACTATGGCAAAGACAATCACAATAACAATAGTATTGGCAAACGCAATGACTATGATGAACATAATGACTATGATGAACATAATGACTATGATGAACATAATGACTATGATGAATACAACAGCTATGACAAACGAAACTGCTATATCAAACGAAATGGCTATGACAAGCACAATGGTTATGACGAATGCAATAGTAATGATAGTCACAAAGCGATCGAGTTTGCAAAAATGGCTGAAGAATCCGGTGCCAGCGCAATTACGGTACACGGAAGAACCCGGGAACAGTTTTATTCAGGAAACTCTGATATGGATACAATTGCGAGGGTTAAACAGGCGGTTTCTATTCCCGTTATCGGAAACGGCGATGTATTCACACCTGAAAAAGCTAAGGAAATGCTTGAAATAACAGGCTGCGACGCAGTAATGATAGGAAGAGGAACTCAGGGAAACCCATGGCTTTTTAAAAGAATATTTCATTATATATATAACAACGAGCTGCTGCCGTATCCGACAAATACAGAAAAACTAAAAATAATCAAAGAGCACTATGAAATGATGATTAACTTGAAAGGGGAAATAATCGCCGTTAAAGAAATGAGAAAGCATCTTGCTTGGTACATAAAAGGTATGCCGGGTGCATCAAAGCTTAGAACGGAAATATTCATGCTTACAGCTGCAAGGGATGTATTATATTTATTAGAAGAGTATTTTTCCGCTTGCTGCAACTTGTTGTAACTGATTAAAATAACGAGGTTAAGAAGGACCCCGTCTCATTGAAATGGTGTGTTGAAATTACTTGAGCCGTTTCTTTCTAAGATATATAAAATACTTTAATTTATGTACTCAACTTTCCCGCAGTATTTTGTGCGCTTGACTGCACAGCAAGCTATATTTTCAACACAGTTGTATATCTATTTCTGAATATACAGGAAATACTCTACCGATTTACAAAAGAATGATAAACTAATCTAATAAAAAAGCCGATAAAAACTTGGATGGTATGGTATTGCAAGTGAAAAAGTGGTATGATATACCCGTTGCCAAATATATTATATCTCTTTAGCGTATACGCACATTAGCAGAATACGTAATTTACAACTATTAACCATAAACCATAGACCATAGATCATAGACACATACCGGACACCCCTTGGGGAACAAAATTAACGGTTACTGCGTCAAAGGATGGGCAAAATGCATCCAAAGTGACTGTATGAGCAGATTGTTACAGCTTGTTGTTATAAAGTTACAATTTGTTTACACATACACAGGCGTTGTTGACGCCCCCAATTCCCGGTGATATAATAACGTTGAAATTCATGATATGCGGTAACGCTTATCTGGGTTTATAAAGCAAACAAGGCTGGGTTATATCAAGGAAGCGGACGTAATCCGGCTTTGCAAAATCACTTGTCTGCTTCCATAATTCCAAAAGGGAGGATTTTATTATGAGAAATTTCAAAAAGCTTTTTGCGGTTATCATGGTTGTTGCTATGCTTGCATCAATTATGGTACCCGCATTCGCAGCTGATTACGAATCAGATGCTCTTAAGCTTAAAGCTCTTGGTCTCTTCAAGGGATATTCAGACGCAGATTTGGGTCTCGAAGATATTCTTACAAGAGAACAAGGGTTGACTTTCATGCTTCGTGCAAAAGGTTTAGAGGATGAAGTCAAAGCTATGAGCGCTGAAGAAATTGCTGCACAGCTTGCAAAAGTTACAGACCTCGACACAGTTACAGAATGGGCAAAACCATATGTAGCTTATGCAGTTAAAAATGGCTTGACAAAAGGTATAAACAAAAGCATTGCTCCTAATGTTGAGTTCGCAGGTCAATTACTTTTAACAGGTAAAGAATTTATCAACTTCATGCTCAATTCAATGGGCTATGAAGAAGATTGGGGCAATGTCCTCACAAAGGCTGCTGACGTTGGCATGCTATCCGCTGGCCAAGCTGTTACCTTTGGTACAATTAACGAGCTGAAAAGAGATACAGCTGCTGGTATCATTGCATTTGCAATGGGCGGAACAACCGCTTCCGGCGTAACTCTTGCTCAGGCACTGGTTGACGCAGGTGCAGTAGACGCTGACGCTATGGCAGAAGCAGGCTACTTTACACCAACAGTTGCTCCTACAGAAGCTCCTGTTGAATTGGCAGCTGAAGCTTCCGCACCAAACAACATTCAAATCAATGTTGTTTATAATGAAAAAGTAGAAGAAGCTTCTGCACAAAAAGTTGACAATTACAAACTAAGCAGTGGAAGCATCGAAAAAGCTGTTCTTCAAGATGACGGTGTAACTGTTGTTTTGACACTCAAATATGAAAGTGCAAAGAAACAGGACGACAAAGTTGATCTAACCATCAAGAATGTTAAATCGGAAGCTGGCGTTGTTATTGCTGAAACTACTATAAAAGGCCTTCTGTTCCTTGATAAGGATATTCCTACAGTAGTAGACGCAAAGGTTGTTGGTAAAGATACTATCAAGGTTATCTTCTCCGAACCTATGAACGGATCCGCAGTTACTGTTGGAGACGTTACAAATTACTTCCTTGATAAGGACGGATTTATTGTTAACGGTGGCAAGCTTTATGTTAAAGAGGCTAAATTGCAGAACAACTATACAGAAGCTTTAGTGAAGTTGTACTCTTCTTTACCGGAAGGTGAAGTAACCATTCAGGTTAAGAGCACATCTGAAGACTTTGCTGGCTTTGGTGTAATTGGTAAGCTGATTACATTGAACGTAGAAAAGGATGCAGAAGCTCCTGTAGTTGTTGGTTATGAAAATGCAAAACCGACAGAAATAACCCTTATTTGGAGTGAAGACATTGAATTCGATGGTAAGGCAGTGAAAGAATGGTATCATACCAATGCCAGTAATGAAGTAAGTGATGTAACCATTGATGGAAACAAAACAAAGCTGACATTTGCTAACGAAAAGAAACTTCCTCCAGCAACTGCATATGTATATGTTCTGAAAGAAGCAGTAAAAGACTTATGGGGCAACAAGAATGCACAGCAAATGTTGCAAGTTGAAGTCGTAATCGACGAAACCCCACCGGAAGTGTCTAGTGTTAAGCAAGAAGCTGATTCTGAAAGTAAGATAGTTGTAACTTACAATGAAGACGTGGACAAGAGCAGTGCAGAAAAGGCTGCTAATTACACCATTTTGGATAGCGATGGAAAAGAAATTGAAGGCCTTGTAAGAAGTGTATCCTATGCTTCAAAGAAAGCTACTCTGACATTGTCCAAGAAACTCGGCGGAGAATACGCTGTTGTTATCAAAGGTGTTAAGGACATTGCTGATAACGAAATCGTGGAAGTAACAGTGCCATTCACAGTTAAAGACATAAGCAAGCCGATACCAACTGATTTCAAAGCCGTTGTTTATAACAAAGGTGAAAAAGGTCAGATGCTAAAGGTTTCCTTTGGTGAGGCAATGACAACTGAAGGCAAATATGCTATCAATGATATCGATAATTATCAGTTTGGCGAGAAAACATTGAAGAGCATTAAAAAAGTAGCTATTACAGTGGTTGATAGTGGAAAAGCTGTTGAAATTGTAATACCTTCACTAGCAGACAACGCAACAGATGGTTATAATATAGAGGCATCGACAGACGCTGTATCAAAGTATCTGACTGTTGCTCGTGTAGCAGATGCTGCTGGTAACTATACAAAAGATCTGTCATTTGATGTGAAAATAACAGATTCAGCAATTTCACCAGTATCATACACCGCTGAAGCAACTGCAAAAAACATCGTCAAAGTGACCTTTGCCGAAGAAGTGAAGTTCGAAGTTAGTGACTTCATCATCAACACAGTAACTGATGGTGTCTATAAGGTTGATTTAGCTGGTATTGAAACAACTCTGAATGATAAGGGTAAAACAGTTGCAACCTTTACACTTGCTAAGGATCTACCGGTTGATTTTGACAATGACAATGCAAGAGTTGAAATTGTAATACCTTCAGGTGCTACTAAGCCTAAGACCGAGAATAAATATGGAGTCAAGATTTCAACTTTGGGTGTAGGTATTAAAGATAAGATTGCACCTACACTCTATAATGACGGTGATTCAGCAACCGATTATGGTAAAACAAATGACGGTGTTAAGGATTATCTATTGTTCGATAAAGATAACTTTGCATTCACACTGAAGTTCTCTGAGGACATGAAGACAGCTATTGGTAATAATTACGCAGGTTCTGACTTCGTCGTAACGATTGGTGGCAAAACACTGGTTAATGGTAGAGATTACACGGTTACCAGCATTGTTTACAACGCTGTAACATTTGAGCTTACAGAAAGCTTTGCTAAGGTAACGGTAGACGGCGTAGACAGTTACAAAGTAGAGGGAGACTTCTCCATTAAGTTGGTTGAAACAACCAACTACATCACAGACAAAAACGGTAATAAGCCGAAAGCATTCGATGCTATTATTTTCAATGACCTGTTGATGACAAGTGATACTTGGTAATAACAAACTACAAAAACCGGAAGACTAAGTCTTCCGGTTTTTTTACATTAAAAACAATCTTATAAAAAAATTTTGAAACTTTTCTAACAGCTTGACGTCTAATAAGTGTATACAATATTTTCAATGATTGATATAATGTACTTGAGAAAATTCATACACAAAGGAGAAACTAAGGATGAAAAAGCTAAGAAGTATCTTCGTTTTAGGTTTAGTACTTATTTTAACAACTATGGCAACAGTATCATCAGCACTTCCAAAAACAGCTTTAGAGAATGAAAAGGTGCAATTACTTAATGATTTAAAAATATTTACAGGTTCAAATGGTGATTACCGTTTGAATGATAAATTAGCGAGAAGTGAGGCTTCTGCTCTTGCTGTCAGAATTTTAGGTAAAGAATTGCATGTCCTTGTTAATGCAGCAGGTTACAGAAAAACAAAGTATCCTGATGTAGACGCATCACAATGGTATGCTTCTTATGTAGGGTATTGTACTGAACAAGGTATTTTGTCAGGCGATACTGCCGGTAATTACAATCCTAATGATTTCATAACAGAAAAGAGTTTTATTAAAATTATTCTTGGCGTACTTGGGTATGAGTATAATATAGATTTTACCTGGGCGAGCATATATAAGAAAGCCTTTGAGGTTGGGTTGGTAACGGATTTATTGTACATAGCAAAAGAAGAAGATAATATTAATTTTACACGTAGAGCTGCTGTTAATATTATGTACAATGCTCTGTTTCTAAAAACTAAAAATACAGAAAGTGCACTTTTTAATAAATTAATTGATGGAGGTATTATCACAACCGAAGAAGCAGTAGAATTCGGACTATTAGAAGAGGAATTAAAAGACGAAATAGTTACCGAGATAGATGAGTTGATTGTTTTTGATCAGAACAATATAACCATTTTATTTAATGAAGATGTAAAGTCAATCGATCAAATAAAAATATATCAGGCAAACAATGAAGATAAAATGCTTGCTTTTGGGATAGAAGAAACGAAGGATGGCTATGTAGTGCTAAAAACAGAAAAGCAAACGCCTGGACTTGAATACACTATAGAAATTCGAACGGTTGAGGATTTGTATGGTAATGTGCAGGATGAATTATATGGAGCTTTTATTGGATTTATGAGACAAACTGTAGAATCAGACTTTTTCAGGATTCAGAAAATTGAACCTATAAATGAAAAATCAATAAATATATACTTCACACATCCTGTGAATATAAATACTGAAAACCCTTTATATTATAGAATATCGAATGAAAGCTTTATTTTTGCCTCCGGTGAAAAAGACCAGCTTTTATTACGTGCTGTTACAGCTGAAGATAGTTGCGTTCAATTAACACTGAAAAATAGTACCTTTAATGAGGGAGAGCAGTATAGGATTGAAATTAATGGCTGTATGACCAGCGCATATGGAGTAAAACTTAATGATGGTTATGGTGATGAAATGGCCTTTAAAGCAGTTGCGGGGCAGGCGGATAGTTTTGTGCTGCTGGAGGTTGTACCATATGAAAGTAATGTAATACTGCTTAGTTTCAATAAGGAAGTGAACCCTTTCCTTGCTCAGCAGGTTTACAATTATTATGTTACCGATAAAGATCAGAAACCTATTGCAATTGAGAGTGTCACATTGGAAAGCCAGGGTTTAAGAGTCGGTGAAATTGTATATCTTCAATTAAAGGAAAGCATGAAGAGAAATGGGAAATATTACGTTACAATCAATAATCTTAATGATATTACAAGACAAGAATTTATAACGGAAAGAACTTACTCTTTCGAAGCAGATTACGGTTTTGCTGAGAGCCTTGATATTGTTGATGTTACTCCAAAAGATAGGCAAACTGTAGAAGTATATTTTTCAAACATGCTTGATCCGAGTACTGCTGAAATTGTAGACTATTATCCGATTGCATTAAGAAATGGTACAACTACTGTTTATCCAAGAGGTGTTCGTTACGACAGGAATATACATCCGTACAGAGTTACGCTGTTTTTTAATGATAATGACTTAGAAGAAAAAAGAGAATACGAATTGAAGGTAAGCTTCGACATTAAGGACTATCTTGGGAACAAAGCAGGAGCAACATTAAGAAGAAGATTTCATGCTTCTGATGTAGAAAAAATTGCTCCTTCTATAGAAGAAGTAACTCCAATATCAACGAACGCTGTTAAGCTTGTTACAAATAAAGAATTGGCTTTTACTATAGCAAACCTTCAACCAAGCAACTATACGCTGGAATACAATTACCAAGGTATGGGCATAAAAGAAGTTCCATTGAGTGTTCTATACATTAATGCAAAAACCTTAGTATTGATGTTCGATAAATTGGATTATGAAATGCCGTATACACTCAGAATAAATGCTATAGTGGATTTTTCAGGTACTGTATATAAAGTGACCGGCGAAGGTAAAAATTACGTTGACTTTATTCTTGAAGAACAAGAGTAGCACTATGTATGGAAAGTATTAAATTAAAATACAGGTGGTAAAGTAAGTATGGATGAAACGAAAATGATAGAAGAGATGGTGAGAGCGGAAAAATCGAAAATGATAGAAGAAATAAAGATGATGGAAGAGACAATAAAAGCGGAAGAGACAGCAAAAACGGAGGAGACAGCAAAAGCAGAAGAAACAACAAAAGCAGAAGAAACGCAGCTAAAAGATGAAGAAAAAATTATCGAGGATAAAATTATCGAAGATAAAATAACTGAAGAGAATATAACCGAAGAAAAAACCATCGAAGAAAAACAAAAAAAGAATGGGCTGGATAAGAACCTCCAGCTCATTCCAATACACATAATGTCAGCTGTCATTCCTCTTATAGTTTACATGAAGTTTATAAACCTGAAGGGTATTTTTTATGTAACCTGGAAAGGCATGGAGGATTTTGGTGACTTTTTTAATTACTATAAAGCTGTCGGTATCATAGTTACGGCAGCAATCGCTTTAATAATGCTTTTATTAAACAGACGCAAAAATCAGCTTAATCTAAAAGAACAGGCAGAATTCATCCCCGCTGCGATTTATCTGCTTTTAATAATAATATCAACAATTTTCTCCGAATACATAACAGTAGCCATCTATGGATTTACAGAAAGATATGAGGGGATGCCTGTTTTGATTTCTTATATCGTCATCTGCTTTTATACTGCAGTGGTCGTAAAGAAAGAAAACGATACAAAAAAAGTGCTGGTTTTCCTTGGAGCCTCTTGTGTTATAATTGGTATAATAGGCGCATTTCAATACTTTGGTCTTGACCTTTTCCAAACAAAATTCGGGTTGAAATTAATACTGCCCCCGGCATATCAGCATTTAGCAGAAAAAATGAAGTTTTTATACAGTGGGGAAATAATATATGGAACCCTCTATAATCCTAACTTTGCTGGAAGCTATTCCAGTATGCTTCTGCTGGTTTCCTTAGGCATGTTGTATTATGCAAAAGAAGTGAAGCATAAAATAGCTGTGGGTCTTTTGTTTTGTGGCTCAGCCTTTGTTTTATGGATTGGCTCAATGTCAAGAGCCGGTCTTGTTGGCGGTGTTCTTGGACTAATTATATTCTTTGTTTTGCAGTTTAAGAATATAACGAAAAACTGGAAGCACACAGTGTCCATTTTTATATATTTTGTTGCCATTTATTTTGTTCTGAATGGTTTTTCCGGTGGAAGAGTTATTCAAGAATTCAATAGGATAAATCCCATAACAGAAAATGAACGAATGGCAGAGCTAAGCGAACGTATATATGTGGAAGAGATTAAAACAGAAAACATGGAATTCGTGGTTAAAACAAGCACCGAGGAGCTTAGAATTCAACAAGAAAGTGATAAGGTTGCTTTTTATGACGGACAAGGAGTCGCAATAGAAGCAAACTATGCCGAAGGTGCTTATACTTTTGATAATGAACTATATAAAAAGTATAAGCTATCAGAAGTGGAGCACGAAATCGATAATATTTATACTATGGACATATCAGGTTATCAGTTTATTATAAGATACACCGATCAAGGGTTTAAACGACTAAATCCGGTGGGGCTGGATGCAAAAATAGGAAAAGCTGAAAGTGTTCCTCTCTTTGACGGAAAGGAATCATTTGGCTCGGGTCGTGGCTTTATATGGTCAAGATCAATACCAATGGTTAAAAATACAATACT
>ENA-UOOH01004028-UOOH01004028.1-fermentation-metagenome-genome-assembly--contig:-NODE-4028-length-10535-cov-3.990649_pt1 | contig 10535 bp, 8 predicted proteins | sample MGYA00245778_ERZ724025 | MGnify/ENA primary metagenome ERZ724025 (study PRJEB28704, sample SAMN03018313) | fermentation metagenome | biome: anthropogenic terrestrial biome; feature: soil; material... | reverse complement strand
TGGCCTGGCAGGAGCTGGCCGGCTGGCACCTGGACCCCATGCGCCTTGTGCAGCTCTGCCAGCGCTCCGAGAACCGCTTCATCGGCGTGCAAAGCGGCCTTATGGACCAGTTTGCCGTGCGCTTTGGGGTGGCCGAGCACGCTTTGCGCTTTGATACACGCAGCCTGGCCTGGCAGCCGGTGGCCCTGCCTGCGGATACCGCCATCATCATCGCCGATTCCAAGGTGCGCCGCAGCCTGACCACCAGCGCCTACAACGACCGCCGCGCCGATTGCGAAAGCGCCGTGGCCGCCATCCAGCAGCGCTACCCCCAGGTGCGCGCCCTGCGGGACGTAACACCCGGAATGCTCGCCGAGCACAAAGCTCTGCTGAGCTCCCAGGTCTATGCCCGCGCCCAGCATGTAGTGGAGGAGATCGCCCGGGTGGACGATGCCATCGCCTGCCTGGCAATGGGCAACGCCGCCGGTTTTGGCCAGCTGATGTTTGCCAGCCATTTCAGCCTGCGTGACCTCTACGAAGTTTCCTGCCCGGAACTGGACATCCTGGTCGAGATCGCCGCGGGCTTGCCTGGCTGCCTGGGTGCCCGGCTGACCGGGGCCGGTTTTGGAGGCTGCACCGTAAATCTGGTCGATTCGGAAGCCGCCGGCAAGTTTACAGCCAAGCTGGGCCAGGCCTATCTGGACCGCACCGGGCGCGAGGCATCCATCTACGTCTGCCACGCTGCCGATGGCGCCCATCGCGCATAGATCATTAGGTTGTTGCCTGAATAGAACTGAAGCTTAAGGCCGCATGCGCCGCGTGCTCACCACCACCAAAAACAAGCCGAGTAAAACCAGGCCCAGTACGCCCAAACCCAAATACCTGGAACTGCCGCTGAAAACGCGCTGAAAAACATTGCCCTCTGCCCGCACGGGGGCCGGCGTGCCCAGAGTGTCCGGCAGCAAAGCCTTCAATGTTGGGGTGGGGCTAGGGCTGCCCGGCAAGGCTCCCGTGGCGGTAACCATCTGCATCATGCCGGCCACCGGGGTGCCGTTCAGCTCAGGCACCAGTGTGCCGCCTACTGGCAGCATGGGCGTACCAGCCACCATGACCACCTGCGTGCCCTGGACCATGCCCACCAGGCCCGGCAAGGCGCCCTTCCCGGCAGGGTCCAGCGTGGCCCCGGGGTTCAGGGTGGCAAAAGCCTGGGCGGTAGCGGTCATCATGCCTTCCGGCGAAGCCCTGCGAATCAATAGGATGTCGCCGGGGTGGATGATGTCCTTATCGTCCAAATTGTTCAAGGCCAAAAGCTCCTGCAGGTCCACATCGTACTCCTGGGCGATCGCCACCAGGGTCTCACCGGAAGCCACGGTGTGATAAATGCTGCCATCCGCGTGCGGAGTGGAGGTAGGGAAGGTGTTTTGGGCCTGCACGAAAAATGGCGTCACCACTTCCCCCGAGGCCTGTACCGGAGCAATGCCCTGATAGACCAACGCAGCCATCAGCACCAAACCAATGACCATCAGCCTCATGAACAGCTTGGATTCTTGCTTCATCTTGTACCTGAGCTTTCCATGGCGTCCATTGCCCTCACAATTTCAGCCGGTATTTTTGTGATTAAGGGTGTACAAGTTCCATGCCCAGCTGCAGGTTTTTACCGCACCTGACAGCAGCACCAAAGGGGCGGATTGGCAGGCCAGCCAGGCTTGCACTATAATGCGCCCTATGCAAGAACAAGATCAAATTCAAGTCAAGCGCGCCAAAACCAGCCCTGGCCTGCAGCCCGTATTTGTGGTCGTGGCCGGAGTCTTGCTGGCGCTCATCGCGGCCATTGGCGCCCTTTTCCTCTTCGAAAACGCCCATGCCGCCCGGGTTTATTCGGGCGTACATGTTGCCGGCATCGATCTTTCCAAACTTAGCCTGGGCGATGCCACCGCCCGCCTGAACAGCGATCTCAGCTACCCGCGTACCGGCCAGCTGCTGCTCACCGATGGCGGCAACAAGTGGTTTTTCGCCCCCGAGGCCCTGGGCTATAGCAACAACACCATCCGCTCGGCCGACGCGGCTTTTCAACTGGGCCGGCAGGGCAGTTTTATCAACAAAGTTTCCCAGCAGCTCCAGGCAGCCGGCAGCGGCATCAATCTGGACCCGGTGGTCACCTACGACCAGAGCCTGGCCTATAAGGTTCTGCAGGGCATTGCCACCCAAATTGACCGGCCGGTTCTGGAAGCCGGCATCGCGCTCAACGGCGCTGAAGTTTCCGTCACCGAAGGCCAGCTAGGCCGCCAATTGGATATCACCGCCTCGCTCAAGGCCATCGAAGCCGTGATGCACCAGCAGAACGACGGCGTCATCCCCCTGGTGGTCACCGAAGTTCCTCCGGCGGTGATGGACGTAAGCGCCTCGGCTGAACAAGCCCGCCAGATCCTCTCCGCCCCGCTCACCCTGCTCATGCCGGATGGCAGCGCGGAGCCCGGCCCCTGGACGCTTCCGCCCAACGATATCGCTAAGCTCCTGATCATCAGCCATGCCCAGCCCGGGGCCCCCCAGCCTTTTGAGATCAGTATCAACGCGCCGGCACTCACCAGTTACCTCAACAGCATCGCTCCCGGCATTTATCAGGCCCCCAAAAACGCGCGCATGTTCTTTAATGAAGAACGCGGCGAACTGGAAGTGACCCAAAACGCCACCATCGGCCGCAGCCTGGATATCGAGGCCACGGTGCAGCAGATCAGCGATCAACTCTCCGCCGGCCAGCACGAAATCGCCCTGGTGATGAAGAACGAAGACCCCCTGGTCAAGGACGATACCACCGCGGCCAGCCTGGGCATCACCCAGCTGGTGCACAGCGAAACCAGCTACTTCTACGGTTCCGACCCAGCCCGCATCCAAAACATCCGGGCTTCCTCAGAATCCTTCAACGGCGTGATGGTCCCGCCCAACTCCGTGTTCAGCATGGCCGATTACCTTACGGATATCTCCCTGGAAAACGGCTACGCCGAAGCCCTGATCATCGTGGGCGACCAAACGGTGAAAGGCGTTGGCGGCGGTGTTTGCCAGGTAAGCACCACGCTCTTCAGGGCAGCCTTCTTTGCCGGCTATCCCATCGTGGAACGCCACGCGCATGCCTACCGGGTGTACTATTACGAGCAGCGCAGCAATGGCGGTAACGACCCCAACCTTGCCGGCCTGGATGCCACCGTTTTCGTGCCCCTGGTGGACTTTAAATTCCGCAACGACACGGACAACTGGATCCTGATGCAGACCGAGATGACCGACAGCTCGCTCACCTGGAAGTTCTACAGCACCTACGATGGCCGCACGGTGGATTGGTCCACCACGGGCGTGACCAATGTGGTCTCCCCGCCGGATCCGGTGTACCGCGAGAATCCGGATTTGGCCGAAGGTCAGATCCGCCAGGTGGACTGGGCGGTGGACGGCGCAGATGTTACCGTGACCCGTTACGTCTACCGCGATGGTCAGGTGATCACCTCAGACAATATTTCAACCCACTTCGTAGCCTGGCCGAATGCCTTCGACTACGGCCCGGGTACGGAGATCCCCGGCGAGTAAGTTCTTCCAAGGCGAAAATGCCCGGGAGTTAAGGGAACGAATCGGGGTTTATCTGCGTCTTAACAATGACAAGGCAGGCAAAGCCGCGTTCTTAATGATGGTACAATAGCGCTGATTTTAGCGCCCGATACGGAGAAAATTATGGTAAATCCGGACCTTCTAGACCTGTTACGCTGCCCAGTTTGTGTGAAAGAAGACAAAGGCGAACTTGAGCACTTCAAAGAATCCTGGCTGATCTGCAACGACTGCGGGCGCAAATACCCCATCTGGGAAGACATCCCCGTGATGCTCATCGAAGAAGGCGATAAATGGCAAGCCGCAGCCAAAGAAGACCTGCCCATCCCGCCGCCCAAGCCTGAATAATTTTCCTTGATCGCCTGGGCAATCCAGGCGCTTTCTTTCTGAGGCCCAATGACCAAAAGCCAGCCAAACGATAATTTAAACCCCAAGGCCCCCAAAGCCTTCCTGCCCGCGGACCGCGGCAGCCAAATCCGCTTAGGGATCCTGATCCTGCTCGGCCTGATTCTCGGCACAGTGGCCTTTGTTGCCACGTCCCGCTTCGTCTCGGGCATGACCATCGTCAACCTGCCCGGCGAACCGGTGCTCCAAAACCAGGCGCCTGCCGCCACGGACGCGGTGACCGGCGAATTGCTGCCCACCCCAACCACCCCGCCTCCTGCGGCCATCGAAGTACCCCAGTGGGATGGCAAATCCCGGGTGAATGTGCTGGTCATGGGCCTGGACGCGCGCGACCTGGAAGAAAAAGCCCCGCGTTCAGATACGATGATCCTGCTTACCTTTGACCCCGTCCGCAATACGGCCGGCATGCTCAGCATCCCCCGGGACATGTGGGTCAACATCCCCGGCAGCGGTTACGCCACCATCAACACGGCCTATTCCATCGGCGAGATGTACCAGCTCCCCGGCGGCGGCCCGGCCAAAGCCATGCAGACCGTACAGGCCTTCCTGGGCGTGCCCATCCAGTACTATGCCCAGATCGATTTTGAAGCCTTCAAGAAATTTATCGACCACATCGAGGGCGTCAAGATCACCAATACTGAGACCGTGCTCTTGGACTACCTCGGCGAAGATAATTCCTGGGACCTCGAACCCGGCACCCACACTCTCACCGGTCGCGATGCCCTGGCCTATGTGCGCAGCCGCAAGACCAGCGGGGGCGATTTTGACCGTGCCGCCCGCCAGCAGCAGGTGATCGTGGGTATCAAGGACCGCATCTTCGATTTTAAGATGCTGCCCATGCTCATCCAGAATGCCAACGCCATCTACGCCGACCTCAGCGCGGGCATCCGCACCAACCTGGATCTGGCTCAGGCGATCGCCTTAGCAGGTAAGGTGATCAACATCCCCCGCGATTCAATCTATCGTTATGTGATTGACCAAAATTACGTCAACTTCAGCAACGTTGAGGGCAAGGATGTCCTCCGCCCGATCCCCAACAAGATCCGCGAATTGCGTGACATGGTTTTCACCGGTGTAGGCGTTGCACAGGACCCCCAACTTACCCGCCAGGAAGAACAGGCCCGGGTCTCGGTGAAAAACGGCAGCAGCAGCCCCGGCTTCGAAACCCGCACCGCCGACTTCCTCCGCGAGCAAGGCCTTAACGTGGTGGATGCCGGCCCCGGCACCTTTACCTCGGCCACCAAAGTTACCATCTACGGCGCCAAGCCCTATGCCCTGCGCTACATCGTAGACACCTTTGGCATCACGCACACGCCCAATATCATCTATGCCTACGACCCCAACGCTCCCATTGACCTTCTGGTCGAATTTGGCGACGATTGGGTCAACAGCGGCAAAATCCAGTAAGGCGGCCGCGACCGCTTGCGTGCATCCGCTCCCGGTCCAATAAAAGAATTATTAATCGCATTACGGCTGGACCGGCGCGTTCTGGATCGCCCCGGCCAGCGCGGCCAGGGCCCGCGCGTTCGCTTCCGCCTGCGGGCCTCCGCTGGCAACCTCTACCTGTGCCTGGGCGGCCAGAGCGGTGTAAATATCCTCATCCCCCAAAAGCTGCAAACGCGCCGCCGCCCGTGTAAGGTTGGGGTCCGCGGCGTAAGCCCGGGAGATCATCAGCCGGTACTCCGCCTTGGCCTCGGCGGTCAGGCCGGCAGGCTGGGCTTCGCGGTACCTGGGCGGCACAATGAACATGGCCAGCGCCAACCCCAATACCAGGCCCAGCAGCACGCCGGTCAGCAGGTACCAGGGCCGCGAATCGGCTTGTCTAGCGTCCATTGCGTCCCTCACGCCAGGCCTCGATGGTACTCATATCCAAAGCGTTGAACAAGCGCCTGATCTTGGCGCTTTCATCCGCGGGCAAGCCAATGCCCTCGCCATAGGTGATGCTATTGACCATCAAGGTCAGCGGGTCGCTGCCATCCACGGCAGCCAATTGGTCCAGGGCGGCCAGTTTATCCTGCTCAAGCGCAAAACGCTCAGCTGCCATCAGCACCAGGTCGGTCTTGTAATCCGCCCGCAGCTCACTTAACGCCGCGTCCATGCGCGGTTTGGGGGGCGTGATCATCCAGCCCAAAATCAGGCCGGCAAAAAGCCCAACCACGATTGCCGCGGCGAAGAAAAGCCATCTGCTCTTGCGCATCTGCCTCAATCTCTCAGCATGGGGATCTTCACGCCCCGCTCGCGGGCACAGTCCAGGGCCTCAGGGTAGCCGGCATCCGCGTGCCGGATCACTCCCATGCCCGGGTCGCCCAGCAGCACCCGCTGCAGGCGCTTGGCCGCCGCCTCAGTCCCGTCGGCCACGATCACCTGGCCGGCATGCTGGCTAAAGCCAATGCCCACGCCGCCGCCATGGTGAAAACTCACCCAGGTGGCGCCGTTCGCCACGTTCAGCATCGCGTTCAAAATCGGCCAGTCGCTTACGGCATCCGTGCCATCGCGCATGGCCTCGGTCTCGCGGTTGGGGCTGGCCACGCTGCCGGCATCCAGATGGTCGCGCCCGATCACGATCGGCGCCTTCACGATGCCCTTGCGCACCAGCTCATTGAAGGCCAGGCCGGCCTTGTCCCGCTCGCCATAGCCCAGCCAGCAGATCCGGGAGGGCAGGCCCTGGAAGGGCACTTGCTCGCGGGCCATCTTAAGCCAGCGCACCAGGTGTTCGTCCTCCGGGAAGAGTTCCATCAGGCATTCATCCGTGCGGTAGATATCCTCCGGGTCGCCGGAAAGCGCCGCCCACCTGAAGGGCCCCTTGCCTTCGCAAAACAGGGGCCGGATGTATGCCGGCACAAAGCCCGGGAAGTCAAAGGCGCTTTTCACGCCCCAGTCGTAAGCCCGCTGGCGGATATTGTTGCCATAGTCAAAAACCTCCGCGCCTTTTCTCTGAAAATCAAGCATCGCCTGCACATGCGCGGCCATGCTGGCCTGCGAGCGTTTTTGATATTCCTCGGGGTCAGCGTAGCGCAGCTTATCCGCCTCGGCGGCGTTCAGACCGGCCGGGATGTACGAAAGCAGGTCGTGCGCGCTGGTCTGGTCCGTAACCACATCCGGCACCACCCCGCGGATCACCAGCTCCGGGAAGATCTCAGCGGCATTGGCAATCAGGCCAATGGACTTAGCCTTGCCCTGGGCCAGGCAGTCCTCCACCTCGGTCATGGCCTCTTCCAGGGTATCCACCACCACATCCACATAGCCGATGTCCAGCCGCTTTTGCGCCCGCCAGGGGTCGGCCTCCACCACCAAGGCCACGCCTTCGTTCATGGTCACAGCCAGGGGTTGGGCCCCGCCCATGCCGCCCAGGCCAGCAGTAAGCACAAACTTGCCCTTCAGGCTGCCCCAGCCCTTTTGGCGGGCCAGGGCTCCCAAAGTTTCATAGGTGCCCTGCAGAATGCCCTGGGTGCCAATGTAGATCCACGAACCGGCGGTCATCTGCCCGTACATGATCAGCCCCTTGGCGGCCAATTCATCAAAGTGTTCCTGGGTAGCCCAGTGCGGCACCAGATTGCTGTTCGCAATCAATACCCGCGGCGCGTCCAGATGAGTGCGGAAGACGCCCACCGGTTTGCCGCTTTGCACCAGCAAGGTTTCGTCTTCATCAAGGCTCTCCAGGCTGCGCAGGATGGCATCAAAGGCCTCCCAGCTGCGCGCGGCCTGCCCGCGGCCTCCGTAAACCACCAGATCATCCGGCCGCTCCGCCACAGCGGGGTCCAGATTGTTTTGCAGCATGCGGTAAGCGGCCTCGATGAGCCAGTTCTTGCAGTGCAATTGGGTGCCGGTTGGGGCCTTGACGACACGTGCTTGGGACATAGCTGAGCCTCCTCAAGTAGACTGCTGTGATTATACCTGAGGGGCCTTTCCCGCCCCTGCTTCGCCCCCGGATTTGGGCAGCGCAGGGCCATAAACAACCAGCCCGCGCTCTTCACGCGGACTGGTTTTCAAAAGAAGATTACTTTAGAGAATAAAGAACTTGATGGACATCACCAGGGCCATGATCACGGTGCCCCAGGTGGGCATGCGGCTCTTATCCTGCGTAAAGACGGAGACAAGGAAGCCGATGAGTACAGCGCTCACAACGCCCACGGCGGTGCCCAACACAAAGTCGCCGGTGAAGGCCGTGATCAGGATCATCAGCGCCAGAGGGACCCAATCCTCATCCCCAAAACTCACGTTCTTCAACACCTGCAACATGGAACAGCCCAAAAGCAAGAGTACCGGGGCGGTCGCTGCGCTGGGGATCATCATGAACAGCGGCGCGAAGAAGATCGCCACCAGGAACATCATCGCGGTAAAGAAGGCGGTCATGCCCGTCCGTCCGCCCGCTTCAATGCCCGAAGCCGATTCCACATAGGTTTGCACATTGGTGATGCCAAACACGCCCCCCACCGCCGTACCGATCGCGTCGGTCATGAACACGCGTCCGATGCCCGGCAGGTTTCCATCCTTGTCCAAAAGCTCAGCCTTGCCGGCAAGGCCCAGAGCAGTGCCCATGGTGGAAAAGAAGTCGCCAAAAAGGAAGAAGGCAATGAAAGGCAGCATCTGCAGGGTAAACACACCCTTCAGGTCAGGCTGGAAGGCAACCTCTTTGAGGGAGTTGAAATCCACACTAAAGATGGAAGCCGGCATCTTCACCACGCCCATCGGAATGCCGATCAGGGTGGTCAGCAGGATGCTGATCAGCATGGAACCGCGGATCTTAAAAGTTTTGCCGTCTTTTCCGAATTGCACAAAATGCAGCACCAGGGTGATCAGCAAACCGATCAAAGCCAGCTGGACGCGGGGATCCGAAAAATCACCCGCGCCGGAGAAATCCGGCTTGACCATGCCGCTGTTTTTCACGCCCAGGCGCGCGATCATGATACCAATCGCGGCCCCAATGCCGACCTTGATATTGCGCGGCATGACCCTGATCATGTCTTCGCGCACCCCCATCACCGTCAATAGCGCCAGAATAACGCCGGTTACGATGAACATGGCCACACCCACCTGCCAGGTGGTATGGCCGGCAGCCACCAGGTTGTAAGCCATAATGGCGTTCGAGCCCATGCCCGGGGCGAGGGCAAAGGGCATCTTGGAATAAAAAGCACTTACCAGGGTGAAAATCGCGCTCATCAGCGCGGTAGCCAGCATGACACCGCGTGGGTTCATGCCGGCATCGGCCATCATATTGGGCTGCACCACCAGGATGTAAGACATGGTGGCAAAGGTGGTGATTCCCGCGATCAACTCGATGCGGGGGTTGGTCCCGTGTTTCTCCAGGTCCCAATACCGACTTAACTTGGAATTCATTCTTGCCTCCGTGCAAAAATGGCAAATTACTCAGGAAATACCGGCACGAACTTTTGGGCCAGCCCGTCTACCAGACCCCGGTCAGAGATCAGAATTCCGGGTAAGACCACAAGCGAAAGGGTCAGGAGCTTGTGATAGGTACTCTTGCCGCCGCACACCTCCTTTAGCGCGTTATCCACTGCTTCAATCTCCGGCCCCAATTGCGCCACCGGCAGCAGCGACATCAAGCCAGCCACCGCCAATTCCAGTACCGCGATCCGCTTTCCATCCCGGTAAGCGCCAATTCCGCCGCCGCAGCGCGTCAGGTCCTGGGCTAATAGCCAGGCATCCTCGGGGTTGCGATAGACCAGGATGAGGTTATGCGAATCATGCGAGACGGTCGAAGCCACCGCCCCGGCAGTAAGGCCAAAGTTACGGATCACAGCGATGGTTTTCGCGTCCGCGCCGTAGCGGTTGAACACCGCCACATAAGCCAGGTTCGGGTCCTCCGCCACGGAAACCACACCGTCCTTTACCGGCAGCATTTCCGCGCGCACCCCGTTGAACACGCTCTCCGCGCCCTTGCTCTGCATCACGTTCACCCGCACTTGCTCACTGCTGCCTTCAGGCGCGCGCAGCACGAAACTCTCGGGGCCTTTCAGGAAGGGCAGCTGCATGGTGTTGGGGAAGCGCAGCGGTTCGCCCTCACGCTCGGCATCGGCCAGAAGTTTGCCATCCTGGGCAACCAGCTTGCCGCTGATGAACACGGCTGTGGGCGGAGTGCCATCCAGGGCCGGGACGATCTGCAGGTCCGCCGTGAACCCCGGCGCGATGGCGCCCAGGTCGCTGATGCCGTATTCGCGGGCGGCATTGTAAGTAGCCATGCGGATGGCATCCACCGGAGGCGTGCCATAGCTCACGGCCTTGCGCACCACACGGTTGATGTGCCCGGTAACCGAAATATCGCGCGCGTTCAGGTCGTCCGTACACAGCGAAACATTCTCGCGGTAGGTCAATTTATTCACAGCCTCCAGACAATCTTTCAAAAAGTCTGAAAGCGAGCTGGATTTAAGGTTGACGTGCATGCCGTTGCGCAATTTTTCCAGGCTTTCCTTGCCTTCGCGGGCCTCATGATCGCTCACCGGGCCGGCGCAAAGGTAAGCAGCCAGTTCCTTGCCCTGCAGGCCGGGGGAATGCCCCTGCAGGAAGGTCTTCCTCTCATGCCCCAGCTGCAAAATATCGTGCAT
>ENA-UOOH01004027-UOOH01004027.1-fermentation-metagenome-genome-assembly--contig:-NODE-4027-length-10537-cov-3.976245_pt1 | contig 10537 bp, 7 predicted proteins | sample MGYA00245778_ERZ724025 | MGnify/ENA primary metagenome ERZ724025 (study PRJEB28704, sample SAMN03018313) | fermentation metagenome | biome: anthropogenic terrestrial biome; feature: soil; material... | reverse complement strand
GTGTCGTGTAGCTTATCCTGTCAAAAACCGTGTCTCACTTGCTGGGTCCATTATAGAGGCCCACCTTGAGGCCCAACTGTTTGCATAATAATTCCACTTAAGAGAAGCCTTCTTAGGTCAGCGATGGTAGCCGATTCAACAGTGGCTATGTAAATCTACCGTACGAAGGATATTATTAAAGCGCGAAGAATGATCCCTAGGTACCATCCTTTGGTTAGCAGGGAAGGATTGGGAGTATGCGCGGGATTAGCATACGATTTCGTTTGCTCGTCGTTATTGTCCTTATAAAGGTAATACCCGTAGCTGCAATTACTTGGGTTCTTCAAAGAGGAGGGGCATATCCATACCCTCATAGAAGCGTTGAACGTTGTGGAGTGGTTGACGCTCTACAAGCCCATTTATAATGAGGGCAGCAATGAGAGTTCTTGGTGATACATTCCATTGCTTTGCGCCCGCAACCGTGAGAAGGGCTGGAACAAGAGTGGCGTGCAGAACGAAGAGCTAACGAACAGTTAAGAGCCCTCCACTCTATTGGTGCACGACATGGGATCGAAGAATCAAGAAAATGGTTTGAAGAGTACGAAGGAAAACGGAAACAGCAAAGAAAGGCTTGGCGAAAAGAACGAATAGCCTATTTCATAGGGTTGCTTATTTGTGCAGGACTAACTGTTGTTTTTTTTAGCAATATCTCTCTGCTATTTATCCCAACCGGCATTGGAGCAATAGTATTTTTTGTAAAGTGGGTGGGGATGATTGGCTTATAACCCAATATGGAGCCATCCCTGCCCCAAACAGGACACTATTGAGAGGGATGCATCTAAACCGGCCCATACCAATCACTCTCCAAGTAGTTAATCAAGATATCCTGATCCGCCCGCGCCATTGGCCTTGTTAGAGTAGCCACCTTCTTCTTAGAGCATTAACCCGCATCTCACCAGTTGCCGTTCTTGATTGCGAACCGACCAGTTCCAGCATGCTGTGTAGGGACTGACTAAGGTATCCACCCCACAACCTCCCCCCAACCCCCCACCCTCCGCCGACTAGCCCCCTAAAGCGTCAATTCGTTAGCAGATTGGTAGACGCATTCTTCATCAACATAGCGGTCATTGTTTTGATGAGCGTGAATTAAGCAATTTGTCGCCAAGCTGTTTACCACCCGTGGTAAGCCACTGCTCACAGGCGCCAACCAGGCGTTAAAGACCGAAAAGCCTTTGTCAAATTCATTGAACCCATTCCAACGGAATCCAAGCAATAAAAAACAGGCGGAAGATTTATTCTTCTGCCTGTTGTAGGGTTGACTCAGCACGTTTAGTAGTTCAAAACCCCATTTGGGTGATTTCCATTCTTGGAAATCTGCTTATGAACGTGGAGATATCGTAGACCTGGATTGCCTTATTAGAAGAATGTTCTGTCCCGATTTTGGTTTGTTCCCGGGTCTTGTCTCTAAAACTCTCCAATGTTGTGAGCACTTCACTCTTTTCTAGCGAAGTCGTGATCTCACGTATGTCTACATCACTCTCATTTGTAAAGTTAATCCACCCGTTTTTCAAAGTGACGGCGGAAATGACAGTACCCTCTCTGCTGAAAAATCTTGAATCATAAAGGCCGTTAAAGTCTGGCGCCCAATCACCGTTTTCAAGCGTTCCATACTGGCCATTCCTAAAAATGACTGTATAAGCATGACCGCCGCCTCTCTTTTCGTACTTCAGGCCTGCTACATAGATCTCCAAGTTCGGAATCGCTGCCAAATCTAGCATAGCAGCGGAGTTTGTTGCAGAATAGATACAGTTTCCAGCTTTGCTCAAGAGATTGTCGTCTATGTTTAGGTAGTGTAGCTCAGAGTGGTGCCATAAATTAAGGTTGGTGCGTCCATTATTAGTTTCTGTATATTTCATGTGCTCAGCTACCATTGGAGCAACAATTCGGTTTAGGGAACGGCTACCAACATTTTCTCTGGCTATAGCAGCTAATTCTGCCGTTATCGGGGAAATTAGATTGCTCAACCACGCTACGTGTGCATTCCTATACGAAATAAAGCTGGGAGCGTGGCGGCCAAATCCATATTCAGCGGAATACCTTGGATATAGCTCCTTAAATATTTCCCGATGATAATCCCAGGTAGTTGCATGCAATTTTGCTGCATAGGCTAGTGCAAAGAGCTCGTCTGTTTTGGAATCGAATCCGGTATGCTGCCTAAGCTTTTCAACTATCCCTTTTTCTACCGCCGTTAACTTGGGCACTTGGCCCTCTTCAGCATATGTTTCTACAAGCTTCAATAGTCTCGTGCTTTCATTACGATCATCCCTGTCCATTAAGGGATACCAGACATAATCTTCATTGAAAATAAGTACAACCGTCTCCTCTATCTGTTCGGTTTCTTCGCCATCGTACCTAACTAATTTTTCCTTGGAGAAAAGTCCCGGCGGGCTATAAAGATACGCCGTTCCTTTTCCGGTAACTATGAGGAAAGAGTTCTTTTTGGCTCCATTTTGAAAGTATAAGAACTCAGCCATGGATAGCGGTGTTGCCTGCCAGTCGGTCCCCTTTAGGGACGAACCCATAAAATGCAGTCGTATATCGATAAATGGCATAAACGCCTCTGTATGATACATTTCTTTGTAGCCTACCGGATTGTGATTCTCGATGGAAAATGATGACCACTTAAAGCCATCGCCACCCTTGTGTTGAATCTCCCTATATTCCTCCTCTTGGCGCATCAAATCTTGCGTGCGATTTAGGTAATAAGCACCCATATTCTTCTCGGACGTCAATATTTCATTGAACAAGGCATCAGCCTGCAAGTAGATCTCGGGGTGTTTTACAGCAATTGTCCGGGATTGGTAAATGGCATACTTATAAGCAGGATCGCTTTTGGCCCTATCTGCAACATCGATCCAGGCATTCTCATGTAAAGTCATAGCCACTTTAGCTCGGGATTGGGCCTTCGCGACCTCGGTGCCACAAGCACCTCCTGCCGTGATTAGTAACAGACATGCAACGATGAAAGCCGTTAGTTTTGATCTTGTCAATTACAAACTCCTCCTTGAAAAACAGTTCTCCCATCCATAGAGTAGTCAGCTTCGTAGCCTGCTTTGGGTTGATCATCCCGTCTCTTCCAGAGTAGACTAAACTACTACTAGAACTTCAATGGATCAACACAAAGTCCTTGTCAGTTTTAAAACGCAGTCGGAATAAGCGCGCTACCTTGGGGCGGTAGAGGTCATATCTCGTAGCAGATGTCTTCAAAGGATATCCCGCCTTTTGCTTAAGTACCCGCAGTATGGTACGATTGAAATTGTCATCAATGAAACTTGACTGGAGGTGTTTGGGATGGGGAAACTACCTAGTTGTCCGGAGTGTGGCTCTAAGTATACTTATGAAGATGGCAATGTATTAACTTGTCCAGAATGCTTTTATGAATGGACAGCGGCTGATCTTGAGGTTGAAGATACAGAAGAAGCAGTCATTAGAGATTCAAACGGCAACGCTTTGAGTGATGGTGACACAGTTACAGTCATCAAGGAACTGAAACTAAAAGGCACCTCTTCAATAAAAAGAGGCACCATAGTTAAGAACATTAGGTTGATTCATGATCCTAGTGATGGGGTACATGATATTAGCTGCAAAATAGATGGTTTAGGGGCGATGCTTTTGAAATCTAGTGTCGTTAAGAAAATCTAAGAGCTTGGGCCTGGTATTCATATGGGTACCGGGTCTTTTTTTGATCTTACCGGGCACTTTAGTTGAACTTTACCTTAAAGGTCTAGGTGACTCGGGCACCAAATAGGGTGCCTAACCCACTCGCGGCAGTTACGTTCCGAATATCCGCCTTGCTATTCGCCCAAGCAAAGGTTTGCTTTTTGGCGTTGGTGGTGGTATGCTCGTTGGTCTCTTGAACGAGCTTGTCCTGAGTGCAGTAGAATTTGAGTAACACGCAAGCTCGCTGCAGCATCGGGGTGGTCGATACTAAGGGATGTTGCTAAACTACGCAGCTGTCGGACGGCTTCGGCATAGCTCGGTGCAGACCAAGCTTGACGCAATTTACGCTTCATCCAGCATCAATCCCTACAACCACAATTGCTGTATAGTCTCCCAAAACGATGCCATCGATCAGTATGACAGGAATAGTTTCATCGTCAAATCAACGTCCAAGTACCTTCTTTGCTTCCTTAGCGCTGGCTTTGATGAACCGTTGACTAACGGTGCTCTTAGATGTGCCTGATGTCTTAGCCACATCATTGTAGTCGTCAATTCCATGTTCATAATCTCTTGTGGACATCCCGTACAACATACGATTCAAGGCTGCTTCTAGCAACTGATCATCATTGGTAAATGCCTCATAACTCTCAATAGGTGACTCTTGATCGGTCTCAATTGAGCGTACTCTAGGCCGCTCAATGGCTATGCGTTGATTCCCCATCGGAATCGAAGTGGATTGTGTACCATGGCGATAGGCCGTCCTTTTGGGGTTGTGTTTGCCTTTTGGACCGGCCATGGATTCAACATCCTGCTCCATCAATGTCATCAATGCTTGAATTCCGACAGCTGTACAGAAACTTGCGAATCGTCCTTTAACCGCTTCTCTCAAGTCTGGCAGGGTTAACTGTTCAATAGGCAATGAGATCTTCTTCTCTGTCGACTGTTTGGTTTTCTTGTGGTATGCTGGCATTGGCGGTGCCTCCTAGTATGGATTTGGTTTCCCAAACCTATTATCCCATAACAGGGTAGCCAACCGCCACTTCAATTTCCACGGCTCCTCGCCTAAGTTGGTGTTCCGGTAATCCCTGTTTTTGACACCAAGCCCGTTGGCTCAGGCCACTGGCCAAAAAGGTTTTGATGCGTTCGTCCCACAATTGCTGTTTCGCCTTGTTTCCGATAAAAACCAACTACTTTGCGATGATGAACCTATTATCTCACCATGACGTAGAAGTTGGTAGGTGGGCTCCCTTTGGCGCTTACATTTAGTTTTGAACCTTGATGGAAGTTAAGACCCAACATCAAAAAACACTGACTCATAGATATCTCTCACCTGGGTAAGGCTGAGTTCTCTAGGATTGTTGTCCATCAATCTGCGTATACTATGCGCTTCTTCAGCAAACGCATTTATGTCTCCATCCTTGAGAGGGATGGTCTTTCGCCATTCATCAATTCCCAGATCTGTACACAACTCGTTGATTAACGCAATTGACTTTTCTGCCTTGTCTCGAAGCCATCGTGGTTCATCACAACCGAACAGCCCTGCAACTTCGGCGTACTTGCCGATGCAAGCTGGTAGGTTAGCTTTCATTACTTCTGCGAGGAAGACGGCATTGCTCAAACCATGTTGCACATCATAAGTACCACCGAGTGGATATGCAAGGGCGTGCACCGCACCAGTTCCAGCGTGAGTAATGCAGAATCCTGCCAGAAAGCTACCGAATAGCATCTCTTCTCTTGCCACTCTATTATGCGGGGAATAAACTGCTGTTCGTAAAGATCCCGCAATCAATCGAATCACTTCTCGTGCGTACATGTCGCTATAAGCATTAGAACGCTTAGAGGTAAATGCTTCAATAGCATGAGTCAGAGCATCAAGTCCGGTCCACGCTGTAAGGTGGGCGGGCAGGGTAATGGTAAGCGAAGCATCAAGTATAACCAAATCTGGAACTATGAATGAACTGACAATTGAATCCTTCCGGTTTTGACTAGACCATTTGACAATGGCATTTGGAGTGACTTCTGCACCGGTACCAGAAGTTGTGGGTACGGCCGCAGTAAAAATACCAGGTCCCTTCACTTTCCCAGTACCAATCATTTCATTGACTGACTGTCCATTAGCAACCATCGCTGAGAGTATCTTAGCGCAGTCAATACAACTACCGCCACCAATAGCAACGATTGCGTCAAATTCTAGCTGTTCTGCGACTTCGAATGCCTTTTCGATTGTTTCTACAGGAAGCTCTGGCTCTATTTCGGTAAAGAGCTCATATCTCAAGCCCTTGGTTTCCAAACTAGAAAGTGCACTCTCAATTAGACCGTTCTCCGCAAGAAACCCATCACAAAGAATCAGAGCACGGCTCTTGCCCCTTTCTTTAAGCAACGTTCCCATTTGATTGGTGATTTCATAACCAATAACCGTTTCAGGCACCTTATAAACGTACACGTTATTCACCTCCCACCAAAGCCTAAGACCTTAGGCTTTCCCGACGCTTCCAAACAACATCATCTTGTCCATAGCTACTCTCTGTATAGCTTCCACACCAGGCGAGAGCAAAGTCTGCAGGGAATATCCTGTCCCAATACGATCCTTCCCCTGCTCTATATACTCTCTGACAGCCGCGGCAAACGCCATTTGACATTCTGTATTCACGTTAATCTTGGAGATCCCCAATGCAATAGCACGGCGAAGCATATTGGCTGGAATTTGTGAACCTCCGTGCAAAACAAGTGGTGTATAGTCGGTAATTCGGGCTATCTCCTCCAATAAATCAAAGTGAAGGCCTGGCCAATCTGCAGGGTATTTTCCGTGAATATTGCCAATTCCAGCTGCGAGCATATTGATACCTATCAATCCCAAGCGCCGACACTGTTCTGGGTCAGCAGTTCCACCAACTGTTACCACTCCGTCCTCCTCACCTCCAATCCCGTTAACCTCGCATTCGAGTGAGATGCCCTTCTTCCGACAAATTTCCACCAATTGCTCGGATTTGTGCAAGTTTTCTTCAAAAGGAAGTGAAGAGCCGTCGAACATTACTGAACTGAAACCAGCATCAATAGCATCAAGTACCTGCGCAAAGTTACCATGATCAGCATGCAAGGCCACAGGAACCGTAATAGCCAAATGGTCAATAAAGGGCTTGACCATTCCAACGATGGAGCGATAACCCCCCATGTATTTCGCAGTACTTCCTGATACTCCTAAGATCATTGGTGACTGCGTCTCCTGAGCTGCGAGTAAAAAGGCACGAATGAACTCCATGTTGTTCAGATTAAAGTGCCCTACCGCATACTTCCGGTTTCTGGCATCGATCACCATATCCGTAGCTGAGACATAGGCCATTATTCACATCTCCTGTCGGTTATTTTGAGTGATAACTATCGATGGATCTCGCATGTTTATCAATTACAGTTATGACGGCCATCTCTAGGACTATTGCGCCGCTAGGACTTAACTTAGCAATTGCACAGCTTTTAACAAACTACCTTCGTCACCGACATTACCTGGAAATATGACGTAAGGTTTTCCTGGCACAGTTGTTTCTTCGCCCATACGCCAGACAGGAACACCTGGTAGAATTTGCCCTAGAACATGAGCAGTCTCTGACCCCAAGGCATCAGTGGCGAGTACACTAGAGGTAATTCCTCCTTTGGCAATTAGAAACTTTGGTTCAGCTGCTAATCCTCGAACAATCCGTACAAGTGCATCTGAAATAACACTTCCAATCTGCAGGTAGCCATCTTTTCCGGTTCCCTCCAGTACGGTTCTTGAGGTGTAAATCACAGTGTCAGTCGAACTCACCAAATTTCTACTTACAGCATTTATTATCCTGGCGATTTCTAGTTCCCTGGCTGCCTCATGCAAAAGGTCTGTTACCGACAGCTCTATTCCGCTCACTTTCTTTGCGTTTAACAATGACTTCAACTGTTGATTCGTAGTCTCGACATGGGAACCAACAACTACAAGACCACCGTTTGTGTTATTTCCGCTAAGATCACGTAGCTCCTCACGGGATAAGCTGTCCCTCAAGCTAATTCCGCCGTAAATTGGAACAAAAGAAGCCGCGGTACGATAGACGTAGTTGTGTCCGTCTGCCTCAGATCTCAGTAATCCACAAACCAGCGTTTTCAAGTCATAATAGGACGTGGCATTAGACACTATCACGCTATTCCAGGGGGCTTTCTGCAGAATCCGATATACCCCAGGAACCCCCTCTCTTCTGATAACTTCAATAGGTATGGAAACGATAGCATCTCTGGTTACGGCACCGTCTGTTTTTTCTAGAACCCACTCCACAAGATTCGATGATCTAAATCCAAACGCAGGGTCCTTGGCAAATTCGGTTTGTGCTGCTGGAACCAGCATGTCCCCTTGCCGAACCCAATGAACGTCATCAAAGGTATATCTGTCTCCTTCGAAGAAGGCGGGTACGACAACTTGTCCGCAAAACTCCATCCCCAACCCATTGCGAACAGTATCTATTACTGCTACAGTTTCAGCGGGAAAGTGTCCGCGTAACGTTGAGTCGCTACGGCTAATGATTGATATTTTAGAGTTAGTTTTTTTGACAGCCCGGTTCAGGCTGGCAACCAGTTGCTTCGTCAAATCGACAGCTTGTTCTTCAGGGAGACTACGAGAATTTGTTAATACATAAAAGAGACGATCATCTGACTCCAAGACGTTAATGAAACGTTCTTCGCTCCACTTGGTTATGACCTTTACACCGTGCACGGTTTGGGTCCCTGTTGGATCATCATCCAATACTATGACTTTTCTTGGATCTTTAGAAATGAGATCAGCTAACATGTAGTCAACATCCGTGTTTTCTGGAATTGGCGGAAGGGCTGACAATGCTCTTTCCATATTTTGCGGTACACATCTAGGCAACAAATATCCCTCCATAGCAGCTAATGATTGCCACTTGCATCTTCACACGTTCTATACCTGAATCATCGTTTCTTAGCAATATGCTCTCAAAAGCCCAGCATTACGCACGGCAAGAGGAAACTACAATGAGCTAGGCGGACATGCCGATCACAGTTCAGGATCCAATACGTGTTTTAATTTGCAGAATCATCCCATGAACTATTTTTGTGTATAGAGACACTCTCAAATTTCGGACAAACACAATACTATCTTACTATTGCGGAGGTCTCTTATGCAAAGTCTTTCTTTACCCATTACAGGCAAGCTTCTCTTGCTATATTTAGGTACGAAAGCAAGTTTTACTCCTGCTTCATGTGTTCAAGAGCACGTACGAAAAAATCGGGTTTACCAAAGCTACCTGACTTTAAGACAAACAACCGTGGTTTTTGTTCCAACGAATAACAAGAAGGCACTCCCGGCTGGATTTCCTTCCAGACACGCATCCCCGTGATGCCCAATCCCTGGCAGATAGCATTCGACGTCTCGCCTCCAGCTGTCAAAAACCGAATTTGTCCAGTCTTTTGCAGGCAATCAACCACTACTTGCGTTAGGCTTTGCGACACTACTCTTCCTACCTGGGCATCTGTGAGACCACGTTTTGCTCCTAATTCTTTCGTCTTGGCAACAACGTCTGGATCATTGCTAGAATGCAACACTACATCGCGCCCACTGTTCATATGAGTTATGATAGCGTGTTTCAACTCTGCTAAGACGTCTTGTCTATGGGCTGCTTCCATTAACGAAACGGTATCTAACTCATATGGAATAAGACCCTCTTTTACACTATATTCTACCTGGGCACGCGTCTGTGGCATCAGGCTTCCGGCGACACACAAAATGCCCTGTCCATCATAGCTGGCAACAGGTAGCGTAGCCTGCGTATCCCTGAGTCTCTTTAGAACGCCCGGAAGCTCTTCGCCAAGCGCCGAACTGCCGCACAAGATGTATTCATCTTTGAATGCTCTGGCAATTGTACGCAAGGAATCTTGATCTTCCACATCTATAATTACATAATCGTAGTCATTTCGCATTTCCTCAGCCCGATTACGTAGTGCCTGCACGCCCTGTTCTAAAATGGTATGTTCAATCAGTCCTACCCCTCTAGTTGTCTGTGCTGATAAAATCTTGACCAAATTTGATTCTGTCATAGGATGAATGGGGTCATTTCGAAATTCCGATTCTGCTAGTGGGACGCCATGTACATAGTGTATGCCGTTCACTGTCTTGCGCCCATTTTTGGGAAAACCAACAACAACGACGGCGAAATCCTGCTCAAGTTGATCCAACATAGCGTCGAATTCTGGACCAATATTGCCGCGAAAAACGGAACAAGTTTTATTAAAAAAGAGCGTACAGCCTATCTCTTGCAAGCGCTGTACTGCGTGACGAACTTTCTTGTAGGCTTCATCGCCTGCGTCAAGTCGTGAGTTGGTGTCTAGAATAATCACATCAGGGCGACCATAGCGAAAATCGACATCGTCATCATATCCGTATACGTCTGCAGTGTAGCCACCAATTGTGAACATTGCTCCTATGTCATTTGCACCTGTAATGTCATCTGCAACTACCCCAATCATGAACTAGGCCACTCCCTTCTTGGCTTGTAGTTTGATTCCTCCAGAAACTCTCGTACTAATTCCTCAGATAATCCTGGGATGGAAATGCCCGCAGCGTTGCTGGTCACATACATTTTGCTCACGATTTCTAGCGAATGGAGTGCCAAATAGGCTTCTTTCGAATTCACATCACATGCCAAAATGCCATGGTTTTCCATAATGAGCAGATTAGCCAAGGTGATTTTTTCTTCCACTGCAGTGGCCAATGCCGTAGAGCCGGGGTGGAAATAGCTTACCCGAGCAACTCGTTCTTGATAATACATATTCTCTAGAACGAGTTGCTCGGGTAAGCTATTTC
>ENA-UOOH01004026-UOOH01004026.1-fermentation-metagenome-genome-assembly--contig:-NODE-4026-length-10539-cov-9.720717_pt1 | contig 10539 bp, 13 predicted proteins | sample MGYA00245778_ERZ724025 | MGnify/ENA primary metagenome ERZ724025 (study PRJEB28704, sample SAMN03018313) | fermentation metagenome | biome: anthropogenic terrestrial biome; feature: soil; material... | reverse complement strand
TTCATTTCTTTTGTTTTTATTTGTTTTTTTATCTTGACATATTACCAGATTGCTCCTATTAATCTTGGAAGTCTTTGCGTGCCTCCAAAACACGGAATTACGCCTAAAGCTGCTTCAGGCTGTCCGAAAATTGCTTTGCTTGATGCTATTCTTATGTCGCAGCTAAGAGCTAATTCGCAGCCTCCGCCTAATGCGTAGCCGTTAATGGCGGCTATTACAGGCTTTTCCAAAGCTTCAATCTTATTGAATATACTTTGAGCATAATCTGCATAGCTTCTTCCTTCCAAAGCTTTGTAATCTTGCATTTGTACTATATCGGCACCTGCAACAAAGCCTTTGCCTTCTCCGGTGATTACTATCCCTCTTATTGAGTTATCAATTTTTATGCATTCAATTATTTTGTCTAACTCATTTAAAGTATCATTGTTTAATGCATTAAGTGCTTTTGGTCTGTTCATTTTTATTAATGAAATATCATTGTCTAAAGATACTTGAATATTTGATAATTCATTGCTTAAATTTGATAGTAGCATAATTCCTCCTAATGGTTATTATCTATAAGGCCCTAAATAGACAATATATTAACAAGCAAAATTTATGCCAACTAAAAAAAGTTTAGTATAAAAAATTCCGAAAAAAATAAAATAACTTGAAAACACAATACAAATAGTAAAAAAGTTAACAAACAAATTTTGTTGCTTTTTGTAAAAGATAGTTTTAATATGGAAAAAAAGATAGTTTTCATCAAAAAAAACGTTTATTTAAGAAAATAATGTCTTGAATTTGAGACATAGGTCTATTGTTTGAGACATGTAAAAAATAATTCAATTAGTATATTTTTTGGCAATCGCGTCTCAAAATATAGACAAAGATTTAAATTATTAAAAAAATTTGATATAGTAATAACAATGTGATAAACTGTCTTAATTAGATTTGAGTTGAAGGAGTTAATCGGCAACTATGGATAAAACAAATTATAAGCATATCTTTGATGAAATTTTAAGAATTACTGATGATGGATTTATTGTTGTGGACACAGAGGGAAATGTAACCGATATTAATGATCAGTATTGCGACTTTTTAGGTACTACAAAGGAAAAGGCAATAGGCAAATCTATATTAAACATAATATCTAATTCTAAAATGATAGATATTATGAATAAAAGATATAGTGACGAGGGTTCCATTCATAAGTTTGTGGAAGGTGAAACTAAGGAAAAAACAAATGATTTCTTGTTGGTAAATCGTTCTTGTGTTTATAATGAGGCCGGAGATGTTGTTGCGGGTGTTGCTCAGGTTAAATTTAGACTGCAAACTTTGGGCTCTGCACAAAAACTGATGAAGGAATATTCTGAGCTTCAATTTTATAAGGAGGAGTACAATAAAGTTGAATCCAACAGCTATTCATTTCAAAACATGATTGGAAACAGCCCTATATTTCAAAAGATAAAAAAAGATGCTATGAAATCTGCTAAAACTGATTTTCCGGTTTTGATTACCGGAGAAACCGGAACGGGAAAGGAAGTGCTTGCCCAGTCTATACACAAGCTTAGCAGTAGGAATAACAAGCCCATGGTTAGTATAAACTGCGCTGCAATTCCATATAATTTAATTGAATCTGAATTGTTTGGTTATGAGGAAGGTTCGTTTACCGGGGCTTCAAAAGGTGGTAGGCAAGGGAAGTTTGAGTTAGCGAATGAAGGAACTTTATTTCTTGACGAAATAGGGGATATGCCTTACGATATGCAGTCTAAATTGCTAAGAGTATTACAGGAAAACGAAATACAAAAAATAGGATGTCCAAAAGCTATTAAAATTGATGTAAGAATTATAGCTGCAACGAGACAAGATTTGAGCATAATGGTCAGCAAGGGTCAGTTCAGGGAGGATTTATATTATAGATTAAGTGTTATTAATATTGAAGCCGCCCCCTTAAGAGAACGAGCAGATGATGCGGAAATGTTTGCTGAATTTTTTTTAGAAAAACTAAATAACAAGTATAAATCTTTCATCACAATAAGCGACGAAGCAATGAAATGCCTTTGCAATTATGGATGGCCGGGAAATATAAGGGAGCTTGAGAATGTTATCAAAAGCGCATATGCATCTTGTGAAGACATGGTTATTCAAGTAAATGATCTTCCTTCTAAAATGATATCATATTCTGATAATAGCAGGGATAAAAATAAACTGAAGAATTTAGTAAGTAACTACGAGGCGTTATTAATAAAAGATGCATTGTACAAAAATAATGGCAGCGTGCAGTTAACCGCGAAAGAATTAGGGATACACAGAAGTCTATTATATAAAAAGATAGAAAACTATAATATTAATAGGACTATTGAATAGTAATGTTTGGTTAAATAAATCATTCGACGCAGAATTTAAATCTTCTTCTGCGTTTTTTAATTTATAGATATAAGATGATACATGAGTGTGATGTATTGCCTTATATTTTACATATGTGATAAACAAGTCTAATAATGGTATTATAATTACTTCGTGACTAAAGTCAATTTTTCTTTTCATTGATTTATTTAAGAAAATGTAATAAAATATAGTATGAAACATTTAAAGGAATAAATTATGATCAAAAAAAGAAGTATAATATATTGGCTGCCTTCCGCTTTATGGATGGTCTTAATATTTATTTTATCTTCACAGCCTGCTGCAAGCTCAAACTATTTAAGCGAGGGTGTAACAAAATTAATTATAGAATTTTTGGGAAGAATTTTACCCATTGATATAGAAATAAGCACAGCGCATGCTTATGTTTCCCAAATGAATCATGTCGTTCGCAAGCTTGCTCATTTTTTTGCGTATATGATACTTGGTATTTTGGTTTCAAGTGGATTTAAAATGAGCGGCAGTAAAAAGGTATTTTTATTTCCATTTGCTATCTGCGTCATTTATGCTGTCAGTGATGAACTCCATCAGCTTTTTGTGCCGGGAAGAGGATGTCGGCTGAAGGATATTATAATTGACAGTGCAGGTTCGTTATCGGGAATATTTTTAGCAAAGGAATATTTCAGACTGTCCGAAAAATATAATAGGAGGCGTCTATGACAAAGCTTAAAGCAGATTTAATGCTGTTGATGGTTACATTAGGCTGGGGAATTTCATACTACTTGGTTGATTTAAGCTTGGTGGACATGGGTCCGTTCACCTTAAACACAAACAGATTCTTAATAGCATTTTTTGTTGCATTAATACTTGCATTCCCTAAATTGAAAAAAGTTTCAAAAACTACATTTAAATTCAGCCTGCTGTTAGGGGGAGCTTTGGTAGTTGTTTATATAGGGGCAACATTCGGTCTTCAGTATACCACATTGTCCAATGCAGGTTTTTTGTGCGGACTGACAGTAATCTTTACACCGATAATATCAGCAATAGTTTATAAAAGATTGCCGAACAAAAAACAAACTATAGTAATTCTAATGAGTTTTATAGGAATAGCACTATTAACGCTGAAGAATGACTTTACCATCAATTATGACAACTTATTGGGAGACCTTTTATGCATCATGTGTGCCGTGTTTTATGCGGTACATTTATTGATTACCGAAAAGGCAGTAAGCTATGAAGATGTGGATCCGTTTCAATTAGGTGTTTTACAGTTGGGAACCACCGGTGTGTTTAATTTAGTATTAGCATTTATATTTGAAAATCCTCATTTGCCGTCAAGTGCGGTTTATTGGGGTCCTGTTTTGTTTTTGTCGATTTTTTGCACCGGAGTAGCTTTTATAATACAGTGCGTGGCTCAACAATATACTGAAGCATCTCATGTCGGCATAATATTTTCGCTGGAAACTGTTTTTGCGGGAATTGTAGCGTTTGTGCTTGCCGATGAAGTTCTTTCTCTTCGGTCATACATGGGTGCAGCTCTTATGATTGCAAGCATTTTTATTATGGAAACTGATTTTACCAAATTTAAAATATTCAATAAAAATATAAACGAAAATGACTTTTAACAAGAAGATTATCAATTTATCTGATTAATAAATAAACATAAGTTAAATTATGTGAACCCTTATTTTGATAACTGTTAAGGTTGTTTTTTTATTGCAAATTACATTTGTAATTTTCTTGTATATTTTACATTTATACACTTAATAAATATGTGAAAAAGACAAATAATATCAATAATAATATATGAAAGGATGATATTATGCCCGATAAAAATGAAAATGGTAATGAGAAAATGCGCAATTGGGAGCTTCAGCAAAAACAGAAGAGCCAACAGGATTTAAGAGACCAAAATGAACATATGAATGATAAGTACCGGCATATGAAGAATAATTATATTAGCTTTAATAATGTTCATAAGGATGAAGATGAAGCAATATACAGAAATATAAGCGACTTAGCCGATAAAAACAGCTATATGCGCTATGAATTAAATAACACTTTCGATGACAAGGACGATAAAAAGAAAAAATGATTTACAGTTATGGGCAAATACTCTGTTTGATAGAATATTTGCCTTTATTTTGCTATATGGCGGGACAACACATAAATAAACATATAAAGAGGTGAATTGCAAAAATAACTTCCGGAGTTAAAAGACATCAAAAAAGATTAAAAAATTATTTATTTTTAACTTGACAGCTTAAAGGATAAACCGTATAATTAATTTGTAATCATTACAAACAAATAATGATTTTAAAGAAGGAAACAAATATGAGTAAAACATTAAAAGAATTGTCGAACGATTTGAAAAAGAATAACATACGTCTCACCCATCAAAGGCTGAAGGTGCTGGAGTATTTATCAAACAGCACTGAACATCCCACTGTTGAGCAAATATATAATGATCTTAAAAATGAAGTTCCTTCTCTTTCCAAAACTACAATTTATAATACATTGAATAGCTTGGCTGAGTTAAATCTTATTACTGTTTTAGCAATAGGTGATAATGAAGCACATTTTGATGCTGTTACGGCAGCCCATGGTCATTTTAAATGTGATTCATGCGGTCAAATTTATGATTTTGATATAGATATGGATTCGTGTAATATAGATAAGCTCGACAATTTTAAGATTAATGAAAAAGTGGTTTATTTTAAAGGAATCTGCCCGAGATGCCTTTCTAATATAAATTTAATTAAATCGGAGGAATTATAGAATGGAAAACAAAACACTTGAAAATTTAATGTCTGCATTTGCAGGAGAATCACAGGCTAACAGAAAGTATACGGCATATGCAAAAAAAGCAGAAAAAGAAGGAAAGTTAAATGCTGCAAAACTTTTTAAAGCTGCTGCCGATGCAGAAACTATTCATGCATTAAAGGAATTTGAATTAGCCGGAAAAATTGGAACAACAGCTGATAATTTGGTAGATGCAAAAGCAGGGGAAACCTATGAATATGAAAGCATGTATCCGGGATTCATAAAGGATGCGGAAGCAGAAAAAAACAATGCTGCTATAACAGCCTTTACATTTGCAATGAAAGCTGAAGAAGTACATGCAAGATTATATCAGGAAGCATTGGATAACATGGACGAATCAGAAGAAGTATTCTACTATCTTTGCCCTGTTTGCGGCAATATAGAAAAATATGTTCCCGACAGATGCAGTATATGCGGTGTAATGGGCTCTAAATTCATTAAATATTAATTTAAAGGTCCTTTTATAGGACTTTTATTATTAAGGGCATATACGTCACAGCGTAACAATTTTAAAATTGTCAATAGCTATTTAGAATAATTTCAAAATAGTTATTGACTTTTTTGTTTTAATATTATATATTCTATTTAGAAATATTTCTAAATAGAAAGAGGTGATTCTGTGGGATTTGCGGAAACATTTAAGGCACTTTCTGATCCGATAAGAAGAGAAATATTAGTAATGCTGAAGGAAGGGAAAATGTCTGCAGGAGAAATAGCTGAACATTTTGATATGAGTGCTGCTACGATTTCCTATCACCTGTCACAGCTTAAAAAAGCAGGATTATTGTTTGAAACAAAATATAAAAATTTTATTTATTATGAAATCAATGTTTCGGTATTTGAAGAAGTAATGTTATGGTTCACACAGTTTGGAGGTGTTAAAAATGAAGAATAAAGTAGATAAATTGATGATTATCAGTACCGTGATTTGTTTGCTTCCGATAATTTTATCCTTGATTCTATACGATAAGTTGCCTGATAAAATGCCTATTCACTGGGATATGAAAGGTAATCCGGACAATTACGGGTCAAGAGCATTTGCCGCCATAGGACTTCCGTTTATGATGGCAGGATTTAATTTAATTACACACTTTGCATTAAATGCTGACCCTAAAAAAGCAAATTCATCTGCTGTTTTAAAGGTTGTGGGTAAGTTAACCATCCCTTTTCTCACTGTTATTTTAGTTCCGATAACGTTATATGCCGGATTAGGATATGACATACCGATAGAAAAAGTAGTGCCTGCTTTTATTGGTTTATTATTTATAGTAATTGGTAATTATCTGCCGAAAAGCAAACAAAATTATACGGTTGGAATAAAACTGCCATGGACATTGAACAATGAAGCGAATTGGAACAAAACACATCGTTTGGCAGGATATTTGTGGATAGCGGGCGGTTTATTGATGTTTGTAAACAGCTTTTTAAGGATATATTGGATGCCTGTATTCATTATTATAATTTCGTGCCTGATTTTTATACCGTCAATATATTCTTATATTTTATATAAAAATGGATTGTAAAGTGGATTTACAGAATTTTACCGTCAAATAAAGAAAGTGGCTGAGCCACTTTCTTTATTTGACTTGGTACATTCCGTTATTTTCCATATAATTGAATATAGCTTCCCCATGCTGCTGTTCTTCCTTTTGAATATGGTTTAAAATATTTCTTACCTGAGGATCTCTAAATTCAAATATGGCTGTATCATATGAACCTGACACATATTTTTCGGTCATAAGCATATCGGTGCAAAGATCCTTGTCAGATTTGCTGTAGCCGGCAGAATTTCCCTGCGGTTGGAATGGTTGCTGCTGAGTCATTTTAGTTTGCTGGGATGACATCTGCATTGATTGCTGTCCTCCCGACTGCTTACTGCCTGACTGTTTACCTCCTGATTGTTGCTGGCTTCCAGACTGCTGACTTCCGGACTGCTGGCTTCCTGATTGCTGCTGCATCTGCATTTGGCTTCCGGACTGCTGCTGCCCGCCGGATTGCTGCTGCCCGCCGGATTGCTGCTGCCCGCCGGATTGTCCGGTTGACGGCATCTGTCCCTTCAAGAGCTGGTCGATAGTGTTATAATGTTCCACTTCTTTTTGACCATTTTGTTGAAAAATACTTTTTAGCTGTTGACACGATGCCATGCTGGCATAGTTTTGATACTTCAGAATACAAATTTCTTCATGATTTTTTTGATCTTCTAACAGAAATCTTTCCTTAGTTGTAAAATTCATTTGAACACCTCCGATTATATTATTTTCAAAATATCAAAATATATCCCTTAAAAAAAATTGATTTGATGTTCAATATTTTTTAGCAATTAATTTGTCGAATATAAATCAAATAAGCTATGAAATATTTTACATGACCCCATTATTACATAAATAAAATGCGAAACATATTATAAAGATGTGATGATAATCGCACCAAAAAATATATGGAGGGAAAATGATGAACAAAAAACGCATATTCCGGATGATTGCAATGGTATTATTATTGAGTACGATGTTATCAACAGTTGCCTTTGCAATGACTCCGGGACAGGTTAAACACAATAGGAAAAATAAGAACAAATTTGAAAATGCATTCAAATATATGAGAGAGAGCGGCATAATGTGCGGTTACGGTGACGGTAATTACGGACTTGGAGATTATGTAAAGCGTGGCGATATTACTGTAATGATTGTAAGGGCTTTTAAATTAAGCATGATGGATGCATCTGTTGAAGAAATAGAAGAGGATGACTTTCTTGATTTAATAGATAAAGGCAGTTATTATTACAATTCTGTGAAGACAGCAAAGAAACTCGGAATAGCAAAGGGTGACGGAAAGAATTTTCATCCGAACAGATATGTTTCATATGAAGAAGCAATGTTGCTGATTGAACGTGCCGTAAAAGCAGCAAACAGCAAAGTCACTGTTACAGATAAAGACGGAGAAAAGATTAAGCTTAAAGATTGGTATGAGGAATTTGTAAAAAAGGACAGTGATGCTTTTAACGAATATCTTAAAGAATTGTTAAAAGATGAAGGAATAGAGGATTTCAAAGAATCTGCCGCAAGAGAAGATATTGCTTTAATGCTTTATTATGTGCTGACAGGCAATAAAGATTATTGGGAAGAGAATAGCAGCAAGCTTCCCGCAATAAAGGAAACAATGAAAGAAAATACCGTACTAAGCTTTAATGATGTAGATTTTGACGATATTTTTGAAGATTATGATATGGTTAAAGTAAAGTTTGTGCTTCCTGATAAAGAAAAAGGTATATTGAAGATTAATAAAAAAGATCTTTCGAATATTAAATATGAAATTGAAAGTATTGAAGATATAACATTTGTTCCTGCGGATGATTGTACGGGAAAGGTAGAAATCAAATATACTGCTTACGATGACGACAATGTATCATATGATGGAGTAATAGAAATAACTATTTTAGATGTATTTGAAATTAAGGATATTGTAATAGAAAATTACGATGAAGAAGATATTGATTTTGCGGAAGAACTAAAATATGCGGATAAGGAAATGTTCAAAATTATCGACTGTGTTACGTTTAAACTGCCTAAAACGAAAGAAGGTAAATTGTACATAAAATATGATAAAGATGGCGATGACAAGAACGACGAGGAATTCGTGCCTGCAGTTGAGAATAAAAGGTACTGCTTAGATGAAATTGAAGGCTTAAAATATAAGCCTTATGACGATGACGATGATGAAATTACAATATTCTATACCGCATATGATAAGATAACGAGACAGGATAAAAAATATGACGGTGCAATAGTTATTGAAATAGATTAAGAAAAAAGGCGCTGATTTTTCAATCAGCGCCTAAATTTTTATATTATTCTTTTGATTTAATTTTTTCTTTGGCAAAGAATTCTTTAGTAAGCTTAAATACTGTACCGCTTAGGAACAATACACCTATTAAGTTTGGTATAGCCATCATACCGTTTAATGTGTCTGCCAAGCTCCACATGAATTCCAAACCGCCGACAGCACCGACTACTATGAAAACAATCCATATCATTCTGTATGCCAATATTGGTTTTGTTCCCGCCAAGTATTCGAGACATCTTTCACCGTAATATTCCCAGCCTATAATTGTTGAATAAGCAAACAGTACAAGACCTACGGAAACTATATATCCGCCGCCTTTAAGAGCGGTATCGAATGCCAATGTTGTTAAAACGGCACCGGACTGACCTGATTCCCATGCACCTGTAGTAACGATTGCAAGAGCGGTGATTGAACAAATAATTATTGTATCAACAAATACTTCAAATACTCCCCACAAACCCTGACGAACAGGATGGTCGGTAGTTGCGGCGGCATGTGCTATAGGAGCACTACCCAAGCCTGCTTCATTCGTAAATACACCACGTGCAACACCATATCTTATTGCATTTGACATAGTAGCTCCTGCGAAACCGCCCACAGCAGCTCTTCCGGTGAAAGCATCTGCGAAGATTGTTGCAAATGCAGCAGGTATCTCACTTGCATTTCTAAATATAATTACTAAACCGCCTACAATATAAATTGCAGCCATGAAAGGAACCAATTTTTCTGTGAAGGCACCGATTCTCTTAATACCGCCGACGATAACCAAAGCAGTAATAACAGCTAATATAATTCCGGTAGCTAAAGGAGGTACTTTAAAAGAACCTTGCATTGCCAATGCAACAGAGTTTGACTGAACCATATTACCTATACCGAAGGATGCCAATGTACCGAATATGGCAAATAATGTAGCCATCCATCCCCAGCCGAGACCGTTTTTAATGAAGTACATCGGTCCGCCTACGTAACGTCCGTCTTCTGTTTTTTCTCTAAATTTAACGGCAAGTACAACTTCAGAAAACTTTGTTGTCATTCCAAACACTGCAGCAAGCCACATCCAGAATACCGCTCCGGGACCTCCGGAAGCTATTGCAGTTGCAACACCGGCAATATTACCTGTTCCAACTGTTGCGGCAAGTGCTGTGGCAACAGCCTGGAAAGCGGTAACTTCGCCTTCACCTTTTTGTTCCTTAGAGAACATTTTAAGGAAGGTATTTTTTAAAATGTAACCAAGTTTAGTAATAGAGAAGAACTTTGTCATAATAGATAGAAATAGACCTGAACCTACGATTAATATTAATATCGGCGGTCCCCAAACAATGTTGTTAACAAAACTGTTGATGCTCATTAGTGTTTCCAAATATATCCCTCCATTCAAATTTTTTTGATACGTTAACGTTTTCAATACAAAGAGCGGTTACCGTTAAACGTTTTCAATAGATATTATATAATATGCGGACAATTAATTCAACCTGTAAATTATTACATTTTATGATATTTAATTCATAATTATTTAACATAAATTTTCCA
>ENA-UOOH01004021-UOOH01004021.1-fermentation-metagenome-genome-assembly--contig:-NODE-4021-length-10563-cov-4.947183_pt1 | contig 10563 bp, 9 predicted proteins | sample MGYA00245778_ERZ724025 | MGnify/ENA primary metagenome ERZ724025 (study PRJEB28704, sample SAMN03018313) | fermentation metagenome | biome: anthropogenic terrestrial biome; feature: soil; material... | reverse complement strand
GGATGGGGAGGGTCTCCCGCAGAGGACGCAGAGGGCGCAGAGGGGTTTCGGGAGGGGGGGATGCAGCTACATCGGAGCAGTTATCAGCCACTGCCATGGCCTGTTGAAACGGTATATCTGAAAAATTCCCCAAAAATGTAGGTGCAGAGCATGGAACCTACCCACCTCCATAGACAGGTCGAAAACGCCACCGCGCCCTCTGCGGGAGGCTCTCCGGATCTGGATGGGAAAGCGGATACCTTTACGGACGACCTCTGGCTACCCCATGAAGCCGAAGGCACTCATCCGAGATATCCGGATCATCCAATTTGAAACCGGAGCTCGTTCTCGCCATTGTGCCGATTGAAAATTTAGCAAAGCTTGGGTAGGCCACAACGGAGTTCCTTGCGATTTGGCTTCGGAAGCCTCTCGACATGCACCGAAGCCACTGAGCTTAATAGCGGAGGAGAGCGACAAACGGCCCCCCGTGAAAGATCTTCGTTTCCTGGACCGGTCGTCAGCACGGCCAACGGCTCCGAGGATCGACCCAGGTAGAGATCCCCGAATATTGAAGGAGTACACCCGAATGGCCGAAGAACTTAAGAGCCTGTTAGAGCGTATCCAAAAAGACGGGGTGGAAAAGGCACAAGCCGAAGCCCAGGCCTTGATCGCCAAGGCCAAAGAGGAGGCGGCCGAGATCCATAAGTCCGCTCAGAACGAAGCGGCTTCGATCCTGCGGAAGGCCGAAGAAGACGCGAAGGCTTTCGACGTCCGCAGTAGGAAATCGATCGAACAGGCGGCCCGCGATATCGTAATCGCAGTCGGCCAGTCCATCGATGCCACCCTCGCCACCTTGGTGCAACACAAGGTGGATCACGCCATGTCGGACGATACCCTGCGGCAGATGCTGCTAGAGGTAGTCAAGGCCTATTTCGACAAGGACGGAGAGACACGCATCGAAGTCATGCTCGCTCCGGAACAAAAAGAGCGGCTGACCGAGTTCTTCGTCCAGGATCTGGCCGAGCAGATGGCACAAGGACTCGAGATCAAGGCCGACGACGGGGTGCTATCCGGATTCCGCGTCTCCCAGGTGAAAGACCACGTCGAACACGACCTAACTGGTGAAGCGATCACGCAAGCGCTCTGTACGCTCCTGCGCCCGCACGTCGCCGAGATCGTGCGCTCCGCGGTGGTCCCCCAAGAGGGTTGAGCACGCTCCGGCCGTCCCCGATGGGGGCGATTCCTCTGAAACCGCTCCACCTAAACGGATCCGACATGAGCTATTACTACCTCGCGGCCAGTTTGCCCATGCTGTCGCTCGATGGTGAGCCTCCCATCAGCTTGGAAGATTTCCTGAATCGCTGCGACGAGCACTTGTCCAAAAAAGACAGCACTGCCCTGGACGCCCTCTTTTCAAAGCACGACACGGCGAGCCGACACACCTTTGTCAGAGCTTGGCGTGACCGTGAGACGCAGTTGCGCAACGCCATCGTCAGAGTGCGTGCGCAACGCCAAAGCCTGGACCCGGCATCATTCCTGCATCACCAGGACGGCTTCGACTCCTCCGTGGAGAAGGCCGTCGCAGACGCGTTCTCCAGGGCTAATCCGCTCGAACGCGAGCGCGCCCTGGATCGGGTCCGCTGGGCCACCGCCGAGGAGCTCTCAGGGTTCGATCCTTTCACCGGATCCGCAATCCTGGCCTATGCCTTGAAATTAAACATCGCGCTGCGATGGGCATCTCAAGATTCCGCCGCCGGCCTCCAACAGGCTCAAACCCTGGTCGCTCGGAATCCTCAGGAAGCCACCTCCTGAAGCGCCCATCCCACCCATCGAAACCACGGTTCAGTCCGATCCAATCGCTGAAGCCTGGTACTCAATACACCATTTCATACAGATCGCCACAGGCACCAAGGGACAGCTATGAGTGAAGCAAGCGGCAAAATCGTCGGCGTCAACGGCAACATGATCACCGTCGAGTTCGATGGCGCGGTCAGCCAGAACGAAGTGGGATTCGCCTGTCTTGGCGATCTTCGACTGATGGCGGAAGTCGTCCGGGTTCGAGGATCCCTGGCGGATATGCAGGTCTTCGAAGACACCGCCCTGCTCGGAATCGGAGATATCGTCGAATTCACCGGCGACCTCCTCTCGGTCGAGCTCGGGCCAGGCCTGCTGACCCAAGTTTACGACGGCCTTCAAAACCCGCTGCCGGAACTGGCCGAAAAGTGCGGCTTCTTCTTGGATCGGGGCAATTACCTGGAGGCCATCCCACGAGGCACGCCTTGGGAATGGACCCCCACCGCTAAGGTCGGCGATAAGGTCTCTGCCGGCCTCACCCTGGGCCAGGTCCCGGAAGGAATCTTCCAACACCATATCATGCTCCCGTTCGCGATGGACGGGAACTACGAAATCACCTACCTCGCCGAACCGGGTACCTACCGGGTCGAGGATGTCATCGCCAAAGTGAAGGATGAGAAAGGCGCCGAACACGAAGTCACCATGCTTCAGCGCTGGCCGGTCAAGGTCCCGATCCAGGCCTACCAGGAGCGACTCCGCCCCTCCGAGCCCATGGTCACCAAGGTCCGGATCATCGACACCTTCTTCCCGGTCGCCCTCGGTGGGACCTACTGCATCCCCGGCCCCTTCGGCGCAGGCAAAACCGTTCTGCAACAGATCACCAGCCGGTACGCAGACGTCGATATCGTCATCCTCGCAGCCTGCGGCGAGCGCGCCGGCGAGGTCGTCGAAACCCTGCGCGAGTTCCCGGAGCTGACCGATCCGCGCACCGGTAAGAGCCTGATGGACCGCACCGTCATCATCTGTAACACCAGCTCTATGCCGGTCGCGGCACGCGAGGCCTCTGTCTATACCGCCGTCACCCTCGCCGGCTACTACCGGCAAATGGGTATGAACGTCCTGCTGCTGGCCGACTCCACCTCACGCTGGGCGCAGGCCCTTCGGGAAATGTCCGGGCGCCTCGAGGAAATCCCCGGCGAAGAAGCATTCCCCGCCTATCTCGAGTCCGTCATCGCCTCATTCTACGAGCGCGGCGGCCGCGTTCGCCTCAAGGACGGGCGTACCGGATCCATCACCATCGGCGGTACCGTCAGCCCCGCCGGCGGTAACTTCGATGAGCCGGTCACACAGGCGACACTCAAGGTCGTCGGCGCCTTCCACGGACTCTCCCGCGCCCGTTCCGATGCCCGCCGTTACCCAGCCATCGATCCGCTCGACAGCTGGAGCAAGTATCCGAGCGTCGTCAACCCCGACCAGATCGACCTCGCACGCGGAATCCTGCGCGATGGTACCGAGATCGGTCAGATGATGAAGGTCGTCGGAGAAGAGGGCACCTCCATCGAAGACTTCCTCGTCTATCTCAAAGGCGAATACGTCGACGCCGTCTACCTTCAACAAGACGCCTACCACGATATCGATGCCGCAACCTCCGCCGACCGCCAAAAAATGGTCTTCGGAGTGATCACCGACATCCTGAAGGCATCCATGGTTTTCGATGATAAAGAGACCGCACGCCGGTTTTTCCACCAGCTGACCCAGACCACGAAGGACTGGAATCGCGTCGACATCGAGGATCCGCAGTTCGAGGAATTGAAAAACAGGCTGGTCAACATGGTTTCGGAGGTCACCGCCAATGCATAAGGTCTATCACCGCGTAGAGAGCATCGCCGGCAATGTCATCAACATCCGCGCGACCGGAATCAAGTATCGGGAACTTGCTGAGGTGACCTCGCGCTCAGGTTCATCACTCGCCCAGGTGATCCAATTGCGAGGCGACCTCGTCTCCCTTCAGGTCTTCGCCGGCGCCCGAGGCGTCGCCACCGACGCACAGGTCCGCTTCCTCGGCCGATCCATGGAAGTCCCCTTCGGAGATTTCCTCCTCGGACGGATCTTCACCGGTGGTGCCCAGCCCCGCGATAAAGGCCCGGTCCTCTCGGAAAACCTCATCCAAATCGGCGGACCCTCCGTGAACCCGGCCAAACGCATCATTCCCAAAAAGATGGTGCGGACCGGTATCCCGATGATCGATATTTTCAACACCCTGGTCGAGAGCCAGAAACTTCCGGTCTTCGCACGCGCCGGCGAGCCCTACAACCCGTTGCTCGCCCGGATCGCCCTCCAGGCCGAAGTCGATATCATCATCCTCGGCGGCATGGGCCTCAAGCACGACGACTACCTCTATTTCCGTGATACCCTCGAGGAGAGCGGCGCCCTCTCCCGGACCGTCATGTTCGTCCATACGGCAGCCGACCCCATCGTCGAATGCCTCCTGGTGCCCGATATCAGCCTCGCCGTGGCCGAGCAGTTCGCACTGCAAAACAAACGCGTGCTCGTGCTGCTCACCGATATGACCAATTTCGCCGACGCCCTGAAGGAGATCGCCATTACCATGGAACAGATCCCCTCCAACCGCGGATATCCCGGCGACCTCTACAGCCAGCTCGCAGCACGCTACGAAAAGGCCGTCGAGTTCGACGGCGCCGGTTCCATCACCATCCTGGCCGTCACCAGCATGCCGGGCGATGATGTCACCCACCCCGTTCCCGACAACACCGGCTATATCACCGAGGGCCAATTCTACCTGCGCAATGGCCGAATCGAGCCGTTCGGTTCCCTCAGCCGCCTGAAGCAACAGGTCAATGGTGATACCCGCTCGGATCATCGTACCATCATGAACACCATGATCCAGCTCTATGCCGGCTTCCGCGAGACCACCGAGAAGCAGTCGATGGGCTTCCGCATGAGCGCCTGGGATACCAAGCTCCTCAAGTACGGTGAACGCTTCGAGAAGGAGATGATGGATCTCAGCGTCAATATCCCCCTCGAAGAGGCGCTCGATCTCGGCTGGAAGATCCTCGCCGATTGCTTCGAACCTATGGAGACCGGGATTCCTTCCAAGCTGACCGACCAATACTGGCCTTCCTGAGGCTCCGAAGACGGAACTGCAGCCGCCCTCTCGTCATTCGATGAAAAGGGCGAATCCGCCCACCGGACCATCAGCCTTTCCCCCATCCAGACCTATGGCCAAGATCAAACACACCAAAAACGAGCTCAAGGCCCAAAAAGAGGCACTGCACCGGTACGAGCGCTTCCTGCCGATGCTGCAGCTCAAAAAACAACAGCTCCAGGTCGAGATCCACTCGATCACAGTGGCCATCGAAGAGAAGGAGCAGGAGGCCGAGGCCATCAAAGCCGGACTCCAAACCTGGGTGCAACTGCTCTCCGAAGAGGTCGATCTCCAAGACTACATCGCACTTCAGGCCGTCGAGACCCACGCCGGCAATATCGCCGGTGTCGCCATCCCGATCCTGAATCAGGTCATTCTCCAACGGGCGACACCCGATCTCTTCACGACCCCGACCTGGCTCGATGACGCCATCGATGTGCTCGGCAGCCTCATCGAGCTGCGGGTCAAAATCGACATCCTCGCAGAGCAAAAGAAGCGCATCGAAGAGGAATTGCGGATCACATCCCAACGCGTCAACCTCTTCGAAAAGGTCAAGATCCCGGAGTGCAAGGAGAACATCCGCGTCATCAAGATCTTCCTCGGCGACGAGCAAACCGCAGCTGTGGCCCGCGGAAAGATCGCCAAGAAACGCGCCCCCCAAGAGGAAGCCGCCTAACCCACGCTGGAGAACGACCATGATTGTCCCCATGAAACAGATCACCCTGTTGTGCCTAGAGGACGACAAGGCGAAGACCCTCCAGACCCTCCAGGAGCTCGGGGTGCTGCACTTGCATCATCTCCAGCCTCCCGAAGGCAGAGATATCGAGGGGTTGCGCAGGGAATTGGAGACCACCCAGAACGCCATCCGTCTCCTGGACCGCTTGGCCGATGAGAACGGGGCCGCCACCAAACAGGCCGCAAAGAGTCCTTCCGCCCCTACCCAAATCGTCGATCAGGTGCGCCACCTCCTCGAACAAAAGAAGACCCTCGAGGAAAGACGTGAATCGCTCACCGTCGAAAAGACGAGGCTCGAGCCATTCGGCGATTTCGAGGCCCAGGCCATCCATGACCTGGCCGATGATGGCGTGTTCGTCAAACTCTACCAGATCCCGGGACGCGACCTGCCCGAGGTCCCCGAAGACGCCCTGCTGGTCACCCTTCATACCGATGCACAGGGACGCGCCGCCGCCCTGTTCAATACCCGGCCGACCAGCATCAACGCCCGGGAATTCACCCTCCCCGACCGCTCCCTTTCCGAGCTGAAAACTGAATTGGTCGAGACCAACCAGGCACTTCAGGAGGTCAGCGATGGCTTGATCAATCTGGCGCCCAGTCTCGATGACCTGCGTGGCTATCAGGGCGATCTCGAAGACCAAATCGCGTTCTCCGAAGCCAAGGCCGGAATGCAATCCGCCACAAAAATTGCCTACCTCCAAGGCTTCTGCCCCGTGCCGCAGCTCGATCGCCTGACCGATGCCGCCCAGGGTAACGGATGGGGACTCGTCATCGATGAGCCCGATCCCGACCTGCGCGTGCCCACGCTCATCGAAAACCCCGGCTGGGTCCGCCCCATCAAATCCGTCTTCGGCATGCTCGGTATCCTCCCCGGTTACAACGAGGTCGATATCAGCGCCCTCTTCCTCCTCTTCTTGAGCATCTTCTTCGCCATCCTGGTCGGCGACGCCGGCTACGGCCTCGTCTTTCTGGGACTGACCGCGTTCCTGCGCGCCAAGAACAGGAAGGCAGCGCCGGAGCCGTTCCGCCTGCTCACCATATTCAGTGGCGCCACCATCATCTGGGGCGTGCTCACCGGGAACTACTTCGGGATCAATCCATCCTTCCTACCGGCTCCACTCGCCGCACTCCGGCTCGATTGGCTCTCGCCCGAGGCCATCGGACAGGACGCCGCTGATGCCAATTTCATGACGATGACCTTCCTCATCGGTGCGATTCACCTCACCATCGCACACGCTTGGAACTTCGTCCGAACCCTGAACAGCACCCGCGCACTCGCACAAGTGGGCTGGATCTGCCTCACCTGGACCATGTTCTTCCTGGCCAGGACGATGGTCCTTTCCGTCCCATTCCCCTCGTGGGTGACCTGGCTCTTTGTGGTCGGCTTGACCCTGATCGTCCTCTTCATGACCCCCGTGCGGGAGCTGAAGAAGGAGTGGACAGGACACGTCATGCTCGCCCTCGATGTCATCAGTAACTTCGTCGATGTCGTCTCCTATGTGCGCCTGTTCGCCGTCGGAAGCGCCTCCCTCGCCGTTGCTGTCGCGTTCAACCAGATGGCCGTCGGGAACGGGGTCAACAGTCTCCTGTCCGGCCTGATCGCCGCCGTCATCTTATTCTTCGGTCATGCCCTTAACATCCTGCTCTGCGCCATGGGCGTTCTCGTCCACGGTGTGCGTCTCAATACCTTAGAGTTTTCCGGGCATGTAGGTATGCAGTGGGCCGGCTTCAAATACAGCCCCTTCACAAGGCGGGCCCTGCCGAAACAAGATCTAACCCAATCTGTCGAATAGCTTCACAGAAGTACTAGGAGGAAGAGACCATGGATCCACAGGCCGTTATCTCTCTTGGAAAAGTCGGCGCCGCTGCCGCAATCTCCCTTGCCGCCATCGGCTCTGCACTCGGAACCGGCGCTGCCGCTATCGCCGCCATCGGCGCATGGAAGAAATGCTACGCCCAGAACAAAATGGCGCCGTTCATGCTCGTCGCGTTCGTCGGCGCACCCCTCAGCCAAACCATCTACGGCATGATCGTGATGGGGAACATCGCCACCGCAGCCAATAACGGCGCCATGTGGCACGCCTTGGTCGGCGCAGGCATCCTCGGCGGTATCGCGATGGGAATGACCGCATGGCTCCAAGGCCGCGCAGGCGCCGGTGCCTCCGACGCCCTCGCCGAGACCGGCCAAGGCTTCGGTAACTACCTCATGGCGCTCGGTGTCATCGAAACCGTCGCACTCTTCGTCATGGTCTTCATCGGCCGCGCTATCGCATAACCGCGATCGCTCCATCAACCCATTCCACGGATACGCGTTCCCCATGAACGCGTATCCGTTTTTTTTGGACCCGAAAATGCTCGATGGGGGAAGCCAAAGCTGGAGGTTCGTGTCATGAAGCGATGGCCGTGTGCAGGAACCGTACTGCGCGTTTGGACGGTAACGGTGATGTGAACAAGCGCATGCGTACAATCCAAACAGAATCACGCCTGCCATCGATCCCGATTTCGATTTCGATTTCGATTTCGATCCGACCGATCCGACCGATCCGACCGATCCGAAACCATTGCCTGAAGGATCGACCCTATTCAGACGGGCCTAGGCCGGCCCGTGTACGGGAACCGTGCCGGGCGGCAGCCCTCCCTCCCTGCGCCCAGCGCCTCCGCGCCTCCGCGAGAGTCATCACCTACCCCACCTCGATGGCACCTTGCCTCAGCTTCTCAGCCAGAACCGCGGTGCCGGCAAGGATGTCGTCGATCACCCCTTCAAGATAGCGGAAGGCCGCCGCCTGGTTCGTCTCCCAGTCCGGGATCACTTCCCATACATCCGGAATCGGCTCGTCACGCCCATAACAGACCTGATTGAAGAGCGGTAACTCCCGTCCAAACCGACCGCGCACCCATTCCTGATGATCCCTGCCCATCGCCACCGCAAGGTCCGCCCCAGCCAATACCGATTTCGTCAAAACCGTCTGCTTATGCCCACCTACATCGATCCCCTTCGTCGACATGTACGCAATCAATCGTGGGTGAACCGCCCTCGGCGTCCGATCCGTCCCCGCCGAACAGACCTCCACCCCACTCCCCTGCCCCAAGTGGTGACGCAATCCGTGCTCTGCCGACATGCTCCGAAATATGTTGCCCGTACAGATAAACATGATCACCATGCCCAATCACCCTCCCCTTTTTCTTTCAATCCCTAAACCTACCCGATTCCAATCCGACCCACAAAATCGCCGCGCCTCCACCCCGGTGGCCAATATCCACCCATACAAATTCAGAATCTGCTGACCAACCAACGAATGCTGGAAGACAAGCCATGAAACCATCCACAAGAAGAGAGTTCCTTGCCACCCTGACCTCCGCATCCCTGGGCGCTGTCGCCGCCCCATTCCTCACCGCCGATCCGACATCGCAGCCCCAGCCGATCCGCATCGGATGCATCGGCACCGGCGGACGCTGCCGCCGACTGATGACCGCCCTGCACTCCATCCCCGGCGTCCAATTGGTCGCCGTCTGCGATATCTGGCAACACCACCTCCACGAGGGCGCCAAACTCGCCGCTCCCAACGCCTTCCAGACCGGCGACTACCAGCAGCTCCTCAGCCGTACCGATGTCGACGCCGTCGTCATCGGTACCCCCGACCACCTGCATGTCCCCGTCACCATCGCCGCCTGCGCCGCCGGCAAGGACGTCTACGTCGAAAAGCCGCTCACACACTCCCTCGAAGAAGGCAAACCCGTCATCGACGCACAGATCGCGTCCGGCAGCATCGTCCAGGTTGGAATGCAACAACGCAGCATGCCGCATATCCAGGAGGCACGCGACATCATCCGCTCCGGCTTGCTCGGCCAGGTCCTCAAGATCCACCTGACCTGGAACCGCAACAGCCCGCCCGGAAGGCCGACACCCATGGGGATCGATCCCGCAACCGTCGACTGGCCCGCCTTCCTCGGCAGTGCACCGAACCAGCCGTTCAACGAACAGCGCTTCCGCAATTGGCGGTGGTTCTGGGATTTCGGCGGCGGCCTCTTCACCGATCTCATGGTCCACTGGATCGACGTCGCCCACTGGATCCTCGACCTCGACCAGCCCCTCTTCGCCACCTCCATCGGTGACCATGTCAGCGCCAAAGGCTTCTGGGAAACCCCGGATACCGTCCAGACCCTCCTCCAATACACACGCCCAGGCGGCGGCTCCAACATTCAGGCCTACTTCGAAGGCACCTTCTCCAATGCGCGCAACGCCGCCATGATCGAGTTCATGGGCACCCAGGCCACCCTCTACCTCGACCGCGGCCGCTACGAAATCCATCCCGAACCCAACAGCAGCGTGAACTATACCGAGCAGATCCTCGGCTCAGGCCCCAGAGGCGCCGACTTCTACAACAACCCCGACGGCGAACTCCTTCACATGGAAAACTGGATCAACGCCATCCGCACCCGCCAACAACCCTCCGCACCCATCCCGGACGGCGTCCGCTCCGCCGCCTCCGCTCACATGGCGAATGACGGCCTTCGGCCCAGTAGGTAGCGGTCGTCCAAAAAGGTAGCTGCTTTCCCAACCCAACCTCCCCATCCGGATCCGGAGATTCTCGCGCAGAGGCGCAGAGGCGCCAAGGCGTTTCCAAGCCGGCCATGGGTATGAATAAGGGCAATTCCTTGATCCAAACCTGTTTTTAAGGAGGAGAAATCGGGTTTTCGGCAGCGATTCGCATTATGGCCACACAACCGTTCCTGACACTCTGCCTTCGATCTCGGATCGGTCGACGCGCACGGTGAACGAAGAGTGAAGCACTACTCGTTGGTCGAAGACGTGGCCGTAGTCGCCCACCGTTGCAGGCTTTGTGTTTGATGTGGGGCAAATTTGGGAGGCTGAAGCACGGATTCGACAC
>ENA-UOOH01004018-UOOH01004018.1-fermentation-metagenome-genome-assembly--contig:-NODE-4018-length-10566-cov-68.819618_pt1 | contig 10566 bp, 10 predicted proteins | sample MGYA00245778_ERZ724025 | MGnify/ENA primary metagenome ERZ724025 (study PRJEB28704, sample SAMN03018313) | fermentation metagenome | biome: anthropogenic terrestrial biome; feature: soil... | reverse complement strand
TAAGTGCCAGTATCCGGCTCATTTCGTTGTAAACGATCATATACCCTTCATCCACGCCCATACCGGGTTTGGCAAGGTATTGAACGGGGGAAGTAGCCATGGCAATGTGTGCTCCAATTTCGGCGGAACGGTTGGTCTCGTTGCAGGTTCCGCCCAGGTAGGCGCCCATATGGTGTTGCTTGCAGTACAGCACAGCCTCTATGCTGTTGTTGATTCCTCCCAGATCGGGTGTTTTGATTTGCGCCATGTGTCCAGCCTTGTTTTCGGAGAAGTCGATGACATCCTGGAGCGTATTACACCACTCGTCGGCAACAATCTCTGCCGTAATTTCCATTTTTTCCATCGTTTGGCGGATAATGCGGAGCGCGTCGATCTGAGCCGCTTTCTCTCCCATATCCACCGGGCCTTCGACGCGCAGGTGAAACGGTTTTGCTATTTCTGCCAGCTCGCCCACATAACGGGCAATGGCTTCGAAATTGTTATCGAAGACAATACCCAATGTTCCGTAAACGTCTATGTGGATAACCGGATTGTAGCTGTCGAAAGGCTTCAGCTTCAGGATTCGCTCCCTGAGCCACTGGATATACGCTTTGATTTTTTCTCCCTTCAGGCCCACTTTGGTCTCTACGTGGTTGAAAAGCGCATGAGGCAACACATCGGCAGCTTTCATAATCATTTTATCGGCATTGAGGTAACGGTCGTCTCCCGACTGTGAAAAAACAGGAATAAGGGTTTTCGATATTTCCGTTCCGTATTCATCGGCAATCACCTGCGCCATTAGTTTCCCCTTGCTTTTTGCCACGGCGTCCAGGCAGGCCTGTGTAACCCCATAGCGGATAGCTGTATGGTAATTGGCTTTATCCACGCGATCTGCCATTTCACGGAAAGTAGTGATCTCTTTGCCTACATAAAGCGGTGCAATTTCTTTTTCGATAATGGGAATGAAGTTTTCGGCCAGAAAAAGCGGATCACGGCCACCAGCTCCCGAATACTGGACGGCAGCGCAGTCGCCGTGGGCGAAAGCTCCGTTTTCGAGGATAAAAATAACCGAGACGGACTCTCCGGCCTGACGCACCGCGGTGAACCCTTGCGTTACGGGCGCGCCTTCATAAAATGCCCCGTCGTTTTTTGCTCCTTGCTTGATGGCTTTCTGGTCATCGAAGAAGAAGCCTGTTTTCCCGGGTGCACAGATAAGTTTTGTAATTTTCATATTCTGTTAGATTGATAGACATTCATTTTATTTCGGCCTTCCAACGAGAAACCCCTTGCCGATGGCATATACGTCGTCGATAACCATCTGGAAGCTGACGGCCCGTTTTTCGTACCGTGCGCGTTCTTCGAGTTTCTGACGGTGAAAATCGATCAGATCCTGCGTAAACGGCATATTACCGGTTTCGAGAAAACGAACCGCTCCCACGTTATCGCGGGCGGGCATCACTTTTCCGGCATTGTACCGGCTTGGAGCAAACGGGACATCCAGCACTCCGGCTTCGAATGCGGCCACCGTACCCACAGCATAGTCGCCTTTCCCCAGTTCCTCCACTTTTTCCAGAATGCAGCGCATCTCCTTCATGATGATCTCGCTTTCGGCTACAACTGCGGGAATAGAGCGGAAGTCCTGGTCTTTCAGCATCGACACCAACTGTTTGGTAGCGCGTAATCCGGCAGCATTGGCTTCCTTGGTGGGCACGCCCATGGCTTCGTGCGGCGTCTTCACGATCACTTTGGTCGCTTTTGCCAACACTGCAGCGGCAGCACCCCACGAAATTACCCCGAAAGCCTTGGCCTCATCCTGTGGAAATCCGCCCATCCATTGATGGAAAACGGTGGTGACGCGCACATCGTTGAACCCGAATTTATCGAGGTACTCGCGTGTGAGGATATTCAGCGAACGGATAGCGGCGACGTCCTGAATAAGGTTCCCGCACTGTCCGTATCCTACCGTAATGTCTTTCACCCCCTGGGTGGCGGCAAGTAACGACTCGATGATGGCCACCGAGTTGGAGATACAAGGAGATATCAATGTTCCCGTAAGGGGCCCGAACGGCTCGCGGTTGATAGACACACCGGCTTCCTCGTAAAGCCCGACCAGCCTGTCGGTATATTGCCAGTGTGCAATGGTTTTTTCAAGCGAATGATTCTTTGAATAGGGTATGTTGTAGGAAATTCCGCCGCCTTCGTATGAGGTGAACCCGCCGGCAATACTGATTTCCGTGAGCAACCGGGCATCGGGAGTGCCGTGGCGGACCTGAACCGGATTTTGGAGTGATGAGGTTACCTTGCGACATATATCAACTCCGTAGTTCACGATAGGGAAGCCGTTCAACATGGAACGCCCGGTTTCTTTGCTTTTCTCAATTCCCGTTTCAGCTTCGTTGTAACGGTTTAAGCGCGTGTAGCTATCCACGGTGGTGGGCAGCAGGTCGGCTTCGCCTTCAGACTCAAGAAACCGGAGCAGTTCAATATGTTCCTCATAAAGCGCCACTCCCGCACGCGGCTGGATAAGGGTTACGTATTGTTCGGCAGCTTGGGCCATCTTTAAGCCAAAACGTTTCTCCCGGGGGATAGACCGTTGATAGGCTACGGCTTCGTCGAAATCGACACCTTTTCCGGTGTGCCAGTGTCCGAGAACTTCTTTACGTTCGGCAAAAAAAGCATCAGTTGAAAGTTTTTTATTGGAAATTTCCATAATGAGTCAGATTTATTGTTTCTTTTTTCATCAATTCTAACGCCAGATCGGGATAAGCTGAGCCAAGCAATCCCATAGACGCAAAAATATATTTTTTATCGATTAAATAACCGGGCTGTTCGGGTTTGGCAAACACGTGATCGTCCGGTTGCCGCTTAGCGCCTTCCAGAATAGCGTGAGGCCGACGGGCATTGATAACAACCCCTCCGATACCGATAACAAACGGTACTGCGGCAAGGTCTTTTCCTGTAAGGGTATACACCTGTCCGAAAGGAGTGTACACTGGCTGATAGGTACCAGCGTGCCTTTCCACGGCTATTTTCACGGCATTACGCGCTATCAGCTCCTCGATCTTTTGTTCCCGGGACTCAGCTTCCGCCAACAAACCGGGATGCTGCGTGCAGGTGCTTACCCAGCCAATCACCTCCGACCTGTCGATGCTTAACTCCTTCGAAAAAGCATCCAAGTCCAGTTCGTCCACCAACGACGGAAGGCTGTAGCGCATCCCCAGATCGCCCTCAACGGTACGTTTGCTAATGGGTTCCGGAAGTCCTTTCACGGTAACGTTTTCGAGGGTGGGCCTGCCATCGGAGATGGAGTAAACGTCCGTGGTCGCCCCTCCTATATCCACAGCTAGCAAATCCCCTAATCCTGGCATGTTTTTAGTGCCTTTGCTCAGCAGTTCACAAGCATTTAACACCGCTAACGGCGTGGGGATTATATCGGTTTTGCACATTTCCTGAATGCGGCTAAGCCCTTTGGCTTCAATGATGCGGCTGATAAACAATTCTTTTATTTTTCTCCGCGCAGGTTCAATGTTTAACCGGTTGAACTCAGGCATAACATTTTCGGTTATCACAAACGGTTTACCCGATGCCCTGAAAATCTCTTCCAGCTCAAACGATGCGCATTTGTTACCGGCTACAACCACGGTGAACGGACACCCGACCTGACACAACCGGCGCGCATTGGCAAGAATAACTTCCTTATTTCCGCCATCGGTTCCGCCGCAGAGCAACACCAGGTCGGGACGGATATCAAAAATTTCTGCCTGTTCCGCCTGCGATATTTCAAAAGCATATGTTTTGACCACTTTTGCTCCCGCACTGGCTGCGGCAAGTTTTGCCGCCTTAGCGGTAAGTTCGGGAACCAGCCCCAGCGAAACCATTTTCAACCCTCCGGCAGCACTGCTGCAACAAAGCAGTTCGTCGTAGCGGAACGCTCCGGCCTGTCGCTTCAATTTATTATAAGCAGCCGTAAAACCCTCCTCCACATTGGTATCGATGGTGGTAAAGGCTGAGGAGGTTGCAACAATCTCCTTCTTGGCGGTATCAATCGCTGTCAGTTTGGTATAGGTGCTGCCGATATCTGCAGTGAGAATGTTCATGGTGCTGTGCGTTATTCACTAGTAATGGGTAGCTGCGAGGAAATAGTTACGAAACGTCGAATCAGATATTGAGAATTTCTTTTAAATCTGCAATACTCTTTTCCACGGCCGTACCCGGTGGATAAACCCGGGTAAATCCCATAGCCAGGAAACGCTTTTCTACCTCTTCGAAGTTTTGTTTTCCTACCACCAGGTTTCCACCTGCCAAAAGCGGAATCTCTTTGAGCCCGGCTTCGTCGCATTTTTCGCGCAAGCCCTGGCAATCAATTTCGCCATGTCCGTAAAGCGAAGATACCAGAATAGCATCGGCGTTAGTTTCCAGTGCGGCTTCGATGTATTCTTCCTGTGCAACCATAACGCCCAGGTTAACCACTTTGAATCCAGCCTGTTCCAGAGCAAAAGCGAGAATCTTATTGCCTACGGCATGTACATCAGCGCCAATCACTCCGGTTACAATAGTTTTTTCATTCATACAGTATTTTTCATTAATAGTACAATGCAAAATTAATGCTTTAAAACATATCCACAAAGTTTAAATGAAAATAACTTTTTTACTTTTAGAAGGTCCGCATACGAAAAAAGAGAAACCGTGAAGCTTCTCTCTTTCCTGTATTGTTCGAATCGAAACGATTATTCTGTGGGTGGGGTAGCCTGTTGCTGGTCAGGCTGTATGGGCATCACCGGAGTAACGTCGGGCGCTGTGGTCGGATTGAGCGGCGCCGGCTGTTGAACTTCAACCTGAGATTGGGGAACCGTTGATCTTGAAGTGGTAAACTTTGCCGTTAGTATACTTAAAACAAGGATAGTAGCAGCCAAAGTCCAAGTTGCTTTTTCCAGAAAGTCGGTAGTTTTGCGTACACCCATTATTTGGTTCGATGATGAAAAGCCTGCTGCCAGTCCACCGCCTTTGGAGTTTTGCACCAACACAATGAGGATCATCAGGATGGCGGCAATTAAAATAAGGATGGTAATAAAAATATACATGTTTATTCTTTTTTATTTTTCTCGTTGAGTATCAAAAGTTCCAAAAATCGAATTTGGTCGGCAAAGTAAACACTTTTTTTTGGAAAATTCAAACTTAATTGCCGAATAATTGTCAATGCTTGTTCATATTTTTTTTGTTTAATGTAAATCTTCGCAAGCGTTTCCGTTAAAAATCCATCGTTACCCGGCTCTGCATCTACCTCTAGAGTTTCGGTCGGTTCTCTTTCCAACGAAGTGATTGTAATCTCGTTAGCTGCAGCTTTTTCCAAAAAACTATCAATGATGTCTTGATGCTTAAATTCGTTTTGACGGGCTTCTGCAATTTCTCCGTCCGGCTCTTCCTCCAGGCTCTGCAGATAAGTGAAATAATCCGTGGAAACGATGCTTGTTTCAATTTCCGGAATTTCCCGGGGTTCTTCGGAAAAAGTATCCAGGTAAGCGTTCAACAAGGCTTGAGTTCTGTCGACAGGGCTTGATACCGTTTCTTTCGGAAAAAACCGGGCATATTTATCGTTGTTGATAAAATAAAAGAATCGGCTTCTGTCGGCACAGAAAACAGCAGTTTTTGCCAGGTTCTTTTCAAATTCTTCCCGGCGGGTTAAATACCGGTTCTTAGCCAACAGCAAATGGGCAGTTTGAAAATAAGGATACTCTTCAACCAGGTTCTCCAACCCGCTCAGGCTTCTTTCATCCAACTTCCTGTTATCCGTGATATAACTAAAAAAATCCGATTTATCCATCTCACCAGTTTGCCATAGTCGTGTTGAAAATCTGATCTACAATTTCATCGGTAAGCTCTTTAATCAATTGATCCTGCACGTCTGTCAGGTTAACGTTACTGGAGAAGGTGCGGTTGGCAGAGATTGTCTCCTCTTTATCTTGTCCCGGGATTTTATTGTTACGAAAACGCATACGAACATTCATCGTTAAGCGGGTCTCTGCAGCAAACGCATCTTCTTGCACGGCAAGCGGTGTTAGTTCGTAACCCACAATTTCACCTTCTATCTCCATATCGCCGTTCTGATTCACAAACTGCAACCGGGTATTCCGGGTAAACATATCTTTCAATGCTTCGTTGAAGCGCGACTCCAATGGCGGATAAACCAACGGCGCCTGATTCACGAAGGTACCCAGCTGCAAGGTTTTGGTCAGGTTATAATCGATGGAGGCCCCACTGAACTTATAAGAAATGGAACAGGAAGTCAACAGGATAAACAGCACCGCTGTATTTCTTATTTTTCTCATAACTTCTCTAAATTGTACTCCTTAATCTTTCTGTACAACGTACGCTCCGAAATGCCCAGTTCACTGGCGGCCAATTTACGCTTCCCGTCATGCTTCTCCAAGGCCAACGCGATCATCTCCTTTTCAGCATCTTCGAGTGACAAATTGGTAATTTCAACTTCGGTCGCCTCCTGAAAATCGGATCGGTCATGAACCTCCGCCAGATGATTTTTTTTAGGCATCAGCTCTTCATATTTCAACGGCAGCGTCACCGGGGTCTTGTCCTGAGGGGCAGCTGGTGAATGGAAAATGGGATTCTCATCCTGGGGAACCGAAGTTGCCGCATCTTCCAGAATAGTTTTCACCACATTTTTCAAATCGTTGATGTCTTTTTTCATATCGAAAAGGACCTGGTATAAAATCTCCCGTTCCGACGAAAAGATTTTCTGATCCGAATCTCTTGATTGCGAAGCCAACACAGGCAATGCAGCGTCTGCTTTGGGCAGGTATTTCTGCAAAATCTCGCTGGTAATCACGCGTTCGTGTTCAATCACCGATATTTGCTCCGTTACATTCTTCAGTTGCCTGACGTTACCGGGCCAACGAAAATTTGTAAGCATTTCCCGGGCATCCTCGGTCAATGTGATGGATGGCATCATGTATTTCTCGGCGCAATCACTAGCAAATTTCCGGAACAACAACGCGATATCTTCTTTTCTGTCACGCAGCGGAGAGATGCGGATAGGAACCGAATTTAACCGGTAAAACAGATCTTCCCTGAACTTTCCCCTTTCAATGGCCTGGGCAATATTCAGGTTGGTAGCTGCAACTACCCGGACATCACTCTTTTCCACCTGAGAAGAACCTACTTTTATAAACTCTCCGGTTTCCAGCACGCGTAATAAACGGGCCTGCGTGGACAACGGCAACTCCCCTACTTCATCAAGGAAAAGGGTCCCTCCGTTAGCCACTTCAAAATATCCCTTGCGGGTTGCCGTAGCACCCGTAAACGATCCTTTCTCGTGTCCGAAAAGCTCGGAGTCGATCGTTCCTTCGGGGATAGACCCGCAATTAATGGCAAAATAGGGTCCGTGCTTACGGCGACTGTACTGATGAATGATCTGCGGGAAGTTTTCCTTCCCAACACCACTCTCACCCGTAATAAGCACCGACAGGTCGGTAGGTGCAACCTGTAAAGCTATATCGATGGCCCTATCCAATTCGGAAGAAACACCAATAATGCCGAAACGTTGTTTAACTTGTTGTATATTTTGTTTGGCCATGTTCTTACTCACAAATTTACCTCTTTTTTGCTAATGCATAGGTTTTATCGCGTAAAAAATCACCTAACTCATCGGCATCGCTGATCGATCTGATCACGTCGGGCATAACCGGTTCACCAAATGTTAATGTCATTTCTTTCCCTTTCTTGTTATACAGTTCGTGACACAGAACCAGGCTCTGTAACTGCCAGTTGAGAAACCGGGTAGCGTAGAACAGATACCTGTTCCTACAATCGATGTATAGCGGAATCACAGGAACTCTGGCCTTTTGTATGAGCTTTATGACCGACGGCTGCCAGTGACGGTCGTGAATCATAAATCTACCGTTGCGGAACTTTAGCCTAGAAACCGATCCTGCAGGGAAAAACCCCATAGAGTTCCCTTTCCGGATATGGTCGATACACTCTTTTATCCCCGAAAGCGAAATGTGCTTCATTTTGTCTGTATGTTTGTATGGATTCACTTTTATGAAGTTTTCTTCCATCGTATCCACCAGCCCCAAAATAAAGTTAACCATTACCTTAAAGTTTTTCACTCTCGATGCAACGGTTTCAATAAGCGCAATTCCGTCGACATGGCCGTTGGGATGATTGGCCACCACAATGAACGGCTTATCCTTGAAGGGTTCCAAAACCTGATCGTTAACAACGGTACGCTTAAGTCCCAACTTGTCTAGCAAATCGGAGCAGAAAGCCACGCCCGTCAGGTGTTTGGATTTATCGTAGACCTCGCAGGCGTTGTTGAGCCCCGATAATTTCATTCCCCATTTAATGTTCCTATCTCCATTTTTCCCCCGGAAGACCGGGTGAAACTTTCTTATGTCATCATCACTGATCAAGCGTTCTTTCATGCTATACAATCGTCTGTTTTTCAACAAAAAATTACCGCAACTAAAACAGAAGGTGTCTTAATATACGGTAATTGTTGAAATTAACCTTTCTTTTATTTGAGTTCTTTGATAATATCAATAATCTGTTTTCCAACCTCTTCCGCTTCTTCCTGAGTTTTTGCTTCCGAATAAATCCGAATAATAGGTTCTGTGTTCGATTTACGTAAATGCACCCATTTATCGGGAAAATCAATTTTAACACCATCGATATCCGTCACCTGTTCTCCGTTGAAACGCTCTTTCACTTTTTGCAGGATGGCATCGGTGTCGATATCGGGAGTAAGTTCAATTTTTTGTTTCGACATAAAATAACCGGGGTACTCCGCCCTGAGCTCGCTCACCTTTTTTCCTGATTTCGCCAGTTGCGTCAAAAACAAAGCGATGCCTACTAATGCATCACGCCCGTAATGCGAGGCCGGATAAATAACTCCGCCGTTACCTTCGCCGCCAATTACAGCCCCTACTTCTTTCATCTTTGCCACCACATTCACTTCGCCTACTGCAGCAGCAAAATAATCACCGCCCCGTCGTTGGGTAATGTCCCGCAAAGCCCGGGTAGAACTCAGGTTAGAAACTGTATTTCCGGGGGTATGTTGCAATATATAATCTGAAACAGCTACTAACGTATACTCTTCGCCGAACGGCTCTCCGTTTTCGGCGTAAATGACCAACCGGTCTACATCCGGATCAACGGCAAAACCCACATCAGCCCGGGAGCTTTTCATCAGCGACGAAAGCTCCGTCAGGTTTTGCGGCAACGGTTCCGGGTTATGCGAAAAGTTACCGTGAATGGCACAATGCAATTTAAAAACCTCCTTCACTCCCAAGGCATACAACAACTCCGGGACGGCGTTTCCGCCAACAGAGTTGACCGCATCCACAGCCACCCTGAAGCGGGCAGCCTTTATGGCATCTAAATCCACCAGGTCCAATTGAAGAATACTCTGGATATGAGCGTGCAGGTATTGTTTGTGACTAACTTTTCCCAATTCATCCACAGAAGCATATTCGAAGCTTTCTGCCTCAGCCATCTCCAGTATTTCTTTGCCTTGGTCGGCATTCAGAAATTCGCCCCGGCTGTTCAGCAATTTAAGCGCATTCCATTGTTTAGGATTGTGACTAGCAGTAATTATAATTCCTCCTGATGCCGATTCTTTCACAACGGCTATTTCTGTGGTGGGCGTTGTTGCCATACCCACATCCACCACATCACAACCCATACCCATCAAGGTTCCGGTAATAAGATTGTGTACCATGTTGCCTGAGATCCGCGCATCTCTGCCAACCACTATTTTCGGCTTCGCATCTCCGGTAATTTTTTTGATAAACAGGGCATAGGCCGATGCAAATTTCACGATATCAACCGGAGTAAGGTTATCACCCACCCGTCCTCCAATTGTGCCTCTGATACCGGATATGGATTTAATAAGTGTCATAATACGTTATAATTGCGATTCAAATCGGTATTGAACGTTATCGTAATAGGTTGTGGTAGGTGACAATCGAAAATTTGATCTATCAGAGTTTGATCCCATATTAAAAGGTACAATCAATTTCACTTTGCCATTATGTCCAATAGAAGATAATGGAACTGCCCAGGCCGGAGTAGTACCAGAGTAGAGATCTCTGTTACGCATCGTCACGGGACCCCGGTAAATCAATATTTCAGGAAAAGGAGAACGAATAAGATCCATATTGGAATAGCTGATTGTATCTTTTTCGTTAGCAAAATACCTTAATCCGCTAAATCTTATATATACTTCTTCACCCAACTTCGCATTTGTATGGGGAACCCCCCTCTCAATTATATTGAAATAAACTCCTGTTGCCGGGTCACAGTAAAACTCATTGGCTTTAAAAATGGTATCTTTGGGGAAATCTTCCAAAATTACCAAATTATTTTGACTAACAAACTTATCTATTGCCTTGTTCTCTTCTTTTAAAAATTGGACATAAGTTTTTGTTTTGTTACACGATATCGTAACAAGCCCTATGCCAAACAAGAAAAGAATAATATAATGCTTTTTTTTCATTTTTGAATTAAAAAAAATTAGAAATTGGCTACAAATGTAAGCATTTCACTTTAAAAAAAATGTTATTTCATGCAAAA
>ENA-UOOH01004015-UOOH01004015.1-fermentation-metagenome-genome-assembly--contig:-NODE-4015-length-10577-cov-2.963790_pt1 | contig 10577 bp, 8 predicted proteins | sample MGYA00245778_ERZ724025 | MGnify/ENA primary metagenome ERZ724025 (study PRJEB28704, sample SAMN03018313) | fermentation metagenome | biome: anthropogenic terrestrial biome; feature: soil; material... | reverse complement strand
GTAAAGCTGGCGGTTTATCTCACCAAAGCGTGTATCGGCAGCCTTTTCATACCCGAAGGCTTTTACGGTATGATGACTGCTGATGGTTTCCTCGGCATATCCGTTCAGCTGACCCAAAACGCGGCTTTGCTCCTTGAATTTGCTTTTTCCGTATTTTGTAATAGAAAACCCGATAAGAAAGCTTATGGGCATAACAAAAACGGCGACGAGGGTAACGTATGGGTTGAGCGTCAGCATAAAAACCAAAGAAAGAACAACCGTAATTATACCCGAAACCAGCTGGATGACTCCTTGATTCAGTCCGTCGGATATTGCGTTTATATCATTTGTAAAACGACTTATCATATCTCCCCGCGGATTGTTGTCGAAATATCCAAGGGGCAGGCGCGCCAGCTTTTCAAACAGCTGATTCCGAAGGTCACGAACCGTCCGATTCGCGGCTGAATTCGCCAGCACCATCGACAGCCATGTAAAAATTCCGCCTGATACATAGAGGGCTCCGAGGATGACAAGCTCTTGCAGCAAAAGTGAATAATCGCCGTTTAACGGTGCAATCAAATCAATTGCTTTTGCAATGTGCCTGGGCGCAAGCAAAAGCATTGTATTGCCCACAGCCGAAGAGAGCAGCATGCCAATAATCAGAAGACGATATTTTGCAAGACTGCGGAGAAGGCGGGTAAATCCGGAATTTTTCATGGTTTGACTCCTCAAATTGCGGTGATAAGCCGATTATAAGCGATGTCCTTGACGGCAAGCGCCGGACATCCGGTTTTTTGACCCTGTAGGGCAAGGGCTCTGCTCTTGCCCTGCATTTTAAGAAAGCTGTACCGAACAAATTTCCCTGTATACTTCACAAGAGGCAAGCAGCTGTTGGTGGGTTCCCACGCCTTTCAGATAACCGTCATCCATCACCAATATCATATCTGCATGCTGTATCGTACCGACGCGTTGAGAAACCATAAAAATCGTCATCTCGCGCGCCTTGCTCATGGCTCGAATCGAACGACGGAGTGCCGCATCGGTGGCATAATCCAGCGCGCTGGAGGCATCATCCAATATCAATATTTCGGGACGGCGCACCAATGCGCGGGCGATTGAAAGCCTCTGCTTTTGACCTCCCGACAAATTGGCTCCGCCTCGTTCCACCATGGCATCAAAGCCATCCGGCTGTCGCTCAATAAATTCAAGGGCCTGGGCGGCAGCCGCCGCATTTCGCACTTCTTGATCCGATGCGTCAGGCTTGCCCCAACGGATGTTTTGGGCAATGGTTGCAGAAAACAGTTCCGACTTTTGGGGAACCAATCCGATTTTTGACCGAAGCGTTTCCATAGGATAGTGGGTTACATTGATTCCGTCTACCTGTACCTCCCCCGACTGCACATCAAAAAATCGCATAATCAAGTTCATCAGGGTGGATTTGCCCGCACCGGTACCGCCGATTACCCCTACGGTTGCCCCTTTTGGTATAACGGCGTTTATATCCGTCAAATCGTACTGGTCATTTTGGTTGTCATTGTATGAAAAATAAACATGAGAAAAAGCAACGGCAGGTGCTTTGGAAGACGGGTTCTCAACCAAATGCTGGCTGTCGGAAACAGCCGGTTGGGTTGCCAGCACCTCGGCGACACGTCCCGCTGAGGTGTATGCTTTTGTGAAAGTAATCACCAGGTTAGAAACCACCATGAGTGCAAGCAAAATCATGTTTACATAGTTGATAAATGCGATTACCTCACCGGTTGACATCCCACCGGCATTCACCCGAATTCCTCCAAACCAGACAATCGCAACAATTGCAGCGTTCATAATCAGCTGGGTTGCGGGGTTGAGAAGGGCAGACAGGACACCCGCCCCAAGCGAGGCTTGGGTATGCTGGTCAACCGAAGCGGAAAATCGCTTTTGCTCCTGTTTGGTTCTTGTAAAGGCGCGTATGACTCTGACGCCCGACAAGTTTTCACGCAGAATCAATGTCAGCTTATCCAGTCGATTCTGAACCGTGCGATGCAGGCGAACCGTAAGCCTCATAACCAGGATAATTACAATTAGAAAGAGGGGAATGGCAGCAATCACCACCAGCGAAAGCCCGGGGTCGATGGTCAGCGCCATTATGATACCGCCGATACATAGAAAGGGTGCGCGGACCACCAGCCTCAGCAGCATTGCCACCGCATATTGAAGCTGTTGCGTATCCCCTGTGACACGATTGATGAGAGAGGGGATGCCCAACCGGTCAATTTGGGTGTGGGACAAACGGTTAATACGCTCAAAAACGGCGTTTCTGAGAACGGTGCCAAACCCCTGTGATGCCACCGAAGCCATGTACTGGCAGACCAGCGAGCAGCCCAGCCCAACAGTGACAATCAACAGCATGACAGCGCCCATACCCAATACATAACCCGCATCGCCGCGAGCCGCTCCTTTGTCGATGACATTTGCCATTACCAGCGGCAGAAATAGTTCCAGCACCGCTTCGATAAACTTAAACAGCGGAGCCATGATACAGTGCTTGGTGTAGGGCTTTAGATAGCCAAGGATAACCGATAGTCGCACAAAAAGAGCCTCCCTGATAATGAATCTTGATCTATGGTAGCATTCGGAGAATTCTTTTGCAACATTTCTCGAGATTGTTTTGCAGAAATCATCTACTAAACAAGGATGAATTTGATTTTGTGTTTGACATAATTACAAACAAACTTTATACTAATTACTAAGGTTATACCGCAGGGTTGCCGCTATGCAAGTAGTGGTCAGATAATGGGGGATTCTCTATGGTTCTTCGAGATAAAATGGGCTCGGTCCTGTTGACATTGGATGATCACTATATTGACAGTACATATCGTGTGGCAGCGCATATCCATCACAAACTAGAATTGTCCTGTGTTGTGGAAGGAACCGGTAAATATCAAATCGACGACCGTGTTTATAATCTGCAGCGCGGTGATATTATTATTCTCAATAACTGCGAGTCCCATGCCCTTCTGATGGAAGAAAATGAAACGCTGCATCATTTAGTGATACATTTTGATCCTTCATTTATCTGGAACTCGCTTTCCAACGATATTGATTACAATTTCTTACTGATATTTTTCGAACGGGGTCCTAATTTCTCCAACAAGCTTGATCGGGAGAATCCTGCGACAGCCCGGATCTTCTCCCTAATTCTTGATATCCAGCAAGAACTGCAATCAAGAAAGCTATGCTATGAGCTGGTTGTGAAAATTAAGCTGCAGACAATTTTCGCTGAAATTATCCGCAACTATGATTATATCGAACACGGCAAAGTTGTAAAACCATTGTCAGGAAACGAAATAGAATATCTCAATGCTGTAATCAGCTATATAAACAGTAATCTTGACAAGGACCTCAGGCTGTCCGAGCTTGCCGATATTGTGCATGTCAGCCCGAGCTATTTTTCCACGCTGTTCAAACGATTCAACGGCGTGTCTCCGATTGAATATATTGTGCATAAACGTGTACAGAGGGCGATTGAGCTGATCAAAACTACGTCAATGAATTTGACCGAAATTGCCATGGCATGCGGCTTTAACAACGGCACCAATTTCTATAAGGCATTTAAAAAGGTGACGAGACGGACTCCTTCTTTCTATCGGCGCTCTGCTGAGAATACATCGAGTGTAAAATAGTTTAGTAAATCCGCAAGGATAGTTGCTGTTAAATAAGAAAAAGAATGTATAATGGTTTATGATGAGTTTAAAATACAACATAACATACAGTGAATATTTATCATTAAATATGGAGGTTGTTTTTTATGAAATTGAGCGTTTTGACGGTGCCGCTTCAAGGTATGGCAGCCGAGGAGGCATTCTCTTATTTAAGCAAGCTCGGGGTCGAACAGGTTGAAATCGGCACAGGCGGCTATACAAATGAGAACCACCTAAAGCCATCGGTATATCTAAATGACCAGGCAAAAATTGATGCGTTCAAGGCAATGATGGAGCGGCTGAATCTCGGAATCAGCGCCCTATCCTGCCATGGCAATCCGGTACATCCAAATAAGGAGCTGGCGGAAGGATACCACAATGTTTTTGTTGATGCCTGCCGTCTTGCACAAAAGCTGGGTGTAGATACCATTGTGACCTTCTCGGGCTGCCCCGGCGACTGCGCCGAGTCCAAGCGCCCCAACTGGGTTACCTGTGCATGGCCCAATGATTACGGCGAAATTCTTGATTGGCAGTGGAACGAGGTGCTGATTCCTTACTGGAAAAAGGCGGCGGAAATCGCAGAGTCTTACGGCGTCAAAAAGATTGCTTTTGAGCTGCATCCGGGCTTCTGCGTTTATAATCCCATGACATTGCTCCGCCTGCGTGAGGCGGTGGGGGATATCATCGGCGCGAACTTTGATCCCAGCCACCTGATTTGGCAGGGGATTGATCCGGTTGCGGCTCTGCGGGAGCTTAAGGGTGCGGTCTATCATTTCCATGCAAAGGATACCCGAATCGATAAATATAACACTGCAGTAAACGGCGTTCTCGATACACGTTCATTTGAAAACATGAACGATAGAAGCTGGGTTTTCAGAACCATCGGGTACGGCTCTGACACCATGTTGTGGAAGGATATGATCTCCACATTACGCCAGATCGGTTATGACGGTGCTGTCAGCATTGAACATGAAGATGGGTTGATGTCGCCGCGGGAAGGACTCGAAAAAGCAGTTACATTTTTGAAGGATATCCTGATTTTCGAACAGCCGGGCACCATGTGGTGGTCCTGAATCAAAAGTTAACTACCTGCGGCTGGAAGCCGAAGGCAATAATTCTCTTATCCAGAAAGGCATGATTTAATAAATGAAGCAGTATAAAGCCGCGATTGTCGGATACGGCGGTATGGGACGTTGGCACAAAACCGGTATTTGCAAAACAGAACGGGTTTCAATCACTGGCGTTTACGATATCAATCCCGAACGTATGAAACAAGCTCAGGAAGACGGTATCACAAAAGCGTACTCCTCCTATGAGGATCTAATTGGTGACAAGGAAATAGATATTGTTATTGTCGCCACCCCCAACAACTTTCACCTGGAGCTTGCATGCCGAGCGATGGAGGCGGGCAAGCTGGTGGTTTGTGAAAAGCCGGTCACCATGACAAGTGACGAGCTGCAGGAGCTGATGGACTGTGCAGCCAAAACCGGCAGTAAGTTTACAATTCATCAAAACCGGCGGGCTGACCCGGACTATCTTGAGATGCGCGATGCAGTCGAAAAAGGCTTGCTGGGTGACGTGTTTGAAATAGAATCCCGGGTTACCGGTTCACGGGGTATTCCTGAGGGCTGGCGACAGTATGCTGTTGCAGGCGGCGGTATGATGCTGGATTGGGGCGTGCATCTGATTGACCAGATGGTTATGATGATGAGTCCTAAAAAAGTTACCGATGTATACTGCGAATTGTATCATGTTAATTATAAGGAATGCGATGACGGCTTTAAGATGATCATGCATTTTGAGCAGGGACCTTCGGTTACAATTGAGGTTGGAACCAGTCATTTTCTCTCTGCACCCCGCTGGCTTGTCTTTGGGGACCGCGGCGCTCTGACCATTCCCATATGGGACTGCAACGGGCGGATTGTCCGTGCCAAGGAACACGAGGTCACATGGGAAGAGGAAATCATTTATACCAAGGCAGGTCCCACCAAAACCATGGCGCCCCGTGCCAAGGATACCATTGAGGAGATTGAACTGGACGGAGACCTGTGGAAGCCCGACTTTGATATATTTTATCGCAACCTTGCAGACTTTCTGGATGGCACTGCCGAACTAAGGGTCAAGCCGGAGGAGGCGATGCGGGTTATGAAGATTATGGAAGCTGCCTTTGAATCCGACCGAACCCGATCGGTCATAAAATGTGAAATATAAAGAGGGTCATTGACAATGATTCGTGTAACTGTATGGAACGAAAATATCCACGATCGTGAAATGGATGAAGTCAAGGCGATTTATCCCAGAGGAATACACGGAGCGATTGTCGGCTTTTTGAATGGCATGGATGGGATCGAGGCCAAAACCGCGACCTTGGACCAGCCTGATTGCGGACTGCCTGATGAGGTGCTGGATAACACCGACGTACTGATCTGGTGGGGACATATGGCGCACGGCGATGTACCCGATGTCCTGGCACAAAGCATCAGGGAGCGTGTGAATAAAGGCATGGGCTTTATTGCCCTGCACTCGGCACACTTTGCAAAGCCCTTTAAATTGCTTATGGGAACCAGCTGCTCGCTGCGTTGGCGTGAAGGCGATTATGAGCGGGTATGGTGCGTTGATCCGGGGCATCCGATTGCCGAGGGGGTTCCTGCCTGCTTTGATCTAGAGTGTGAGGAAATGTACGGGGAGTTCTTCGATATCCCCCAGCCTGAAAGCTTGGTATTCAGCGGATGGTTCCGGGGCGGAGAGCTGTTCCGCTCGGGCTGCTGCTGGACAAGAGGTTTGGGCCATGTGTTTTATTTTCAGCCGGGGCATGAAACCAACCCTACATATCATAATCCCCATATACAGAAAATCTTAGGAAATGCGGTGCGCTGGGCGGCTCCCCGCAACCGCCGCACCACGCTTGATTGTCCCCATCACCCTCCGGTGGAAGAAATGGTGCGACAGGGCAAGGATATTGGTTGGTATTGAATTCATTCAACGGGGCTGACGCACAATGAAAAAGTTGTGCGTCAGCCCTGTTTTGTACCGGTCGTTTAATGATAAATGCGGGCAGATTCCATATCCGCCCGTTTTATATTTTCGCATTTCCCCCGTAAAACCATAATTTTGTTTTTATACTATTTGTGTTATACTATTTAAAGATTTATTAAGGGGGATTTTCATGCGCTTACTGCTGCTGGATGGAAACAGTATTGTAAATCGCGCTTTTTACGGCATAAAGCTGCTGACCACAAAAAACGGACAGTACACCAACGGACTATACGGCTTTTTGCTGATCCTGCATAAGCTGCGGGAGGAGCTGCAGCCCGACGGTATTGCAGCGGCATTTGATCTGCGCGCGCCCACCTTCCGCCATCAGGAATATGCCGAATATAAGGCGGGGCGCAAGGGCATGCCGGATGAGCTTGGTCAGCAGATGCCGATTTTAAAGGAAATGCTGACACTCATGGGCTGCCATGTGGTGGAGCGGGAAGGCTATGAAGCCGACGATATACTCGGCACACTTGCAAAGGCTTCGGTCCAACAGGGTGCCGAATGCATTATTGCAACCGGGGATAGAGATTCCCTCCAGCTTGTGGGTGAGGGGGTCACGGTTTTTCTGGCAGCCACCAAGATGGGAAAACCCGAAACCACGATATATGATACTGCGGCAATTCGTGAAAAATATGGTCTGATACCCGAACAGCTGATTGATCTGAAAGCGTTGATGGGGGACGCCAGCGACCATATCCCCGGCGTGCCGGGGGTGGGGGAAAAGACGGCGCTCAGTCTGATGCAGAGCTATGGCAGCCTTGACAATATCTATACCAATCTTGATTCACTGGAAATCAGGGATTCTCTGCGCAAAAAGCTGGATGCGGGAAAGGAGAGCGCTTACCTAAGCAAACGGCTCGGCACCATCTGCTGTGACGTTCCTATCGAGCGTGATATCAATGGCTATATGCTTGAACCCATGAAAAAGCAGGAGCTTGCTTCCCTGTTTGTAAAGCTAGAGTTTTTTTCTTGGATTACAAAACTGGGACTTGATACGCCGGATGCCATACCCGCAAAGCAATCGGTTACCGGACAAACCGTCAAAGCAGAGGGCGGGGAGGCACTTCAAGACCTGCTTGAATGGGTTGATAAAAATAAAAGACTTGACATGACTGCCCAAATAAAAGACGGGAAACTAATAAATGTGGCGGTGGCATTTGACGGGCGGGTGGCTGTTATACCCGCTGAAACCGATGGTTTTGAGAGGTTGAAAGCGCGAATCTGTGACAGTAATATAATAAAGCGGGTTGCAGACACAAAGCCGCTTTGTGCGGCTTTGCTGGCCGAGGGGCTGATGCCGCGCGGAACCCAATTTGATACCATGCTGGCGGGCTACCTGCTAAATCCCCTGGCTTCGGATTATTCCCTCACCCGGCTGGCACAGGAATATGAGGTGACAGTCCCGACGGTTGAGGGTGAGGACTGGGGCGCGGCATTTCTGCCTGCCGTTGCGGACAGACTGGAATGTGAGTTGGCGGCACATGGGCAGGAGGAGCTGCTGCGTGATGTTGAAATCCCGTTGGCTTATGTGCTTGCAGATATGGAAAACATCGGTTTTGATGTGGATGCAGAGGGGATGGCTGCCTTTGGGAAAACGCTTGACAAACGAATCGCCGATATCCAGTGCGCCATCACCGAGGCGGTAGGGTATGAATTTAATCTCAACAGTCCCAAGCAGCTTGCAAAGGCACTATTTGAGGACTTGGGGCTGCCCCCAAAGAAAAAAACCAAGTCGGGCTATTCCACCAACGCAGAGGTGCTTGAGAGTCTTCGGGATGCCCATCCCGCGGTTGCCATGCTGCTGGATTACCGTCAGCTTGCCAAGCTGAAATCCACCTACTGTGACGGTCTGCTCAAGGTGATTGGATGTGATGGAAGGATTCACACATCCTTTAATCAGACCGAAACCAGAACCGGACGTATTTCATCCGCCGAACCGAATTTGCAGAACATCCCTGTCCGGCAGGATCTGGGACGGGAGCTGCGCCGATTCTTCCATGCGCCTAAGGGATGGGTTTTGTGTGATGCCGATTATTCGCAAATTGAGCTCCGTGTTTTGGCGCATATGGCGAATGACAAGAATATGATTGACGCATTTAATTCCGGTACCGATATTCACAGCGTCACTGCCTCCCAGGTGTTTGGTGTGCCCGAGGATATGGTAACACCGCTGATGCGCTCTCAAGCAAAAGCCGTTAATTTCGGCATCGTATACGGAATTGGGCCTCATTCCCTTTCAAAGGATATCGGTGTATCCTACAAGGAGGCCAAGCGCTATATCGACCAGTACCTGGCGCATTATGCAGGAGTAGCGGAGTTTATGGAAAGCATGGTGGAGACGGCAAAAGAAAAGGGATATGCCGAAACACTGTTTGCCCGCCGCCGTCCGCTGCCCGAGCTTCGGGCTTCCAACGCGGTGATGCGCTCGTTCGGCGAACGGGTGGCAATGAATATGCCTATACAGGGCACCGCCGCCGATATTATTAAGATTGCAATGGTGAGGGTGCATAAACGCCTTGCGGCTGAGGGGATGCGGGCGCGTTTGATTCTTCAGGTTCATGATGAGCTGATTGTTGAAGCCCCCGCCGGGGAGGCTGTAAAGGCTGCTGCCTTGCTGAAAGAGGAGATGGAGGGGGCCGCCAATCTGTCGATAAAACTGGAGGCGGATGTTCAAATCGGGGAAACATGGTATGATGCGAAAGGATAACGTTTCTATGAAAATTCTTTTTGTATGCACAGGGAATACCTGCCGCAGTCCCATGGCGGCAGCTTTGATGCGGCGGGAACTTGACAAGCGTGGTAGGCTGGATATAATGATAGAAAGTGCGGGATTGGCAGCTTTTGGTGAGCCGGCAAATCCCAATGCCGTTCAGGCAGTTTCTGAGCTGGATGAGAAATACGCCCAGCCGCTGAGACAACACCGCTCTCGATCGGTTTCAGCCCATCTGCTTGAGCAGGCAGACCTAATTGCGGTAATGAGCAAATCCCATGCCGCCGCAATAGTCGGTCGGGGCGTAAATCCCGAAAAGGTTCATATCCTTTCCGCAATAGGCGGGGAAGGGATTGGAGATCCTTACGGAGGAGATATTGATATCTACCGTCTAACACGCCATCAACTGGAAAAGGCGGTTGCTTGCTTGGCGGATACCCTGCTGACGGGCAGAATAGATGAGAAATGATTGTCTTTTTGCTACCTTTCAACCGTGAATGGTTGACACCCGGTTACCATAGGAAACGGATTGCTTACGAAAGGAAATAGATTAAAATGCAGGAGAAAAGCAAACCTCCCGAACTTGCCATATATCCAATGCACACCGATCATCTTGATGACTTGGCGCAGCTTGAAAGTCTTACTTTTTCGCGCCCGTGGTCTTATGATGCGCTGGCGGGGGAGCTTCAGAACCCTCTGGCGGTATTCTATGTCGCCGAGAATGTGGAAACCGAGCGGGCTTGGGGATATATAGGGATGCACCACATATTGGATGAGGGTGCAATCACGAATATTGTGGTTCACCCGGGCTATCGGCGAAGAGGTGTTGCCACCGCTCTTTTATATGAAGTGATTGGATACGCAAAGAAGCACAACATATCACGACTGACGCTGGAGGTGCGTGTTTCAAACCATGCCGCCATCGCCCTCTATGAAAGTGTTGGGTTTGAGCAAGAAGGTATCCGCCCGGGGTTTTATGATTCACCCAAAGAGGACGCTGCAATTTACTCGTTATATTTTTAATGCGTTTTAAAATATCGATCATATTGCATATATGTTGTAGGGATAGGGCTCTGCTCTATCCGATTTAGGGCATTCATAGCGGGAAACATCTCCCTCTAAGAGGGAGCCGGCAAAAGCCTCCCTCACCGAGGGAGGTGGCAGGCAAA
>ENA-UOOH01004014-UOOH01004014.1-fermentation-metagenome-genome-assembly--contig:-NODE-4014-length-10580-cov-6.642185_pt1 | contig 10580 bp, 12 predicted proteins | sample MGYA00245778_ERZ724025 | MGnify/ENA primary metagenome ERZ724025 (study PRJEB28704, sample SAMN03018313) | fermentation metagenome | biome: anthropogenic terrestrial biome; feature: soil; material... | reverse complement strand
GGCCCGTAAGCAGACGTTGCGCCCAGGCCTTGCCATGGATGTGGGTAATGCATAGTGCATACGTAACAGGTCGCGTTGGGCCACGCTGATCATGCACAGACTTGTCGGCGACCATCGGCCGTTTCGGATGAGGTAGAGGGTGAACTGCGCATTGACACGGGGGGCTGGTTCTATCACAATGGTTATGGGCATATGATTGATATTCGATGGGCAGGGAGCAGATACTGGGAGTGGGTTCACGCAGAGGATAGGTGATATGGATGTCGCATATCCTGGAGCGGTTCTCGCGGAACTATCGGGGCAAGTTGTGGGTGGAGGTCATGGTGGTCAAGGGCGTCAACGATAGCCAGGAGGAACTGGAGAGGATATCGTCTGCCCTAAAGCGTGTCAGGGCTGACAAGCCGAGGCCTCTGCCAGTCCGCTGTCGACTGACGATATGGAGAGGGTAAAGAGGTATTTCGATGACCGGGCGCAGTTGATAGTATCTGCAAGTTGCCTGAGAATTTTGGAAGATGCACCAGAATCGCCTGCGGCCAAATGCCGTAGCGTTCTTGATCTTCTTCGGCGAAGACCCTGTACCGCACTGGACGTGGCGAACGGCTTGAGCATCAACATGAACGAAGCGTCCAAACTCATCGGGGTTCTCAAGAGCGAGGGATTTATCGACGCCATCCGCCGCGAGGACGGGTCGACCTACTTCGGATGCGCTCACGATTCTGAACAGGAGTTGATACCATGCCAAGACCGCCCAAGCTCAGACGTGTAGAGTTTATGCCTCAGGTGGCTGTGTTCAAGCCCGCGGGCGTGTCGCTTCGGGATTTGGAGGAGGAAGTGCTCACGGTAGAGGAGCTTGAGGCTATTCGCCTCAAGGATCTCGAAGGACTGGAACAGGAACAGTGCGCGGTCCGGATGCAAGTGTCCCGGCCTACGTTTCAGAGGGTTCTCTCTTTGGCCAGGGAGAAGGTTGCCCGGGCGCTCGTGGAAGGCAAGGCCATTCGTTTTGAGGGTGGAACGTATCGCCTGGCTCTGGGGCAGTTCAGATGCGGGTCATGCAGGCATGAGTTCCAGGCTCCCTTTGCCGCAGCTCAGAGCGGGTCAGACCCTGCTTGCCCGCACTGCGGAGCGGAACGGGGAAAGCGAATCGGGAGGGCCGGACATGGGCGTGGCCCTGGACGCTGCGGCAGACGATGGGGCGCGACGGCGGACTCTCTGGATGCGCCGGATGGGCCGGATGCGCCGGATGGGCCGGATGGGCCGGATGCGCCGGATGGGCCGGATGCGCCGGATGGGCCGGATGGGCCGGATGGGCCGGATGGGCCGGATGCGCCGGATGGGCCGGATGCGCCGGATGCAGATGAGTAGCCGTCTTCAATAAGTCCACAAATAGGAGGACTTCTCCGCCGTGGTTATTGACATATGCCCATAACCCTATGTATACTGATAATGAGCGTATGATCATTATAGCTAGGGAGGTATGGGATATGCCAAGAGGAGACGGAACGGGTCCAGCAGGCTTTGGACCCATGACTGGAAGGGCTGCGGGCTACTGCGCAGGCTACGAGGTTCCCGGGTTTGCTGATGCTCCCGGTGCGAGAGGCAGAGCAGGAGCCGGGGGCAGCAGAGCAGGAGCCGGCAGAGGCTTCAGGCGGATGTACTACGCTACGGGTCTGCCGGGCTGGATGAGGTATGGCTGCCGCGGTTTTCGAGCTGTGCCGTATGAAGACCGCCGCGCGAGCGAAGACGCGGGAGTGTCTCAGGAACGCGAGAAGGAGTTGCTGGGCCAGCAGGTGCAGTTTCTCAGGAACGAGCTTGAAATCGTGGAACGGCGAATCAATGATCTGGCCGGCTTGGGGCAGAGCTCAGAGCACGGCCCCGAGCAGGGCTCGACGGAAGGCGGCAAATAACATGCGCATTGCAGTAACCGCTCAGGGAGTTGACTTGGATTCGGCTATGGACCCTCGCTTTGGGAGGTGCCGGAGTTTCATCATCGTTGACCCGGAGTCCGATAAGTCCGAGGCGTTTTCGAACGAAAGCGTCACTGCGTCTGGAGGCGCGGGCACTCAGAGCGCGCAGTTCCTGGCCAACCAGGGAGTGGACGCGGTAGTCACCGGCAACATCGGCCCCAACGCCTCACGCGCGCTGGAGGCGGCGGGCATCAAGGTGTACACCATGGCCGGAGGCACGGTGCGCGATGCCCTTCAGGCGTATCGGGCAGGTAAGATCAGCACGGTGACTGGGGCCACTGTGGATTCGCATCATGGAATGGGAAGACGTTAAGGCGTCGAAACCGCACTACAGCGAAGCTACCTTAACGCTTTGGGAGGTTCGTCACCTATGAAGATCGCATTGGCAACAGACGGCGCAGTCGTATCACCGCATTTCGGTCATTGCTCTGAGTTCACCGTAGTCACGGTAGAGAACGGCAAGGTTACTGACACAGCGATCGTCGCCAATCCAGAGCATCAGCCGGGGTTTCTGCCGGAGTATCTATCGAAACTGGGGATCTCGTGTATCATCGCAGGCGGCATGGGTCCGAGGGCGCAGGAGCTTTTTGTCGCTCGGGGCATTCACACCATAGTAGGCGCATCGGGGAATGTGACTGAGGTTCTCCGGGGCTACCTTGCGGGATCGCTCGAAGTAGGCGAAAGCGCGTGCGACCATGTCGATGGGGCCGAAGGACACGAAGGTCACGGGTCTTGCGACCACGGCGGCCATTCGGACGGCCGGGGCCATTCCTGCGGGCACGGCAAGTAGTCCATGATCGTTTCGGTTGCCAGCGGAAAGGGCGGCACAGGCAAGACTACCATCGCGGTCAACCTGGCCCTGGCTCTGGAGGGGACTATGCCTGTGGACTTCCTGGACTGCGATGTCGAGGAGCCCAATGCGCATTTGTTCCTCCATCCAGTGCTGGAGACCTCAGAGAGAGTCACTCTGCCTGTGCCTTCTGTCGACGAGAGCAAGTGCACCGGATGCGGAACATGCGCCGAGGTCTGCGCTTTCCACGCCATCCTGTCGCTCGGAGGCCGTGTGATCACCTTCCCGGAGCTCTGTCACGGATGCGGCGGATGCGCGCGGTTCTGTCCTGAAGGCGCGATTTCCGAAGTGCCCAGGGAAATCGGGGTTGTAGAGACCGGGTGGGCGGCCGGGCCCGCGGGTCAGGCAAGAGGGATAAGATTCGTCCAGGGGCGGGTGAACATAGGCACGGCTCTGGCTCCCCCAGTGGTGAAAGCCGTTCGAAGCAAGGCCGGCTTGGGCGCAGGTAAGGACGGGGGGATCGTCATCATCGACTCGCCGCCTGGGACGTCCTGCCCGGTCGTTGCATCGGTGAAGGGCAGCGACTACTGCCTGCTCGTTACCGAGCCCACGCCGTTTGGGCTGAACGATCTGGCGCTGGCGGTGGATATGGTGCGGGAGGTGGGCGTTCCATTCGGTGTGGTCATCAACCGTGCGGGGCTCGGCGATGACAAGGTCGCCGCTTATTGCAGGCAGGAGAGCATTCCCGTGTTGCTCGAGATCCCGTTCAATAGGAGATACGCGGCTTGCTACGCTCGCGGCGGACAGCTCGTAAGCGACTTTCCGGAGCTGGGCGATTCTCTGACAGGCCTGTGGCGGCGGATTCGCGCTGCGGTGGGACCGCTGTCGGAGTCGCTGCCGAGGGAGGGGGATACGGCGCGATGAAGGAACTGCTCGTCATCAGCGGTAAGGGCGGCACGGGGAAGACCTCCATCGTAGGGGCTTTCGCGGTTTTGGCGGACAGCAAGGTGCTGGCCGACTGCGATGTGGACGCAGCCGACCTGCACCTTCTGCTTGACCCAACGGTCAGGACCACCAACGAGTTCTGGGCGGGAAAGCAGGCGGTGCTCGATCCGGCCATGTGCCGCGAATGCGGCGTGTGCGCCGAGGTGTGTCGGTTCGGGGCCATCAACGGGGGCGGCAGCATGTCAGTCCGTGGCATCGGCTCCGTGGACAACGCCAGTCTTCCAAAGATCGATCCAGTCTCCTGTGAGGGCTGCGGTGTGTGCGCTCGCGCGTGTCCTCACGGCGCGATCTCAATGGAGGATGTGATGTCGGGGCACTGGTTCGTGTCCGATACAGCCTATGGCCCTATGGTGCACGCGCGGCTGGGAGCGGCCCAGGAGAACTCGGGCAAGCTCGTCACGGAGGTTCGACGCGAGGCGCGGTCGATTGCCGAAGGGCAGGGACTGGAGTACATCATCACCGATGGCCCGCCGGGCATAGGGTGCCCGGTGATATCGTCTATGTCCGGAGTCGACCTCGCCCTCATCGTGTCTGAACCCACAGTGTCGGGCGTGCATGACATGAAGAGAGTCATCGAATTGGCACACCACTTCGGAGTGAAGGCGGCAGTCTGCATCAACAAGTACGACCTCGATGAGGTCAGTGCCGGGCAGATCGAGGAATACTGCCAAAGCGAAGGGGTGGAAGTCGCAGGGAAGATCCCGTTCGATGAAGAGGTGGTCGGCGCCCTGGTGCGGGGAGTGCCTGTGGTGGCGCATGACGGCCGAGGGGTGGGCATTGCCCGCGCCGGGGCCGACGGTGCTGACAGGTCTGGGCCTGCCGGCTTTGCCGGGCGCACAGAGGGCAAGGCGGCGCGGGCCATGCGCCAGCTTTGGGCGCGTGTTGTGGACTGCCTGAAGGGTTGAGTCGCTACGACTGCCGGCGCTGCGGTTACGCCGGCAGCCTTCCTCGGATCTCCTCGAGTATCTCCATGAAATGCTCGGCTTCTCGGGCGACATGGTCCGCCAGAAGGGGCGGGACGATCGCGATGATCTTGCATTCTTGCAGCAACTCGTGGGCGGCGCGCTTGAAGTCTCTTATCCGAGCGGTCTCCTTGATTACCTCGTCTGTGAATCGCGACACAACGGGGAACCGGTCCGGATCGGCCTGCAGCATCGATCGGTAGTCCTGTGCCTGGCGGAGCAGGCAGTCGAAGACGTGACTGAGCTCGTCGGCGTCTCGCACGAAACCCCGCTCGGACTGGTCTAGGAGGCTTGCAATGAACTTGGCGTGATCGGTCATGATCCGGAGCCAAAATGTCTCTTCGCAGAGAGCTACAGCGAATGGGCTAGCCAACCCCAGCTCCTGCGTGTCCAGAATGTGCAGGAAGAGCGTGGCCTCCCGCGCTATGTGATCCAGCAGCAGCGGGTAGTTGAATCCGCCCAAACCGCCGACCTGGCATTTCAGCGCCAGGGCAATTAGCGTCCTCTTGAAGGCAAGGAAACTGGCTACTGTGGCCCGGACGCACTGCATGTAAGCGGCGATCTCAGTGGGGTTCATGACATGCATGTTTCCGCTCCGGGTCAGCAGATCCTTGAAGGCCGCCTGGAACTGCGCCGCCTGGGACCGGAGATCCTCTCGCTGGACTGGAAGTCCATTCTCAATGAAGATGGCATGCTCCATCATGATCCTCAGCCAGTAGGAGAGGTTCCGCTCGGAGCAGGCGATGGGCATCAAAGCGATCTCACAGACGCTGATCTCCGCGGGCATGGGGACTCCTCCTTCGCGTCATCTTCTGCTTTCGACATGTTCTATTCCAGCGGGGGCTCGGATGTGATATTCCTCTTGCGCCTTGTGCTCGGAAGGCGCGAGGATGCGGCGGCTATGGTGGCCTGTGCGCCGCCGCGCGCGTATAGTGGAAGGCGCCGTCGCCCCGGTCCTTCGCGCCGTTTCGGAAGTTCGGTGATCCGTGGGAAACCCCGATTTCTCAGTTTGACAAGTGCTTCCGGCAGTCCGTAGAATTGAGTCAGGCTCGGTCGGAGTCGGGCTTGATTTTGGGAGGTGCTTTGGATGCTGGAATGCAACCATGCGGGCGCGACTCGCCGGAGAGCGCTGACGGCAGTTCTTTTGGCGGTGTTGATCATGAGTTCTCTTGTAGGCGCATCCGCAGGCGCGCCCGCGGGCGTCTGGGCAGACCGCGTTGACCGCGGCCGATTCCTCATTTTTATCGGCGATGATCAAGTCGGCGTCGAGGATTTCGAGCTGACGGCCACAAGGGCCCGCTCGACTGTGGAGATAGCCGCGGGCGGCGCGACTTCGCGCGCGCAGATTGACATGGCGCTGGCGCCGCAGACGGGAGCCCAGTCGTATCGGCTGGAGGCGCCGGGAGTGGTTCTCACGGTCGCTTTTGAGGCGGGAATTGCGAAACTGGATGTGCAGGGCACGTCCCGCCAGGTCAAGATGGGCGTCCCCCATGTGGTCCTGGAGAACAACGTGTTCAGCCACTATCAGGTGCTCCTGGGCATGTACGATGCATCGCGCGGAGGCGTCCAGTCTTTCACGGCGCTTGTGCCGGGTGTCATGGCCTCGGTGCCGGTCACGGTGGAGGTGCTCGGGCCGGCACGCTCGACCCCGATTCCGCTCACTGAGTACAAGGCGGTATTGGCCGGCGCAATCGGCGTGTCGGTGCTGGTCGACGATGCAGGCCGTGTCATGCATGTGGCAGTGCCTGGTCAGAACGCCCGAGCTGTGCGCGAGGAGTACCAAAGGACAGTCGACGATGCGAAGTCGTCTGCGTCAGTCGTACCGGTTGGGTCGGCAGAGCCGGCCCAGCCGGCAACGGCCGCGGCCCCGGGCTGTTTCGATCAGGCCATCGTCGTGGACAGCGGCGAGAACGTGCGCCTGGCGGGAACTCTCACCCTCCCCTCAGCCGGTCTGGACCAGGGGGCGCGCTACCCAGCCGTCCTGCTCATATCGGGCTCGGGCCCGCAGGACAGGGACGGCAATACACCTCCGTCTTACATGACGAACATATTTCGCCGGATGGCCGAGCGTCTTGCGGCGGCTGGGATCGCGGTTTTGCGATATGACGACAGGGGCGTGGGCGCCAGCACCGGCAACTTCGGATCGGCGGGCCTGTTCGATCTGGCCGGCGATGCCCGGGCGATGGCGGCGTCCCTGAAACGCCACCCAAGCATTGACCCTTCGCGCATCGCAGTGGTCGGCCACTCGGAAGGAGCTTGTATAGCTTCCATGCTGGCAAGTGTTGACCCCCAAATTGCGGCGTGCGTGATTATGGCGGGCGCGTCCACTACCCTAGACGCGCTGATGATAGAGCAGATCGAATATCAGGCGACCTTCGATGAGCTGGACGAGGCATCGCGTTCGATAGCTGCCGACCTGCTGCCGGCGGTTAAGCAGTTTGTGCAGGACGCACGCGATGGCAAAGGCAGTAGCGTTGTGCCGGGCAATCTGCAGTGGTTGCGGGAACACATGCAGATAGACCCGGTGGGGCAGGTTCGCGCTGTCCGGGCGCCGATCCTGATTGTGCAGGGTGAGAAGGACCTGAAGGTCAAACCGTACCATGCCGAGGTCCTGGCCGAGGCGGCTAGAAGCGCCGGCAATCGCAGCGTCGCTGTTGTGCGCCTGCCCAACACGACTCACGAGTTTCTGGAATGGCCGTACGGTAACCCCGGTTTCGATCCAATGGACCCCATGCGCATAGTGGAAGGGCTTTTCGAGGCGGTGGAAGGCTGGCTCGTCAGGACCTTCCGGGCCAAGTAGCGGGAAGCTCGACCTCGGCACATCCGACCAGGACGGGGCCGCAGCGGCCTGCAGCCTTCGCCCCCAAGGGTCTGTCTGGTACCTGCGGCTTTTCCGGCAGGTTCCAGACAAACCCTGCTGGAAAACCCGCAGGTACCGAATGATTTCCAGTGGCACCTAGTCCCGAACAAAGGACTCTGACGGGGACCTGGCATCTTGGGAGGCGGTCGCTACTCCGCGCTAACCATCAAGCCCGCGAGCTCGTCTGAGTCTTTGCAGGCATAGACTGCTTTGTAGTATGCCACTCCTGCCAGCCGGGCGCATTCCGCAAGTGTCACTTTCCGTCCGGTGGCCGCCAGCTCCCGTGCGGCCTCGAGCACTTTCTGCCGGGTCTGCTCCTTGGGTACTCTCTCATACTTGCCTCTGGTCGTGCCCGTCCTCGCGACCCCTGTCCGTCCTGTGCCCAGGCCGACTGGGCGAGCTGCGACCGCTGGGGAGTTTGTCGCACTGCCCATGGCGGATGTCAAGTCCTCCTGCGCCTCCATGCGTTTCAGAAGATCGAGAAGAACTCTATCAGTCCTGCTCGCAAAGGCTGCCAAGTCTCGCCGTACTACTTCCAAGGACGTTGCCAGCGAAGCCAGTTGATCACCGAGACGCATTTCGAGCGCCGCCGGATCATGGCTGATGGACGCGGTTTTGGTTCCCGACAGAATGTCCAGCAAGTTGGAGAAGGCGGCAAGCGACTTTCTGCCGATGTCATCGTATGTGCACTCTTCCATAGTCAAAACCTCCTCATACAGTGAAGGAATTTCTTCACAGGCGCGTCTGGCCGCCGCTTCCTGAACGATGGCGGCGTAATAGCGCTGTTTGCCGCGGGAGCACAATTAGATTACACCTCCTGCCACATTATTATTACCAATTACGCTGAACATGTGCGTCCGCGGGCCGATTCGGGGAGGAACGAACGGGATGCGACTCGAACACTAATCAGTGAACAGTACCCTACGGGGGCACGGTGGAGGAATGATGAGTGAAGAGGACGACTCGCTCATCGCACAGCAGGTTCAGGGAGCGCGTTGATGTGCTGTTGGCTGCGCTTCCCATTGCTGTGGCTGTCATGGACGGCGATGGGCTTGTGAGGCACGGATGGAACCCGGCTGCTGAGAGCCTCTTCGGATGGACCAAGGACGAGGCGATGGGCCGGGCTATCCCTATCATGGACGGCAATTGCGGTGTGGATTTTGCGGACCTTCTCCAACGCGCGGCGCTTGGGGAGGTCATCTCCGGAACCGAGCTGAGCTACAAGCGACGGGACGGCTCACTGGTCTACGCCAGTGTTTCACTGGCGCCGGCGGCGCGCTTTGTCGGCGGCCGCCGCGGCACCCGCGCCATTATCGGCCTTTTCGAGGACATCACACGGCGAAAACGGGCCGAGGCAGTCCTGCGCGAGAGCGAGGAACGGTTCAGGAGCGTGTTCGAAGACGGACAGTTGGGCATGGCCATTGTGGATCTGGATACCCGGATCGTGCAGGCGAACAGGCGAATGGCCGGGATGTTCGGCTGCATGCCGCAGGAGATGGCCGGGGTTCTGATGAAGGACTTGACCCATCCTGACGACTTGAGGGATGTCGGCGCCCGGATAGAGCGGCTCGCTGCAGGCGTCATCGATTATTTTGACGCAGAGAATCGCTATGTCCGCAAGGACGGCGCCGCCCTCGTGGGCAGGGTCGTGGCCACGCTGATCGGCTCGGACGCTGACGGATGCCCTCGGCACATTATCGCGATGATGGAAGATGTGACCGCGCGAAGGCAGACTCAAGCGGAGCTTTCGGATACCATGGCTAGGCTCAGGCAGAGCATGGAACAGGCCATCTTGGCGATGGCTCGCATCGTTGAAGTGCGGGATCCGTATACTGCGGGCCATCAAGAGAGGGTAGCGCGGCTCGCCAGGGCGATATCCCAGACGCTTGGGCTGCCTGAAGACGAGGTGTCGGGGATCTACTATGCATCGCTGGTGCACGACATCGGCAAGATCAGCGTGCCGGGCGAGATCTTGAGCAAACCAGGCCGGCTGAGCGATGCGGAATTTGCGCTCATCCGGATGCATCCCGAGGCAGGCTACGACATAGTGCGGTCGGTGGACTTTCCGTGGCCTGTGAAGGACATAGTCCTCCAACATCACGAGCGAATCGATGGTTCAGGGTATCCCGCAGGCCTCGCAGGCGATGAGATTTCCTACGGCGCCACGATCGTGGCGGTGGCTGACGTGGTGGAGGCTATGTCGTCGCACCGCCCGTACCGGCCGGCTTTGGGGCTCGATGCCGCACTGGACGAGATAAGGAAGAACCGGGGCCGTCTGTACGACCCCGGCGTTGTGGATGCATGTGAAAGCGTCGTATCAGCGCGCGGCCTCGACGCTCTGATCTCGTCTACACCTTGAACCTTGTAGTCAGCTCCCTGAGGTTGCTGGCCATGGCCGCGAGGGACTGAGAGGCCGATGCCATCTCTTCGATGGAGGCGCTCACTTCCTCCGACGAGGCCGAGACCTCTTCGACTGCGGCCGCGTTCTCCTGCGATACTGCGGCCACGTTCTCGATGGACTTGTGGACCTCGGCGGCGCTCGCCGTTATCTCTTCGGCTGCGGCAGCATTCTGGTCCGCCACTGCCACCGAATCGACCATGGCGTTCTTGACCTTGTCGGCTGCGGCCGTCACGCTCTGGCCGGCCTTGACCACCGACTCTACTACCTGCAAGGTTTCTGTGGCGTGCTCGCGTATCTTCTGCAGAGACGAGGTGGACGCCGCCACCATGGGCATGCTCTCTTCCACCAGTTTGCCGGAGGTTTCGATGGCAACCGACACTCGCTTGGTATCGGACATGGTCTGTTCGATTAGCTTGGATATGGCCTTGGTCTCGGCCAGCGACCGCTCGGCCAGTTTCCGCACTTCATCGGCGACTACAGCGAAGCCCTTGCCCTGTTCTCCGGCGCGGGCGGCCTCGATGGCGGCGTTTAGGGCCAGCAAGTTGGTCTGGTCTGCGATGTCGCCGATTACCTGTACCACCCGGCCGATCTCCCGAGA
>ENA-UOOH01004012-UOOH01004012.1-fermentation-metagenome-genome-assembly--contig:-NODE-4012-length-10584-cov-4.028968_pt1 | contig 10584 bp, 12 predicted proteins | sample MGYA00245778_ERZ724025 | MGnify/ENA primary metagenome ERZ724025 (study PRJEB28704, sample SAMN03018313) | fermentation metagenome | biome: anthropogenic terrestrial biome; feature: soil; material... | reverse complement strand
GGATTATGGATGCCCGATATAAAGATAATCATCCCTTTAGGGTCTTGTGCTTCCACTTCAAACGCGGAAATGGAATAACCGTCAGTTGTTTGGAGAGTTAGCTCTCTAGCCTCTAGGCCAAAATCTTCGGCTTTGTATATGGTCCCAAATTGAACATGGAGATTGATCATATCTCCCATAACGAGGGGCGGTATCGCCACCAAGACACCCAAGAGTGCCAGTACAAGCAAAACAAGTATTCCAAACAGTATCCTTCTGGATCTCCTACGTCTTCTGTCCTTTGTGTTAATGACTTTCATGGCAAGCAAACCTCCATTTCTTTTCCCTTGTTCTCCTTACGTGGTCGACAGCTCGGGGAACTTAAAATCTACCAAATCACAAGTTAATCCCCGAACAAACAGCGGACTCATTTCCTGCTGCTCCATCACATACTGAAGATCTGGCCAGTACGGCATAAACCCAAACTCAATCCTTTGCACATTGGAAAAGGGCAGACGGGGCAGTAAAAAGGATGGCTTAAGGGTAGACTGTCTTTCTTGAGTAACTCAACGAGCACGAAGACCATGGTGAACAAAGCCAAGGAAAACTGGAGTACATAATGGTTTCGCCGTAAATGTTTTCCACACTAAATTGACTGCCGCCGGTGGAATAAAAAATCCCAACCAAGGCCGAAATAAGCGTTAGAACAACGATGGCATAACAAAGACTGTTGATCCTCGGCATGAAATAGGCGTATTCGTCTATCTTGGCCAATACCGCTCCTTGTAGTTATCATGAACCCTTATATCCCAGAGCACACTCATATCGTCCCGATCGTCGAGCATATTGACCTTTTCTGTTTCTGATGCAACAGTAGCCCCCCCAATTGGCGCGTCCCCGTCAAATGCCGTAAAGAAGGACCAGTTTGTTAAGTCGAATCGCGCAGCGTATTCCGCTGCCTTCTCCTCTGCTCCAAAGTCCTTAATGTAAGCCTTAACTGGGGCTTCCCTCAAGACAATACCACCTAATCCTCGATCAATCTTTCCTGGCTCACACCTTACCCGCGGTTTAACTCGCCCTTTGTTAGTTCATAGTCTACGGACGACTGCAACTCACCAAGCTGGTTCCTCCAGGAGTCGACCCTGGTGCCAACCTCTCTAAAGCCAAGTTTCTCATAAACATGCTGTGCTCGTGTATTCTTAACATTAGTATCTAGGATGATTTTTTCATAACCTTCTTCATCAAAAAGACAGCCAATCAGCATCTTGAGAAACCGCGTGCCAAAACCCTTTTCTTGCTTTTCAAAATTACAAATCTTAATCCCAATCTCAGCGGTTCTGTTGCCCTTATTCCGATAATTCATTTCACCCACGGGCACGGAGTCAACTTCCAAAATCAACCTGCGATGCGTCTTGTCATCGTCGCTAGCCAGCTGCTCAACAACGGATTGCTTAGTTATGCCTAATCCATTAGGAAAACCAGCATGGTTCATTACTTTGCCATCGTTCCACCAAGAGCAAAGTGTCTCCGCATCATGTTGAGTGGCGTTTCTGATTACCAAATTATCGTCTTCTAAATACACTTTATTCCTCCTACTGCTTTATCCCTGGACGCTATAAAGATACTTACATACTACGTGTTCCTGCCCATGGTAAGCTCCTCTTCCGCAGGACTCTAAATCAAATGAACATTTTTCCAAAACACGGCGAGAGGCCAGATTATCCCCCCGGCAAACTCCCCAGATCCGCTGAATGCCGAGTCGTTTCATGATTGTGGGCAAGAACGCCATCATAGCTTCCGAGGCATAGCCATTTCTAGTATACTTTTCAGCGATATGGTAACCCACTTCCCACTCACCCCCAATGGGCACAGCTTGCACGTACCCAATATTCTTACCGTTTTTAAGCAACACTGGATAAACAAATGGCCCATCTGTGCCCCTATAGCAATCCATGAGGAAACGAATCGTCTCTTCCGCCTCTTGCACCGTTTCGAAAACCTCGTCGGGCACATATTTGCGGTTATCTTCGTCCAAAGAATTCAAATGAACGCATTCAGCCATACTCTCCTTGAATTCAGTGATGGTGTTAATTTCATCGTATACTACAATTTTCCTTGTTAGCCCCCAGCACATGATGTAAAACTCTGTCCCACCACCCTAAAAAGCACCGGGAGATGCCTCCCGGTGCCTTGTCTGTTCCAACGGTGTATTTACTCTACCACCCCTAGAACCACGATTCCGTCTTGGTAAGCTACGTCTCTGGCCACATCACCAAGGCGAATTTCCAAGACATCCCGCCTGGCCAATTCAAAGACTTCCTCGTAGGCGATGGGCACTTGGTTGACATAGACACCTTGCAGCGCCACGAAAACGGGATCCCTTGTATCGTTGAGTAGTCTGACGGTGAACGTGAAATCCTCAATGGAAGCAGAATCCCAGACCTGCTCAACAAAAGCTGCAAACAGCTCATCAAGTTTATCGCTGTTTAAACCTAAACCGAAGGCTGCACTGCCGTCGTCCATGTCCACAACTATAATCCCGATGGCCTCATCGTTTTCCCAAAGCTGTTCGTATTCCTCTAAAATCAAAATGGGAACCTTCACATCTACCGCGACGTAGGTGGTATAATCCTCAGTTAACGTCCTGGAGTTTTTTGCATCACGGAAGTTGAGCTCAAGCAATTCAATCAATTGTCCATTATACTCCTCACCAGGCGATTCCACTGAAATAGTAGACAGCGCAAAGAGTGACTCCTCAGCACCTTCCACAACTTCTATAATATCCTGCACGTACAAGTCGGTGACAACGCTCCCGCCACATCCCGTCAAAAATAAAGCTAGAACGAGTAAAGCCACTGCACTCAATTTCTTGGATAACACACTTAAGCCTCCTCATCAACTCATTCTTTTGGAATAATTCTGCGAGGGGGGTAATATTCCTCCTTTTTCCAAAGACAACCAGAAACTGTATTATCCTTTTACAGCACCGCTGGTCAGGCCGGAAACTAAGTACTTCTGCAAAAACATGAACAACACCACAATAGGCAATGCTCCGAGAACGGAGGCAGCTGCGAAAACACCCCAACGGCTAGCATATTGATCTTGGATAAAGAGCTGCAAACCCACAGCTAACGTATACTTCTCACTAGAGCTGATTAAGACACTGGCCAGAATAAATTCTGAGTAGGTCCCAATAAACTGGAGCAAGAAGATGACGGCCAAAATGGGTCTAGCCAAGGGCAAAATGATCATATAGTACGCCTGAAACGGTGAAGCACCATCGATCATGGCGGATTCTTCCAGCGAGGTAGGAATGGTGTCAAAATACCCTTTCATCAGCCAGGCATTAACCCCCATAGCCCCGCCAAGGTAAACCATGATCAAACCGGCATGGGTATTGATTCCCAGAGCAGGAATGAGCTTACCAATGCCGAGAACCAATAAGTAAATGGACACTGCTGCCAGCATTTGGGGAAACACCTGCACCATTAGGGAAGCAAAAAGGCCTTCTCTTCGCCCCTTAAAACGGAATCTCGAAAACGCGTAGGCCGCCAGCGAGGTCATAACCACAACCAGGGCAGATGTGATCAGTCCGATTACCACTGAGTTCTTGATCCACAGAGCAATGGGATACTGCTCGCTTGTGAAGACTTCAATGTAATTGGCAAAACTCGCGTTACGGGGAATTAGGCTCTGACCAACTAAAGTATTGGCAGGATTAAAGGACGCAGAAATAACCCACAAGATGGGGAACAAGGCGAATACGAGAAACACCAGTAAGACTGCATGACGCCACAGGCCTCTGAAGAACGTGTGTTTTCTATACATTTTTGTTCACATCCTCTAGGGCTCCGGTAAACCGGAAATTGAAGAACGTAATGGCCCTGGTAATCAAAAAGATAACGAGCGTAACAGCACTAGCGAGTCCGTAGTCAATGCCCCTGCCACTCTCAAATGCTAACCGGTAGGTATAGGAGATCAGAATATCGGTGTGGCCCGCAGGAGTTTGAGCCCCCACAATGGGTGGCCTGCCCCTCGTCAAGAGGTATATGACAGAGAAGTTGTTGAAATTAAAGGAGAAAGAAGAAATCAAAAGCGGGGCAACACTCACCATGAGAAGTGGCAAGGTAATATGGCGGAACTGCTGCCAGGCGGTAGCTCCATCCACAACGGCCGCTTCGTACATCTCGGTGTTGATGCTCTGCAGAGCACCTAGACAAATAACCATCATATAAGGGAAGCCTAACCAGAGGTTAAGGATGATCAGGGCTACCTTCGCCCAAAATGGATCTTGCAGCCAGGGTACGGATGAACCGATCGTGGCTTGTAGAATCTGGTTAATGACCCCCAGCTCGGTGTTGAACAAACCTCGCCAAATGAGGGCTGAGATAAAGGCGGGAATGGCATAAGGCAAGATCAAAAGCGAGCGATACAGCTTGCGCAAGCGCAGGTGAGGATCATTGAGCAAGATGGCTAGAAATAAGCCCACCACAAAGGTTGTGGCTACACTAAGCAAAGCCCATTGAATAGTCCAGATAAAAACGCTCACAAAGGGCCCCGTAATCTGGGGATTGCCAAAGAGTCTGCGAAAATTGTCGAAGCCGATAAGGGCCCTGAACCCAGGGGTGAGACGGGTTCCGTCGGGAGCCTGAAAATATCCATATTCCGGCGTATAGACAATACCTGTCTGGACTTCCAGCAACGCATCGCGCTCCCTATCGTAGCTGTATTGCTGCAGATAGAGATTGAATACGTTAATATTACGCATTCTCAATTCATGGGTATCGTCATAAGCAAAGGATTGGGCCGAAAGCTCATTGGTAGACCTAACCAAATCGACCCGGGAAAGCTCAGTGTATCCCGCCAGTTGATCCAATAGAGGATCGTTTTCCCGCAGACGTGTGAGCTCGCCGCGATGGCCGAGCATTTTCTCCCCTTGGGAGTCTGTGAACAGTAACCATAAAGAATCCTGGGGATCACGGTAAGCCTGGAAGACAAACTCGTCGGAGTCTGGTTCTAAAGCATACCTGCCTTCAAACTGGGATATGACCTGTTCTTTGTTGAGAATATTACCCGTTCCATAGTTGGTGACCGAAATATACACTGTGTAAACAATAGGGTAAACCACTAAAAGCAGCAGAAAAAACGCGGCAGGCAACAAGTAGCGATAGGGGTAAGCCTTTGGCAACATAAAAATGACGTTCGTTAAGAGTGCACCTAGTAAAAGCAGGACGAAAACAAGATAGGCCTCGGCGCTAAGAAGGTAAAGTGCAATCCAAATAAACACCACGTTGACGATTCCTAGTATCACGCCCTTGATAATCTTGCCCACTTTCTATCACCCGTTTCTTGAAAACTCCATTCCCCCTGGAGCTCTTTGCAGTCAGCTCCAAGGGGAATGGCTAGAGACTTAATACACTATATTCTAGTAACCGCTGTCCTTGATCGTCTGAATGATGAGTTGAACAGCGTTTTCGATGGCAGGTCTAGGCTCAGATTGCTCATTGATAACGAGTTCAAGAGCGTCGCTCCAAGCAGTCCAAACTGCGTTCATGGCAGGAATAGCTGGCATTGGAATACCTTCGGCAGCCGATTCCATTACACCGCGCATATCAGGATCTTCGTTGATAATGTCCGCGGCGGGCAAGAAAGCTGTTGGACGGGGATCTCCCTGATAAATAGCTAACATGGTGTCTTTCGTAGCAACGAATTCGTTGAGGAACAGGTTAGCTAACATTTTGTTCTCGCTGAAAGCACTCATCATAAAGCCCTGAGCGCCCAAGAATGGCTTACCATATTGGCCCTTGTAAGATGGGATCTGTTGGAATCCGTAGTTGATACCAGCAGAGCGGACATCATTAAAGGCCCAAGGACCAGTAATCATACCGGCTGCGTTGCCGTTTTGGAACAGGCTCATCATGGTGTCATATGGTGTTGCACGACCCAAAATGCGTTCGTCCATGAGGTATTCAAAGAGCTCAAAACCTTCAACAGCGCCGTCATTCGCTAATCCAACATCTAGGGGATCCAAAACGCCGTCAGCGTCCATTCCGAAAACATAGCCGCCTAAGATGCTGAAGAATGGGAAGGTGTGGTAAGGATCGGGTTGAGGCATGACCAGTGCATACTTGCCTTCGTCTCTGAGCTTCATGCCCAAATCAATCATCTCTTCGAAGGTTTGGAAACCATCTTCTCCTGCTAGGTCTTTATTGTAAATAAGACCAATTGCTTCAATGGCGTAGGGGATACCATAGCGTTGTCCGCCCCAGGTAAAGGCCTCTAAGCCCGACTCGAGGAACAAGGACTCGTCTTCAACGTCAATCGGGTCGATGAGACCGTCTGTTACCAATTGACCTAACCAGTCATGGGCACCAACGATGAGGTCGGGACCTTCACCCGTAGGAGCAACGATAGCCAGATTGTCACGAATGTCGCCAAAGGGCAGCTCTTGGATTCTGACAGTAACGCCGTACTCGATCACAAATTGCTTAGCTACCTCACTTAGAATCGGGGCTCTTTCGCCATCGGACCAGATCAACAATTCTCCCGGAACAGAAGCCATTACAGGCAAACTAACCAACATGGCCAAAACAAGCACGACAAAAATCGTGGTTAATCTTTTCATTCTACGCACCTCCATTTGATAATCAATAAAACGGCAGTACAAAGCTTTAAGACCTCATCACCTCCACAATGACAACGTTTGCACTAGTAACGAAGGAAATTGGAAGGTTCTTCAACCTCCGCCTGTCTAATGTTCGCTAACGACTCCGTGCTTCCTGCTTAGTTTGTCAAGTAAAACCACCAAAATGCGCGATTTAACAAGTGAATCCCTTCGGTGTCTCGCTGGACACCTGCTGGCATTTGCGGTACATCAACCGATAATGAGTAACAGATTTAGTTTCTTTACTGCTCAAAAGTTGGTATACTGACAAAAAGCATACAGGGAGGTTGTCGGGTGGACAAACTTAAAATTACCGTTGGGGAACATGGCTATGTGCTTCTGAAGGACTGGATGGGTACCGATCTATCCCCTGTCAATGACGCTAAAGTAAGCTTCGATAAGGAAAGTACTGTCATGGGCGATAGAGAAAAGAGGCTCTTGACCTATCTCGCTGATCATCAACACACATCCCCCTTTCGGCATTCGATGCTGAAGTTCGAGGTTTATGCTCCGTTGATGGTAGCCAGACAATGGTGGAAACATGTTATAGGATGTGAACATGGTGAGGGATACGATCGTATGACCGCGTGGAATGAGTCAAGTAGGCGCTATATTACGGAGGAACCAACTTTCTTGATTCCAAAAGCCCATGAATGGCGTTCTGTGCCTGAGAATCGCAAGCAAGGTAGTGGAGATAATCTCGACCCTAGCATTGGAGGCAAATATAGTGAGGCACTGCACAAACACGTGGCAGAAAGCCTCAAGCTCTATGAACAAGCTCTCGAAGATCAAATATGCCCAGAGCAAGCTCGCCTGTTCTTGCCCGCTTATGGTCTTTATGTTCGCTGGGTTTGGACGGGCAGTCTGCAGGCTGTATCCCACTTTCTAAAGCTACGTTTGGACGACGGAGCCCAGAAAGAAATCAGAGACTTTGCCGAAGCTGTGGAGGCTCTGACGAAGGAAAAGTTTCCCTTAGCACTAGAAGCATTGCTCAACGCATAACACGAAGGCCGCTAACCCCAAAGACCCGGGGATTGGCGGCCCCCACGTTTAGTCTAGTGCTTACCACCGCGACGCTTATAATCTCCCTCGATTTTTTCCTTCCAGTTATCGTCCAGTTTCCCTGTTCGACGGAACTCGGCCACACTCTCACTCATCGCGGCAAAGTTAAGCTCAACACCTTCTTTGTCAGCGTGGTAGCTCTGTGCCCGATCAGCGCCAATTCCAAAGTGTCGAGCGGTCTCGATGGCATCGATATTGGCGCCCAAAAAGACGAACTCCCACGAGTCTTGCTTCTGATGGTGTTCTACGAGGGTTTTGATCGTATCCAGAGAGTATTCACGGCTACTGTTTTCCTCACCATCAGTGATGATAACAAACATTACTTTCTCTGCGCGATACTCCTGAGCGGTATGCCTCTGGGCCTTAGCGATCTTAGTGATGGTAATGCCGATGGCATCAAGAAGCGCAGTTGAACCCCCCACCTGGTATTCCTTTTCTGTGATAGCTTTGATTGCCTTGATATTGATACGATCGTGGAGCAGCTCGTAACCATGGTCAAAAAGCACAGTGGTAACCACGCATTCACCCTCCACCTGCTTTTGCTTCTCCAGCAGAGAGTTATAACCGCCGATAGTGTCACTCTCCAGACCGCTCATGGAACCGCTTTTGTCCAATATAGCCACAAATTCGGTCAGTCCGTGTCTCATGATGATGACCTCCTCAAGTCTTGTTAACGTAAGGATATCACCACAACCAGTCTTGCAGGTCGCTTCAGAAGCGACAATTTACCAGATGCCGGGAATCAGCCGATAACGCACATTCTGCGCGTATTCCATGTAACCGTCTAATCTTTCCTTCAGCATCTTGTCTTCAAGATAAGTCCTAAGTATAATGATGGCCCCAACAATCACGGCTATAAGGCATACATAGAGCGTAGAAAACACAAGTGAGATACCCAAGGCAGAGAGAAGCACAGCTAGATAGGTAGGGTGCCGCACTACTCCATAAACTCCCGTGCTGATCACTTGCTGATCTCTATCGGTTTGGATGCGTGCCGTAGACTCCAAGTAGGTGTTTACCACCAAAGCAGCCATGGCAAGCACGGCTGAGGCCACGAGCAGTACCATCCCGGCCCAATACAAAGTCTCACTAGACACGGTGCCTTGCCACTCCAAGCCAGCTACGAGGTGGATCACGAAAAAGTGCAAAATCCAGTAGAGTCCCAAAAGCACCTTGTCCCAGGAAGGAGAATCGGTGACAACTTTCCCCCGTTCAGTCAAGGTCTCTGCGTTGACCCGGAACATGATGACCATAGATATGGCCGCCACAGCGAAGTTCGTGCCAAAATAAACCCAAATATGCCAATCAAGTGACCTTGCGCCGAGCCAGAACAACACTAGCCCCAATACTCTCTGCATCATCACCCGCGCAGCATAGCTGATTGCACCCTTTTGCATGTTTGACACCCCATCATAATGGAAAATTCTCCAGAGTAACCAGAACATGAAACACCACAAACAGCAAGGCCGTAATCGAGATAATGGAAACCTTTTTCGCCAAACCTGCCAAGAAAAAAGCGATCGGGGGTAAGACTACCATGGAATAAAGGACCACATTGCCCTGCATGCCGGCATAATACAGTACCCAGAAAAACCAGTAGAGCAAAATGGCTCCGAAAGCGAAGGCGGCTGATCTGCCCCTGGGCATGAGCTCATCATCATTTTTGCCCACCAGAAACAAGAGCATAATAATAATGGCGACTCCGAGAATGTGCTCCCCATACTCCAAAAAGGGCTTAGGCGATGCATTCGTTGTAAGAATATTTGGATCCGGAGGAAAGAGAACCCAAATCATATTTGGCAACAACTGCAAGGCCGCCACCAGAAATCCAAACCTGGAAAAACCCAGTCGTACGCCGTTCATACAAACATCCCCCAACCTACCCTTACGATCCACCGAGTAGCGGTTGATCGTATCGGAACAGAACTTCATTGATCTCATAAATATTATACTTGCCATGAACAATAAAATATTCCACAATCACATCAGACACCTTGCTCTGGGAAAGGGCAAAACCCGCCCGCTTCAATAGATCATTGGTTTCGTCAAGGGAGAGCTCCAAACCAATGGCCAGAGCAAGGACAGTGCGCTTGCTAGGCATGTAACCCTTATTGCTACGGATTTTCGAGAAAAGCCTGCGATCTAGGTTCGCTTTTTTATACACGTCCACATCGTCTTTCCCCTTGGTGTCAATTAATCGAAGCAAAGTCTCAGCAAAAGGCTCATCTAAGTTACCCACCAGATCGTCCAAAGGAGCCTCGAGTACGGCTTCCCCCACGGTCTGGTAGCTGGTTAAAAAGCCTCTCTCCACCTCAAGTAGATTTCTCCTCAGCCTGCGCTGCTCCACATCTTCTTCCACATAGTTTGCATCGAGGTAACTGGCAACCTCACCGATAAGCTCCTCGCTCACCGTAAAAGCCTCTTTATCAAAAACTGCAAGGTAGACATCTAAATTGTGGTCCTCTAGGAAATCCCCAATGGCATCCATGGCTACTTGCAGAGCTTCTTTTTTGGGGTAACCGAAGATACCGCTGGAAATCAGGGGAAAGGCAATACTCTCACACTGGTTTTCCACGGCTAGTTTTAGACTCTTAAGATAGCAAGAACGCAGCTGCGCCTCTTCTCCACTTGAACCATCGCGGTACACGGGCCCTGCAGTGTGAATGACAAACCTCGCTGGTAGGGCAAACCCTGGGGTGATCACAGCTTCGCCAATGCCAATGGGTGCCAGCTCTCGGCACGCTTCCTCGAGCCTCTCAATTCCCGCGGACTTAAAAATGGCTCCACAAACACCGCCGCCTTTCTGCAAAGCGGTGTTGGCCGCATTTACAATTGCATCCACATGCATTTCGGTGATGTCTTGCCTGACAATGGTAAAG
>ENA-UOOH01004010-UOOH01004010.1-fermentation-metagenome-genome-assembly--contig:-NODE-4010-length-10586-cov-4.454848_pt1 | contig 10586 bp, 8 predicted proteins | sample MGYA00245778_ERZ724025 | MGnify/ENA primary metagenome ERZ724025 (study PRJEB28704, sample SAMN03018313) | fermentation metagenome | biome: anthropogenic terrestrial biome; feature: soil; material... | reverse complement strand
CATACCATAATACTAATGTCAACTCAAGCCTTGCGAAAAAAATATCTGCTTGATTTTATGATTTTATGCTATAACAAATATTATCATTAACAAACTAAAAGAATTGAGCCCCCGTTTAATCCAGAATTCAATTCTCATAGTGTTTAATATATATTTAATTAATGAAGTGACAGATTGCTCTTAGATTGTACATATATTTTATTACCAATAAGTAAGTTTAGTACCTATTCCTTTTTCCTGAGCTGTTTTATAAACCCTTGTTGCTATGGCAATGTCTTCAATTCCCATACCAACAGAATTAAAGTATATGATTTCCTGATCATTCTCCCTGCCAATTTTAACGTCATTGATAACTTCTCCAATCTCAGCATATATCTCTTCATCTGCAAATAAGCCTTCATTTGCCATTAATGCAATTGTGCTAGCCATTCTGTGCTTTACATCCTCCCAGATATCAACAACAACCTTCTGAGCTTTTCGCACAGCATTATAGGTATATTCATAGCCGCCTACATTCACGCAAGTTGTTCCCGGTGAAATCCAATCAGCTTCTACAATAGGCCTTTCAGTAACTGTTGCAGTAATAATAATATCTGATTTTCTACAGTATTCTTCTATATATTTTACGGGTGTAATGCTAATGTTAAGCTTATTGCTCATTTCTTCAGCAAAACAAACTGCTCTATCATAATATAAGTCGTAAACGTACACTTCATTGATACTAGGTTTAGTACATAAAGAAGCTTCCAACTGAGTCCTGTTTTGTACGCCAGCACCTATCAAGGTTACAATCTTGCTATCAATTTTCGATAAATACTTAACTGCTACTCCACCTACCGCTCCTGTCCTGGCTGCACTGATTGTGGTGCCATCCATAACTGCCACCGGAAACTTTGTATCCGGATCATTGAGAATAGTAATAGCACTTGCCCTAGGGATGCCTCGCTCAACATTCTTTGGATTGCTTCCAATCCATTTAATCCCAGCCATATTATACTTCCCCTTCACATAGCCCGGCATTGCATTGATTCTTCCTAAGGTGTTTTCATCCTCAATTGTCTTTCCAAAGCCCATAGCAATCTTATGAGGTACAATAGTTTCTCCTTTACTACGCAAAGATAACACTTCCTCCATATCTTCAATTGCTAATTTCATATCACCGCCACCAAGGTCAATGACTTCTTTTTGGTTCAAATATAAAATATCAAACTTATTACTCACTATAATTTCCTCCTAATTATTATATTATATATTTATATTGTTTAAAATTTGTTGTTGATTAATTTTGCAACGGATACTTACAAGCCACAAAATGATTTGTAGATATCTCCCGTAGCTGCGGAGTATGAGTCTTGCATTCTTCTTGTACATACTTACAACGATTTGCAAACCTGCATTCCTCCGGCATATTAATCGGAGAAGTAACCTCTCCCTTAAGTATAATACATTCCTTTTTTACACCTAAGCTTGGTACCGGTATAGCAGATAATAATGCTTCTGTATAGGGATGCAATGGATGTGTAAACAATTCTTCTGCGGGTGCTATTTCCACAATTTTGCCCAAATACATTACTGCTATATGATCAGAAAAATGATTAACTACAGAAAGGTCATGTGTGATAAACATATATGTGAGATTTAAATTTTCCTGTAGCTTTTTGAGTAAATTTAGTATTTGTGCTTGTATTGATACATCCAAGGCAGAAACCGGCTCATCGCAAACAATAAATTTAGGACTAACTGAAAGAGCACGTGCTATACCTATACGTTGCCTGCGTCCTCCATCCAATTCGTGGGGATATGTATTAATAAGCCTTTCCGCTAGACCAACAGTCTCCATTAACTCCAGAACTCTTTTTTCTCTTTCTTTTTTGTTGGTAATGAGTTTATGAATTATTATAGGCTCACTAATTATTTGATTTATAGTCTTTCTTGGATCAAGAGAAGAAAAAGGATCTTGAAAAATAATTTGCATATCCTTTCTAGCTTTCCTTAGTTCAGATTCATTAAGTTTCAATAAATCGTGTCCATCAAAGTTAACTTCCCCGGAAGTGGGTTCAATAAGACGAAGTATGCTTCTGCCGGTAGTAGACTTCCCGCATCCGGATTCACCTACTACACCAAGAGTTTTACCTTCTTCAATATTAAAACTTATATCATCAACTGCTTGAAGCATCCCACGTGATGTGTTGAAATACTTTTTTAAATTCTTTACTTCAATTAGATTCGCCATTATTTTTCCCCCCTCTCAATGTGAAATAAAGGATCATCATAGGCGGTACATTCCACCATATGTGTTTCACTTATCCACCTTGGAAAAGGCTTTTTTTCACGACATTTATCGGTTGAATACAAACATCTTGGTGAAAATGTACACCCAACAGGTAAATTTGCAGGATCGGGCATTAGCCCGCGAATAGGTTTTAACATTGCTTTGCGATCTTTTATATTAGGCAAAGAATTAAACAAGCCTTCAGTGTAAGGATGCTTTGTTTTATTAAAAATTTCTTCAAGAGTACCTTTTTCAACAATTCTCCCGGCATACATAACCGCTACTTCATCACAAACTTTCGCAACAATACCTAAATCGTGTGTAATCATTAGTAACGATGTCTCATATTTTTCTTTTAAGTCATTCATCAGCTCCAACACTTGAGCCTGTATTGTTACGTCCAGTGCAGTAGTAGGTTCGTCTGCAATCAATAGTTTTGTATGACATGCAAGAGCTATTGCAATAACAACACGCTGTTTCATACCGCCTGAAAACTGATGCGGATAATCGTTGACTCGGTATCCGGAGATGCCAACCATCTCAAGCATTTCCCTTGCTCTTTTGTCTGCCTCTGATTTGGATACATTCTCATGTAGCAAAATACTTTCTGCAATCTGTTCTCCCACAGTAAATACTGGGTTAAGTGCTGTCATTGGGTCTTGAAAAATCATAGATATATCTTTTCCACGAATTCTTTCCAATTCTTTTATATTCTTATTAAGAATATTTTCACCATCAAGTTCGATAACTCCGCTTTTAATAACTCCCGGAGGATCTGGTATAAGACGTAGCATTGCAAGGGCAGTAGTTGTTTTTCCTGCACCGGTTTCACCGACTAAACCGATTGACTTCTTTTTTTTCAGTTTTAAATCGATGCCGTTTACAGCTTTAATTATTCCATTTTCAGTTTCGTAGTAAACGACAAGATTTTCGATATTTAGAATTATATTTTTGTCTTTCAAAATAAACCATCCTATCTTTTTAGTTTTGGGTCCATTGCATCTCGTAAACCATCACCAATTAAATTTATTGATAATACCGTAATAACTATCGCAAGTCCCGGGAACAACGTCATATAACTATAATCTCGTATAAATGATCTGCTTTCTGAAAGAATTCCACCCCATTCAGGTGCTGGAGCAGGAATGCCAAGTCCTAGAAAACTCAACGATGAAGCCATAGTAATAGCAGAACCAACACGCATTGTAGCCTGCACTATTATTGGAGCAAAAGAATTAGGAAGAATATGTGTAAACATAATACGACTCTTTGTAGCCCCTGCTGCTCGCGCAGCTTCTATAAATTCACTGTCAACTACAGTCATAACAGAAGCTCGGGCCACACGAGCAAATGCAGGAACACTAACCAAGCCTACTGAAAACATCAATACAAACGTACCGGCGCCAAAAGCAGTAGAAACACTTATTGCTAGCAATAATGAAGGAATTGAAGAAAATACATCGCATATTCTCATAATGATATTTTCAATAGAACCTCCGTAGTAGCCGGCAATAATCCCCAATACTCCTCCAATTGCTAAAGACACGAATACTGCAGCAAAACCAATTGATAATGAATACCTTGCTCCATATAGAATTCTTAAATAAATATCACGGCCATACTGATCTGTGCCGAAGGGATGTTCTAATGAGGGCGACTTCAAACGAAGAGTGACATCATGTTTAATGATTTTATTGTAATCTATAGTTGAATTAGCTATTATTGCAACAACAATTATTGTTACAAGCAAGATTAATCCTATTACAGCACCTTTATTTTTTTTGAAATTATGCCATATTTCAGCTAATTGGCTTCGTTTCTTATATTTTTGAGATACCGATTCACTTGTTTCATAATTTATTTTGTCTTTTTCCATTATGCTCACCTCACTACTTAGAATACCTAGCTTTAATTCTAGGATCAACAAATGAATAAGCCAGATCAATCATCAAAATTACAATACTGGAAAGCATTGTTGTTAAAATTATTGCACCTGTAAGCATTTGATTGTCACGATTATTTATAGAATCAACCATAAGTCGCCCAATGCCAGGCCATGCAAAAATTGTTTCTGTCACAACAGCACCGCCAAGAGAAACACCAAATTGAGTTCCAATTACTGTTAAAATAGGAATAAGAGCATTCTTAAAGGCATGTTTAAGTATTACCAATTTCTCAGCTACACCTTTTGCCCGAGCTGTACGCAAATAATCCTGTCTAATTACTTCCAGCATAGAAGAACGCGTGGTACGCAATATAAGTGCGGCTTGACCTGAGCCTACTGTGATTGCAGGTAATATTATACTTAGAGGTTCATCATTACCAATGGAGGGAAACCACCCCAATTTTAGTGCAAATAGAAGAATCATCATAAGACCTAGCCAGAAAATCGGAATTGATATACCTATTAGCCCCAGAATTGTGCTAGAGCTGTCAATCCATGAATTTTGGTGAACTGATGCATTTATCCCCAAAGGAATACCTATAATTAATGAAATCAAAGTGCTTGCAATAGCCAACTGCAGTGTTGCAGGTAATCTACTAATATATACCCCGAAAACATCCCTATTTGTAACATAGGATATCCCTAAATCTCCGCGCAGCAACCCTCCCATATATCTGAAATACCTGATAATCAATGGATCATTAAGCCCCATTTCTTCACGCATTAGTTCCTTTTCCTCAACCGAGACTTGTTGACCCGCAATAACATCAACAATATCACCAGGAGCGAGGTCAATGAAAAAATATACAATAAATGATACAGCAATCATTATTGGAATTAATAATAACAATCGTTTTAAAACATACTTATACATTCATACCTCCTTGGGTTTATGAATCTAAATATAGAATACCTATATATCAATAAATACCTTGCACCATTGCATCCTTGAAAACAACAGTGCAAGTGATTCGAAATATTATTCTTCTACTATATACAGGTTGCGCCAATGATGGAATAGCCCATGAGGCAGTTCAAAACCCTGTACATTTACATTCATACCAACATTTATCTGTTCAATAGCAAGTGGTATCCAGTTGCTATTGTCTATAAGATATTGCTGTAATTCTGCATACAAACTTTTACGCTTTTCATAATCTTTTTCAGCAATAGCTTCATCTATAAGCTTGTCAACATATTCATCATGGATGTTGCTTCTATTCGAGCTTCCATTAGAATGAAAATAAGTCCGAAGTGCATTGTCGGGACCGATTGTATGTCCACCCCAACCATCAACCGCTAAAGGAAATGTACCACCATGTGCAACTCCTGCATTAAAGGTTGCAGTTTCAAGAGATTGAATTTCAACTTCTATACCTACTTCTGCCAACTGTGCCTGCATCACATTAGCAACAGCTTTTTGGACTGTACCTGCAGAGGAATAAATTGTTGTTTTGAAACCGTTAGGGTAACCAGCTTCAGCCAGTAAAGATTTTGCTTTCTCAGGATTATATTCAGGGGTATCAGCTTCTATGTAAAATTCGCTGATTGGATGCATAACGCCATAGTGGGGAGTTGCATTACCTTCATAAACCAGTGCTAATAAAGCTTCTCTATCCATTGCATGCATTACAGCTTGACGAACAAGTTTGTTATCAAACGGTTCAACTTCCATATTAACTGAAATATGTCTTATATTGCTGCTTGGAATCTGCCACAACACTAAATTCTTATCACTTGCAACATAATGTAAATCAATTACAGGAGGATCGACACACATATCAATTTCACCTGTCTGCAAAGCAATAAGTCGAGACGATGCTTCTGGAATAGCTCTAATTACAATCTCTTTAGTTTTTGTTGCACCATCCCAGTAATCATCAAATCTAACTAGAGATAAGTAATCGCCTTGAACCCATTCATTGTACATGTACGGACCGGTACCAACTTGATTTGCTTCATTTTCATCAAGAGTTTCAAATGCATTTGCACTTATAATAACCGTATTCGGTTCACAGAGTTTGTAAATAATGTCATTATCAGGACTATTAAGTATTAAGTTAACCGTATGCTCATCTACAATTTCAACTTCCGATATGGAAGCAAATCTTGATTTGGAAGCACCCATTTCTTTTCCGCGTTCAATAGTAAATTTTACATCCTTGGCGGTAAACTCGCTGCCATCATGAAATTTAACACCTTCTCGAAGTTTTAATTCCCAGACAGTATCAGAAATTTGTTGCCAAGATTCTGCAAGACCAGGTATGTATTCGTCTTTCATAGTATCATACTCAACAAGAGTATTGAAAACCAACATAAATACGCCCTTCGCAGTACCTCCCGGTTCATTTTGTACATCCATACTTGTAAAAACAAGTGAAGGAGCTATAGTAATTGTCTCCTGATAAACAGTATTTGCATCCTCGGTAACTTCGAGTGCTTTACCTGTCACAATTACTCCTTCTTTAAATTCAGTAACAGGTTTTTCTGAGTCGGTGCCATCAGAGATTGTTTCTTTTCCACCGTTATCCTGTTCATCCTGTCCGGTACAACCCGTCAAGAGAGTAAAAACCAAGCTAATACATAAAATAAATATTAAAATTGATTTTTTTTTGTACATTTTTACACCTCGCTTTTTATTTTTTGTTGCTTTCAATAAAATAAACTGCAATACTTGTGCCAGTTTCATTTTTATGAATTTATGCTATTTATTGGTCAAGTCACCAACAAAACACTAAAATAACGGCAATATTTGCACATTATAATATGCAAATATTGCCGTTATAATAAAGACTTTATTAAATACTTATATCATATTCTTTGATTTTATTCTGCAAATTACGTACACTTATTTCCAGTTCTTTAGCAGTAAAATCGCGTCTGCCTCCATTTTTTTTCAAAGTTGCTTTTATCCATAAACGCTCTAATTGTTTAATAGGCAGCCCTGCTATCAAATGACCTAAGCTCAGCTCAGTATTTTGTACATCTCTATATATTGTATTGCTTTGTACTTCCAAAGGAAGATTACCTACATCTATCTCATCAGAATTAGATAAAATCATTGCATGTTCAATTATATTGGCAAGCTGTCGAACATTACCGGGATAATCATATGCAAGCAATAATTTTTCTGCTTCAGAAGAAATTTGTTTAACAGATTTATTCTGTTCTCTATTAAACTGCTTAATAAAATGATCGCAAAGCATGGGAATATCCTCCTTACGTTCACGAAGTGTTGGCATTTGAATATTCATTACATTCAAGCGATAGTACAAATCCTCTCTAAAACTCCCTTCAAGCATCATATCCATGAGGTTTCGATTAGTAGCTGCAATTATTCGTACATCTATCTTCCTAACATCTGAGCTGCCCAAAGCAGTGATTTCCTTTTCCTGTATCACACGAAGCAATTTACTTTGTAAACCCAAGGGCATATCCCCTATCTCATCAAGGAATACGGTGCCATGGTCAGCAATCTCAAATTTCCCTTTTTTGTCTTGTATAGCACCAGTGAAAGAACCCCGTTTATGCCCAAACAATTCATCTTCTAAAAGATTCTCAGGTATAGCTGCGCAATTAATAACTACAAATCGCTCTTTGCTACGTTTTCCTGAATAATGTATGGCTCGGGCAGCTAATTCTTTTCCTGTTCCACTCTCTCCCGAAATAACAACATTACTGTCAACATTCTTGAGTTTTTCTATTAAATCATATACATGCTGCATAAGCTGACTTTTTCCAATCATCTCATGGTACATGTAGCGTTGCTTTAGTTCATCACTGAAAAAACCCACATCATCATTGAGGCGGCGTACTGTCAATGCTTGCTCAATAAAAACAATTAAATCTTCTACATCCAGCGGTTTAGATAAATAAGTAAAGGCACCTTCTTTAATTGCTTCAACCGTGGTTTTTATGCTGCCAAAGGCTGTTATCATTATAACACTTATACTTTTATCATACTTTTTTATTCTTTTTAGTATTTTGATGCCATCCTCATTGCCAATAACCAAATCCAGCAACACCAAATCTATGCTCTCACGTTCAATAGTGGAAAGCCCTTCAGCAGCTGTTGTAGCATATCTTATATCATAATTATGACGCAATGCCAAAGAGAGTAATTCACATGTACTAAGCTCATCATCAATTATTAGTATTCTGCGTTTCATCCTTATCACTCCTTCTGAATCTTAACAATATCTCCGTGTAGTAATCGATTTCACTGTGTATTTCTATCATACCATCATTTTCAATCATAAACTGGTTTACTAATGCAAGCCCCAGCCCGGTTCCAACTGTTTTTGTAGTATAGAAAGGCTCCATGCACCGGTTTATTTCTGGCTCACTCATACCAACACCTTCATCACGTACAGACACCCATACAAATTCCATATCCTTATATATTCTTATTGTCATTAATAATGTTTTGTCCGGTTCCCTTTGTAGTTTCTTTTTCATAGATTCGATTCCGTTTAAGATGATATTTATCAAAGATTGTTTTATTTTGTCCCTGTTAACAAAAACCTCCACAGAATCATCTAAGTCAGTCTCATAACATATGTTATTTTGTTTTGAAGCAATTTTAGTTAAATACAAACATTCTCTTATGACATCTGCCAGGTTAACTGTTTCCCTTTTTCCTTTAACAGGTCGCGCGTAACTTATAAGACCTTCTATCAACTGATTAATTCTGTTCACTTCATTTGGTACGAATTTTACAATAGCTTCCTGAACTTCCGGATCTTTTCCTTGAGTTTTAAGTAAAGAAGCCATTGTACTGATAGACATAAGAGGGTTTTTTATCTCATGAGCTATGCCCGCTGCTAATCGGTTAATTGAACTGCTTTTTTCGTTTTCAAACAACTCCTGTTTCTTCCTCTCTTCTGCAGTAACATCCTCTACATTCAACAATATACTATTAATACCATTTTCGTCATAAGAATTATATATGCTATAGCGATAGCTTCTCTTATTTTCCGCTTCACCCAACTCAATAATAATTGGATGGCTAACATTTTTACTATAGTTGTTGAGTGAAAAGATATCATATTTAATATTTTTTAAAATATCTCCAAAAACATTCAAATTACGAACATCACTTCCCAGACAGTTATCTTTTATGTCGCCCATATGCAGTGCCGCATGATTTATCAATAAGATGCGATAATTTGTATCAAAAGAAACCATTCCACTCGGCGAAAACTCAATCATTCCATAATAAATACGGCTGTCACTTTGAATCTGTATCATGCGCTTATCTAACTCTATATTTGTATCATTTAGTTCCTTAGTTTTTTCTGCTACTTTCTTTTTCAACATCCGGTTTATTACAATATTAAACATAATAATTATCACTATACCGCAAGCAATTACAGCAAAAATAATAATGATTTTCCGCATCAACTCCTGGGTAATTGCTTGTTCATTATTAATTTGCCACTGTTTGTATATACCGGCATAACTACCGCTAACCCTCATTTCATTCAAGCCTGATTCCATCAGGTTAAAAAGTGTTATGTCATTCTTTCGCACTAACATCGCATGGCTTATAGGAGAAATATATCTGTTCAATATTGAATATCTATCTTTTAGTCCGGCTTCCTCAAGTAAATATGCACTGCTATCGTATACTGCGATTGCCATATCAGCTTGTCCCTTAACTAGCGCTTCTAAAACCTGAAATTGATTAGCTTTAGCTAGATATCGTTGAATACCCATTTGCGTCATATTATAATTTGCAGAAGTTCCATATTCAATCACAGCACTGTATGTTCGATAGTCTTTTGCATTTCCCAAATCCTTAACATATTTAATAGGCACAACCAGACATAATGTGGAAGAAGATAACTCGTTTGTGTATTGAAGCCCCGATGCTAACCTGTCATTTGTTTTGTGTCCAAGAACTACATCGACTTCATTGTTATTAATCGCATTAATGCACTCATAGTCGGTCTCATATGGTACATATATAACCTCCAAATGTTTTTGTTTAGCAATCCAATTCATCATATCAATATGCATACCCTTATAAACTCCGTCCATATCAATAAAATGATAGGGCTTTAAGTTTGAATTAAATGCAACTCGAATAGTTTCAACATCGGCATGAACTACAGTTTCCATGAGATAAAATTGATATATAAATAAAAATATGAGTATTAGCAATAAGTAAAATCGCTGTTTTCGCATAACCCTTCCTCATTTGGATTTATGATTTCTTGATAGATTATTGAATTATATCATATAGCCCATCATTTTGCAATGCTTTGACACACACTGTTATGTCTGCCACTCTAACCACTCTAACCATTATTTTCTTAAGATTACTTTAATGTTTAATGGTTATAATATATAATATATATAGTGTAT
>ENA-UOOH01004009-UOOH01004009.1-fermentation-metagenome-genome-assembly--contig:-NODE-4009-length-10590-cov-5.828382_pt1 | contig 10590 bp, 10 predicted proteins | sample MGYA00245778_ERZ724025 | MGnify/ENA primary metagenome ERZ724025 (study PRJEB28704, sample SAMN03018313) | fermentation metagenome | biome: anthropogenic terrestrial biome; feature: soil; material... | reverse complement strand
AAGAGATATGATACGCGTCGCATACCAGAGTATTCGTTATCCGAATACATGAAGCTGTCTTAAAGAAAAGAAAAAATATATTTTTATTCGATCAGGACTGCGTTGATAACGCCATCCTGACCCGGGCGGCTGACGATCTGTGCTTTACCAAGTTCGGTCGTGATGATTGCTCCCTTGGTCATGAGGTTACGGCGGACGTAGTTCGGGTTTGCTGCATTTTCTGCAACAGCGTTGATCTTAACCTTCTGAACTTTTCCGGTCTTCTTGTCGCTGACGTTTGCAAACTCGCAGCGGAGTGCGCGGACTTTGGTGTTTCCACCGGTTACGCGGATGGTCTTTACGCGGGTGATCCCAATGATAGTATCTGCCGGGGATCTGCCGATCTCGAACCGTTTCTTTCCGCGGGATGCGTGATAGCGACCGCCGGTCGCTTTTCTTACTGATTTACCTTGCCAAAGCATTTTGTTTAATATCTCCTAAATTTGTATCTCTGATTAACGTCCGGGTATCCCGGACACCAGTCTTTTCCAGAGTCCTATATGTGTTGGTTCTACCGATATTTAAATTCGTTTAGGCAAGGAGGGCGTCGGCGATCTCTTTGACCCCTTCACCTTTCTTCAGGTTGGTCTTGATGATGAGCATCTCCGGATTGTAGCGTTTGATATCCTGAATCATTCTCTCAACATTACAGCCGACCGCCTCTGCTAAGTCAACTTTGTTTATGATGGCGATCTGACAGTCCCGAAACATCATCGGGTGTTTGTTTACTACATCGTCGCCTTCGGTGGTCGAGATGACGACGATCCGTTTCTCCGCACCGAGTTTGAAGTCGGTCGGGCAGACCATGTTTCCAACATTTTCGATGAAGACGATGTCGACGTCGTCAAGGTCCATGTGGTCGAGGGCGTGGTGGACGAGGTGGGCATCCAGGTGGCATTCCTTGCCGGTGTTTGCGTTGAATGCGATTATTCCGGTTTTGATGATCCGCTGGAAATCATCATCGCCATACACATCTCCGGCAATTGCTGCCGAGACTTTGCCTCTTGATTTGAGTTCGGGAACGATCTTTTCGATTAATGAGGTCTTTCCTGATCCGATCGCTCCAAGGAGATCGAATGCCCGAACGTTGTGGGCTTTGAAGTGCTCCGCATTGTGCTCTGCCAGACGGTTGTTTGCGCCGTATATCTCGGCTTCCATGTGAACATCCACGTGATGCATACAATACTATTGTGGTTTTTCATGTTTATAGATACGCATATATTGTCGAGTGTGAGCGAGTCACACGATATTTGAATTTAGTATGTGATTCTAAAACCCCGCGGTTGGTATACGTGTCCGGGCAATCTCTCGGGCACGAAAGCCATTTTGGCTTTCACATCACATACTAATACTAATGGCAATTCGTTTTCTTTACCCGTGCTATTTTGATGCCTCTCTGACCCGTGCCGGGGGTCGGCGTGTAGCAAAGAGTCTGGCTGTTTCCGCTCCGAATATGGCTATGCTCTCCCGCGCTGCAAAAGCATGCGGAGTCTCTGTTCTCGATGAAGAACGCGATGCCCATCATCCGGCGCAGTGGTATAAGGCCGGCGGACGTATTCGCGTGGAGTATGCCGGGTCCAAAGAGGATCTTCTGAAAAGCGTCGCCGGAAAACTCGGCGGGAAGTAAGCATGTACGATTTCCACTGTCATACAACGATGAGCGACGGCGAACTGATCCCGACCGAACTGATCCGCCGGATGGCAGTTGCCGGATATACGGAGATGGCGATCGCCGATCATACGGATTTCTCCAATGTGGAATTGATTATTTCGTCTCAGGAAAAAGTAAAGCGGTCCGCAGCATTGTATGGAGTAAGACTTTTTACCGGTGTCGAGATTACGCACGTACCTCCGGCCGAGATCGCCGATCTTGCGAAGTATGCCAGGTCTCTCGGTGCGGAAGTGGTGATCGTTCACGGGGAAACGATCGCCGAGCCGGTAGCTCCCGGGACAAATCTGGCGGCTGTGACCTGTCCCGATGTGGATATTCTGGCTCACCCGGGAATGATCTCCGAGGAAGAGGCTTTGCTTGCAGCAAAGAACGGTGTGTTTCTGGAGATCACGTCAAGGAACGGACACAATAAGGCAAATGGCCACGTTCTTGCGTCTGCGCGTTGCGCGGGAGCCGGCGTTGTGGTCCAGTCGGACATTCACGGCCCGGATGATATAATTACCGAAAAAATGCGCGGGCTGGTCGCCCGGGGGGCAGGTATGAGCGAAGACGAGGCAGAAAAGGTTCTTTCTCTCACTTCCGCAGAGATCCTGTCCCTCTAATTTATATTTTAGTATTGTGGGGAATGTATTTATAGTACTTCTTACGCATTATATTATGCATAAATACTCTGTGGTTTGCATTCCACGGATTGCTTGACTCTCTATTTGTAGTCATCGAGGTTTGATTTGTGAAATTTGCAGGGAATGTTGTATCCCGTCTTGGGCGACGGTTGCTGATTGTTGAAAGTGATGCTGGTCAGCTTCCTCCGCTTTATACGGAGGTTGCAGATGAACAAAGCAGATCAGTTGGTAAAATTGTTGACCTCTACGGGAGCGTTTCAAGACCGTATCTGACTGTGTTATGCAGCACTGATTCGTCTGCCGGTGTGCATGCAGGAGACAAACTGTATGTCATCCCCGAAACCAGGCCGGAAAAATCCAGAAAAACTTCACCTCACAAATATGGCCGCGATATGCGTGCAAATCGGCGTTAATCCGTAGATTAAAAGGATCTTATAATCATGGAAACTGAAATTGAAAAACTGAAACAACTACGAGCAGATAGAGAAAAAATGAAGCAGCGTCAGGAGACGACGCTTGTAACAAAGGAAAAGGAGAAGCAGGGCGGAAACGATGCGACCGCCACCGTCTGTCCGGAGTGCGGGAGCAAGCAGCTCGTTCATGATTATGAACGTGCGGAGCTTGTCTGTCAGCACTGCGGTCTTGTTTTGGATGACGATTTCATTGACCGCGGGCCGGAGTGGCGTGCATTCGATCATGATCAGCGGATGAAGAGATCGCGTGTCGGCGCACCGATGACCTTTACGATCCACGACAAGGGTCTTTCTACCATGATCGACTGGAGAAACCGCGACAGTTACGGGCGTGCGATCTCATCCAAGAACCGGGCACAGTTGTACCGTCTGAGAAAATGGCAGCGCCGTATCAGAGTTTCGAACGCGACCGAGCGTAACCTGGCATTCGCACTTTCCGAACTTGATCGAATGGCGTCTGCTCTTGGTCTTCCCCGAAACGTTCGCGAGACCGCAGCAGTCGTTTACCGTGATGCCGTCGATAAGAATCTGATTCGCGGAAGAAGTATTGAGGGCGTTGCGGCCGCTGCGTTGTATGCAGCCTGCCGTCAGTGCAATGTTCCAAGAACGCTTGACGAGATTGCGGAAGTGTCCCGTGTCTCCAGAAAAGAGATCGGCAGGACCTACCGGTTCATCTCCCGTGAACTCGGGCTGAAACTTCTCCCGACTTCCCCCGGCGACTATGTTCCAAGATTCTGTTCAGGTCTTGGTCTGAAAGGCGAGGTCCAGTCCCGTGCGATGGAGATTTTAAAACAGGCAGGCGAGCGTGAACTTACGAGCGGACGGGGTCCGACCGGCGTTGCAGCCGCTGCGATCTACATCTCCTCGATCCTTTCCGGAGAACGCCGGACCCAGCGCGAAGTTGCGGATGTGGCAGGCGTGACGGAAGTGACGATCCGAAACAGATACAAAGAACTGGCAGAACAGCTGGATATCGAGATTATTCTATAATCTCATAATCTCCTAATCTCCCGAATATTTTTTTTCTCACCGAACTTTTCCGATGACGATACCATAGAGTTAATATGGATTTTATCCTATATACTAGAGATATTTCCGGGCTCGTATATCAGGGGTAGATAGCTACGTTCGCAACGTAGATGCCGCGGGTTCAAATCCCGCCGGGTCCATTCGTATTTTATCTATCTATTTTCTTAAGGTATTCTTTTTGTTCCCTCTTTTTCTGTATCATTCGGTCATCGAAATGGTTTTTGCGAAATTTCATCCGCAGTGCAGGCTTTGCGTTGTGTATTTTTGTAAGAAAAACCGTACTGAAAAAAAGCGGATTCGTTTGGTGAAAAAAAGATTAGATATTCACGGTCGATACAAGCGCCCATGACGGAAGATCGGTCGTGATGCCGAATGCCCATAACACGATCGTGAAGACGAAGATGGTGAATATTGCGATTCCTATCAGATTGATGAACCATCCGGCGGTGACCATGTCCTTCATCTCCACATACTCTGTTCCGTAGGCGATCGCGTTTGGTGGGGTGGCTACCGGAAGCATGAAGGCAAGCGATGAACAGACTGCTGCGGTCATCATAAGAACCAGCGGATTCACGGAGAGGGAGATCGCCGTAACTGCGAGAATCGGCATCATAACCGAAGCGATCGCCGTATTTGAGGTGAGTTCCGTCAGGAACGTGACCAAAATCGCTATGGCGAGAACGATGAGCAGGATCGGGACCCCGTTCAGCACATCAAGATACCCCACGATCGTCTGTGCGAGACCGCTCTTGATAAAAGAAGCCGACAGACACATACCTCCGCCGAAGAGCAGAAGGATCCCCCAGGGAATGCGGACTGCCCATTGCCAGTTCATCGTGTATTCCTGTTTTTTCCAGCTGACCGGCAGGAAAAACAAAAGAAGTGCACCGAAAATAGCGATCGTCGAGTCATCGATCCCTGGAATGAACACATCGAGGCCGGGAAGAGTGAACGCACCGAAATCTTTGCTTTTCGCAAAGATCCAGCAAAGTGCCGTGAGAACAAAAACGAAGAGGGTATTTTTTTCACCGCGCGACATCGGCCCAAGTTCTTTGACCTCTTTATCGAGCGCCTCTTTTGCATTGACTAATACATTCGGCATTTTTCTGTATGCGACTTTGGTAAGCCATATCCATATCAAAAAAATCATCACGATAACAAAGGGGACACCAAACTGCATCCAGGTAAAGAAGTCGATCGGTGTGCTTTCCGGGAAAATGAGTGCCATCTGTGCCGCCAGGATGCCGTTTGCCGGCGTTCCGATCAGGGTCCCGATACCTCCGATACTTGCCGCATAGGCAACCGCGAGAACAAGGCAGCCGGCAAATGCTTTGTGGGGAGGTTCCATCTCCGAAAACACTTTTGTCGGGAGGATCGTTGCAATGATCGCGATCGCGATTGGAATCATCATCATCGCGGTCGCGGTATTTGACATCCACATCGAAAGAAACGCCGTAGCGATCATAAATCCGAGGATAAGGCGCCTTGGACTTGTTCCTGTGATATTGATAATTTTTAATGCAATCCTTTTATGGAGTCCCCATCTCTGCATCGACATGGCAATGATAAAACCGCCGAGGAAGAGGAAAATAACCTTATCCGCATATGGAACTGCCGCTTCGGTGGGTGTAAGAATTCCCAGAAGGGGAAATGCAACCAATGGTATGAGGGCCGTTGCCTCAATCGGAATCGGCTGGGTAATCCAAAAAATGGCCATCATAACGGTTACGGCGGCTGCGAGACGCGCTTCAACCGGTAAAACGGCAGGATCAATTGGAGCGATCAGCAGAATAAGAAAAGCTGCGATGCCCAGTATTAACCCATAACCTTTTTTCATAACGTATTTTATTGAGCAGGAGATGTAATGAGCGTTACTATTTTTCATGGCCCGTTTTCTCGTGATTTCCTGACACGATGTTTAATCACCTTGCACATCTAATAATACACCACATTCTACCGCCGGATAAATGCCGGATATTAAAGGGTTGTATATACAATGGCAGAGGAACATTCCCAGCACGAAATCGAAAAGGATGAAGCAAGAAAGCGATATGAGTTCAAAAAATCATTGGAACGACTGGAAGAGAAAGAGGGATCCGGAACAGAACTGATCTCTCTCTACATCCCTCCGGATAAGCAGATATACGATGTAACTGCCCAGCTTCGCGATGAATACGGTCAGTGCGCGAACATCAAAAGCAAACAGACACGGTCAAATGTCCAGAGCGCTCTCTCTTCAATTCTTGCACGCCTGAAATACTTTAAAACACCCCCGGAAAACGGCATGGCGATTTTCTGCGGAGCAATCAATGTAGGCGGCGACAAAACCGATCTGGAGTCCATCATTGTCGAGCCGCCGGAGGTCATCCAGACCTACAGTTACCGGTGCAGTTCTACGTTTGAACTCGAACCCTTGAAGGCGATGCTCGATGACAAATATGTATACGGTCTATTAGTCATCGACCGCCGTGAAGCCTACTGGGGTTTTCTTCGGGGCACACACATTGAGCCGATCAACGGAACAAACTCCACCGTTCCTGGAAAGCAAAGGAAAGGAGGTCAGTCCAGTGTCCGTTTCGAACGCCTGAGATTGATCGCGATCCATGATTTCTACAGCAAAGTCGGCGAACGCGCCTCGGCGGCATTTCTTGCCGAACCCAACTTCTTTGAAAAGTTCAAGGGAGTTTTGATCGGCGGTCCGATGCCGACCAAAGAGGAGTTTGCTTCCGGCGATTTCCTTCACCACGAAGTCAAAAAACGGATCATCGGTCTCTTTGATGCATCCTATACCAATGAATTCGGTCTCCGCGAACTGGTGGATAATGCTCAGGATGCTCTTCGCGGTGTCGGAATAATGGATGAAAAAGCAGAAATGTCCAGATTCTTCAAAGAACTCATCAAAGAGAACGGGGCGGCTGCTTACGGAGAAGACAGTGTTCGTCTCAATCTGCAGGCCGGTGCGGTTGATACGCTCCTCCTTTCCGAAAAACTGAGAAAGGCACGGCTCACCATCAAATGCGGGAACTGTGACTACGAAGAAATCAAAACCATGCAGATCGAAGCAGGTAAAAAGTTCAAAGATCTGCCGTTCGGTCACTGTCCGAACTGTCAGTCGTCACTCTTCCTTGCCAAGGAAGCTGATATCATCGATGAACTCACCGAGCTTGCCGATGCGTCAAACACCAGAGTAGAGATCATTTCGGAAGATTTCGAGGAAGGGGCCATGCTTTACTCTGCATTCGGCGGTATTGCGGCTGTCCTTCGGTATCCAACGGGGATGTAACATGTATCGAGAATATATTCAGAAAACAATCGATCTGCTTCGCGAAGTAACAGGTCTTGAGGATGTCATGATCACTGACGGAGGAGATCATGCGGATCTTGCCTCAACCGTTTCATTTGCGCTTACAAAAACGCAGAGAAAGAATCCTGCCGTGATTGCCGGCGAACTCGTCGCCGTGCTTTCGGCAAAACCCGAGGCAAAAGGTATCGAAATTTCTGCCAAAGGGCCGTATATCAACTTCATCTTCGGCGGAGACTACGTCGCTGAATCCGTTCGCGCGGCACGCAGAGATGACTACGGAACTCTCCCGGCGAGAACCGACAAAGTCATCATCGAACACACCAGTGCAAATCCTAACGGACCCCTGCATGTGGGCCACATCAGAAATACCGTGATCGGCGACACGCTTGTTCGTGCATTCCGGAAAGCAGGCTACCCGGTCGAGGCTCAATATTATTTGAATGATATGGGCCGTCAGATCGCGATCGTTGCCTGGGGAGTCAAAAACCTTCATTACGACCGTCTTCCCGGAGAAAAAGGCGACGAGTATATCGTCCGTCATTACGTCGAGGCAAACAGGATCGCGAAGACAAAACCCGAGATCGAACCCGAGTTCGATTCAATGATGGAAAAGATCGAAGCCGGGGATCCCGAAACCGTCAAACTCTTCCACGACTCAGTGGATATCTGCGCTGACGGAATCAAAGAGACCTTGTCTTCAATGAACGTCGTCCATGACAAATTCGTGCGTGAGACAACCTTCCTTTGGAACGGTTCGATGCAGGATGTTCTCAACAGAATTGAAAAGCTTCCAACCGTGCATCACGAAGGACAGATGATGTATCTCGATCTTTCCGGAGAAGGATTTGGAAACAGATACGTTCTTCGGCGAAGCAACGGGACCTCTGTGTATGCAGCGCGTGATCTTGCTTTCCATCTCTGGAAAAATGCCCAGTGCGACCGAAGCATCGATGTTCTCGGCGCCGACCACAAACTGATCGGAGCACAACTGCAGACAACGCTGAAACTTATCGGCGAGCGCCCCCCGGAGATCGTTCACTTCGAGTTCGTCTCACTTCCGGAAGGCTCCATGACGACCAGGGGCGGCGTTTTCATCACGGCCGACGAGCTGATCGCCGAGACAAAGAAGCGTGCGATGGAGGAGGTTACCGTCCGCCGGCCGGAACTCAGCGAAGAAGAACGGACAAAGATCGCCGCCGCCGTCGCGGTTGGAGCGGTCCGCTATGATATCGTCAAAGTTTCTGCGGAGAAATCGACGGTCTTCGACTGGAAGGAAGCTCTTGATTTCGAACGTCAGAGTGCTCCGTACATCCAGTATGCCCATGCAAGGGCCTGCTCGATCATGGAGAAAGCGAAGGCCGAAGGCGGGTTTGCCGAGTGTTATGAATATTCGGACCCCTATGAACTTGCTCTGGCAAAACACATCGCCCGGTTCCCGTATGTTCTCGAAAAAGTCGTGGTGGAACTCCGCCCGCATCTCCTCGCAACCTATGTTCGCGATCTTGCGGATCTTTTCAACTCCTTCTACCGGTTTGCTCCGGTCCTGAAGGCAGAAGGAAATGTCAGGGATGCACGGCTCACTCTTGTTGATGCGTGCAGAAATACTCTTTATCAGGCCCTCGGCGTCCTCGGCATTGAGGCCCTGGAAAGTATGTAAATCAGGCATTAAGCCTGATTTCTTTTTTACCCCGATAGAATCTATTATATTCTCATCCGTGCCAGTAACAAATATGTCAAAAACAAAAGCAGCTGATGCGGTTTTGCTCCTTGAGCAGCTGGCCCAGGTGGTAAAAGAAGGTGACAATGATGTCAGAGAGGTCAGGATCGCAAAACTCTCCGACGCAGTTTCTGCAGCCAAATGCCTGAATGTCCCGGAGAGAAAAGAAGCCGAAGCTTTGATCAAAATTCGCGACTGGCAAAAGCTCAAAAAATATCTGGAAGAGATTTAAATCTCAGCTGCGAGATCCAGCACTCTTCTCACTTTTTCACCGGGGATCTCTTTTTTTGCGACAAGGAGGAGATCGCCGATGGTTATTGTCTGATATTCAGGACCGCAGAACGAACAATCCTCTCCGTTTTGGACGGATGCCAGATGACATGATTCATTTTTCAGAAGTATGAGAGCAGAGATCCCGCTTGCCGGCCCGACCCTTATCCGGATATGTTCTTTCATACATTTTTCAGTAAGATGTTCCAGTGATCCGTTATCAACACCGCAAATGAGAACTGTCTGATCAAGTTCTTCTTTTTCAACCAGCAGCAGCGCATCTACTACTTCGCCGGTTTCATATCCTTCGACCCCGAGGGGAATATGTACAATACAGTTGCTTCGAACACCCGTCATTTGTACGCTTGCCCCCCTGGAGAGAGGGATCGCTGTATAATTGTCTCCGATACGCCCAGCGGCATAGAGGCTGAATTCATCGACTCCTCCGTCGGATGCGACCGGCGAACCAAGGACGATCGGAATCGTTTTCTGCTCAGGTCCGCTCCACCCCCAATTTTCAAGCAGTGGTGAAACGAGTAATCTCAATACTGTCTGAGCTGCTAATGGGTATCCCGGAAGACCGAAGACGGGTTTCTTATTGATTATCCCAACCATCGCAGGTTTACCTGGTTTTACGGCGATTCCGTGGAACAGCAGTTCTCCGACCTCGGAAATTACCGATGCCGTGAAATCTTTCGTTCCGGCTGACGAACCCGCGGAAACGATGATGATATCGCATTCGTCAACGGCTTTTTCCAAAGCTCCCCGAATAAGCACCTTATTGTCTGTTACCGGAGGATATCTGACGACGTCGGCGCCAAACTGCCGAAGATACGCTTCAGCCATTAAGGTGTTGCTTTCAACAACCTGGCCGGGTGCCGGCCGGGTGCCCGGCGTGATAAGTTCGGTTCCGGTAGGGATAATCCCGATTAAGATCCGTTTGACCTTGACTGAGGTGAAACCATACGCCGCGATCGCGCCGATATTGAACGGAAGGATCTTTGTGCCTGACGGGAGGATCAGCTGATCTTTTTTGATATCTTCTCCAGGAGGCCGGATGTTTGTTCCTGGGTTGATACTTTTTCTGATGACGATCTGATTCAGATTCTGCTCGTCAAACCAGGCGTCTTCAACTTTTATGACTGCGTCAAATCCTTTTGCAATGACATTGCCCGTATTGACCCGTGCAAAATCAGTGAGAGTTACCGGATTTTGATCTCCTGCCGATGAGGTCTCCTGAGAACGGACCGCGAATCCGTCCATGGCAGACGTCGGGACTTCGGGGACTGAGTATTTGGCATACAGGGATTCAGCGAGGATATGTCCGCAGGCGTCAATAAGAGGAAGATGTCTCGAGCCGATGACGGGGGGGATGTTTTTGATTGTTTCAACTGCTTTTTCTAGAGTGATCTGGTCAAGATAGCGTTTTACCATAAGTATACCTCCACAACTTCTCCTGGTTC
>ENA-UOOH01004007-UOOH01004007.1-fermentation-metagenome-genome-assembly--contig:-NODE-4007-length-10594-cov-5.032641_pt1 | contig 10594 bp, 3 predicted proteins | sample MGYA00245778_ERZ724025 | MGnify/ENA primary metagenome ERZ724025 (study PRJEB28704, sample SAMN03018313) | fermentation metagenome | biome: anthropogenic terrestrial biome; feature: soil; material... | reverse complement strand
CAATCCCCCTCTGCGCCCTCTGCGATCTCTGCGGGATACCTCCCCATCCGGACCCCCAAAGCCTCCCGCAGAGGGCGCAGTGGCGTTTTCGACCAACCTATCGGGGTGAGTAGGTTCCATGCTCTGCAGCCTACTTTTTGGGGTTTTTTCAGTTTTCTCCGATGTAAGTCCCTTTTTCCCAATCCCCCTCTGTCGCCTCTGCGCGAGTTCTCCCCTCCTCCGGAGCCGCAGTGCCTTCAGCTATGCCCAATCGGGTTTTCGGACGACCACTGGCAATGAATGATCGGTGCCCGCATGGGAATCCCCCCACTATCCACCGGGCCTCGGTCCGCCCCACTTCTCCAAGTATTGACTTGCTCAGCTTAGCCTGTAGGATGGCAAGAGCCAATCGAGCTCTATGATCGTCCTTTGCGAACAACCCTCTCGTCTCAGGAGTGCCGTCTGATGAATCCACATCCCCAAACCATCGGTATCCACCGCCGTTCCTTCCTGCGTGCCGGTGCCGCCACATCCATCGCCGCCGCGCTATCCCATTCCCCATCAGCCCAGGGACAAGCGAGTTCCGATCCAGCTCCGGTCGTGCGCCCGCCGGCCGGCAAATCGCTTCTGCTCTCCTGCAAGCTAGGCATGATCCCTAAGGAGCTCAACGGCAAGAGCCTGGATATCGTCGAACGACTCGCCCTCGCTGGCGAGGCCGGTTTCGATGGGGTCGATTTCGATCAGGCCGCCGAGTTCACTCCCGAACAGGCGCGTGAAGCCGTGCAGAAATCCGGCGTGTTCGTCCATAACGCCATCAATCACGCCCACTGGCAACAACGCCTGACCAGCCCCAACGCCGAAGAACGCGCCCAGGCCCGAGCCAATCTCGAGCATTGCATCAAAGTCGCTCACGCAGCCGGCGGATCCGGTGTGCTGATCGTCGTCGGGAGCGCTGGAGACGGACCCGAAGACGAGATCGCCGAACGCTGTCGCAAGGAAATCCAGCAGGTGCTCCCCCTCGCCGCCTCCCTCGGTCAGCCGATCCTCGTCGAAAATGTCTGGAACCAAATGTTCTACGATCACGACGCACCACCCGAGCAGACCCCCGAGCGCTTCGTCCGCTTCATCGATAGCTTCAACAGCCCATGGGTCGGGATGTACTACGACATCGGAAACCACTGGAAATACGGTCAGCCGGGCGATTGGATCCGCGCCTTCGGCCACCGCTGCTTCAAACTCGATGTCAAAGGCTATAGCCGCGCCAACAACGGCTGGGCCGATATCGGCGAGGGCGATCTTCCCTGGGCGGACGTGCGTAAGGCCCTCGACGAGATCCATTTCTCCGGCTGGGCCACCGCCGAAGTCGGCGGAGGCGATCTCGCACGCCTCACCAAAGTCCGCCAACAGATGGAACAGGTCTTCGGGCTCTAACCCACCGCCTCAGACCACCGTCATTCGCACCCCGTGATCAACCGTCGCTTATCAACAAGTGGAGAAGCCACAACAAAGGGCGGAGGAGGGGGAGAACTCCCGCAGAGGGCGCAGAGGGCGCAGAGGTATTTTGGGAGGGGGATTGCAGATACGTCGGAGCTGTTTTCAGCAACCGCCCTAGTCTGCTGAAAACGGTATGTCTTAAAAATCCCCCAAAAAAGGTCGGGATCAGAGCATTGATCCCACCCACACCCATGGCCAACTCGAAAACGCCACCGCGTCCTCTGCGCCCTCTGCGGGAGCCTCTCCAATCCCGAATGGGGAGGGCAGGTTGGGAAAGCGGCTGACTCTCCGGACGACCTCGGGCTCGTGAACGTTTGCACGCAAATATTCCACGCCATATCACGCTTCCCATCGATTCCGATTCCGATTCCGACCCCGACCCCGATGCCCATTCCGTCCTCATCTGCGGATCCAAACCCCCCACATCGCGTTACTCATGGCCTGCGGACCGAAAAGCGGACCTGGACCCACTCGCCCGATTCACGCATGCAGACCAATTTGTGCTTCCCCTCCTCCAGCGTCATCAACAACGGTTCCTCAGGCCGGGAGAGCCCTAAGTAGCGATCGTTCAAATACCAAAAGAGATCCTCCACCGCATCCAAAGAGGTCCTCAGGCGAACCCGATTCCCACGCTCGTCGCCGGCCAGCAGGAAGACCGACTCCTTCGCAGGCGCCACAATCTCCAGTCCGCGCACCACCCGCTGGGTAGCCGCAACACCGCCCTCCTCCCCGGCCAGCGCATTCGCGGAAACCGGAATGTTCGCAAGGTCCCAGCCCTGCGTCGAGCCCGGCCAGCGAATTTGAACCTGCTCGCCACTCGCCGAGGGTCGGAAATAATGGACATCACACCGACGCTGGACATGCTGCTCCACCGGGATCTGCTCGTTGTAGACAGAAGGACAGCTCTCAGCCGCCGGTAAGCCGGTGATCGAGCACATCTCCACCGTCTTCCATGCACCCTCGAATTCAGGCCATTGCCAATATTCAGCAGGGAGCACGTCCCGAAGGATCCGCGCCGCCACGGGGAGCGCGTCTGAGTATCCGGACAGGTTCGGAACCCCAACACCATCGTTTCGCCCCACCCATACTCCCACCACCACCGCGTTGTTGAAGACCATGGCCCAGGCATCCCGATGGTTCGTGGAGGTGCCGGTCTTCCAACACGCCCGCAGCGGGTTCGTTACCTTCGCCTTCCCCGGCAACTCCAGCTGCCCAGGCAGCGGCTGCTCCATCATACGATACATCGCCAGCCGCGTTCCCCGCGTGAACACATCGCGCGTCTTCCCGGCCACCTCCGCCGAGAGACGAGGCGTCCAGTGGAGCGTTCGCCTCCCCCCGCCTGCAGCCAACGTGCAATACGCGCCGGAGAGCTCCCACAGCGATACCTCGCAGTTGCCCAGAATCAACCCGATCCCATACTCCGGATCCGGCCGAAACAGACTGGAAATCCCAAGGCCACGTAAATGATCGCAGAACCGGGTCACCCCCAGCCGCTCCAGAACCGTCATCGCCGGGATGTTCAACGACTGCTGCAGCGCAGCCGTCGCCGTCACAATGCCGCGATACCCGCCATCCATGTTCTGCGGTCGGTACAATCCATAGTCCAGAGGATCGTCCCGCAGGCCTTCACTCGCATAGAGCACATTGCGCTGTAACGCCAAGGCATAGGCAAACGGCTTCAAGGTCGAACCCGGCGATCGCAACGCTCGGGTGCAATCGACCTGCCCGTCCACGGTCGGGTCAAAGAACCCCTTCGATCCGATCCAGCCCAGGACCGCACCCGTCGCAGGCTCACAGACCAATACCGCACAGTTGAGCCCACGCGGATCAAGTTCCGGACGTACACCCAGTATCACTCGCTCCAACCCCCGCTGAATCTTGGAATCCAAAGTGGTTTCGACCACCGCCCCCGCGCGTAACGCAACCAACCGACCAGCCGCCGCATGCTCCGCATGCCGCGGGAAGTCGTGCCACGCCACCGTAACCGGCCTGTCCACCGTCGATGCATACAGCGCCTTGGAGATGACACCCTCCTCCTGCATCCGCCGCAGAACCATCTTGCGACGGGCCAGGGCCTTCTCTGGGTGCTTCAGAGGCATCAGCCGACTCGGACTCTTCGGCAAACCCGCCAACAACGCAGCCTCCGCCAAGGTCAATTCGCGGGTCGGCTTCCCCCAATAACGTAAGGAGGCCGCCTCGCAGCCCTGAAGGTTCATCCCGTATGGGGCGATGTTGAGATAGAGCGCTAGGATCTCGTCCTTGCTCAGATTGCGCTCAACCCGAACCGCTTCCACCGCCTGCAAAAGCTTCCAGACGTAGCTTCGGGGGCGTGGGTGGACCAGCCGCACCAATTGCATCGTGATCGTCGATGCGCCGGAATAGATCCGCCCACGCCAAAAATTCTGGCCTGCCGCACGCAATACCGCGATCGGATCGACACCGTGATGCCTGCGAAAACGGTGGTCCTCCACCGCAATCGTCGCCTTGACCAACCACGGGTTGATCTCCGCTAGCTCAACCGGGATCGACCATTGCTCCTCCAGGTTGACCGATGCAAACAGGATCTCTCCGTCCCTGGCCAACATCCGGCCGGACCACGCACGCTCACGATACGGCCTCAGATCCATCGGCCAGTAGATCCAGCCGAGCATCAGGATCGCGAACAGGGCCCCCGCCACCAGAAGACACAGCAAAAGCCTGCGCACCCAGGTCCGACACCGCGATCGCGGGCAGCCCCCTCGCGCTTTCCAGAAACAAACGCCCATGCCTCGCTCCCCCGATTATTCCAGCGACCCCGCCGATCCAGTTGGTTCAATCACAACCTCGCGCATCGCCTCCGAGGCTCGAAGCGCAGGATCGTACATCGCCTCCACAATCAACCCCGGCCGGTGGTATTTCCCCGGTGTCACCGCCTGCAGGCCATAATAGAACCAATGCTCGCCCTCCCAGAGCTCATCATAGGAATACACCATCCGATCGTCCCGCATGTCGATCATGTTGGGCCGCAGCGGCTGCGGCAAGGTCGCCAACGGCAACGCATTGTCACCACCCAGTACAGGATTGGTGATCTCCATTCCCGCAGGGATTAAATCCGCCACGATCACATGCCGCATCGGCCGATCCACCTTCAGCTTGATCGCAACAAGATACGCGCCGCGTTGAACATACCGTTCGTCATCGACGGGATCCCCCACCGCGTTGAGGACCTCGCGCTCGAACGCAATCCCATTCTCTTCATCGACCTCCTCAACATCCTTCGCGATCCCCCGACGGGTGACGTTCACGAAGACATCCGTCGGCCCGGTATTCTCGACCTCGTAAAAGGCCCCGACACCCTTGGTTGTGCCCCGGAAAAACTCCGCGCCCTGGAAGTCGGCCGAACCATCTCCATCCCGCACTGTCCACGCAGCCCGTGATGCCTGGTCCTCCATCTCCATGAAATAGTCCGACAAAGCGGTGATCACAAAGGCAAACTCCTGGGTCGTGCCCATCTCCTGGCCCGCAAGAAAGCTCATCAGATCATCCAGCCGCGTGTTCAACTCCTGCCCGCGCACACCCGACTGATAGAGAGCCATAAACTCCACCGCGGTGTTGCGGATGTCTGAGGAGAGCGTCAGGTCGGATGCGTGGTCCTGAAACAGACGGACCGGCACCCGCGCCAGATACGCCTTGGCCGCGCTCGCCTGCCCCGTGATCTTGGCCACCGTCGCCGCCAAGAGATAGCGGCCGGCCGGTGAGAGCGCATAGTCGTCAAACCGTTCCACCTCCTCGCCGATCTGCGGATCGCCCAATAGCGCGAGTACGTAACAGCCATAGGCGCGCAAATAAAGCTCGTCCGGCTCCGCCAAACGGCCATCCTGTACCAGCTCACGCACGTATTGCGCCAAGTATTCCACATGCTCTCCGGATACCGAGATCCTACGATCAGCCCGCACCAGCGAGAGGAAATGCAGCGCAAATACGCTTCCGTATGGGTGAGACGAACGCCCTCCCGGCCAGTAGGCCAGCCCGCCGTCCGGATTCTGCATCGAGAAGAGCTTCTGGATTCCAGTCCGGAAATAGACGTCCACATTCTCGCGATCGCTCAGCGAGCCGCGCATGAGATACTCCTGCGAACGCAAGAGATACATCCCCATCAGTTGCGCGGTCGTCTGCTCCACACAGCCATACGGGTATTCCTCCAAGAAGCGCAATGCACCCTCCAGTCGCATGAACGGATGCGGCGCAGCCGTCACCGACAACTCCGCCAGGGCGTTGTCCAAATAGCTGTCCATCCCAATCCGGACACTCGTCCCGGGGGCGACAACGACAGTCTCGAACGCCGACCCATACCGACTCGCAGGCTCGACCGGAATCGGGAATTCGCGCGTCAGACGGTCCAATTGCGTGCCGTCCTCGCGAAGGACCTCAACCGCCCAGGTCTGCCTCAATAGGCCGGTCGCTTCCGGAGCCTTCAGCTCCAGCGTCAGCTGGTCCTGCCCCCCGGCCGGAACCGTCAACGCAAAGGCCTCCTCACTCAGCACCGACGCGTCCATCGTCGAGACCAGGCGCAGGCGGAATTCCAAAGGACCGTCCGAGTTGTTGAAAAATCCAAGACTCTGGACCGAGGTATCACCCGTCACAAGGAATCGCGGCAGGTGCGGTTGCATCACCCAAGGCCGCTTGATCGGTAGCTCAACGGCCCTGCTCCCCACCCCCGACGCGCCCAACGCCACAAACTGCAGCCGCCCGCGGCCGGTAAATTCAGGGACATCGAATCGCACCAGCCCGCGACCGTCGGCGCCTGTGCGGATGATCCCCGACCAGAGCGCCATCGGCTGAATCCAAGTGTCGTTTCCCAGGCCGACATAGTTGCGAGACCGGTCTTCACCCTCGCCACCACCGAAGGCCGGTGCGGTATAGTTGTATGCGATGCGATCGTAATAGTGCGCCAGGTTGAGCGAGGCCTTCCGCGGACGGCCGAGCCACCCGAGCGGATCAGGCCCTGACCAGCCCAGGATCTGATGGATCCCAACGTCGACCAGCGCCACCAGGACATCCCCTTCCACCGGCGAACCGCTCGCGTCCGTCACCGTGAAGGCTTGCTCAAATCGGTCGGCCGGCTGCAAGACCTCGGGCAGCGATTCCAACGTGACCTCCAACTCACGTTCCGGATTGCGCACACTCAGGTTCTGAGCCGCGTACACCGTGAAGGGCAATACCTCCTGCCGGCCCTCACGGAAAGAGTGGACCACCGACGCTCCAACCCAAACGTTCGGATAGTACTCAGGCTCGATGTCGATCGCGACCTCCGCCACCTGCCCCTTCACCTCGAAGGGAATCGCGCGGTAGATCTCATCACCCTCCAGAATCAACAACCCCAACCCGTCAAACGGCGACTCGATCCGAATCCGAGCGGTCTGGCCGACCCAGTACTCCTTCTGGTCCAGTGATACCTGCAGGAGGCTGGGTTCCTCGCCATCCCCGACATGGATCTCGCCCCAGGCCGAACGTACAACCATCGAGCTGTAGATCTCCGATCCCTCGGCACGAACCCGAATCACGTACCCGCCCGATTCCTCCAACGTAAAGGTCGTCATGCCGCGGCCGTCACTCAGCGATACGCTCTCCGTGGAAATCAATCGCTCAGCACGGTCCCACTTGGCGTCATGATGGGACATATACTCCCGAATCTGATAGAATTGATCGACCTTCAATAGCTCGAGAGTCACCGCTCCTGTCTCTACAGGCAATCCGTCCGTTCGCAACGCAGCAACCTCCACGGTCACCGCATTCTCCTTCTCAATGGGCGTGCAGCGCAACCCGACCATTTCAGGCTCCGGGAAAAACCAACACCGATGCTCCGCTGCCACGAACCGACCCCCGATCTCGAAGATCTTGCCTCGCAATACCGTCCGCAGCGGAGACGTCAGCTTCTCCAATCCAGGTTCCTGAATCGAGAACAGGGCCTTGCCTTCCGCATCCGTGGTCAGACGACCCAGTTGCACCTGCGTGTCGAAAGCGGCATTCGCATTCCCAAAGGAAAATCCCGGATACCGGGCATCCCGATAGATTTCGGATGTGTAGATTGCCTCGGCCTCAGACTCCAGGTCCGCCGCCGGCGCACCAAACAGATGCATCCCCTGGAGGACCAAATCCGCCGCCTTGCCACGCATCAGATTCTCGCCCTCACTCAACCCGGCCTCGACTCGGAGTCGGTCCGGCACGAATTCCTCCATGTGGAACGTAAACACCCCGATCGGCGCCTCACTGCCCGGGATGAGTGCCTCGATCAAATACCGCCCCGTGGGATCGTTGGCCAGCGTCTCCAGGTCCCAATCTCCATTGCCCTGATCATTCGTCTGGACCATCACCTGGCGCAGTTGCTGCCCGTTCGGCTTCTTCACACGCAGCAAAATCGGCAGGTTCGGCACAGCATCACCGTAACCCTTCCGAACCGTCCACCCCACATGCAGCGTCCCCCCCGGCCGTATCAGGTTTCGATCGGCAAAGAGAAAAGCCTCGTACGCCGAAACACCATAGGCCGGTAGATTCGACCCCGCGCCGGCCCCCTGCACCGGACGTGCCTCGAGCCGCAGAAAGGTGTAGTCGTCCGGGGTCTCCACGATCAACAGCACCGCCGCCCCTCGGTCGTCAGTCGAATACGATATCCGCGCTAAACCGTCGGCGCCGGTCGTCCCCTCGCATAAAAGCTGGCGCTTTTCAGAGAACAGTCGAACCGTGGCACCCGCCGTCGGTGTCAATTCCTCCAGGTCATGCACCATGACCACCAGCTCGTCCCGGGTCCAATGCGCCAAAACCCCGAGGTCAGTGATCATCACCGTCTTGACCGCCCTAACCCTCCGATCTTCCTCTTCCTCACCGCTCTCGGCCTCTAAAATGAAGATCCCTCGCTGCTCGTCGGCCGCCAGGCCCGCCCAATCCACCTCCGTCACGGTAGGCCGCTCCGAAGGCCCGGATACCGAAACCTTCAGCCGACCCGCGGGCTGGAAGAATCTATCCTTGAGCGTCTTCACGCTCCAAGAGTATTGGTTGTCATCGAAAAACACCTCGGGGATATTGCTCGCAAATACTTTGTATGCAGCAAGATCATAAGATTCCATGTAGGAGCTCTTCACCGTCAGCGGGGCGTGCCCCCGGCGCATGTGATAGAGATCGGATTTGTGCGAAAACTCTAAATTCCCAGATATGTCCTGGGTGCTAAAACTCCCCTCTAAATCGCCCTCAAGGGCAAACCCGCCCCGCATCGGCAATCCGGACTTGACCCGAAAGTCGTAGCGCTGCCGGGCCCGGAATATTCCATCGAACATAACGGTTTCCTCTTCGGACCGCTCACGAATACGAAGTTCCTCAATCGGAGGATAGAACTCAAAATACTCCAACAATTCGGCCCTGCTTACCGATGGCGCAATCGGGTAATTCAGCTGGATGACGGCGTAGGGTGGAAAGGAATCCCAAAACCACCAAGCGCTGGAACGAAAACTCGCATCCGTAATCAACACACGCTGGGGGTTGGCCTCCAGGGGGATCTCACGCTCATCCACCACCTGAAGCGCATCTCCCTCAATCACTCCCTCCTTGACCAACAAAAGGAAGTCGACCCGCCCGTCTAACTTATACGAGGTCGTTATCTGAAAGGAACTCGACCTGCCACCCGAGACCTCAAACGGAATCGGCTCGCGGGTGCGCGCATCCAAAAGCTCGAGCGCATCCCTCAATAACGCCCCGTCCACCGCCTGCTTCAACGATACTTCGATCACCTGACGCCCGGACATGGCCTCGATCACTTCGGCCTTCGTAAGGTACAACTCATCCCGGATCGGCCAGAAAAATCGGTACGGGGTGCAAAGGAATTGAGACCCATCCCTCGTCGAAATTCCTTCCAGGATGTTCACCTGAAACGGCACCTTCGCATTCGGATCAAACTTGAGCTTGATATCACGATCATCCGGAATGATCTCGAACCGCACCGGTTCTCCCTTCGAATCGGTGACGGATATGAACTTCTCAAGCCCCTCCCAAAGCGGAGGTTGCGAGAAGCTGCACAACAGCACCTTTCCCAATTCTTCGTCCTCAACTGACCGCACATGGCGCAGGTCCATCTCATACCCATAAAAGTTGTGCACCCGTGAGTCGGAGTCCAGCTCCCGCCCGTCCTCAGCCCGAAGCGTCTCCGGCAAGGTCAGGGTCACCCTCTGCCCACTCTTCATCCATTCGTTCAACCGAAAGGAAATGTAGTCCCGACCATATAAGAACCTCCCCTGGATCGAACCACTCACAATCGGCTCTGGATAGTTGGCAACGTCATTCGGGTACGCGATCGGCGCATTGAAGTAGAGGACGATCTCGGACCCCGCAGCCCGCCCAGGGACCGGATAGGTCCCTGTCACACGGAATCCAGTCTCACCCGCCCAGACGCAAAGCGGGAAGATCCCCAAGAACACCAAAGTGATACATTGCCTGAACCATCCCCTGAAGTTCATCTCTACCCCCAAAGTCAAACGAACGCCTTGACAAAGCCATCATATCATCCACGAGTCCAATCGTTTGCGGGTTAATCCCACAATCTGGACCCGTCGATCACGAAAACCCTACCTCCAGAAATTCAGCTTGGCCAGAACGGAATCGATCCCTCCTCAGCAGTGTCAATTGAAATAGTTATTCACAGCCTAAGTATTTAAAGAGAAGTCGGTAGCGAGGGATCGTCCGAAAAGGCATCCGCTTTCCCAACCTGCCCTCCCCATTCCCATCCGGAAAGCCTCGCGCAGAGGCGCAGGGGCGCAGAGGAAGAGGGGGAATGGGAAGGTTTGCTTGGAGATTGAGGTGATTCCTGCAACAGGATTGGTTGGTTGGAAACGCAAATCTAATGAATCTCCCCAAAAGGCAGGGATTTGAGCATTGACCCTCCCCCCAAGCCAGCTCCAAAACGCCTCCGCGCCCCTGCGCGAGAATCTCCGGATCCGGATGGTTGACAGCGGCAAGCTGCTGCTTCCTTTTCAGAGGTCCACTACCCGCCCACAGGCACAAACGTCCGCCAGCTCGCGGCCACTGCTCCACCCACAGCGGACGCAGCACGACTTTGCGTGCCGCGGCGCGGGGGGCATTTCGGCATTTCCGATGT
>ENA-UOOH01004006-UOOH01004006.1-fermentation-metagenome-genome-assembly--contig:-NODE-4006-length-10595-cov-2.618786_pt1 | contig 10595 bp, 9 predicted proteins | sample MGYA00245778_ERZ724025 | MGnify/ENA primary metagenome ERZ724025 (study PRJEB28704, sample SAMN03018313) | fermentation metagenome | biome: anthropogenic terrestrial biome; feature: soil; material... | reverse complement strand
GACTTTTCGCAGGAACAAACCTGAGCAGGTTTCGCTGTTGGCAAAGGGATGACTGCAGGCAGGTGATGCCAGCCATTCGTTGTAAATGAGAGCTCCGCAATCGCTGAGGATCGTCTGATTGTCAGGGAGTTGCCCTTGCGGAGAGTAGACTGTGCAGACTTCTTGAGCGGTGGACCAGCGGGCTAAATGCCAGATATCAGATGCGGATTCAGCAAAAACAAGCTCTTGAGAAAGTAGAAACGGGAGGCTGAAAATGAAAAGCAAAAACACACCAAAAGCCTTCTCAATTTTGATCCTTTGCATAAGCAATCGCTGCTTTCATGAAGACAAAACTATTATGATCCGCCGGCAAACTACCGGACAAAATAGACAAAACGTATATTCATTATATAAAAGAATCAAAAATAAAGCAATCTTTTTAGTGTAAATATCGTACCTTCGAATTAATAATATTTAATTGATACAGAAAATATATATTTAAATTTTTGTGTATGGAAATAAGGATGAAGTAGATGATTAGGTCAACGAAAGGTAGAATGCCAGCAACCTCAGAAGAGATAAATCGTTTTAGAAAAAGGGTATTTACAACTTATTGCTTCTAGGCATGATAAATAATTTGGTATCGTTCCTATAATCCCTTTTACACTTATTAAAAAACACTCAATGTTCCAGAATGTTAAGAGACAAATTTGCCGATCTGATTAATTAAATATAATTAATAAATTAAATTAATATGAAAAATAAGAATATCAAATGAAGGGTTGAACCAATGAATACGACTAACAATGAAAGAAATGTTGACTTTTGTATTTTCGTGTTTTATACTTGCAAGTGAGCATACACATGTTTGGACATGTGGAAATCCTGTGCTTGAATTTGACAATTATTTCTTTATTAAAATTTTAATTTAGGAGGCTGATGAGAAAAGGTATAAGCATTTGGGCATTTCCAGATAATTGGGAATTAGAACAGTCTTTTAATCTTGCTGCAAAAGCGAATTTCGAGACAATTGAACTTGCTTATGCAGCAAATGGTCCAATAAACCCTCAAACAACATCAACTGAGATAAATAAAATTCGAAAAAAGGCAGATGAAAGCGGTTTAAAAATTGAAACGCTTGCAAGCGGTATATTCTGGTCAGTAAATCTGCTTTCGGACGATCAAGATGAACGAAAATCAAGTCACCAACATGTAAGAAAGATGCTTGAAATTGCTTCAGAATTTGAAGCCGATACGATCCTGGTAGTCCCGGGTTTTATTGGACCTTTTGAAGCAGGGGCTCCACAAATTAAAAACTATATGGGTGCATACGATCGGGCAGTCAATGATTTCAAGCTCCTCGCTGCTGATGCGGGACGATTAGGTGTAAGTATCGGAATTGAAAATGTATGGAACAAGTTTCTGACGAGCCCAGTTGAAATGCGTAATTTTATTGATGAAATTGACAATGATTTCGTTGGATCTTATTTCGATGTGGGCAATGTGCTGCGAACTGGTTATCCAGAGCAGTGGATTCGGATATTAAATAAAAGAATCAAAGCAGTTCATTTTAAAGATTTTAAAGTAAATGTCGGTACACTAAATGGATTTGTTGATTTGCTTGAAGGTGATGTCGATTTTCCTGAAGTGATTACAGCACTAAAAGAAGTTGGTTATCAAGGCCCCTGTACAGCGGAATTATTTACTCGTAGTCCATTTCCAGAAACACTTATATTAAAGGCAGGGGTGGATATGACTGCAATTTTTGGTTTTTGAATTTTGTATTTTTGTATTATCGAAGCAATCAAATTGCTGAATATTTTTGTTAGCAATTTTATGCAAATAAAAATTAGGAGATTAATATGAAGAAACTGTCCTTGTTGTTTATTTTGTTGGCACTTGTTCTTTTTACAGTTGCCATTGTTCCTGCGTCTGCAGAAGATTTGGTTATTGGTGTTAATGGTTCACCTGTGCGGTTGTTGCCATTTAAAGCGGTCGGCCGATTGAATGAAATCATTAATACAATGTTGTTTGAATCCTTAACCACTCGTGGCGCGGATGATACGCTTGTAGGATTGTTAGCTGAATCGTATGAAGCAGTTGATGACGTGACATGGAATTTTAAATTGCGAGATGGCATCACTTTCTCAGATGGAACACCATTGACTGCTAATGATGTCAAATTTACTTACGACATGATCATGGATCCTGAAGTTGGCTCTCCACATAAAACATTCATGGGTACTGTCGCAGCAATCGATGTGATTGATGATCAAAATTTTACAATCACAACCAGCCAACCAGACGTGATGTTACCGCTTCGTATTTCAGACATTTATGGATCTGTCATTTCGCAGAAACATTTTGAAGAAGTTGGCGCTGACGATTATGATAAGTCACCACTTGGAACCGGACCGTACGTATTGGAAGAATGGGTGTTGGACAGCCATATTTCTTTCTTGAAAAATGAAAATTATTGGGGTGCGGATAAGCCAGTTTATGATCGAATTACATTAAGATTCCTGCCTGATGATGCGACCCGTATCGCTGCTCTCCAGGCAGGTGAAGTTGACATGATTACAAATGTTCCACCAACATTAGTTCCTGAAATCGAAGGAACGGAAGGATTAAAGATTATTTCCGGCGCTGGAACACGTGCTCACTATTTGATCACAGACGTTACAAAACCACCGTTTGATAATGTTTTGGTTCGAAAAGCAGTTTCACTAGCGATTGATCGGGATGCCTTGATTACAGTCCTGTATCAGGGTTATGGTGTGCCGATTGCGTCTATCTTCATTCCTCAGACCTTCGGTTATGATCCGGAGATCGTTCCAGTTTATAACCCTGAAGAAGCAAAACAACTGCTTGTCGAAGCTGGATATCCTGACGGTTTCGAATTCGGTTTCGATAGCTTCACAGGGTCAATCACAGACCATTCCAAGGTTGCAGAAGCTGTTGCAGGAATGCTCGAAAAAGTTGGGATGAAAGCAAATCTGCGCATTCAGGAACAAGGCGTTTTTGGACCATTGCGATTGGAAAACCAGACGCTTGAGATGTATAACTATAGCTTCGGAGATTCAACGTTTGACCATGGCTTAAACCTAAAAACTTTCGTTTCAGGCGCTCAGGGTTATTACTGGGTTGGCGACGAAGCACTGGTCGCAAAAATTGATGCTGCACTGGCAGAATTTGATGAATCTAAGAGAGCCGCATTATACGGAGAAATAATTAAAGAATTCGTCGATCAAGGTATTATCATCGGACTCTTCCGGCAAGACCAGATCTTTGCTGCGAAGGATAGCGTTGATTACCCCGTCCAGTCGGATGAAATGTTCCGCTTCTTCCGGGCTAAACCAGCGAAATAATTTTTACTGGAATTACGAGCTAATTTACTTAAAGGCGCCTCGGTCTGAGGCGCCTTTAAGGTAAAATGAAATTGAGCCAAACTGTTGCACCAAATATTGGTATCGAGGAGTATTTTTGAAATATATCATTGGACGATTACTTTCTATCATTCCAGTTGTCCTGGTCGTAACGTTTGTTGTTTTTGGCATGTTATTTTTATCAGGTGATCCGGCTGTATTGATGCTTCCCCCTGAAGCTACAACAGAGGAAGTTGCGGCTTTTCGTGCTCTTCATGGTTTTGATGATCCCTTTCTGGAACAATATGGGAGGTTTTTAAAAGGGATGATTCAGGGTGATCTTGGCACTTCAATTCGGTATAATCGCCCTGCTTTAAGTTTGGTTCTTGAAAGAATCCCAGCCACATTACAACTTAGCGGATTCAGTATCTTAATCGCTGTTCTATTAGGTATCCCATTGGGAACGTTAAGCGCTTTATATCGAAATTCTTTTATCGATTATTTGGCTAGCGTTATTTCTGTTATGGGGCAGTCGATGCCTAATTTTTGGCTTGCCTTTTTATTGATGTATTTGTTTGCTGTGAATCTTGGGTGGTTACCAACATCTGGCGGACCAGGTATCAAATATGTAATACTTCCTGCAGCAACTATCGGATTTAATGTGACAGCCTTGATCACTCGAATGACCCGCTCATCGATTATTGAAGCAATGCGAGAGGATTATGTTCGAACTGCCCGTGGTAAAGGTGTTTCAGAAAAAAGAGTCATCATAGAACACGTTATGAGAAATTCGATTTTGCCGGTAATTTCGGTTATCGCATTGCAGTTTGGCTATATTCTTGGAGGAGCAGTTGTAGTCGAACAAATCTTTGCCTGGCCTGGATTGGGTTTATTGACAGTTCAAGCGATAAACAATCGTGATTACCCCATTGTTCAAGCAGCAGTATTATTTTTAGCTTTGAGTTTTGTTTTTATTAATTTGGTTAGCGACTTATTTTACAGACTTATAGATCCGAGAATCCGAACGAGTGAATCGTGAACAATAAGAATACTTTAACTAAGAAAAAAAATGAGATCCGCGTTTCACAGCAGTGGCACGATGTCATTAACGCTTTTACCCAGCGAAAACTTGCTGTCATAGGATTAATAATTTTCTTGTTTTTGCTCCTGATTGCTTTGTTTGCTCCAATAATTGCTCCACATGATCCAACAAATCAGGAGCTAATGGATGCATATAAGCCACCAAGTTGGCAAGATGGAGGAAGTCCGGAATATTTATTTGGGACAGACAATTTTGGGCGAGACATTCTCAGCCGGCTGCTTTATGGCGGTCGTGTTTCAATCAGTGCTGCGGGCTTCGCCTCAATATTTTCGATGATTTTTGGAGTAATGATCGGAATTATTGCAGGATATTTCGGAGGAAAAATCGAGGACATACTGATGCGATTCGTCGATATTTTTCTTTCATTCCCGATGGTATTAATTGCATTAGCTCTAGCAAGTATCGTTGGACCAAGTTTTCGGAATATTGTTTTGATTATGGCATTAACAGGTTGGATGACCTATGCGCGAACAATCGCTTCAACGACAAAAACCATCCGGACTCGCGAATTCGTTGATGCAGCGGTCAGCATAGGAGCGCCAACGCATCGCATTTTGATTCATCATATTTTGCCAAATGTGATCACCCCTGCTCTGGTTCTGTTTACTTTTGGGTTTGCTCAATTTATCATTTTGGAATCCGCGCTTAGCTATTTAGGTTTAGGCGTTCCTCCACCGATGCCGACGTGGGGCAGAATGTTGTATGATGCGCGGGCTTATATGCGCATCGCTCCTTGGATGATGCTAGCACCTGGCACGGCGATAATGTTGGTCACGCTCTCTCTGAATTTTATCGGGGATGGTTTGCGAGATTCTCTGGATCCGCGGACAAGAAGCCAAGTGAGGTAACTTATGAAAGCAGCTCGATATCATATCGGAGAGAAATCCTATTTATCGATTGATGACATTCCAAATCCAGTGCCAGGTGAAGCGGAAGTATTAATAAAAACGATTTATAGTGGTATTTGTGGTTCTGATCTGACCCGATATAGAAATTTGTCTAATCCGCCGCAGAGTATGCGTGATTTATTAGGACCGATTTCAAAAGTAATCGGTCATGAGATGAGTGGTGAAATTGCAGGCTTGGGACCAAATGTTCCCGAAAAATGGCCTGATGGAGCTTCCCTTATCGGTTCACTGACATTAGCTCATCCCCAAGTTGGCTGTGGCGAGTGTGCAGCCTGTCAATCTGGGTTTTGGGCTGGATGTACAGGAGAAGGAGGAAGCAGTCTGATCGGTCTCCAATTAAACGGCGGTATGGCAGAATATGTTGTCGTCCCTTTTAGCAATTTAGTTCGAATTCCAACTGACGACCGCACAAAAGAGTACACGCTAACCGAACCTCTGAGTGTTTCATGGCGGCTGGTCAGGAAAGCTCAGAAACTCGGGATGACTTCGGCAGACTCTATTATCGTGATAGGAGATGGTGCGATAGGAATTCTGACGAGTCATCTTTTGGTGAGGAAAGGGTTCTCGAAAGTAAAACTGATCGGAAGGAATGAGAATAAACTTTTGGTGGCTTCTAATATGGACGTTTCAGACATCATCTTTGAAAAAGATGTTGGAACATCATTGTTTGAAAAAGAAGATTATGTTCTTCAAACAGGGGGCAGTAATGCTGCTTTTGATTTGGGATTTAATTTGTTAAACCATGGTGGAAAAATGTTGACAATCGGTTATTTACCTGAGGAAGCAGTGGGGATTCCCCCTCTAGTTTATAACCGGATGATTCGGATGGAAAAAACGATTCAAGGTTCCTATACATATTCATTGGCGGAATTTAAACAAGCTTTCGAAATGATTAATGAAAACATCGTCGATGTAAAACCGCTTATATCACGGTCTATTCCATTGTCCCGCATCATTGAAGATGGATTTTCCACATTAACTGGAAAAGAAAAACTTGCAGGTAAAGTTCTAGTTGAATTCTGATTTACAGGCCAATTTTTCTTAGCAAAAAATTAAGATAAGAGCCGCAATTTATAAATTGCGGCTCTTATCTTTAATGATTACATCCCAGGGTAGGGGAAATTTGTACCCCAAGGAAGGGGAACCCGCTCGTCCACTTCCATTGCCGGTTCAAAAACTGTCAATGGATTAAGGACTTTCGCAGACAGAAGTTCAATAACGTCATAACGCGTTTCATCGTCCTGCCCTAAACGTAATGGTGCAAACGCACATTTTTCAGCAAAACTGCTTTTGCCGGGAACATGAATCAGGCGTTGAGGGTTTGAAGAATTGTACGAATAGACCAGTGGCCTTGTACAATAAACAAAAGGTCCCCATTTCAATGTGTAATATGGTTCGGTTCGAGTCATGCCATTAGTCCGGCGCACTGATGAGCTTGAAATGTTAACAGAAGCAAGTGCAGCTTGTTTGTCATGATTGACAAAAGCCCACCATGGGGTTCGTTCTGAAAAGTCAACTGCCCGGCGCGGCTCTTTTGGCCGATCTGATAAGTCGAAGTACTGAATATCCCCACTCGGTTCCTTCCAGGCGAAACCGTCAACAACTTTTAGATTAAGGACTAATTCACCGTTACGCAATGCTCGCACATCCATATCTTCAAGGATATCTGTGCAGGAATCCATTAGCATATAAGGCTGATGAGCATAGAAGACATACGTAACTGAACAAAAAGTGTCCGGGTATTCCGGTAGTTGATCCCAACGCTTTGTCATGCAAAATATTGGTCCGACAATTGTTTCAACATTTGCCGGTGGAGCCCAATCGGACGCATGAGTCCAGACTCGCGGTGGAGCGTAAAGGTCTGGATTCCAATGGATCGCTCCATTGGTTTCAACATGGTGATCGAACGTCACATTAATGCCTTGCTTTAAAATGAATTCATCCAAAGCCCCGGATTCTTTGTGCAGTTTACATTTGTAATAATTGTTTTCTATTTCGAGAGCCAGCCCTTTGCCTTTTACCTGCAAATCGGTCTCATACTTAGGTTTTTTTGCTTTAGGATTCCCATAAAAAACTAGATAGACTTTATCAGTAAAAGCTGGAACATTGGCTAGAAACGCACATTCTAGCGTTGTGGTTGGCTGTCCTTCATCAGTCTTCATGTTGTTAGTATGAATTCCGTATACCTGGCTTGGGATTTCTATAGCAGCCCCACTTAATGGGTCTATCTCAATAATACGAATTTCATTTTCAACATTGGAGAGACGCTCAGCATAATAAGCTAACAAAAGGTGAATTGGTTCATTGAAACGCGCAACACCTATTTCTTCCCGAATGATATGGGCACTGTAATACTTCCAGTTGGCATTCCAATAACCACCAAAATCCGGCGCTGATGCCATGCAATTGGAAACGAATTCTTTCTCGTCTGAATTGATGATTTCAATTTCAAATTTGTGAGTAGATTCATTTTCCCAATCAACACGGACGACCAAGGTTGATTGCTCTGTAATATCCACATAGTTGTCCGGAGATGGATGATCTCCATGATAAGCAATGAAATCCCTCGTTTCCTTGCTATCGGCTTTCACTTTTTTAATATAAACTTTGCCGTGGTCAGCTTCAAAGCGAAGGATTGCATGATAAAACGGGTGCCGAGGCGTCGGGAAACAATACCTTTCACATCGAATTGATATTTTATTATTAGCCATAAAAACTCTTCCTTTTTAATTTTTTTATTGATCTATCCATACAAAGTTCATTATATCTTTAATAAAATGGAAAAGCTATAATGTGAAGAATCATTCGAATAAAAGGTAAGAAAGTAAAAAAAGTATTGATATTTGACCGTAGCAATTTCTTTTTTCGAACAATTTGTGGTTTCTTTTCTTGTTATGGTTTTCCAGTTATGAAATGTGCATGACCGGTACCTGATTTATCCATATTTTGTATGAAGACATCTTGCAATTTCTGTGAAATAACTGCTTATCACAAATACTGTTAATTTTTTCTATGAACGGTCAGATCGTACTATATTCTGGATATAATTAAATTATCAGGATTTAGATTTGCGAAATCTGAATCAAAACAGTAAAAAGCACCTGAGAAAAGGTGAAAAATTGGAGGAAATCATGATTGCGAAGAAAATGGTAGATGCACTCAATGCACAAATTAATAAAGAATTGAACTCAGCCTATATTTATCTCGGTATGGTTGATTATTTTGTATCCGAAAATTATGACGGTATGGCATCATGGATGAAGGCTCAGGCACATGAAGAGCTGGAACATGCAGAAAAACTGATCAATTTTGTGCAGGAACGGTCTGGCAAAGTTGACTATCCGGCAATTGAGAAAGTGACGAACAAATATAAATCACCTTTGGCTGCCTTCAAAGCCGGTTTAGAACATGAAAAGTTCATTTCAGCAAGCATTCATGAGCTTTATGAACTCGCATTGGCGGAAAAGGACTATGGAACGCAGGAAATGCTGCGCTGGTTTATCTCGGAACAGGTCGAAGAAGAGTCCAATTTTGAAAATGTGATCGGTAAATTGGAAATGGTTGCTGACGCTCCTGGCGGACTGATGATTATGGACGGCAAGCTCGGTTACAGAAAAGAATAAAAACCGAATAGAATTGATTATGAAGCGCTGAAAAATCAGCGCTTTTTTTAATCCTGGATCTGTTGGTTTATGCGATTTCTCATAAAAAGCTCGCAGGCGGCAGCCGTTTTGCTATAATCAGAGGCGTTTGATGGTGAAGGAGAACAATGCAGGCTGAAGCGCAGATTGCAAAGACAACGCTGGATTACGATGCCCTGATGGACTTGGTGCTACGGATCGGGTTCGAACTGATTGACAGCGGTGCCGAAACTTACCGGGTCGAGGAGAGTTTGCTTCGCATTCTTTCCTGTTACGGCTTAAAAGAGATTGATATTTTTGCAGTCGCAAATTACTTGCTGGTTTCTTTTGTCAATCCGGACGGGAAAACTTTCAGCCGCGGAAAACGAATCCTTGCCAGACATGAGAATTTGAATCGTCTTGGCAAGCTCAATCAGCTGTCGCGCGAGATTTGTCTGGAGACACCGGAAATTTCGGATGCGCGCCAGCAGCTTGAAGAAATTGCACAGTTGACCGGCTACTCGCTGATCGTCCGTCTGTTTGCCGCGGCGGTGGTCGGATTCGCATTTTGTCTGATGTTTGGCGGTTCGATTCAAGCCGGCGCTCTGGCAGGCGCTGCCAGCGTGATTGTGCGGTTGTCTATTGAACCTCAGATTCGGCTGCATGTGAACGGAATTTTCATCAATATCTTTGGCGGAGCGATTGGCGCGCTGCTGTCCCTCTGGATCATGCAGCTGGGCTGGTCGACCGAGATGGATCGCATCATGATTGGGATCTATATGAATCTGGTGCCCGGACTTGCGCTGACGAACAGCCTGCGTGACATCATCGCGGGCGATTACCTTTCCGGTCTGACAAAACTGACCGAAGCCTTGCTGATAGCCAGTGCGATTGCCATTGGTTCCGGTATGGTGTTCTCATTGATGCGCTGATGGAAACGATCTTACTGCAATCCATTGAAAATTCGCTTGCGCTCAGCGGTCTGGCTGCATATGCAGCTTGTGTCGCATTCGGTCTGGTCTATGGGCTGCGAGGGCGAACCCTGTGGGCTTCAGCTAATGGAGGCGCGCTTGGCTGGACCGCCTATAAGCTTTTAGCTGTTCATTTCGATTCTGTGCTCCCTTATTTCATCGCGACTTTAATTTTATCGATCTTTTCAGAGATTATGTCACGCGTTTTAAAGCAGCCAGCGACAGTTTTTCTGACAATTGCGCTCTTGCCGCTAGTACCCGGGGCTGGAATTTACTACACAATGCGGGCATTTGTCGATCAGGACATGGCAGCATTTGCCACCCAGGGCGCGAATACATTATCGATCGCTGCCATGCTGGCGCTGGGAATCCTGATGATAACGACGCTTTCAAGGATCATCTTTTCAACGATCCATTCCCAACAGAAAAAATAGATCAGGTTCTTTCTTTGGCGTTTTCCAGCAGCTGTTCGAGCGTCAGACTGGGTTTTGCCTGGATGAAAATCTGATAGCTGAACAGCCCTTTTGATAGGTAAATTAGCAGAGTGTTGGTTTTTTCCAGTAGCCATGCGATCCACTTGTGCTTGGGCAGCGCTTTATGATAAGGAGCCGGCGTGCCGCGCACTTTCAGGATTGTGTACCCCTGGTCTC
>ENA-UOOH01004005-UOOH01004005.1-fermentation-metagenome-genome-assembly--contig:-NODE-4005-length-10595-cov-3.438615_pt1 | contig 10595 bp, 10 predicted proteins | sample MGYA00245778_ERZ724025 | MGnify/ENA primary metagenome ERZ724025 (study PRJEB28704, sample SAMN03018313) | fermentation metagenome | biome: anthropogenic terrestrial biome; feature: soil; material... | reverse complement strand
GTTTAATTGATGTCGAATATACCTTTGACATGGGCAAAGTCATATTTTACTTTACGGCCGAAGGGCGCTGAATAACAGGCATATCAAAGATATCACACTATTTGACCAGAAAATGGGTACAAAAAAAGTTCATCTCGGAAATATCAATTTAAAAAAAGGAGACAATATCCTTTTATTTACTGTAAACCCGAGTGATGGAAATGAGCATATATTTGGAATTGACAGAATCCAGGTAAATAAGTAGATGGGTCAAATCACAATCTCTACGATCTCTATTTTGCAGCAATAAGTTCGTTTATTTTATCAATCAGCTCCTGGCGGGGTATGCCCGATTGTTCGCTCATCATTTTGATGGTAGCAATGGGAAGGATCACTTTGGCCATGGGGCTGTTGAGTACGGCAAACTTAGGGTTGTAAGCTATTAGCTCTTCTTTCAGTCGTGGGAATTGCTGCAGCAACGATTTCAATTTCGTGTCGCCGGAAAGGGTCAATTTACCCGGACTCCCGTTTGATGTGATACCTTCGTTGTCCGTTACTATACCGGTTCCGGGGTCAGCGGTAATTCCAGATCGGAATGTGTTTCCGGTTTCATCGTTTGATTTTTTTGCTCCGTGGACTTCTTCCTTATGATAGCCGTTTTTATGTTCTTTCTCCATACCCCAGAATAGCAGGCGCTGTTCCCCTTCGAGCTGGCGGATATGGGTACAATCCTGCATCATCTCCATCACGCCCCGGAAATTTCCTTTGTCGTCTCTCACCGCTATATACACGATGTAGACAAAGAAACCGGGCTTGTTGATCCAGAACTCGGCTTTGCTCTGTTCGCCACTGCGGAACTTATCAATAATCTCCTCCACAAGATGAATGCTTTTAGGAGGATGGCAGTTACGCACCTCGCGACCGATCACTCCTTTGCTTCTTGGAAATACACGGTGTTTTGTATCGGTATAAAACTTTACCAGTTCATTTTCATCCACGAAGGAGATGTCTACCGGCATATGCTGGTAGAGCAGGTTGATCTGTTCCAGCGTAAGTTTACCATGTGCCACGTCCAGCACCTGATCCTGTTTATCGGTTATCCCATACCCATATTTGGCGAGCAGCGCGGTCAGATCCTGCATAAAGTCGTTCTGATCCGCCGGTTGATCCGTTGTCATTTGCGGGTTCTGTTGTCCGGAATACGGCTGTCGAGGAATCGGCTGTCCGAGGTTCTGCTGACCGGCTCCCCCGGAAGTCGGCCGTTCAATCCCAAAGAAACCGATTTCGCGGTCACCCGACTTCAATTGCTCCATTTTGTCGGCGGAGATCAGTTTCAGAGACGTAGGATAAAGAATCATCTCCTCCTTCTCCATCAGGTCGCGCAGATCGGTAGCCATCTCCCGGTAGGTATCAAGAAATGTTGTCACATCTACCGGTTCGCTCCGTAATATCTCCCAGGCCTTGTTCATCTCGTCACGAATGTAATCATCATACACCCACATGGTTGTGGTGGGACGGTCGAACCCTTCTCTTTCCAGTGCCGAGTAGAGCTGATTCTGCTTGCGACTGAAATGTACTTTGTAGGGCAATATCTGCTCCATCAGTTCCAGCCAGGGATTCAGAATAAAAGGCTTTTGGGCAAGTATATCGCCCTGCTGCAGGAGTTCCTTCATCCACCTGTTTTCCCGCCGGTAGGCGTCAATGGTATGACCGTGGGGCAACTCCGCCTCCTCTGTGTCCATCAGCCCTTCAAAAACCTCCAGCATGCCCCTCACATCCTCGTTGCGGCATTCATCCGGATCTTCATCCTTCAGCAACTGTTCTGCTGCGGCAAACTCAGCAGCCGAAATCGTGCCGACTTCCTTTTTCATCCGGGCCCTTGCTTCTCCAAGCGGCAAATGGCCATTTTCGTACAGCTGCTTGATCTCCAGCATCCGTTTCAGCTTTTCCTGATCGAGGCTGGCAAATATATGATTGGTTTTCTGCTCTTCCATATCTGTCGGAAATTAACTTATCCGACACAAAATTAAGGAGTTCACAGCAAGGCTACAATACCATAAAGTAACCATTTTTCAGGGTACAATATCCCTACTGATATGCAGAAGATCCCGGTTTTGCCGATGTACTATCCCGTCATGCAATCATCAGAAGTATAACTGAAGTCCGACTGTGCCCTGGTTGGCTTCCGGTCCTTTGTTATGCAGAAAAAGAGTAAGCGGGGTGTAGGACACGAAAAGACCGACTTCTCCCACTCCGGCCTGCAGCAGAAAATCAAACGTTGCCGGGCGGATATTCAAGTCGCCCGGTTGTTTAATTTTTCGTTCTTTTCCATTTTCATTTACCCATATTTTAGATGATGAGGCGGTCTTTATCTTACCCACCACTCCTGCATTCAGAAAGAGGGTTTCTGTACATCCAACGGGAAAATTCACCTCCAGAAGCAAGGGAAAAGTAAGATAAGTAAAATGAAGTCTCGATTTATTTAATTCTTCTTCCGTATTACTAATCAGCGTTTTATAGTCGATAACCTCCATATATTTGTTTGTCTCCAAGTGCATGGAATTGAACTGAATGCCAAAACCAGTCACCAGGGAAAGGCCATGGTCACCCAGGCTCCAGCAATTGTCAACAAAGTTCAGGTTATATTGTAGCGACCGGCTCAGGTTAAGCGCTGAAGCCATCTCTCCCTCGAAATTCCATCCATCGGGCAGATTCGAAAAGCCGACGCCAAACCCGGCCCAGTGTGATGCTGCGATTTTTCGTTTGTCTTTTGGCTTGAAAATGTCTGGAACCAATATGTCAAACCTATTTTCGTAACGTCGTTCCACACTTTTGTCGTCCGTGAAAATTCCCTCATAAATTTTATTACTCTTGATGGTATCTCCCGCTTCATTATGCCGGTAGACAGACACATTGATTTCGTCCTGTTGTTCATGTATGACCACTGTCCGGTTCTGATAATGAAAGGTGGTATCGGTTGGAAAGAAAGTGGAAGCGTTCACACAGCTCATGCTGGCCAGCAGCGCAAGAATTGAAAAGAAAGTTTTCATTGGTGATATGTTTAATTGTGTAATTACGTGATGATGTTTTTTGAAAGACTGTTACTCCCTTATAAACAGTTTGTTGATTAGCTCTTCCGATTTGAGGTCACCCTCCATGTATATCAGTGTAGCCTGCTGATCATCTCCAATTTTAAAAAGGATGTACCGGTTTATTTTTTTCCCTTCATCGGGAAGCTGGTAGTATCCCGAACGAATCGCGCCGTCACGGATCACCTCCTTGATCTTTCGTGCCAGCTGCTTGTCTGCATTCAGGCACTGTTGAATATTATCCGACAAAGGAGCTTCGTATCGCAATGTGATGCTGCGGTATACGCTAAGCCGGTAGTTCTGTACCGCTTCTCCCGACAGGATGACCATGGTGCTTCCCTTCAGCTTCCCATACTTCTCAAAGATGCTGTTTATTTTCAAATCCTGTCCCTGTACTGAAGCCACAAAAAAGAGCATCATACAGCAGAATATAAAAGTACCCGTTCGTTTCATAAGTATAACTGTTTATCTGCTCGTTTCATATCTTATCATTTTACTCCATCATAAACCGAAGTTGCTCTTCCAGCATATTCTCTTCCGATTTTACTTTCTCGAACGATGTTTCAGCATATGCCCGCACCACATCGATTTGCGTAATCTTTTGCCCGCTTATCCAGACGCTGTTTTCAGTCAGCATGTTGTCATTTCTTATTATCCGGTTTAGAAGAACTACGCCCAGCAACAGGCAAGCAGCCATCGATGCGATTTTCAGGAACCGGACACGCACTATTTTGTTGTTGTCAACCGCCGGCATTTCCTCTCTCAACCCCTTCAGAAACCCAGTCACGCTTGCTTCCTCACTAAAATAAGTGAAGAGGGGGGCAATTTCCGCCAGCTCATCTGTCGGGGCTACCTCATCAAAATACTGCCGGAGCCATTGTTCTTCTTCCCGTGTGGTCTCACCCCGGAAATATTTATCCACTCGTTTTTTTATCTCATTCATAATGCATCCTGTTTTATTCCGTCGTTTCCGAAAACCCCTACCCTGTTTTCTCTTTTCTGCAGGCAGTTCAGATAGACTTCCCGCAGTTGTCTCCTGGCCCTGGAAAGATTGTTTCGTACCGCTTCGGTGGCAATACCCGTGAACGCTGCAATTTCGTCCGTTTCATACCCCTCAATCTCTTTTAGCCGAAGTACTTTTCCTTGCAGTGGCGGTAGCGCGGCAATGATCCGGTGAATGAGGGCATGATCCTCTTTTATTTCCAACAACTCATCCGGAAGATGTGTCACCGCTTCGGCATGCTGCAGTTCTTCGAGGGGTTCCCCGGGATGTCTTCCCCTGATTTTGTCGATGCTGATATTTTTGGTCATTGTCACACAGTAGGCTTCCATGTTGTCCGGTTCACCCGATGTACGGCACCGGTGCCAGAGTTTCAGGCACACTTCCTGCACCACATCCTCCGCATCTTCACTGTTTCGTGTGATACGCTTTGCGACGAGAAGTAATGCGGGTCGCAACTCGATGACGGTTCTTTTGTATGCAGCAATATTCATTTCTACTTATACGACGTACATGAAGGAAAAACGTATCATCGGAATGAATTTTTTATTCCGGCAAATAACGATAACCTGCAGAAGAAGATGTGCAAATTTCAAGCTGAAGAGGTGTACAATTCCACCGCGTCACCTTACGAACGAGGAACCTGTACCCAGAAATAAAAAACCGGTATCGGGCGGAATCATACTGGTGGATGGTTACTCCGAGACCGAAGCCGCAGTAACAACTATACGCTGCTGAAAAGGGAATTTTGGGTAGTTCAAGCTTCTTTTGCCGCGCTGTAGTCTGGAAAAATTGCGAAGATGGAGCTGAAGCCCGAGATATCGAAAATCTCTTTTATTTGTGGTTGCATGGCAAAAATTTTAAGTACTCCTCCCTGTATCTTCACCTTCTTCTGGAGGGTCAAGAATATGCGTAACCCGGAGCTGCTGATATAGTCCAGCCCGCTGCAATCCAGATAGATGGTTGCATCTTTTTCGTTGTATAAATGTACGATACTGTTTTCAAACTCGTTGTAGTTGGTTGTGTCTACTCTTCCGCTTATTACAACCAGAAATTCCTCGTCTGTTTTCTCGATGGAAATATTCATATGGTTATTCATTTTATTTTGTTTCCATTTTTACCCCTATAGGTGATACACATCATCGTGATGTCGTCTGACTGCATATGACCATTCACAAATTCTTTCACCGACTGTTTTACCCTGTCCGTCAATTCCTTTGGTGACTTGTCTCTGTTTTCAGTAAGCGCTTTCATAAGTGCAGCCTCACCAAAAAGGTTTTTGTCAGCATCTTCGGCTTCGGTGATCCCATCGGTATAGAGAAATATCTGATCAGACGGATCCAATATCATCGTTTCATTGCAATAATCAATCTCCCCGAAGATTCCTACCGGGATTGCCTTGGTGTTCCTGAACATCAGCGGCTCCCGATCACAGTTCAACAATACCGGTGGGTTGTGTCCCGCGTTGCAGTATTGCAGTTCACCGGTTTGCAGGTTCAGGATGCCCACGAAGAGGGTAACGAACATGTTGGATTCGTTGTTGATGGTGAGCGTTTTGTTGACCGATTGCACAATCTCGGAGCAGCTCCTGTTTTTGTCAGACATCGACCGGATCAAAGTGATCGTCACAGCCATAAACAGGGATGCGGGAACTCCTTTACCCGAGACATCGCCAATTGCAAAGCAGAAATGGTCGTCACCAATGGGAAAGAAATCATAGAGATCACCTCCTACTTCCGTGGCCGACTCCAATGAGGCGTAAAGTCCTATTTCAGGCAGGTTGGGAAACGGTGGAAAAATGTGGGGGATCATGTCAATCTGAATGCCTCTGGCAATACGCAGCTCGCTTTCAATCTTCTCCTTTGCCGAAGTGGTCTCCTTCAGGTCAGCAATATAATTCGCCAGCTCCTCCTGCATATACCGGAACGAGTCGTGCAGCTCCTTCATTTCATGGTTTTCCTCCACTACTGGCAGTTCAGTGTCGAAATTACCTCCTGCGATGTTGCGTGCCGCTTTGGCAAACCTGGAGAGAGGCCTTATCTGCCGGTTGATGATGCGGATGGTGACAATAGTCAGCAGAGTCAGTGCCATCACGGAGAGCAGAAAGATCATAATGTTTAGGCTCCTGAGTCCGGCATACATTTCCCTGTGGGGATACACCACCCCAAGCGACCATTTAGAGGAGGGAATTTTGGTGTGATAAATCCACACGTTTCCCATCTCCTTCAGGTTGACATTCGAGAGTTTACTTTCCCCACCGATCATATCTCGACCTATCTCTCTTATTACCGGCTCATTAACCTCTTTTGCATAGGTAAATATTGTCTGGTTCATGATGTGCGACGCATTGGGATGGGTCACGTATACTCCGTTTCCAGAAATGAGAAAAGCATATCCCGTTTCAAATATTTTTACGGAGTTCACAATCTCGGTAAGCCATTCAAGCGAAATATCGATGGTGATAATTCCTGTGAACACCCTGCTGTTATTGGTGTTCGTATAAAAAGGGACCGAGTAGGTGGTCATCAGAACCCCTCCTCCCCCCTCGTCGAAATAGGGTTCCGACCAGTATGGCTTCCTCAGTAGCGCCGGGATCTGATACCAGTCCATGATGAAGTAATTATATGCAGGCGACCAGAGGTCACGGTTCAGGATTTCATCACCGCTGCGGTAAGCATAGGGTGCAAAGGCATATCGCTCTTGCGAAAACAAATAAGGTTCAAAGGCGATTGCAGCGGCAAAAACCGACTTATTATTACGCACCAGCTGCCTTAAAAAAGCATAGATTGAATCCCGGGAGAGTGTGTTGTTTTCGATGATCCAAGCCAGGTTTCCGGGAATCATCTCCGCCGGGTTAATGATCTCTTCAATCTTATAAACAGTGCTTTCGGCCAGGTGTATGGCATTTTCCCGACTCTCTCTTTCGATAGTTTTCCGGGCAAAAAGATAATAGATGGTGAAGATTGATCCCCCCAGTATAAAGCAAAAAAGAAGAACGCGGACAATTATTTTAAAAGAGAGCCTGTTCCGATTCATCTCTATTTTTGATATTTTATTTTCTTTCCCTGTCTATTTTCATGGCCAGACATGCGGCAATGATTATTTTAGACCCTTGGCCGATGGATGGTAAAATTGCTCATATCCGAAGGTCTGATATCCTTGCGTTCCCTTTGCCATTTTGAAAACCTCCATCGCCCTTTCGAAATCCAATTTCAACAATTGTCCCTTCATCACCTTTTTCTTTCCCGGTTCCATCATCGCCAGCACTTTTTCAAGCATCCAACGTTGGTGTACCCTGTTGTTTGGCAGATGCGCCTTATTCATTTCCCCAATCACCAGATCCAGGGCATACTCCCGATGTTCACTGGCGTACTCCCATCCTTTCAATGTAGCCTTCAAAAAACCGGCATACGCGCTTCCCTTGCTTTTAAGCGACTCTTCCATGCAATAGATCCCATCTTCCGGAATATCCAGATTGAAGTCGGAAAAGAAGAAGGTGTTCAACTCATCCTCATCAATTCCACAGTTATTAATCTGGTCATATTCGTTGTAATACATGACCAATAGCGCATCTACCCCGTCCATAAGAAAGAGGTTTACTGTTTGCAATATCCTGATAAGATCCATCTTGATACCGTGCTCCTGCATAAAAGCAAGAGGTACATCTTCGAAACCGTTGCTCCAGATTCCCAGCTTTTTGGTATGTAGTTTTTGGTATGTATCAATGCCGCTCTTCCTTTTGGTTACTATCATCAGTGAGGAATGCTGGGAGAGCTGACCGATATTTACCAGGGGAACACCGTTTGCCCGTTGTTCTATGGCATCGAGCATAAAGGAGGAAACAATATCGGCATCTCCATTCTTTAATAAATCCAGAGAAGCGATGTTTGCGGTTGAGTGAACGATATCCACGTCAAGTCCATTATCCTTGTAAAACCCCTGATCCACAGCCACATAATAGCCTGCAAACTGGGCTTGCGGAATCCAGTGAGGAGTAAAGATCAACTTTCCGTTTTGTGCCAGAGAGTTATTCCAACCAAGTAACAAAAGCATCATTCCCATCAGTGGGGCAAAACACTGATCGCAAAATTTAACGCGTTTCAATTCGGGATATATCAGATTAATCAAAAAATATGTTCCAACCTTGCAAATTTACAGACAATTTTGAATTATATATTTTTTTGTTATTATTTCAAAGAATGCATGCAAAAACCCTTCCTGCTACCATTTTAACGGGTATACACCGGTCGCATCCATTTTTCAGGAGCCTCATGCAGGCTTACCGCAGCCCAGCGAATCCCCCGCTGCATGATCTCAAGCGCTTCGGTCACCTCGAAATCTTTGGCTACATGTCCCAGCGAAGAGTAAAAGACCCGTCCCTTACCATACATTTTTTTCCAGGCTACCGGTATGATGGCTCCCTCAATCCAGGGAGCATGTTCACCACCAAAGGTTGTCGTGGCCAGCACCTTCACGTTGGGGTCCACATGCATGTAGTACTGTTCTGAATTCATGTGGAAATTCTTTAGGCCCTTTGTTATGTTATCCTCGTGATCAGTGATGTTTACATCGTAATGGATCACACCTCCAGGATGCGCCACCCACTGGCCGCCCACCATGAACTGAAACTCCACGTTGTTCCGGAATGCATCACCGATGCCACCGTGCCAGCCGGCCAGCCCCACACCCCGCTTCACAGCCGAAAGCAGTCCTTTCTCCTGTTCCTTGGTGATGGTACCCATGGTCCATATCTGCACCACCAGGTCGAGGCTGTTCATCAGCGTGCTGTCGGTATAGACATCCAGATTGTCGCTTACCACCACCTCAGCTCCTTCCGACCGCATCCAGGGCACAAATATATCACGTGTCTGCTTCGGCTCATGTCCATCCCATCCCCCGTGGACAAACAGTACTTTCTTCCCTTTCAGGGAGTGATCGCTTTGTTGCGCCATCAGTGAAGAAGAGATTATCGGTGTCATCATCAGCAGGAAACAGTAAATGATATTTTTTTTGTCGATATGCATAATGTAAAATATTTTCCGGTGTCAGTATTTCATTATTTCACAAATGAGCGCAGGCTCACAATTCCCAATAGGGAAGCCTATAGGGCTCCCTGTAGTCATAGTGATATAACCTGTGGGCTTTTGCCTCCTTGTCGTCCCCGAAGCTCAATGTCACCGGGTCCCATTTTACCGGTCTGTTTAATTCAGTGGCAATGTTGATCAGGCAACAGAGGATGTTGGTGCTGCAGCCGGCTTCCACCGGAGCAATGGGGTTCAGGCGCGTGCGCATGGCATCCAGAAAGTCCTGCATATGGGGTGCGCTCACCTCAAACGAACCTGCTGCGATCTCCTGCTCCGTTTTTTTCAGTAACGAGGGATCGGAACATTCAATGTAGCCCCGTGCTACCTTTATCCATCCATTGGTGCCGATAAACTGTATACCCTTGTCGTCCGGCTTGTCGTCGCGGAAAGGCTGTTCCGTCATTACAACGCCGTTCGCATATTTCAGTGTGGTATATTTCGTTCCATTATATCCTGCGGGGATGTATTCTACCGGGCCGGTACCATCAAGCCCCATCGCCCATTGTGCAATATCGAAATGATGTGCTCCCCAGTCGCCCGTGTACCCGTTGCCCGTCTCCCGATAATAGCGCCAGGTAGCCCATTCTCCTTTTTCTTTGTAATCGGGTGGAGCAATGGGTGGGCACATGGCAGGGTTATAATGCACCTTTGGGTTGTTCAGCGGTCCCAGCCACATTCTAAAGTTCAGGTTCGAGGGAACCGGTACCTCCGGTAAATCGAAAGGTTTCGGTGGTTCCCCGATACGTACATATATTTTTTCAATGTGGCCAATTTTGCCTTCCCGTACCAGGGCGACTGCCTTTTGAAATTCTGCGCTTGAACGTTGCTGGCTCCCCACCTGAAATACCCGCTTATGTTTTCTCGCAGCTTCCACCATGGCCAGACTTTCCGTTATGGTATACGATAGTGGCTTCTGGCAATACACATCTTTTCCCGACTGACAGGCGTGGATGGCCGTGAGGGCATGCCAATGATCGGGTGTGGCAATGGAAACTGCGTCAATGTCCTTTCGTTCCAGCAGATCCTCATAAAACTCGTAGGTGTTGCATTTCAATGGTAGGCTGTTTTTTTCCTGCCACTCTTTGACCACGCTCCTGAAGCGATCGTTCTTTATAGAATCCACATCGCTACCTGCTACTACCTGCACGCCACTGCATCTGGAAAAAGCCTGAAAATCGCTGATTCCCTGTCGTCCCAGTCCAATAAAGCCCAGGTTAATTCTGTCACTCGGTGCAATCCTTACCCCATTTATGGCCCAGGAAGGTAAAATAGTCAATCCTGTCAATCCCAGCGCCGACAGGCCCAGGAACTCTCTCCGTGTTACTTTATTCGATTTGTGTTTCATATGATTAAAAATATTATTTTCAAAGGTATCATAAGGAACTCGCCTTTAATCATCGCCTTGAGTGTAATGATTGTTGACTACGTCTATTGCTTCGTAAT
>ENA-UOOH01004004-UOOH01004004.1-fermentation-metagenome-genome-assembly--contig:-NODE-4004-length-10596-cov-18.013851_pt1 | contig 10596 bp, 8 predicted proteins | sample MGYA00245778_ERZ724025 | MGnify/ENA primary metagenome ERZ724025 (study PRJEB28704, sample SAMN03018313) | fermentation metagenome | biome: anthropogenic terrestrial biome; feature: soil; material... | reverse complement strand
TTCGATAAGCATTTCATAATTGAGATTACTCCAATTAATTCAAATGATAGTATTATTGGAACCATCATTCTATTTAAGGATATTACCGATCACAAACGGTATATCGAAACAATTAACAGGAATCAACAGACTCTTATGGAGCGAGAACGCCTTGCATTTTTAGGTGAACTGATTGGTGGAATTGCACACAATTTAAAGACGCCAATCATGTCAGTCTCCGGAGGGCTTGAAGGGATATATGATCTAATAAAGGAGTATGATGAGTCCATTGAAGATAAAAATGTGACAAAAGAAGATCACCACGAAATAGCAAAAGAAATGGAAGAATGGATTATCAAACTAAAGCCTCATCTTTCATATATGTCTGAAATAATATCTACAGTTAAGGATCAGGCAGTCCACCTAAATGCAGTAACATCTTATTCATTTACGTTAAGTGAAATGATAAAAAGAATTGAAATACTGGTGAAAAACGAGTTAAAGCTTCATCATTGCGAATTAAATATGGATGTTAGAATGGATGAAACAGTAGAAATTTTTGGAGATATTAGTAGCCTTATTCAGGTTTTTGATAACCTTATTATTAATGCAATTGATGCATACGGAGAAGCCAGTGGAGAAATCGATTTAATTGTTGAGAAAGCGGATGATAATAATATATTATTTACTGTACGTGATTATGCTTGCGGAATGGATAATGATGTTAAGAACAAATTGTTTAAGCAAATGGTAACAACAAAAGGCAAAGGTGGTACTGGGCTTGGTTTATACATGTCACACTCAACAATTAAAGGAAGATTTGGTGGAGACATATGGTTTGATTCCGAAAAAGGGAAAGGTACAACATTTTTTATTCAAATTCCAAAAAAATTTGAGACTACAAACAGTGAGCAGAATAGTAACCACGAGCAGATTGCATGACCCTCTTCTTATATAATGCAAAGACAAAGGGAAAATATAAAAAGTCACATCACTATTGCCAAAGCCAGTTTATGGGCAATTTCTCAAGCTATTGACTAAGCTTTTTATTTTAAGTATAATTTGATTATAAGTAGGAGTGATTTTTTATAAATGGACGACTCACCAATACCCGAGCGAAGTATTTTGTGTAATGAAAAAGGAATTAACACGATAACAGTAGCAGATATATCTGCTTTTGTTATCGTGTTTTTTTGTTTATATTAATATAGATAAAGAAAAAAGAGTTTAGATTTATTTTTAGGGAGGTTATTTGTTTGACCGATAATTCTTTATTGGGGCAGTTGCTTTTACAGTTATTTCTGATTGCCCTCAATGCAATATTTGCTTCTGCAGAAATTGCTGTTATATCCATGAATGATACAAAGCTATCGAGGCTTGCGGCTTCTGGTGACAAACGCGCTATTAAGCTTGAAAGATTGACCAATCAGCCTGCCAAATTCCTTGCTACCATACAGGTTGGCATAACTTTTGCCGGTTTCCTTGGAAGTGCTTTTGCAGCAGATAACTTTGCAAGCCGGTTAGTGGATTTGCTTATAAATATTGGTGTTAAAATACCAACATCCACACTTAATACAATATCAGTAATTGTTATTACTTTAATACTATCTTATTTTACTCTTGTATTTGGTGAGCTTGTCCCAAAGAGAGTTGCCATGAAAAAGGCTGAAAAGCTTGCACTCGGCATGTCCTCTCTTATCCATTTTATATCTAAACTATTCGCCCCTCTTGTACATTTGCTTACATCATCCACAAACGCAATCTTGCGTTTACTCGGTATTGACCCTAATGCCGAAGATGATAATATTACTGAAGAAGAAATTCGAATGATGGTGGATGAAGGCAGTGAAAAAGGGGCTATTAACCATTCTGAAAAAGAAATGATACAAAATATTTTTGAGTTTGATGATAAAACAGCTGAGGATGTTATGACGCACCGGACAGAAGTTTCGCTTCTGTGGCTTGATGAAAGTGATGAACAATGGGAAAAAACTATTATTGACAGCAGACATAGTATCTATCCTGTTTGCGATCAGACTACAGATGATATTATTGGCGTTTTAAATTCAAAGGATTATTTTCGCCTTAATGACAAAACACGGGAAAACATAATGAAAAATGCCGTTAAACCTGCATATTTTGTACCTGAAACAGTTCGCACGGATGTATTGTTCAGGAACATGAAGCAAAGTCGTAATCATTTTGCAATAGTATTAGACGAATATGGCGGTATGAATGGAATTATCACCATGAATGACTTACTTGAACAGCTTGTCGGAGATCTTGATGACGATGATACAATCCAGCGTGAACCTAAACAGGCAATTGAACGTGTTGATTCACAGACATGGAAAATAATTGGCTCCGCTTCTTTACGAGAAGTTACTGATCACCTCGGTACAGCATTACCTGAAGATGAATATGACACATTTGGCGGTCTTGTTTTCGGTTTGTTGGGATTTATACCGGAAGACGGCTCAACACCTGAAGTAGAAGGATATGGTCTTTATATAAAAGTCTTAGAAATTAAGGAGCACCAAATAGGAAAAGCAATTGTTTGTTTAGAATCCCCCAACAAAGAAGTCGATGAATTATCTAACAGCATCGCAGCTGATTTTAATGTGAAAAATCAGAGTGTGTAATATGGTTATCACCCAGAAAGTCACAAAGTGACTTTCTGATGAAATTTAAGACTTCTTAAATTTCATCAGCCTTCTTCCGGAGGCTGGATAACCATATTGTGATTGCACCAGGTTGCAACGAGCTGCAACTTCCTACAGTTAAACCTGCAGGAAAAAGTCGTTTCACGACTTTATGGGGATCAATCATAATATAGAAAAGTATATTTTCTTACGCAATAAAAAAGGAACTGCAATATTGGCAATGACACCAGGTAACAGTTCCTTTTTTAATTCAATAACAACGACAGTAAAACCTTTTCGGTATGTGCAATACAACTGCGGCGCTAAGACTTGTTTTATCTTTTTCCCCTGACTTGAGAAATTGCATACTGTACGGCATCATGTAAAACAGAATTCTCTTTTGGTGTATTAGATAAAACCCATTGTAGCTGAGCGACTTCATGATCCTTACCTGTTACTGCAATTGATTTTACAGCTTCCAGCTGCACTTTTTCATCAGAATCGCGGATTAGTGTGGTGAGTATACTGTTAACTCCAGGATTATCTGCTTTTGCACAGGCTTTGGCTAACACTAGCCTTGTTTCCTTATCTGAGCCCAAAAATTTTTTGTTAAGTGCTTCCCACTTACCTTTTTTAATAAGTTTTTCAATGTTTTTTTCTTTACTACCAAACATAATAACAACTCCCTAAAAATAATTTTTTCCGAATAATTAAGATATCCAGATATCTTTTCATACCTTAATTTAAGTTTTACCTTAAATCATTTTTGCAATTAACAACTTTACTAGTAGACAGATATAACTTCTCAAGACATGACTTTATTTTCTCCAGTTCATCAGAAGTGTAATCATTCGTTAATTGGCTAAATATTCCTCTGACTTTTAAAGTGGTTTCACTAAGAATCCTCTCCCCTTTTTCAGTCAGCTTAATATCAATGTTCCTCCTGTCATGAGGACGCTCGCTCCTTAATACATAGCCACCCTCAACAAGCTTATTTAAGGTAAGACTCATTGAGCTTTTTGACAGAAGCATATCGTTGCACAAGGTCTTTAAATTAATTCTGGGGCTTTTTGAAATAACTTTCATTATATACATCTGATGTGCTGTTAAAGGTGAATCTTCTATGACTTTTGACAATACATGGCTGATATTAGTATTGATTTGTTTCAATAAATCCTGTATCTGCTCTGATATATTCTCTTTTTCAATATCCACAAAAGCTGACCCTTTCAACATTCAGTAAAATTGTTCACTTATACAACAGTTTTATTATAAAACAAATTAAATAGTAATGTCAACATTTTTTAGAAATCTCAATTATTTTTTTAGCTTTTGATTAGGGGAAGAAACATATGAGCGATCTAGTGTTACAACAACATATAAATTATTATCTATATTATGTATTTTTTGCATAATCACCTCTTGTATCGTGGAATCGCTTACTTTGCATTCATTCGGAACCAAAACATCAAAAATAAGATTGTTGTGGGTTGAACCTTTAACAACCCTGAAATCATGAATGGACAGAGATTCGTCAAGACTTAATACAATCTCTTCCACCATCACTCGAAGCTCATCAACGAAAGGATCATCAGTAACAATAGGATCGAGATGAATAACAAGATGAATGCCATGCTCCAATGATATATCCCTTTCAATGTTGTCGATTAAATCATGGCTTTCGAGAATATCAACATTTGAATCCACCTCAACATGGACAGAAGCAAAACAATGATTTGGACCGTAATCATGAACCACAAGGTCATGAATCCCTATTACCCCCTCATACTTTTTTATAAATGATTCAATCATATTAATAAGTTCTTCTGATGGACCTTTTCCTAAAATGCTGTTAACTGTATTTTTTAAAATATTAATACCTGATACAATTATGAAAACAGCAACCGCAACACCCATATAACCGTCCAGCTGAACACCTGAAAAATGGCTTATTACAGCGGAAGCTAATACCACTGATGTAGCCAGAACATCAGAAAGACTGTCGACCGATGTCGCTTGAAGCATTGACGAGTCTATACGCTTTGCAAGTACTGCGTTATAGCGGTATAGAATGAATTTGGTAATAATTGAAAATAGCAGAACGCAGAGTGCTACAAAGCTAAATTCTATAGCTACAGGATTAAGGATTTTTACAACCGATGATTTAACCAGCTCCAGTCCAATAAAAAGAATACTAACTGCAACAGCAGTTGAACCAATATATTCAATGCGTGCATGACCAAATGGATGGCCATCATCGGCAGGTTTTCTTGAATACTTAAAGCTTATAAACGATATAACTGATGATCCTGCATCTGAAAGATTATTTACTGCATCCCCTACAATTGATACACTTCCAGTCAATGTACCGGCTATAAACTTCGTGATGAACAGAAATATATTCACACAAATTCCTATAATGCTACTAGTACGGCCGTATCTTTCCCGAATTGCCTTGTTATGCCCATGGTCGTTTTTTATTTTCTCTTGTTTCTTTTGTTCTTTCATTCTTTGTACCTTCTGTTCTTTCCTATGCTTTTTCTTATATCCCATATTCTCTATTAAATACCTCATCTCCAACATACCGATATTTTACACATATGCCGAAAACATCCTATATCTCTGTAATGTGCTGAATACTCTATTTGAAACAAAAAAGATCTTGCATAAATCATCTATATATGTTGCCTAAATTCGTATAATAATATGTTATCACTCAGAAAGTCACAAAGTGACTTTCTAATGAAATTTAAGACTTTTTAAATTTCATCGGCCTTCTTCCGAAGGCTGGATAACCATAATTTTTTAGAGTTATTCCACATGTTTTAAGTATTCCTGTGCTTTTTTCAGCAGTGCAATATCATTAGCATATGTTATTTTTGTATGAGCTTCTTTAAATGTAAACCAATTAGCTTCATTTACCTCTTCAGCCTGTGTGACAAACTCACCCTCTTTAGAAAAAGCAAGGAAATACACAACATCCTTTGTTACGCCCTGCATAGGCGAATATGTGGTAACATGCCTGAACCCGGTATCTAAAACCACGCTAAGTCCGGTCTCTTCATGTATCTCCCTTATTGCTGTTTCTTCTTCGGTCTCATTTTCTTCCATGTGTCCTTTTGGAAACGACCAATGCCCTCCATTAACATGTTTCACCAATAAAACATTGTACTGAGTATCATATCTTTTTATTATAATCGCTCCACATGATTTTTCAAACTTCATTATATTCTCCAATTATATAATCGCTCACTTTAAATATGATGGCGTTGTAACTACTTTTAACAATAGCATAATCTTCATATGAACGGGTATTTATACTTCTATGTATAAAAATTACCTAAGGTTTTATCCAATGCAAATCCAACTTTTTCATTTAACAATAGCATTCTAAGCCCTGGGTGTCAATATTCAAGACTTATTGTTTACAGAAATGTTTTGTAGATATAGTTGAAAACACCCATAACAATAATAAAATAGACCCACGAAATATTAAAAAAAAACTTTATAATTAAATTATGATATTGTCGTAAAAAAGATGCATGGGTTACTCTTCGAACGTACTCATCAATGCTAAGCGAGCCCTTCGTCTAATAAAGAATAATGAGGTGATCATAATGGATTTTAAAAAGCTTTCAAACCCTCCTGTGTTATATCGTTCAGCGCCTTTTTGGAGCTGGAATGATAAGCTTGACGAAAACGAATTAAAAAGACAGATTGATGAAATGGTGGATAAAGGCTGGGGTAGTTTCTTCATGCATTCAAGAGTAGGGCTTGTAACGGGCTACCTTTCAGACGAATGGATGGATTTGATTCGGAAATGTACTGCTTATGCAAAAGAAAAAGGTGTATATGCATGGCTCTATGATGAAGACAAATGGCCTTCAGGTTTCGCAGGCGGAATTATTCCAGAAAAGAATGAGACCTATAGAGGTAGAGCGTTGATCCTCTTGCCTAAAGAAAGTATCACTGAAAATGATACCGTACTTAAGGAAGTCGACGGAGAATTTGGTAAGGTTTATGTGTGCAAAAGGATATCCCCCTTGGATAGCTTATGGTTTAACGGAGCTTCCTATGTCGATTTAATGAATCCTAAGGTTACACAAGAATTTATAAACAGCACTCATGAAGCTTACAAAAAAGAATGCGGTGACAGCTTTGGAAAGGAAATACCGGGGATTTTTACCGATGAGCCATGTTATATTATGGGAAACCAGTATGATAATTTTCCCATCGTTCCCTGGTCCGAATGTCTGCCTGATTTTTTTATGAATTTGAAAGGGTATGATATTTGCAGCCATGTTGAGCAATTATTCTTAGATACCGGAGATTACAGGAAAATCCGGTTTGATTTTTATGATGCTGCTACAAGACTTTTTCTGGAGAGCTTTTCAAAGGTTTATTACAATTGGTGTGATAAAAATAACCTCAAGCTGACCGGGCATTACATGTGTGAGGATAATATGATTTTCCAGACAAGATGGGTAGGTGCTGCAATGCCCCATTATGAATTCATGCATTGGCCTGGAATAGATAAGTTAGAAAGGCACATTGAACAGCATGTTACTGTCAAACAGCTGACCTCGGTCGCTGATCAGTTAGGAAAAGAACGCACATTGAGTGAGGTCTTCGGTTGTATCGGTCAACAGTCATCCTTTTTTCACAGGAAATGGATAACCGATTGGCAAGCTGTTCTGGGAATAAACTTTGTAAACTCCCATTTATCCCTTTATTCCATGAGAGGTGAGCGCAAGAGGGATTATCCTGCCAATCTGTTTATACAACAGCCTTGGTGGGAGGATGAGCGTTGTTTCGCCGACTATACCGCCAGAGTCAGCTATGCTGTTTCTCAAGGCGAAAGAGAAGTTGATATTCTTGTGCTGCACCCAATTTCCAGCGTATGGAGCGAGTTTTCTCCTTTGCACAGCACATACAACGCAGGAAAATTTACGGTTAAGGGTCATAACTATGTTGAAAATACCGAATATGATGAGCCCTTCGATAGGCTGTCATATTTATTAACCGCAAACAAATTGGATTTCCATTACGGTGATGAAATTATAATGGAAAATCACGCAAGGGTTGAAGGTAAAAAATTAATAATTGGAAGATGTGCTTACTCCACTATTGTAGTACCTCCGATGTTGGCAATTCGCACAAACACATTGCGGCTCCTAAACGAATTTGCAAAGGCCGCCGGAGATGAAAACGTTATTTTTGTGGGAAAAGAGCCTTCAAGGTTGGATGGTAATATGCAGCCGATCCTTCTCCCCAAAAACGCTATTCGCGTTAAATCTGTACAAAGTGCGATACAAGCCTTAGATCATAAATACAATTACCGTATAAGTATAATTGATGATTCTACGGTTAAAAATGCGGAGAAAGTAATTTGTCAAGTACGCAAGGTCGAAAATGGCAGGCTCGTTTTTGCTGCCAACACCGATGATACTCGTGAGATTAAAATCAGGATGTCAGTACCTGAAGAGAAAAAGCCTGTTCTGTTCGATCCCATGAGTGGAGAATTTTATGAGATACCCTACAGTGTGGAAAATAGCAGAGTTTTTATTAATTGCACTCTCCATTCTGCAGGTAGTATGCTGGTTGTGTTCACCGATGAAAAAATAAAAACAACAGAGGTTCCTGCGTATCTGCCAACGGGTATTGAGTTTAACCCTGGGTACCAGCTGGTTAAGAGTGCAGCTAATTGGGATATTCATATTCCCGGTGAAAATATTATGCCCCTTCATAATGTCACATTATATGTTGAAGGGAAAAAGGTTTTGGACAATCAAAATCTTGTCTTTGGGATACATAATATCTTTAACAAATTAAAAAATGGTACTCCAATAAAGCTCGAATACAAGTTTAATGCTAAATCATTACCGAATTCGGAAATCACTGCAGTCGTGGAGGTAGCTGAAAATTACGAAAAAATATTACTTAACGGTCATGAAGTGAAGCCATTAAAGAGTTATGGTGAGCAAGGCGCTTTTAATAAGGATATATCATGGAAGGATGTGAACTTCACCCGGATTCCGTTGAATGATTTCGTTGTTGAAGGGTGCAACACTCTTGTTCTTGAAGGAAAAAAAGTGAACAATATAACAGGTCCCGGTGTACATGAGCGGGTCAAAAACTTTAAGGAGCATTACCCAACTGAAATAGAAGCTGTTTATATTATAGGTGATTTTAGAGTTACCGGAGATATGGCGACAGGACTATATATTGAAAACACCGACAAAGAATGCCTTATAAACGACCTTACACGATGTGGATACCCGTTTTATGCAGACAAAGCAGAATTTACACAAAGCATTCACTTAGATTCTGTACCGAAAAAGGCATTACTAAAAATAAAGGATGTTCATGCAGCAACCCTTAGGCTTTATGTAAATAAGCAATTTGTTGATGTCGGTTATATCAAGCCATTTCTGTTTGATGTAAGCCACTTTCTAAAAGCCGGAAATAACGAAATAAAGGTTGTAGCATCTACAACTCTGTTTAACCTTATGGGTCCGAATTGGATAAGTGACATTGAAACGAGGACAGGTGTTTCTCCCGACACCTTTATTGATTTTAAGCATTTTACAAACGAATATACGCTTCTGCCCTTTGGAATAGGAGAAGCATTGCTGGTTGAAGTAAAATGATTATAACTGGGATCAGATGTCCCCCACCTCTTCGCGTTTTTCAACCATTCTGGTTGAAAAACGCTTGGTGGCGGGTACCTATTTCTCATAACAGGCGGTGAGTCGAATGTATGTATTCCACATACTGTTTTATAACAGACATCGCTCATTGTGATAATATTCAATGAGCCCTTGCGTGAATTGTGCACCAATGCAGGAACGTACCAACTGGAAAGCGCCACAAGCCTCAACCCTTACATATAGGCGTTTTAGCACCCTCCCCCGTTTTTCGTTAGATTCTAAGAATGTGACCTCTATTGGTAAATTACTCTATGACCTTTACGTCGGGTAAGGCTTTCAGTTTAAACAAAACATCCTCCTTTTTTAAACCCTTTGGAAGGTTTAAAGTAAAGTTTACGATTAATTTATCTTCATCATCGGCTTCAATGTCAACATTTGATATATTAACACCAGACTTTCCAATATATGAAGCCACCTCTCCAAGCTTACCAGGTTTATTATCTATTCTTATGATAATCTCTGAGGGTGATTTTGATTTCCTAACTAAAACATTTTCAAATTTTCTTAATAACGCCAGTGTTAAAAATACTATTGCAGCTGTAATTATTGCGGCTGTATAAAAACCAATGCCCGCCGCAAGCCCAATGCATGCTACGACCCATAAGCTTGCTGCTGTAGTTAATCCTCTTACGCTTCCACCCTGCTTTATAATTGTGCCTGCTCCTAAAAAACCTATTCCGCTGATGACTTGGGCGCCAAGCCTTCCAGGATCACCACCATATAATTTGAACATATATTCAGAAGTAACCATCACCAATGCAGATCCAAGCGAAACCAAAATATGAGTTCTTAATCCTGCAGCTCTTTTTTGGTTTTCTCTTTCTATACCAACAACTCCACCCAAAATTGCGGCTACAAAAAGCCTGAGAGTTATAATTTCTATTGCCAACTTGGTATATCCCCCTTTTTAATTGAGTATTAAAACGAAGTATACAATACAATACATTATATTGCATAATTGCTTCCCGGAAAGGCGTGAAACTACCTCTCCTATAGGTTTACTGTAGCTTCATTTAGGCTTGCTTTTAGTTTCCCTTAAGTTTCCTTTAGGGAACACATGTAGAGAGTGCAACAAACTTTAAAGTAGCGCAATCAAATGCTTATCCAGCCTTATTCAAAGCCTGATAATAGATCGATTATACCTTACAAAACCAAAAAATTCAATTGATTTTAATTGCATATAAAACAACATTTGCATTCATAATCTCTCGGGAACACTTAACAGTATACTCGTTTTATAAAATCAATGGAGCTTACAAAATTCT
>ENA-UOOH01003999-UOOH01003999.1-fermentation-metagenome-genome-assembly--contig:-NODE-3999-length-10603-cov-4.913728_pt1 | contig 10603 bp, 8 predicted proteins | sample MGYA00245778_ERZ724025 | MGnify/ENA primary metagenome ERZ724025 (study PRJEB28704, sample SAMN03018313) | fermentation metagenome | biome: anthropogenic terrestrial biome; feature: soil; material... | reverse complement strand
AGTCAAACAGCTGTCCCTCAATAAAAAAATAGCTGTCTTAATTTAAGACAGTTTTACTTTTTTAATTAGATAAATCAATATTGGAAGAAAATAAAAAAAGCAGAAATCATTATTTCATAAAAAGAAATTATTTATTATTTGCTGTTTATTTGTACAAAAAATAAATAGTGCAGTGTATAAATAAAATTACTTAAAATCAAACTGTAAATGGATTACAGTTAAAAAATGTATTGACAATAACAATTATTTGGTGTATATTTGATGCAGATAAATAAAAGCCCCCATATGTGAGTTAGGCACATATGGGAGTGAAGGCATCTTGCGATGCTATTTTGTAGTAATTATAGTTTATACGATTTGTGTATAATAGTCAAGATGCCACTATATTTATCAAGTATTAATTTCCGGAGGAAGAAGATGGTATATATTGACAAGGTTAGATATACTACTGATCAACACGGTTGTGAGGTTATAGCATATTTAAAATGGACAAATATTCTTTATGAAAGCGCAACTAAAGAATGTTCTAAGAAGCAAATGATAGAATTCATAAATAAAAACCCTAATTGCACTAAGACAAAATACATAAAGCATGGTTTATGGACAGAAGGTGAGGATGTTAGGGTAGTAGATAACAGTTATCTTAGAACGGATGCTAACAATATAAGAAGAGATAACTTAGGAGAATTACCAAGATATTAAACTAAAAAGAGGCAACCTAACTGTCTTTTTTGAAAAGAGGTGATGGGATGAATGATAAACCAACTATTTTGACGCTTGGGGAGATAGCTGATATCAAGTTCTGTATAGCTAAAAACTGTAAAGAAGGACGAAAATCTAAAGAGGTTAAGTGGATAACAGCATCGAATTTATTATCAGATAATATTATTAATGAAGTTACTATGAGTGAAAAGTATTTAAATGAAGATTCTTTACTCATACGCGTTGGAGATATAATTATAAAAAGAATACAACCTTCTTTTATAAATTACATAGATACTGATATGCCTTATACATATGCATATAATAATTTAATTATGGTCAGAGCAAAGAAAGTTGATTCAAAATACTTAGCTGCCGTTTTAAATTTCAAGATAAAAGAAATATCTTTGAATAGTTCAATTGGAGCCATTATGGCATCAATAGGAAAAAATGAACTTAATCGTTTTGAAATCCATATGCTTTCTGAAAGGGAGCAAAAACAGATTGGGAATGCTTGGTATAAAAGTATAGAGAAAAAGAAAATGTCCATGCGTTTGGCAACACTTAAAAATATTAAAGAAAGTTATTTAATAAATAAGTATATTAATAATCAAATTGGAGGAAATAAGAATGACAACATTTGAAGATATTAAAAAGGCACTTTGGGCAGGAGCAAATACCTTTAGAGATAATATTGATGCCTCAAATTATAAGGATTATGTATTATCTATGTTCTTTATAAAATATCTTAGTGACACTTATGAAGAAAGTGTTGAAGATTTAAAAAAAGAATATGATGGAATAAGGCTTGAGCGTCAGATAAAAAACTTACCATTTTCTCTGAAAGAAGAATATACATTTAACTATTTATTTCAAAATAAATACGCAGTTGATATAGGGACAAAGATTAGCGAAGCCCTTACGGGTATTGAGGGTTCGAATCCCATACTTGCCGGAATCTTTAGGGGTATAGACTTTAATAGTGAGGCGAATCTTGGGAAAAAGGAACAGAAGAATCCATTGCTTAGAAATCTACTTGAGGATTTTGCTGATTTAGATTTAAGACCAAGTATGATTGAAACTAAAAACCAGCAAGTCCCTGCAGACGTTGTTGGTGATGCGTATGAATATATGATTGGTGAGTTCGCTACAATGGCAGGTAAAAAGGCAGGCAGCTTTTTTACACCGCAGCAGGTTTCTGAAATAATGGCTCAAATAGTTGCACCGCAAGCTAAGGACAGAGTATATGACCCAACGTGTGGTTCTGGTTCACTACTTATTAGAGCTGCGAGGAAAGGTGGATTCGATAAGGTACAGATTTATGGACAAGAAGTAAATAGCTCAGCCATATCAATGGCTAGGATGAATATGTTTATTCATGATATTAAAGATGCAAAGATAGCATGGGGAGACACATTAGCAAATCCGCAACATCTCGATGGTGATGGAAATCTTATGAAGTTTGAATGCATTGTTGCAAACATGCCTTTTAGTAAAGATAAATGGGCGCAAGGCTTTAACCCCGGTGGTGAAATCTCAGTAGATGACGATGATGAAGAAGGAGATTCAAAAAAGAAAAAGGGTAAAAAGACTATGTTTAAGATGGAATCAGGGTTGGACAGATGGCATAGGTTTGATATAGGTGTTCCCCCATCAAGCAAAGGCGATTGGGCATTTTTGTTACATATGATTGCAAGTATGAGTGGTAATGGAAGGGTAGCTGCAGTTGCACCGCATGGGGTACTTTTCCGCAGTGCAAGTGAAGGTAAAATCAGGCAGGCTGTAATTGAGAAAAATTTAATAGATGCTATTATTGGTTTACCTGAGAACCTATTTTATGGAACACCAATTCCTGCATGTATAATTGTTTTTAAAAAAGGAAGAACGACTTCTGATATTTTAATAATAGATGCATCAAAAGAGTTTTCAAAAGAAAAGGCTAAAAATATACTACGTGATGAAGATGTTTCAAGAATCGTTCAGACTTATAAATTATTTGCTAATGGCGAGAATGCAGAAATTGAAAAATACAGTCACGTAGCAACATTTAATGAAATAAAAGATTATGACTACAACTTAAATATACCTCGGTATGTAGACACTTTTGAAGAAGAAGAAATTATTGATATTGAAGGGGTTAATGAAGAAATTGAAGACTTGAAAGGTAAAATTCTAGTTGCTGAGGAAGAAGTAGAATTTTATTTGAAGGAACTTGGAATATGAAAGAAGAAATCAAACAAGAAATCAAACAAAGAATTATTATGATAAATAGGGGTCAAGTACCTCATGCATATAAACAAACAGGGAAAGGATTGTTGTATAGTAAGTGGAAGTACTACAAACTTCGCGATTTATCAACTAAGGGAATAAGTAATGGAATTTTTAATGATCCTAATAAGGTAGGAAGAGGAGTAAAACTAATAAATGTAATTGACTTATATAATGAGCCTAGTATTAATGTAGAAGCTCTTTCATTATTAGAAGTTACTGAAAAGGAGCTATCAGATTATAAGGTTAAAAAATATGATATTCTTTTCACCCGGTCTTCATTAAAATTAGAGGGCATAGCTCATTGTAATATGCTTACTGAAGAAGTTGATAGGATAGTATATGATTGTCATATTATGAAAATGACTCCTAATGTTGATATAGTTAATCCATTTTATTTAAAGGCTTATTTAAAGGGACCAGTAGCAAGAAAGCATATTATGGCTAGAGCAAAAACAACGACTATGACTACAATTGGTCAAAAAGATATTGAGAGTGTTCCAATTGCTGTTCCTCCACTATATGAACAACAAAAAATTGCTGAAATTCTAAACAAATGGGATGAATTGATTGCTACTCAACGAAAACTTATTAATATACTTGAATTTAAAAGGCAAGGGTTAATTCAAAGACTACTTAAGCCAAAAAATAATTGGAAAGAAACTAAAATTGGTTATATCGTAAAAGAAATATCATTTAAGAATAATGACAATTGTAATAATGTTATGAGTGTATCAAATAAGTATGGCTTTATTAAACAAGAAGAACAATTCTCAAAGCAAGTAGCAAGTAAAGATTTAAGAAAATATAAAATTGTATCTAATGGTGATATTGCCTATAATCCTTCACGAATTAATGTTGGTTCTATTGCAGTTTACCAATACGATGAAATAGGTATTGTAAGCCCAATGTATGTTGTTTTTAGATGTACTAAAGTTTCTCCACATTTACTATTGCTGATTTTAAGCACAAGTCGAGGCAAGTACAATATTGAATCATATTTATCTGGAAGTGTAAGAAATTCTCTTAGTTTTTCTGATTTAGCAGAAATTAAAATTAGAATACCAAATGACTCAGAACAAAAAAGTATTATTAAAATATTCAATAGTATTGATAATTTAATATTATTACATAATGAAAAACTCTTAAAACTAAAAGAACAGCAAAAAGCTTTAATGCAGCTGTTGCTAACAGGGATAGTTAGGGTAATAAAGGATAAATCTAATAATTGTTAGGGAGGCATTGCAATGCTAAATCATAAAATGTTTGATGAAAGACCTGAGTGTCAAAATAGATTAATAAAGTTCCTTGAAAACATGGGGTATGAATATGTTTCAAGAAGTGAAGCTGAACATAAACGAAAGAGTTTATCAAAAGTAATATTTGAAGATGAACTTATTAGGTTTTTGAGTAAGCAAACATATAAATTCAAGGGACATGAGCTGCTTTTTTCAGGAGAGTCGGTTTTAAAGGCCATTAATGCATTGGATGCTTCACTGTTGCAAGGATTGTCTATGGCAAGTAAGGAAATATATAATCTTTTAATACTTGGTATAAGCCTTGAAGAAAGTATAACGATTGATAAAGATATCCCCGTAAGACAATCTTTTGATTTAAATTATATTGATTTTGAGTATCCCGCTAATAACATTTGGCAGGTTACGGAGGAATTTAGCGTTGAACGAGCAAACGGGCAATATGCTCGTCCTGATGTAGTTCTTATGGTAAACGGCATTCCACTGGTTGTTATTGAGTGCAAGAAATCAAGTATTGATGTTAAAGAAGGGGTCATGCAAAATGTTAGAAATATGATGCCGGATTATATACCACAGCTTTTTAAATACAGTCAGATTGTTTTAGCGGTAAATCCAAATAAGGTGTATTATGGTACAGCCGGTACTACTGCAGATTATTTTGTCGAGTGGCGCGAACAAGATACAGATTGGCAAAAAGAACAATGCGAAAAATACTCCCCTGATAATCAAATATTAGAGCAAGATAGAACAGCTGTTTCCTTGATAGATAGAAGAAGATTATTGGATTTGATAAGGTATTTTATTCTATACGATAGCAACATAAAAAAAATTGCAAGACATCAACAGTTCTTTGCGATAAGTAATGCCATGGATAGAATCAACGGCAAAGATGGTAAAGATTCTAAAGGTGGAGTTATTTGGCATACTCAAGGCAGTGGAAAAAGCTTAACTATGGTTATGTTAGTAAGAAAGATTCAAGCTGAGAAAGGAAATGAAAATCCGAGGTTTGTTATTGTCACCGACCGTATTAATCTCGATAAACAAATAAGAGATAATTTTGCTAATTCACAAATGGCACCGGTTAGGGCTGCAACAGGAAAAGGACTAAAGACAGTTTTAAAGGATAGAAGCAACATTGTAATTACTACACTTATTAATAAATTTGAAACGGTATGCAAAAATCGTTACTTAGAGGTGGACAGCCATAAATTTTATGTTCTTATAGATGAAGCACATCGCTCTCAATACAGTACAATGTATAACTATATGCGAGAAGTTTTGCCGAATGCTACTATAATAGCATTTACAGGTACACCATTAATTTCTAAAACAAAAAAGAATACTTATAAAAAATTCGGAGAACCGATTCACAATTATACCATGAAGCGATCAATTGAAGATAAAGTTACAGTTCCGCTTGTTTATGAAGGTAGAAAGGTTATACAGAATGATCCTACGGAGACTATAGATTCGTATTTTGATAGTTTGACTAAATATTTACCTGAAGAACAGAAAAAAGAACTAAAGGTTAAGTTTAGTCGTTTTAAAGCCATTGCAGAAGCAAGAAGCAGAATCAATTTAATTGCTTTTGATATATACGACCATTTTATAAACTATTGTGTACCTAAGGGGTTAAAAGCTATGGTTGTATGCTCTTCTCGTGGAGTTGCAGTTGAAATGTTCAATGTATTAAAAACAATGCAAGGTATTAATCCACGAGTGGTTATTTCATTTAGTGACAAGCAGGAAGGTGATGATGATGACAGTACTTCATCTGCTGTTAAAAAAATCAAAGAATATCATGAAAAAATGGTGAAGCCACTATTTGGTGATAATGATGAAAAATATGACGAAAGTGTTTGTGAGGATTTTAAGAATCCTGAAGGTGAAATCAATATGCTCATTGTTAAAGATAAGCTATTAACCGGATTTGATGCACCTATTGCAGGTGTGCTTTACCTTGATAAATCAATTAAAGAGCATAGCTTGCTTCAAGCTGTTGCCCGTGTAAACAGAGTCTACAAAGACAAGGATTTCGGTTTGATTGTTGATTACTGGGGAGTTTTTAGTAAACTGAATAAAGCCATTGATATGTATAATGATGCTGAATCCGGTTTTAACCAGTTTGATGAAGAAGATATTGCAGATGCTATTTATGGTCCAATTGATGAAAAAAATAAACTTGCCGAAGCTCATAAAGAATTATTGAATATGTTTTCAAAGGTTCCTAAGAATGCAACATCGAATGAGTGGCAGAAGCACTTAGCTCATGAGGAGAAAAGAAAAGAATTTTATGAGAAACTAAAGACTTTTGCAAATCTTTTGAACTTAGCTCTAATAAATAGAGAAATCTTTACTGAGGTTGGTTTTAATCAAATTGAAAAGTACAGAGCAGACTATCTCTTCTATAAAAAACTAAAAGATGCGGTAACTATTCGATATGATGATTCAGTTGATTATTCTAAATATGAAGATGGCATTAAAAATTTAATTGATACTTTTGTAAATGCTACAGATATTAGTAATGTTATTTATCCGGTTTCAATAAGCGATGAAAGATCCATGAATATGCTTCTTGAAACAATTGAGTCATATGAAGCGCGTGGAGATGTAATAAAGACAAAGATTGAAACAAAGCTTAAGCAAATAAGGTATGACGATCCATTGCTGTTTGAAGAGTTTTCAACAAAAATAAAAAAAACATTAGCTGAATACAACGAAAAAAGAGATGCAGATAAGTACTATGCTACAATGGAAACAATGGCTGATGATTTAAGAAATGGCAGAGTATCTCACGATTATCCAGATAGAATCGCAAACGATAGTGATGCAAAGGCTTTTTATGGTTCTATGTATACAATTATAAAACAAAAATGCCCTATGATAATTAATGAAGACATAGTAGAGATTATCGGTGAAAACGGTATAAAGATTAAAGAATCTATAGCTGAAAACACAAAAAGAGATTGGAAACATAACGAAATGGTTCACAAGGCAATTCATCGTGAACTTGATGATTATTTGTTTGATATGTTTGAGAATATGGGAATAGTTATTGATAACAGTAATGTTGATATGATTGATTTGATTATTGATGAAATTATGAAAGTGGCGGTGTCTAGATACTAATGAAAACTTATATGATTGATTTAGGAGTGAAAAATGGGATGGTAAATGTAAATATAGTTAAAAAGCCCATTAAGAATATACATTTGAAAGTATATAGGGATATGACTGTGAATTTATCTGTGCCGATATCAGTGCCTGATGAGTGGATTGTTAATTTTTTAAATGAACGAATATCATGGATTGATAAGCAAATCACTAAATATAAGGAGTCAAGTGGTTATAACAATTTAGCAAATATTGTTAATGGTTCGTCTACACAACTTCTCGGGAAAGACATGAGAATTTTTAAAAAAGCATCACTTTCAAATAGCATTGAGGTTGATGAAAAAAAAATTAATGTTTTTCTTAAAGATATTAATGATGATTATTTGGCAAATAAACTATTTGAAAATTGGTGGAGGGAAAAAGCCCTAAGCGTTTTTCAAAATGAATTAGATAACATGTACAATAGCACTTTTAGGAAATATGAGATTCCAAAACCTATAATATCAATTAAAAAAATGAAAACCTTGTGGGGCAGCTGTACAAAACTAAAAGGGAAAATTACACTTAATGAATATTTGCTAAAAGCTGATATTCGATGCATTCAATATGTAATTTTACATGAGTTGACTCATTTGATATATAATTATCACAACTCAGATTTTTATAATTTTATAACAGTACAAATGCCTGATTGGAAAGAGCGTAAAAAGCAGTTGGACAAAGAGGTTGTTCAAGGACTCTAATAAATTTTTCACTATGAATAGGAGGAAAATTATGCTTAATGAAAATTTAGAGAAATTACATAAAACAATTGATGAAATAACAAATATCGATTCAGAAAATGGAATTGAGTACTGGTATGCAAGGGAATTACAAGAATGTTTAGGATATGCAAGATGGGAGAATTTTGTTGATGCTATTAAGAGAGCAATGGATTCTTGTAAAAGCACTGGCATTGAACCCTTAGACCATTTTCGTGAAGTCACGAAAATGGTTGAACTTGGTAGTGGAGCGAAAAGAGGAATTGTCGATTATATGCTTACAAGGTATGCATGCTACTTGATTGCACAAAATGGTGATCCCAAAAAAGAAGAAATTGCATTCGCTCAAAGTTATTTTGCATTGCAGACGAGGAAACAGGAACTTATCGAAGACAGAATGAATCTGATTGCTAGAATAGATGCAAGAGAAAGATTAAAGGAATCAGAAAAACTATTATCTCAAAATATTTATGATCGTGGGGTTGATGATGCTGGTTTTGGGCGAATTCGTTCAAAAGGAGACCAAGCTTTATTTGGTGGCAGAAACACTAGTAATATGAAGAATCTTCTTGGCGTAAAGGATAATAGACCATTAGCGGATTTCTTACCAACCTTAACAATAGCAGCAAAAAATCTTGCAACTGAAATGACCAACCATAATGTAAATGAGGAAGATTTGCAGGGGGAAAATAGTATCACAAGAGAACACGTTCAGAATAATTCAAGCGTTCGCGATATGTTAGTAAAAAGAGGAATCAAACCCGAGAAGTTACCGCCTGCTGAGGACATAAAAAAGCTTGAACGCCGTGTAAAGTTAGAGGAGAAGAAAATTGCTAATAAGGCTGGTAAATTACCAAACAAAAAATGAGAAACAACTTGATAGAGTAGAAGAGGCTTTCTTCTTATTCAGATATATCAAAGGGTTATAGTAGTATTTTAATTGACAATCAATTCATATTTTTCATTAATAACATATTTATTTCTTATGAATATATATAATTATATATATTATGTGAGGTGAAAATATGAATGAAATAAATAATCAAAGATTAATAGATTGGAGTTTGGACCTTTTAGGAGGAAGAATTGGTGGAAGAGGCAGGAATGTTATAACTGCAGAAAATGCTTTTATTGAAGAAATAAGTATAGATAACAGAACAGGCTATGTAACAATATCCTATGGTGTTTTAGGAGACTTCAATGTTATAAACATGGAGATAGTAAGGTTGGTTGTAAGCAGAGATACGATTATCAGGGATCAATTCGGTAATCCTATGTCAATTAGAGAGCTAAGAGAAGGAATGAGGGTGGATGCTGTATTCTCAGCTGCCATGACAAGAAGTATTCCTCCTCAGGCCAGAGCTTACAGGATAACCGTTATTAATGATAATATGCAGTCTAGTTTTACTGAAGGTGCAGTTCTTGAAGTTGATTTGGCGAATGGATTTTTGTATACAGGAAATCCGTTTGATATAATGAGTCAAACAAGGTTTGTAGTGACAGATTCAACCACCATAAGAGATAGGAGAGGAAGAAGAATAAGATTAAGAAATTTAAGACCGGGTAATTTTGTAAGAGTCGAACATGCAAATTTCATGACAGCGAGCATACCGCCTCAAACTACTGCATTTGATATACAAGTTCTTAGGTAAATAACAGTTTGAGGGGAGCAAGTACTGCTCCCCTTCTTTCATAAAGTATTTAACTATATCATGTCTTTTATTAAATCTAAGCATTTCTCTCCATTTAACGATATTCTTGATCCTTTGGGTCCTCTTTCGGAGATTACAAGGCCGGCTTGTGATAGTATTTCAAGGCGGCTTCTAATCATTTGCTCGGTAAATTCATCTTTAAGCAACTCTGCCAATTTCTTGCGTCCTATACATGCATTGCCCTCGTCTTTTGAACTTTTTAAAGCATTAAGTATGATAAGGACATCCTGAAGCGGTATTTTTTTCTCTAGCTCTTTAAGGACGTTTTCATTTTGTATTTGTTGTTCTTTAATATGAATATCTTGTTGCTTCTTTCCGGTTGCTAAGTCTAAAGGCAAATCTTTCAACTCAATTTTTCTGCCTGCTAAATTGTACAGGTACTCTATTACATTTTCCAGCTCGCGAACATTACCCGGCCAGTCATATTCCATAAATTTCGTTAAAACCTCATTGCTTATTACCATTTCATTTCCATATGGAAACTTCTTAAGAAACATTTTTACAAGCAAGTGGATATCACTCTTTCGCTCTCTTAAAGGAGGAATATTTATTGGAAGGACATTAAGCCGATAATATAAATCCTCCCTGAAATCACCTTTCTGTACAAGTTCATGAAGATTTTTATTAGTTGAAGCAACAACCCTTACATCTATGGGAAGAATCTTAGTTCCGCCAATACGAAGAACTTCTTTTTCCTGAAGTACTCTAAGCAATCGTGCTTGTATTCTTGGTGAGGCATCACCTATTTCGTCTAAAAATATTGTTCCCTTGTGTGCCTGCTCAAAAAGTC
>ENA-UOOH01003998-UOOH01003998.1-fermentation-metagenome-genome-assembly--contig:-NODE-3998-length-10605-cov-5.382370_pt1 | contig 10605 bp, 4 predicted proteins | sample MGYA00245778_ERZ724025 | MGnify/ENA primary metagenome ERZ724025 (study PRJEB28704, sample SAMN03018313) | fermentation metagenome | biome: anthropogenic terrestrial biome; feature: soil; material... | reverse complement strand
CCGCGCCTCTGCGCCTCTGCGCGAGGCTCTCCGGATCCGGATGGGGAGGTCACGGCATGTCGCTGGCCTCAACCTTTTCGCCTTTCAGCATTAGGTCAGCCCGGTTATGATGGCAGGTAAATTCCAACCCGATCACTCACCAGAGCGTGTTCCCCATGAAAACCCTCCACCTCCGCAACGGACTGCCCACCATCGCGGTTCTTCTGATGTCCATGTCGCTTGTGTTCTGTCCCCAGGCGCATTCGTCTCCCCCGGACACCAGCCAATGGACCCTTTGGTATGAGACCCCGGCCGAGCAGTGGACCGATGCGCTGCCCGTCGGCAACGGACGCCTCGGCGCGATGGTCTTCGGACGTGCACTCAAAGAGCGCATTCAGCTCAATGAGGACACCATCTGGGCAGGCCCTCCCGTCCCTACCGATGTCCCCGGTGCACGCCAGGCTGTCGATCAAGCGCGCAAACTGATCTTTGCCGGTCAATACAAAGAGGCAGAGGCGCTGGTGCAGTCCGAAGCGATGGGAACACGCATCGCTCCAAGGAGTCATCAGACACTGGGCGATCTCCAAATCGAAACTGTGACCCCTACCCCCGTCGAGCCGACCGGATACCTGCGCTGGCTCGATCTCGACACCGCCCTCGCAGTCACCACGTACGCCCTGAACAACACTCGCTTCACCCGAACCGTCTTCTCCTCCGCGCCCGATCAGGTCCTGGTGGTCCACATCGCCGCAGACCGACCCGAGGCAGTCTCCATTCGCGTCTCCCTCAGCCGCCCGGCCGATGCCGAGGTGACCTTGCAGGACGCTCACATCATCAACATGTCAGGTCAGGCCCAGCAGACCCTCGGCGTCGGCCAGAACATTCGTAAAGAACATCACGGGGTGCGGTTCCATACCCAACTTCAGGCATTCACCGATGCAGGTCGCATCCACGCAGAGGCAGATGCCATCACCATCGAGAACGCCAACAGCGTGACACTGATCCTCGCCGCCGCTACCGATTACAACCACGCCCAGCCGGAAGAACCGCTACAGCAAAATCTTGAAGCCGTCTGCGCAGAGGTCGTCGCCAAGGCACGGATCAAGCCGCTGCATCAGTTGCTCAGAGACCATCGGACCGAGCACCAACGCCTGTTCCGCCGGATGGATCTCGATCTCGGGGCGCCCCCCATCAATCTCCCGATCGATACCCGCCTGGTCGAATTCCAACGCAGGGGCGGTGACCCGCAACTCGCCGCTCTCTATGTGCAGTACGGACGCTACCTCCTGATCAGTTCCTCCCGCCCTGGAAGCCTTCCCGCCAACCTTCAGGGCCTCTGGAATGAGAACCTGGTCGCCCCCTGGAACGCGGACTATCACACCAATATCAATGTTCAGATGAACTATTGGCCCGCCGAGATCGCCAATCTCGCCGAATGCCATGAGCCGTTCTTCCAGTTCGTGGAACGATTGGTCGAACGCGGCCAAACAACCGCACGCACCATGTACGATTGCCGCGGCACAACATGGGGGCACACCACCGACGCATGGCTCTTCACCACCGTTTTCGGCGACATCCAATACGGGATGTGGCCCATGGCCGCCGGCTGGTGCGTTCAGCACCTCATGGAACACTACCGGTTCAACATGGATCCCGAATTCCTGCGCACCCGCGCCTATCCAGCACTTCGCCAGGCTGCGCTCTTCTACCTCGACTGGCTCGTCACACATCCCGAAACCGGCCTGCTCGTCTCGGGTCCGTCCACCTCCCCCGAAAACCGCTTCCGCTTGCCGGACGGCGATACGGCTTGCCTTGGCATGGGCAATGCCATGGACCAGGAGATTATTTGGGAGACCTTCACTGCCTGCCTCGAAGCCGCGGACCGACTCGGCATTGAGGACGACTTCACCCGCGAGGTCCACGCCGCTCTCGAACAACTCGCCCAACCCACCATCGGAAACGACGGCCGGTTGATGGAGTGGAACGAGGAATTCAGCGAACCGGAACCCCAACACCGGCACATCTCACACCTCTACGGACTGCACCCGAGCTTTCAAATCACCGAATCAAATACACCGGAGCTCTTTGAAGCCGCAAAGAAAACGCTCGAAGCCCGCGGCGACGCTGCCACCGGCTGGTCCATGGGCTGGAAGATCAATTTCTGGGCACGCCTCAAAAACGGCGAACGCGCGCACAACATCTTCAAAAACCTCATGCGCCTCGTCTACTCCGCGAAGACCAACTACCAGGCCGGTGGTGGAGTCTACGCGAACCTGTTCTGTGCTCACCCACCCTTCCAAATCGACGGCAACTTCGGTGGCGCAGCCGGAATTCTCGAAATGCTGATCCAGAGCCACGATCAAGGGATCGAACTCCTCCCAGCCCTCCCCACCGCTTGGTCCAACGGCGCCCTTCGCGGAGTTCGAGCACGCGGCGGCTTCGAACTCGATTTCGAGTGGAAGGCCGGCAAACTCGAGAGCGTTCAGGTGAAGTCACTCCATGGCGGCACCTGTCGGCTTCGATCCGGCACCCATCAGACATCGATGGAGACCGAACCCGGGCAGACCCTGACCCTCGGACCCGACCTGGCTCCGATTTAATACCCCTCTCCCCCATCACCAAGCCAGAGCCCGCCCGAAAAGGCCAAGGGCAAAGCAAGACAGGAATTCCCTCGATTCCCTCGATTCCCTCGATTAACTCGACCCCGATCCCGACCCCGACCCCGATCCCGACCCCGATCCCGACCCCGATCCCGATTTCGATTTCGATCCCGATTCCGATTCCGACAATGATCCGACCGATCCGACCGATCCGACCGATCCGACCGATCGGCAACCATTGCCTAGAGGCGACGCATGAAGGAGCGCGCCTTTTCGAACGGCCTCTAGCCCAGGTCGAAAACGCCACCGCGCCCTCTGCGCGAGGCCTCCGGATGGGAATGGGGAGGTTAGGCTGCGAAAATGGTGCCTTTTCGGACAGCCTCTGGCTGCCCCTGGCCCATTCGCTGCCCTGTGGGATGAAGATGAAATCTTTTGGGTCCGATTTCGTTGGGAGAAGGTACCAAACGGACACCTCCCCCAGACCGCAGCACTCTCCCCTACCTTATACGGACCCATGCGCCTTACCATTAATCGAATCATTCCGATCCGAATCGCCCTGCTCATCGGTACGATCGCCAATGCCGTCGTCGGCCACGCCGCCGTCGTGATCAACGAGATCCATTATCACGACGCAGACACCCCGTTCGATGAGTTCATCGAGTTGCACAATCCCGGAAGCACCGTGGAAGACCTGTCGGGGGCAGAGTTTTCCTCCGGCATCCGGTTCATTTTCCCCGACGGCACCCTGCTGGAGCCCGGCGCGTTCCTGATCCTTGCACAACAGCCCGAATCCCCGCGCTGGCAGGATTTCGAGGTTCCCATCCACGGTCCCTGGTCCGGTAACCTGAGCGACAGCAGCGACGAACTCGTCCTCCGCGCCCGCAACAACCGGGTCATCGAGAGCGTGGCCTATACCGACTACCGGCCATGGCCGGCAGGACCCGATGGCTACGGATCGAGCCTGGAGCGAATCAGCCCCACCCTACCTGCCAACGATTTCCATTCCTGGCTCGCTTCCGAAGTCGACAGCGGCACCCCCGGAGCCGAAAACTCAGTCATCGGCTTTCCCGCTTGGCCACGTCTGCTCTCCATCTCGGCCGACGCCGCCTTCCCTGAACCAGATCAGCCCTTCAACATCAGCGCGGTCCTCGATTTTCCAATCAATGTCCAGCAAGTCAGCCTCCGATGGCAGGCGTCGGAACTGTTCCCGGCCAATGCCGGACAGACCGGCGGCGTCTACTTCGTGCGCGCTGATGATGATTGGCGCTTCTTTCGCGGACGCTCCAATCCCGGATGGGACTGGTACCAACAGTCGTTCAACGATGACGCGTGGGAGGTGGGTCCGGGCGGGTTCGGCTTCGGCGATGATGACGACAATACCGAGCTCCATGACATGGAGGGTCAATATTTGGCCGTTTTCATCCGAAAGAGCTTCCAGGTCGAAAATCCCACCGCAATCAAACAACTCATTCTCCGGGCGGACTACGACGACGGTTTCGCCGCCTACCTCAACGGCGAGCCCATCGCCAACGCCAATCTTCCCCTGTTCCACTCGTGGGACGGCCGTGCCAACGGAAATCATGAGGCCGGCAACCCAGAGGATTTCGAACTCCCCACTACCGCTCTGCGAGTCGGTACCAACGTGCTTGCCATCCAGATTCACAATGTGCACCTGGGTAGCAGCGACTTCTCAGCTATCTTCGACCTTTTGGGTACGATCCAAGCCACCAGCGACGATTTTGACACGAGTCTCCACGAAGAGGTCATGGAAGCTGTCCCCAGCCCCGCCGGCATGGCACGCTACACCCTTTCCATGCCGGCCTTCCCCGCAGGGACCGTTCTTCGCACCGCCGTCAAGGTCCTGTTCACCGACGGTTCGACGATTCAATTGCCGCATTTCAGGGAGCCACGTCCCGTCGAGTCCATCCTCGTGCCACCGGATTACATGGAGTCACGGACCAAGCAGATCTACCTCTCCATCAATTTTCTGAGCCATGTCGTCGAACCCTACCACCGGATCAGTTGCGCGGTGATCTACGAGCCGGAAAGCGATCAACCACAGTTCTTCGACGCCGTCCGTATTCTGTTTTCTCGCAATGGCCAGAAACTCAAGTTCATCAAGAATGAAGAGTACCAGGGCAACCGCACCCTCAATGTGACCACCGCAAGCCCGACCAGTGGCACCACCTCCGGCCATCGATCCGGTCACTACGAACATCTTGCCTTCGGACTCTTCCGCGAGGCCGGTGTCCTGGCGCCCGCCGCGGAGTATTGCCGCGTTTACAATTACAATTATGTCAGTCGAGCTTTCGACCTCACCCTGAACTGCGTGATCCAGCAGCCGAATGAGCGCTTTCTGGATATGAACGGACTCGATTCCAACGCCAATATCTTCAAGTACACCTACCAGGGACACACCAACCAGACCAACCCGCACTTGGGACTGAGCAGCATGTATCAGTTCCTGAGCAATCTCTACACCAGTAGCTCCAGATCCGCCGCAAACCGCGCGTTCCTGAGGGATAACTTAGACATCAACAACACGCTCAAGTACATGGTGCTGAGCATATACCTCACCAACTGGGACGGCTTTCACAACAATTTCTTCCTCTACGAGCCGACCAGCCCCAACGAGCGCTGGTTGCTCGTTCCGTGGGACATGGATAAAACCTTCGGCTATACCGACGGCAATTCGATGTTTACAGAGATGCCGCTCGATTTCGGCCTGACCGGTCAATCTTGGGGCGTATCGCGAGAGCCTGGTGTTGTCTCCAGGGCATTCTGCCTCGATCCGGAGCTCTATCGCGATTTTTGCATCACCCTCAAACGCGAAATCATGCAAGGCCAACTCCGCCGGGACCGTGTCCGCCAGCTCGCCAACAATACCGAAGCCCTGCTGCTCGAGGAATGGGACCTCATGCAATCCCAATTCAACCTTCTCGGCAACGTCGAATGGGAAATCCAAGACAGCTACAACGCCATCCGAACCTATATCGATCGTCGAGACGAGTTCCTCCGCCAAACCCTGGCGAACTACCCCATAAGCGAAGGCAATATCCTCACCCTCTGGTAAGATGACGCCTCCGGCCCAGCAGAGGGCGCGGTGGCGTTTCGATCTGGCCATGGGGGTGGGTAAAGTCAATGCCCTGATCCAAACCACCCTTGAGAGGGGCCGCTGCCTGCTGTCCAAGGCAGTTGCAAAACGTAGATGCAACATTTCTGCATTCCCTATCTTCCCTCTGCGCCTCTGCGCCTCTGCGCGAGTCCTCCCCATCCTGCTCCGATGGAGTCGCCACCCTCCCAACACCCAGCCGCTGCAATGCGAACCTCCGGCCTCCGCCTGAGGCTCCGGCCGCAGGCCAGACTCTCGCTTGACTCCAGCCTATCCACAGCGTTACAACCTTCTTCGCAGTGTCGGCCATCCATGGACCTGTTCCATTGCCATCGCCGACGCCGGCCCCATTCAGGCTGCCATTCCACTCAATAACCAATCAATCACTCTAAGGGATCCTCATGAATCGAAATCATTGTCTGATGGCCCTGGCCATCGCGGCCCTCACCCTGAGCGCGGTCACCCCTCGGGTCCATGCCGCCAAGAAGGTGCTCTATTTCACCAAGTCCTCCGGTTTTGAACACAGCGTTGTCGCCCGCCAAGGCGATCGCATGGCGCATAGCGAGCGCATCATGGCCGAGATCTGCGCCGGCAAGCAGGTTGAACTCACGATCACCAAAGACGGCAGCTATCTGACCCCTGACCGGCTCCGGGAATTCGACACCATCGTCTTCTACACCACCGGCAACCTGTTGGAGCCCGGCACGGATAAACACCCTGCCATGTCGCAGGAAGCCCTCGATGCCCTGTTCGCTTATGTGAAGGATGGAGGCGGATTCATGGCGATCCATGCCGGCACCGACACCTTGCGCTCCGAGCCGGCCTCGGAATATACGAAGATGGTCGGCGGCACCTTCCGTACCCACGGCGCTCAGGAAGTCGCTACCGTTAAAGTCGTCGACCCCAACTTCCCCGCAATGAAAGGGCTGCCGGTCGAATTCGCCTTTCAGGAGGAGTGGTACCTCCACCAACAGATCAACCTCGGCAAGGACATGCGCGTGCTGATGCTGCTCGATTGCCCGAACATGAAACAGGACATGTATAAGGAGCTGCCGCCCCAGCCGATGACCTGGTGCAGCAACTACGGCGACGGTCGCGTCTTCGTGACCGGGATCGGCCATAGGGAAGACGTCTGGGAAGCACCCTGGTTCAAGGGGATGCTGGATAAGGCATTCGATTGGACCTTCGGTGACGTCGATGGCGACGCCTCGCCGAACTTCGAGAAATTCTTGAAGTAGCACCCGGCACATGCCAACAGGCGCGAGTCTCCGATGGAGGCCCGCGCCTGTTGCTTTTGATCACTCCGGTTTCGGGACCGATGCACAGGCCGAATCCACCTGAACATCGGTCCCTATCGCCCTCAGTCCTCTACCACTATGCGGTAGTCCCCGCTGCCGACCTCGACCTGGATCCGATCGGCGTCCTCGCCAATCACTCGCATGCCCTTCGCATCATTCAACGGCGTGGAACCTACCACAACGGCATCGACCGAGGGCGCAGGAATCCAGAGGGTCGCACGCGTATTGGCGGGGATCACAATCTCCCAGGTCCACCGCCCATCAGACCTGCGCCAGTTGCTCACGATCCTGCCATACGGCGACACATGGTCAGCCTCGACCCAATCAAGACCCGGTACCGGGCATGGCCGCATGATGATGTGCTTATACCCAGGCTCCTCCGGATCTGGCGCAATCCCCGCCAATGACTCGTTCATCCATGTGATGAGGTCGCCGACTAGCATCACATGGTTGTGACTGTTCATCGCCGGATCGGCCGTGTTACCGTTCCATAGCTCCCAGATCGTCGTGGCGCCCTGCTCGATCATGTATCCCCAGCTCGGATAATCGACCTGCGTCGCAATCCGATAGCCCAAATCAGGACGCCCGCCCGCCGTGAGTACCCGCATCAACCACTGCGCCCCGATCAGACCGGTGCCGATATGCCCGCGACTCTCGTCCTCAATCTTCCTCACCAGGCGCTCAAAAACCCGCTTCTCCGCGCCGTCCGGGACCAGGCCGAACGCCAACGGCAATACGCTCGAGGTCTGGGAGCCGTTGTCGTAGTGGTCACCCTTGAAGTATTTCGCATTGAACGCGGCACGCATGATATCCGCGCGCTGAGCGAACTCCTCAGCGTCGCGCTCCAGCCCGAGCATTTCCGCATAGCGCTGCATCAGCCCAAGGTCATAGAGGTAGTATGCAGTGCCGATCAACTCGCCAGAGGTCTTGCGCAGCGGATCCTGCGAGTGAATCAACTCCGGCGACTCCGGCGGGACACACCAGTCGCCATATTGATCGCGCGGCATGAGGTCGTCGACAATGTACTTGGACATGTAGTCGATCCAGAGCTTCATCGCCGCGTACCTGCGCTCGATCACGCCGACATCGCCGTAATGCACATAGAGCATCCACGGAATCACAATGTGCGAGCTGGGCCAAGTCACATTGTCGGAATAGATCGGCCAGTATGACGGCGCCACATCGGGCACGCTCCCCTCCTCCGTCTGCGCGTCGGCAATGTCATCCAGCCACTTGTTGTAAAACCCACCCACATCGTAAAGGTAGCTCTCTCCGGTCGATTCCGCCGACCGATCGCCCAGCCAGCCCTGGCGCTCGTCCCGTTGTGGACAGTCCGTCGGAATGCTTCGGTAATTCCCGCGTACCCCCCAACGAACATTCTGATAGATCCGGTTTAACAGCTCGCTCGAACTCGCAAATGTCCCCGCCGGTCGCATGTCGTCATGCACCACGCGCCCTTCAATCGCTTCCAGTTCGGGCTCACCCGGATATCCCGTGACCTCCACAAACCGGAACCCGTGGTACGTGAACCGCGGTTCCCAAACCTCCCGGCCGTCTCCCCTTAGATGGTAAATATCCGTCACGAGCGCACCGCGGATGTTATCGAGATAGAGCAGGCCGTCGTCGCCCAGCACCTCGGCGTGCCGCAGACGCACCGTCACTCCGGCAGGACCCGACACCCGCAGCCGACACCAGCCGACCATGTTCTGTCCCATATCAAAGATATAGACCCCAGGCCGCGGCTCGGTCCGGCCAATCGGGCGGATCGTCTCCACAACACGAATCGGCTCCGCCGTCTGGTTGCGCAGAGCACCCTCGGGCGCCGGCATCTGTCGGGCAGCCCCCCAACCGGTCTCGTCGAATCCAGTCGCGCTCCAGCCCGGCATTTCCCGCCGTGCGTCGTAAGCCTCACCGTCGTACTCGTTGTTCTCCCGGATCGGCCCCTCATCAGTCACCTTCCAAGAGGTATCGCTTACCAGACTCGCAACCGAGCCGTCGGTATACTCCATGCGTAGATGGAACAACATCTGCGGATAGCCGTAAGTCCTCGTCTCCATCGGCTCCATGATGCGCGGCGCCAGAAACCGACCGTTCCCTAGAATCACACCCACGGCATTCTCGCCGGGCCGCACCCGGTCGGTCACGTCATAGGTAACGTAAAACACCCGCTTCGGATACTCGGTCAGCCCCGGTGACAATACCGCATCCGAAACCTTGTCCCCGTTCAAATACAACTCCGAAAGCCCCAGCCCACTCAAATACACCACAGCACGCTTCAACTCCGGCTGGACCTCGAAGCTCCTGCGCACGTGCCGGGCCGGCAACTGGATCGCGGCAGCTCCGATCACCACATCACCCCACGGACCCATCCCGTTTTCACCGAGTACCACGCACGCACGCCAATCCCCGCCCTTCGAGGCGTCAACCGCGCCGACCCAGTCATCCCCTGGCGCAGAACTGCCCAACCAGGACTCGTCCGAACCAAGGATCAGGCGCGTGCCATCCGATTGGGTGGCCTCCAGGCGGACCATCAGCCCCGCTGGATTCGGTCCGTCACCGACATTCTCGACTTCCACCGCCACGAGATTGGCGCCTGATCGCAGCAGAGGCCCAATCTCAAAGCGATTGCCGACCTTGAAGTTCGTCCCCTTTCCCACTTCCTCGCCATTGACCCAAACCGTATAGAAGTTGTCCGCCGCAACAACAATCGCCGCTGATTCCACCGCCCGATCAAGCTCGAAGGACTTGCGGAAAGCACGCTTTCCGATCGGAGCGGATTGCTCCGGGGTCCCCTCCGGCAGCCAGATCCAGGAGGCATCCAGCTTTTGGGGTTCAGCACTCTCCGGTCCCGGAAGCCCAATCCATTCAGCCCCCCACTCGTCCGACCGGAGAATGCCCATGCTCCAATACGCCGGATCGCTCCAAGCAGAAACCGAACCGTCGTGGTCCCACACCCGCACCCGCCAGAAACACTCCTGATGGGATTGCAGCGGCCGCCCGCCATAGAGTACGTGGATCGAATCCGAGGAGGCGACCTTCCCGGAATCCCACCGATCCGCTCCGCCCGCAGCAAGGAGCTCAATCGCAGACGCAACCTGCACCTGGAACGCGGTCTGAACCTGCCCAGGCTGGTCTGAATCAAGGACCCAGCTCAAACGCGGCTGGAGTACGTCAATCCCAAGGGGGTCCACCCGATATTCACAACGCAGAAAGCGAACGATCAGGTCGCTTTGCGCTCGAGCTTCAGGCGCGGCCAGCGCACAGAGCAGCGCCGGTAAAAGTATCAACCGATGCATCGCAGTCAGTCCTTTCATGCTTGCACACACCATTTCAGCAACCCAAAGGCAAGTGCTTCCCAACACCCCCGCAGGGGCTTGGAACTCCAATGATCCTCAACCAAACCCACCACCGCATCCCTCCAATCCAAACCTCAGCTGAGGAAGGATCCCAACCGCAAATGCTACCGGAAACCCAGAAACGAAGCCAGTAGAGAAATCCCACCCGAAAAGCCGCACTCCTTCCCGCGTCCCATCGATACCGATACCGATACCGATACCGACCCCGGCAGCGCCAGCCCCGGCAGCGCCACCCCCGGCAGCGCCACCCCCGGCAGCGC
>ENA-UOOH01003997-UOOH01003997.1-fermentation-metagenome-genome-assembly--contig:-NODE-3997-length-10606-cov-3.734338_pt1 | contig 10606 bp, 9 predicted proteins | sample MGYA00245778_ERZ724025 | MGnify/ENA primary metagenome ERZ724025 (study PRJEB28704, sample SAMN03018313) | fermentation metagenome | biome: anthropogenic terrestrial biome; feature: soil; material... | reverse complement strand
GACCGAGGCGATCTTCGGGCAGGTCTGGGTCGAGGGGCTGACGGAGAATCCGGGCTGCAGCAGCCGCATCTACGCGCAACTCGGCTGGGGCCCGGCGGGCAGCGACCCCCGGACCTCGCAGTGGAGTTGGCTCGACGCGTCCTGCAACGGTGGGGCGACGGGCGACAACGACGAGCACATGGCGACCATCACCGCGTCGACCCCCGGCTCGTACGGCTACGTCTACCGCGTGCGCATGGGGCGCGGCTGGACGTACTGCGATCTCGACGGATCGCAAGGGCGCAGCGAGTTCGACCCTGGGCAGGCGGGCGCCCTCACCGTCAATTCTTGGTAAGCGAGTAGCTGTCTCGCTTGGCGCCGGCGGCCTGCGCGACCGCCGGCGCCCTGCTCCTTCACCCGAACGGCCGCCTGTCTGCCCTCTGACACCATCCACGCGCGCACTTACGGCAGCGGCGCGCCATAGGCTAGACTCCCGTCGCCATGGCACAAGTCGTCCTCGACAAACTGGTCAAGCGGTACGGCGATGCTCCGCCGACCGTCAAGAACGTCTCTCTCACCGTCAACGACGGCGAATTCCTGGTGCTGGTCGGGCCCTCGGGCTGCGGCAAGTCGACCACCCTGCGGATGATCGCGGGCCTGGAGGAGATCACCGCGGGCGAGGTGCGCATCGGTGACCGCCGGGTCAACGAGGTCCACCCCAAGGACCGCGACATCGCCATGGTGTTCCAGAGCTACGCGCTCTATCCGCACATGACCGTGCGCGAGAACATGGCCTTCGGGCTGAAGATGCGCGGGATGCCCAAGGGCGAGATCGACGTGCGCGTCGAAGAGGCGGCGAAGATGCTCGACCTCGAGCACCTGCTCGAGCGCAAGCCCAAGGCGATGTCCGGCGGCCAGCGCCAGCGGGTCGCCATGGGCCGGGCCATCGTGCGCCGCGCGCCGGTCTTCCTCTTCGACGAGCCGCTGTCGAACCTGGACGCGAAGCTGCGGGTGCAGATGCGCGCGGAGATCGCCCGGCTCCACCAGAAGCTGAAGATGACCGTCGTCTACGTCACCCACGACCAGACCGAGGCGATGACCCTCGCCGACCGGATCGCGGTGATGCACGCGGGAATCCTGCAGCAGCTCGCGACGCCGCTCGAGCTGTACGAGAAGCCCGCCAACCGCTTCGTCGCCGGCTTCATCGGCTCGCCGTCGATGAACTTCTGCGACGCGGCCGCCGGCAAGGACGGCCTGCTCGCCTTCGGGGTACGCCTGCCGCTGCCCGAGCGGCTCGGGAGCTTCTCGGGCCCGTGCATCGCCGGGGTGCGGCCCGAGCACTTCGTCGAGGAGCCGGCCGAGGGCCGGGTCGCGGTCCCGGTCGCCGTCGAGCTCGTCGAGCCGCTCGGCTCGGAGACCTACCTGACCTGCTCGTGCACCGACGAGAAGGCGACGCGAATCATCGCCCGGGTCGGACCGCACTGCCCGGCCAAGGACGGCGACCCGTTCACGCTCTACGTGGACCCGCAGCGGCTCTACCTCTTCGCCCCCGGCGACAACGGCCCGGCGCTCTAGGAGAGAGGGTCCATGCTCCGCACTCTTCTGAAGCAGCTCGTCTGCACGGCGGCCCTCCTCTTGGCCTCCGGCGCCTCCGCGGTCGAAGCCGAGCGGGTCGACTCGGCCAAGGCGGCGACGACCCTCGCGGTCGAGCACCCCGAGGCCGCCCCCGTCGAGATCGTGCTCTGGCACAGCTACACCGGCGCCGAGCAGGAGGTCTTCGAGGGCGCCATCCAAGCCTTCAACGCCTCGCGCGACGACATCGAGGTCAACGCGCTCTCCCTCCCCTACACGGTCTTTGCCGACAAGCTCACCTCGGCTATCGGCGCCGGAAGGGGCCCGGATCTCTTCGTCTTCGCCCACGACCGCCTCGGCGACTGGGCGAACTGGGGATTCGTCGAGCCGGTGCAGCACTTCCTGACGCCGGAGGACGTCGAGCGGTTCAGCGCGCCGGCCATCGAGGCGCTCACCGTGCCGCAGGGCAGTCGCATGCTCTACGGCCTGCCGCTGGCGATGAAGTCGCTCGCGCTCGTCTACGACGCGGCGAAGATCCCCGTGCCGCCCAAGACCCTCGACGAGCTGGTCGCCGAGGCCCGGAGGCTGACCGGAGAGGGCAACTACGGCTTCGTCATGGAGTGGGCGAGTACCTACACCGCAGCCGGGTTCCTGCACGCCTTCGGCGGCGAGGTGCTCGACGAAAAGGGCCTTCCGGCGCTCGACGCGCGGGGCAACGCCGAGGCGCTCTTCTGGGTGCGCAAGCTGCGCGACGAGAGCTTGCTGCCGCGCGAGGTGACCGGCGCGATGGTCAGCTCGCTGTTCAACGACCGCAAGGCCGCGATGATCGTCACCGGCCCCTGGTTCCTCGGCGACATCAAGGGCGACATCGACGCGCGGGTCGCTCCGCTGCCCGCCGGCCCGGCAGGGGACGCCAAGCCCTATCTCTCGGTCGAGGCGATGATCTTGTCCTCGCGCTCGCGCTACAAGGCCGAGGCGTTCGAGGTGATGCGCTACCTCACCTCCGACGAGGTCGCCGTGGCGCGCCTCGAGAAGGCGGGCCAGCCGGTCGCCAACAAGAAGCCGTGGAAGGGCGTCGAGAATCAGCGCCTGCAGGGCTTCCGTGCCCAGGCCGAGCTGGCGGTGCCGATGCCGAGCGCTCCGGCGATGCGCCACGTCTGGACCCCGATGGACGCGGCGATCATGAAGGCCATCGGTCAAGGGGAAGAGGCCGAGGCGGTGCTCGCCGAGGCCCAGCGGCGCGTCTCGGCGAGCGTCGAGGTGAGCGAGCGCACCGAGCCCATCGAGGTGCAGGCCAAGGGGGCCGAGAAGGCGCTCGAGCAGGCCCGCTTGCAGGTGGCCAACCCGGACGAGCTGCTCACCGACAGCCGCTGGGAGGCGATGGTCCTCACCTTCAAGCAGAGCGAGTCCCGGCTGCTCGGAGAGTGGTGCGCCGAGAAGCGCCGCGGCTTTGCCGACGCGGTCGCCTGTCCTATCCCCAAGGCCCTCGCCGATCTCGCCGATCTCGCCGCCGCGAAGGAGGGCGAGCCGGCCCTCATCTGGAACGCGGCGAAGACCGAGGTGGTCATCGCCGCCCGCGCGGCCGATGGGCGGGTGACCATGGTCAAGGGCGGCGCGCCGGTGCAGAAGAACCGCACCTGGCAGCTTGTCCTCGGCTCCCTGCTGGCGCTGCTCGCGCTGCTCGGGTTCATCTACCGCAAGCAGCTTCGGCCGCACCTGGGCGCCTACGCCTACGTCTTCCCGGCGATGGCCGCGGTCATCGTCCTGGTCTTCGTGCCCTTCGGCTACGGTCTGTCGCTGTCGTTCTACGACGTGACCCCGACCCGCGAGGCGTTCGTCGGGCTCACCAACTTCACCGACATTCTCTTCGCCCGCGGCGCCGGCGACCCCCACAGCTTCTACTACACGACCCTGATCACCGTGGTCTGGACCGCGGTCAACGTCTTCCTGCACCTGGCGATAGGGCTCTTCCTGGCGCTCGTGCTCCAGGACCCGAAGCTGCGCTTCAAGAAGGTCTACCGGGTCCTGTTGATCATCCCCTGGGCGATCCCGAACTACATCACCGCCCTGATCTGGAAGGCGATGTTCAACGCGGAGTACGGCCTCATCAACCGGGTCTTCTCGCTCGGGTCGTTCAGTTGGTTCGACAGCCCGCTGACCGCCTTCTGCGCCAACCTGGCCACCAACGTCTGGCTCGGCTTCCCGTTCATGATGGTGACCGCGCTCGGGGCCCTGCAGTCGATCCCCAAGGAGCTCTACGAGGCGGCCGACGTCGACGGCGCGGGACGCTGGAGGAAGTTCACCCACGTGACGCTGCCGCTGCTCAAGCCGGCGATGATCCCCGCGGTCATCCTCGGCGTCATCTGGACCTTCAACCTCTCGTTCAACGTCATCTACCTCGTCTCCGGCGGCGCCCCCGACGGCGCGACCGACATCCTGGTGACGCAGGCTTTCCGCTACGCCTTCGAGCAGTACCGCTACGGCTACGCGGCGGCCTACGCGACGATCATCTTCGGCATCCTGATGGCCTACACCATGATCACCAACCGCATCACCAAGGCGACGGAGGGCGCGTTCGAATGAGCACCAGCCCCGAGCTCCTCGCCTCGCCGGCCGCTTCCGAGACCCCGGTCGCTCGCCCAGGGAAGTGGAAGGAGAGTCTGCCGGGCCTCGCGCGCCACGGCTTCCTGATCGTCTTCACGGGGCTGACGCTCTGGCCAGTGATGTGGGTGCTGAAGATGGCCTTCGAGCCCGGCCAGGACTTCGCCTTCTCCATCTCGCCGATCCCCTCGACGATCTCCTTCGAGAACTTCGCGCGCCTGATCGGCAAGACCGACAACGCCGGCAACTGGGTCTTCGCCCGCCAGGCGCTCAACTCCTTCGTCATCGCCCTCTCCTCGTCGCTGCTCGGCATCCTCTTCGCGGCGACCGCGGCCTATGCGTTCAGCCGCTTCAAGTTCCCGGGCCGGCGCGCGGGCCTGCTCGCGTTCCTCGCGACGCAGATGTTCCCGGGCACGATGATGATGATCCCGCTCTACCTGCTGCTCAATTACCTCGGGTTGCTCGACACGCGCCTCGGGCTGGTCCTGGTCTACTCGACGACCTCGGTGCCGTTCAGCGTGTGGATGCTCAAGGGCTACTTCGACACCATCCCCAAGGAGCTCGAGGAGGCGGCGCTCATCGACGGCGCGAGCCAGACGCGCATCTTCTGGCAGATCGTGCTGCCGCTGTCGGCGCCGGCCATCGCCGTCACCTTCCTCTTCTCGTTCATGTCGGCTTGGAACGAGTACATCCTCGCCGCCAAGTTCATGGACTCCGAGCTGCACTACACGCTGCCGGTGGTCGTCAACTCGGCTATCGACGCGAAGAGCGTGCGCTGGGGCGACTTCGCGGCGGGCGCGGTCTTCGTCTCGGCGCCCATCGTGGCGCTGTTCCTGGCGCTGCAGCGCTACATCGTCGGCGGCCTGACCGCCGGCGGCGTCAAGGGCTGACGCAGGAGGCAGGGCGAGCGCGCCCGGGCCTGCCGGGTCTCGGGCATGAAGCCCCGCTTCGTCGCGTTCGAGAACGAATGGGCACGCCTCTCCTCGAGCTGCTGTCGAAGTCGAGCCGCGGGCAAGCCGTGCGCCACTTCGCCGAGCGGCTCGGACTGCACCGCCACCGCGCTCTCGCGGTCTTCTACGATCCGGCCTACCGGCTCCCGCTGGCTGCCGTCGAGGTGAGCACCGGCGTCGAGTCGCGGCGCGCCGACTTTGCGGTCTGGTACCTGCTGAAGACTGGAGCGCTCGAGCGCAGCGAGTTGCGAACCCCCCGGCGAGCGGTCTACGCCGACCTGGCGCGGGTGCACTCCGCCGAGTTCCTCGAGGCGCTCTCCACGGCCGAGACGCTCGCGTCCATCTTCGCGGTCGACCCCTCGGACGTGCCCGTGGACGAGCTGCTCAACACCGTCAGGCTCGCGTGCGGGGCGACCATCGAAGCCGCCCGCATGGCGCTCAAGCGGCGCGGGGTAGCGGCCAACCTGCTGGGCGGCTTCCACCACGCCTTTCCGGACAAGGCTGGCGGGCTGTGCCCGGTCAACGACATCGCCGTGGCCATCGCGGTGCTGCGAAGCGAGGGCTTCTCCGGCAAGGTCGGCGTCATCGACCTCGACGCGCACCCGCCCGACGGCACGGCCGCGTGCCTGGGCGGCGACAAGCGGGTGTGGATAGGCTCGCTGTCGGGCTCGGCCTGGCTGCCGCTGGAAGGCGTGGACGAGACGGTGCTGCCTGGCGGCTGCCCGGACGACAAGTACATCCGGGCCCTCAACGCGCTGCTCGGCCGCATGCCCGCGCTCGACCTCGCCTTCGTGATCGCCGGAGGCGACGTGCTCGGCAGCGACCGGATGGGCCGCCTGGGGCTGAGCCTCCACGGGGCGCGCCGGCGCGATCTCCGGGTCGCCGAGGCGCTCGAGGGTATCCCCAGCGTTTGGCTGGCCGGCGGCGGCTATCACCGCGACTCCTGGAAGGTGCTCGCCGGCACGCTGCTCGCCCTCAAGTGGCGCTCGCGCGAGCAGATCCCGGTGGGCTTCGACCCGATGCGGGCGCACTACTCCGAGGTCTGGAAGAGCTTCGGACGCGAGCAACCGGGCGATCTCGAGCTGACCGCCGAGGATCTCGACGAGTCGCTCGGCGTCTACGCGCCGCAGCGGCGCCTGCTGCTGGGGGCCTTTACGGCCGAGAGCATCGAGCTCGCGATGCACCACTGCAACATCCTCAATCACCTGCAGCGGCTGGGCTACGGGCACTTCCACGTCGAGATAGACGAGGGCAGCCCGGGCGAGCGGATGCGGCTGTTTGGCGAGGCCGATGGCGTCGAGCACGTGCTGCTCGAGTGCGTGGTCGAGCGGAAGAGGATCGCCGACTCGGACGTGCTCTACGTGCATTGGATGACCCTGCGCAATCCCAAGGCGCAGTTCAGCGAGCGGCGCCCGCAGTTGCCGGGCCAGGAGCTGCCGGGGCTCGGCGTCTCGCGCGAGACCGGCGAGACGCTGGCGCGGATGGCCAAGAAGCTCGGCATGCAGGCGGTCGTCTTCCGCCCGGCCTGGTACCACATGGCCTTCACGTCCCGGTACCACTTCCAGTACCTCGACCCGAAGAGACAGGGGCGCTTCGAGGCCATCCTCCGCGACTTTGCGCGGGTTCCGCTGCGCGAGGCCACGCTCGCCTTCGTCCAGGGCAGGGTGCGGATGAACGGCGGGCCGTATTCCTGGGAGTCAGACGAGATGGCGTACTGGCTCGACGACCACAAGGTCGACCGCAAGGCCATCAAGGCCGAGCGCAACCGGGTCCACTTCTCGCTGGTCCCCGTGCGCGGGGCCCGCGCGAAGCCGAGTCGCCGCGCGAAGCGTTGAGGCTCGCGCGCACCTTCCCCGAGTGCCTTGGGCCCGGTGCCGTGCGAGCGCTCGGCTGCCTGCCTTTTTTCTCGACCTGCTCCAAGCCCGGGTCGCCAACGCGGCCGTGATGTGCCATGAAAACGCAGGCACGTCGTCTCCGCGCGCTGGAGCCGGCGCCCGCAGACCGAACCGAAGGCAATCACCGAGGACCTGCTGTGAGAGCTCGCGACTTCATCGTCCTTTTGGCCTTTTCACTGCTCGTCGCCCTGGCGCCGACGCGCTCTTCGGCCCGACCGCCCATGCGCACGCTCGACCTCAAGGTGGGGAACGAGCAGTTCTTCCGGATAGGCGTGGGCGTCCAGGCCTTCGCTGACGCGCCCGAGGTCGTCGGCGCCGAGACTCTCCCGTCGAACGAGTTGCTCCTGACGCCCAAAGCGCCCGGGCGCGCGCTCGTGTACCTGATGGGCCCCGGCAGCTTCGACGCGGTCCGGGTGCGAGTGCGCGAGGCCGGAGGACGGCCGCCCGAGGCCCCGTCGTCCGAGCGGCGCGAACAGGCGGTGCGCAAGGCCTGTCAGAACGTGGAGATCGAGAAGGCGGGCGAGGGCAAGACCCTCAGCGCCAACGTGCCCACCTCCGCGTGCCGCAAGGCGCTGCTCGAGCTCTTCGACTCGGACGACTTCCAGGCCGACCGCGTCTCGCTCATCTTCTCGGAAGAGGTCATCCGCGAGCAGTACGGAGAGATTCACGCCGCGGTGAAAGAGGCGGGCCTCGACGGCGACTGCCAGCTCGCGTACCTGGGCCCGACCCTGAGCATCAAGGGCACGATGACCACCGCCCGCAAGCTCGAGCTGCTCAAGATCGTCTATCGCGCGACGCCGGGGCGGATTCTGCTCGACGATCGCACCGAGACCGCCGAGGCGCCCAAGCCCGATGCCGGGCACTCTGAGCTCGAGGCCAAGTAGGCCGACCGCGTCACCCACCCTCGGCCCTGGGACCAACGGACCCCATGCGAAGAGCGATAGTCGTCAGCCTGCTCGCCGTCGCCATCGCGGGCGGGGCCTACTACTGGCACCGGCAATCCCGAGCTGAACCCGATCCCGCCGAGGAGCTCTTTCGCGTCGCGCTGCCCGGCTGGATTGTCGAGCGGGCCCGTGAGTCCATCGAGGTCGACAAGGCTGCGGCCGAGCTCTTCGCAAAGGCGGATCGGTGGCCGAAGCTGCGCCAGCGGCTCGAGGCGATCGACGCGGTGTGGCCCGAGGTGGCGCCGGTGAAGACCGCGACCGCGGGGCTGAACCAGACGGCGCGCGAGTCCGGGCTTGCCTATTGGGTCGACGTCCAGGTCATCCGAAAGCAGCCCATCCTGATGACCTATCGGATCCTCGGTCGAGCCCGATGGCTCTCCGGAGACGCGGCGGTCGAGGTCCTGAGGGTCGAGCGGCTCGACAACCTCAACATCGAGATGGGGCTCGGCGGACACGCGGGCGGCGACCTGCCGGTCGTGCTGGTCGACCGAGTCGAGGAGAGCGTAATCGGCGAGCTGGACGCCGCGTTCGCCTCCGAGCCACAGGGAAACGCAGTCGACCAGCTCGCCCGCTCGCGATGGCGGGCAGAGGCAGAGTCGCTCGCCGGAGGCGCCGAGCTGAGCAAGGCGGTCCACAGGCTCCAGCGGCGCGACAGCTTGCTGCGCGCGCTGATGAGCCGCCTCAACGACGGGCGCCTTCGACTCGAGCCTCCAGCGGGGTTCGCGTGGGGCGAGGCCTTCTTCACGAGGCTCGAGCCCTACGCCGACCGCAGCCGGCGCGGAGGTCCGCTCATCCTCGCGAGCGACCTGCGAGAGCTTCGCCGTGCCGACGTGGCGCTCAGCGAGGGCAGAGCAGCGCTCGATAGGGTGCTCGAGCAGGAGCTGTTGCGAATCGAGGCCCACGAGGCGAGGCACGCGCTCGACCCTCGGGCGCTACCGGTGCCGCCGCGGCTTCTCGAGATCGTCGGCGACGACGACCTGGAGTTCGCCACCGCGTCCGAGCGCGAGCTGCGCGCCTTCTTCGGCGAGCTTCTCGACGGGCCCGCCCCGCGCTGTACCTCGCTGCTCGCCATCGGCCGCGGGGTCGCCGGGAGGCGTGCCCGCCTGACCCCGCACCACTTCGCGGGAGCCGCGCTCCTCGAGGGGCTCGACCGCGCCGAGGGCGAGCAGCTCTCTGTCGACGAGGCTCTCACCCGGCTCTGCGCGCTCCCGGAAGCCGAGCTCGAAGCGCGCGCGCTGAGCGCCTACGAGCACTTCTACGGCGTGCCCTTCCTCCGGGCGCGCCGCGCGCCAGTTCCTCTATTGGCGGACGAGGTGCGCTGAGCGGCGCGACGGCTCTAGCAGCCGCCGCCTCCGAGCGCGGGATTGTGCGCGACCAGGCCCTCGCGCCCGTAGAAGTCTCGAACGTCGATCTCGAGGCCTTCGAGGTAGCGCTGGTTGTGACCGTCGGAGAGGAAGGTGATCCCCTCGGCCTCGAACACCGCATCGCCTTCTTTTGCCGTCTCATCCAGAGACAGGTAGAAGCTCCAGCCCCCTCACCCGCGTCTGACGCGGATGCGGATGGAGCTGGCCTTGCCTTGCTCGAGCGCGGCGAGCAGCCGCTCCTTGGCTTTCTCGGAAATCCGAATCACGGTGGTCCTCCATTTCATTGAATCGGGCAGGCGGGCGAACGCCGCAGGGAAAGCGCCACGGACTGCAACACGTGGGGCGAGAGACTCTGCCCGTGTGAGAGGCGCGCTCGGTGACAAGGGTTCAGCGCCACGAATCCTTGCCTGCATGCGCAGAGGCCGGCCCTCAGCGCCCTGCGAGCAAGCGGGCGGCGCTTCGACCGCACATCACGGATCGCCCGCCCCCGGTCGCTTGTTCGCCGGAGCTTATCGATCGACGGATTGGAGGCTCTCGAGCAGGACGATCGGGCCCGAGAGCCCTTCGATTGGGGCCTCGAAGAAGCCGCTGAGCGAGCCTCCGGAGACGGTTTCGAGCTGGAAGGTGCCGACGGTCAGGCCTCCGTCTCGAAGGTCGGAGGACTCGATGACGATCTCGCCGGAGAGCGCCTCGTCGGCGACGACCTGGCCGTCGCGCTGCAACTCCGCGCGCCCGTAGCCCCCGTCGCCAATCGGGAAGACGCCTCCGCCTCTCAGCTCGGCGGTCGTGCCTTCGACCGAGAGGATGAGCGACCTGGTCTCGTCGGCAGGCGCGGCCGCGCCGAGCGCCGGACAGCCGGTCTCGCACAGGAAGACGTTGAGCTCTCCGGCTCCGGGACGGGTCGCTTCGAAGAGCGCGCCCGCCTGAGCGGGAACGAAGGTGAAGTCGAGACCGGCTGCCGTACCGGTGACGTTGGCGTTGGCGGGCTCGGCGCCGCCGCCTCCGCCGTTGCCGTTGCAGCTGAGGGCCAAGGCAAGCAGAAGGGTCGTCCACCACAGCGTGCGCACGGGAAAGCCTCCTTTTCCTGTCAAGGTAGCCATCCGGCCCGGCGACCTGTTGGACGAGGGCCGATCGGCGGCCAAGGGTCCCGAAGCCGCTTCGAAACGTGCCGCGTCCCCAGGGGAGCAAGTCGAAGCCCGCGCCGAGCTCACGCCTGGCCGCCCGTCGGGCCACGATGGGAAGGAGGGCTCACCCCGAGTTTGACAGTCGTTCGGGGCGACAAGAAGCACGACCCGAGTAGT